>Ga0315298_1001354_pt1 | contig 45393 bp, 34 predicted proteins | sample WHS_1_MG_FD_203077 | JGI IMG/M metagenome (GOLD analysis project Ga0315298, IMG submission 203077) | Extremophilic microbial mat communities from Washburn Hot Springs, YNP, Wyoming, USA - WHS_1_MG | ecosystem: Environmental > Aquatic > Thermal springs > Hot (42-90C) | place: USA: Wyoming...
ACGCCCCGCCGGCTTGGACCGTCCGACCCGCGCTTGGTCAGGTCCACCGGGCCAAAAGTCCGGTCGCCCAGATTCCGTGTCTGTCCCCATATCTGAACGCCCCGCCGGCTTGGACCGTCCGACCGGCGCTTGGTCAGGTCCACCGGGCCAAAAATCCGGTCGTCCAAACATCGTGTCTGTCCCCAGATTTGGTCCCCGGGTCAAAAGTCCGGTCGCCCAGATTCCGTGTCTGTCCCCATATCTGGGCGCCCCGCCGGCTTGGACCGTCCGACCGGCGATTGGTCAGGTCCACCGGGCCAAAAGTTCGGTCGCCCAGATTCCGTGTCTGTCCCCATATTTGGGCGCCCCGCCGGCTTGGACCGTCCGACCGGCGCTTGGTCAGGTCCACCGGGCCAAAAGTCCGGTCGTCCAAACATCGTGTCTGTCCCCAGATTTGGTCCCGGGCAGATTATCCAATGTAACATTTCGAAAACCGCATTGCGGTGACCGAACTACTCGCTGCCAGAGAAGCAGATACTGACAAGTTGAGTAAACTCACAGTTTGGGAATCTTCGCAAATATGATCGATTTCTCAATGTAAGTATTCAGCGCGGCTCAGCCGCAACCGAATGATCGCGGTGAGACAAATGCGTTCGTTGCAAGCTCGGCACTCTGTCGCGCCGCGCTGCAAGATCCCCGGGCCGGAGATTGCAAACCGGTTTTTCACTTGACAGGCCGTCGGTCAGGGTCCAGTATCATTTCGTTACTTGGCGAAACAACAATATGATGCGCGAGTTCATGAGCGTAACAAAAGCGCTGTCCGACCCCAACCGGGTGCGGATGCTTCTTGCGCTGCGCGGACGCGAATTGTGCGTCTGCCAAATTACCGAATTGTTCGGCCTTGCCCCTTCAACGGTGTCAAAGCACCTGTCCGTCCTGCACAGCGCAGGGCTCGTCCAGTCCAGAAAGAACGAGCGATGGGTGTACTACCGGCTTCCGGGTCGGACTGCGCCGGTGATGGCGCGCGAAGCGCTCAACTGGGTATGCAAGTCCATCGGCGGAAGTGATGAGGCTGCTGCAGACCAAAAGCGATTGAAACAGATTTTGAAAATGGACTTGGCCGACATTTGCCGACGGCAATGCCAGTAAAATGACCGCCGCAGGTGGCACAGGATGCGCCGCACTCCCGATGTATCAGAGTACTCTATTCGAAAATCTGCCGACCAACCGCCAATTAGCGGATTGTTTGAGATTATTGTCTCCAGACCAAGACCGATGAACAGAACGATGGATAATGGTACAACTATGAATGACCTAAATAAACAAGTTATACGCGATGAGGTCCGCAAAGGTTACGCGCAAATTGCAGCAGCCGGATCAACCTGCTGCGGAACAACTGGACCATCCTGTTGCGGGACCGTCGCTCCGGACAATCTCGCGCAACAAATAGGTTATTCGACCGATGACCTGGCCGGCCTGCCGGACGGCGCAAACATGGGATTGTCCTGCGGCAATCCGAACGCCCTTGCCGCGCTGCAAGAAGGAGAGATTGTGCTCGATCTCGGCAGCGGCGGCGGGTTTGACGTTTTCATAGCCGGGCGCAAGGTCGGCCCCGCAGGCCGTGTTATCGGCGTGGACATGACGCCCGAGATGGTCTCGAAGGCGCGCCATAATGCGGAATTGTACCGCATGCGGACCGGTTTCGACAACGTCGAGTTCAGGCTCGGCGAAATCGAACATCTGCCCGTTGCGGACGCCACTGTTGATGTTGTGATCTCGAATTGTGTCATCAATCTGTCGCCGGACAAACCGCAGGTCTGGCGCGAGATTGCCCGTGTGCTGAAACCGGGCGGACGTGTTGCGGTGAGCGATCTGGCGCTCGTGCGGCCATTGCCACCGGCAATTGTCGAAAACGTCGCAGCCATGATCGGGTGCATTGCTGGCGCGGCGCTCGTGAGCGAAACGGAGCGAATGGCACGTGAAGCGGGCCTGGTTGACATCGTCCTCACGCGCCGATCGGAGTATGTCGAGAAGATGGCCGATTGGCAGGATTCATTGTACAAGCAGATCGTGGCGCATCTTCCGCCCGGAACGAAGCCCGGCGATTTCATCACCAGCCTTGAGATCACTGCGCGCAAGCCCGCCTCACATCGTTGTTGTCCGAGCACCCCCTGAAATCGTCACGCATCACGTATCACGTACAAGAAACCACAAGTATCCGACCGATTCACCTATGAACAAACCCATCAGCTCGAATCCAACCGTCGCAACCAGGCGCTTGAACTTTTTCGAGCGCTTCCTTTCCCTCTGGGTCCTGATTTGCATGGGCGTCGGGGTGGCGCTGGGCAAACTGCTGCCTGGCGCTGTTGCTGCATTGAGCAGCCTCGAGTTCGGCAAGGGATCCCAGGTTAATATTCCAATTGCAGTGCTAATCTGGCTGATGATCTACCCGATGATGCTCAAGATCGACTTCGGTTCGCTGGTTGGGGTGACAAAACGCCCGAAGGGCCTGCTCGTGACACTGTTTGTCAACTGGCTCGTCAAGCCGTTCAGCATGGCGTTTTTTGCCTGGGTATTCCTGCACAACGCGTTCGCCGCATGGATTGATCCCGATACAGCCCGTAACTACACCGCAGGCCTCATCATCCTCGCCGCTGCCCCTTGCACAGCAATGGTCTTCGTCTGGAGTTATCTCACCGACGGTGACCCGGCTTACACGCTGGTTCAAGTGGCTCTCAACGACCTTATCATGCTTTTCGCTTTTGCCCCGATAGTCATGTTCCTGTGCGGCGTCGCAAATGTGATCGTGCCATCAAAAGTCCTCATCACATCTGTCGTGGTGTTCATTGTCATTCCACTGGCCGCCGGTTATCTGACGCGTGCCAGCCTGCTTAAAACTCGGGGTGCAGAATGGTTTGAAAACAGCTTTTTGCCGAAGTTTCATCCGGTCACAGTAATGGCGCTATTGGCGACGCTGGTACTGATATTTGCATTCCAGGCGCAGAACCTCACCACAAAATGGTTTGCTGTCATTCTGCTCGCCGTGCCAATCCTTGTGCAGGTGTACTTCAATTCGAGCCTTGCATATGGCCTGATGTGGTTGTTCAAGGTACCGCACAATGTGGCCTCGCCGGGTGCCCTGATCGGAGCGAGCAACTTCTTCGAGCTGGCGGTCGCGGTGGCGATAACGCTGTTCGGTCCGGGGTCGCCTGCGGCGCTGGCATGCGTCGTGGGAGTGCTTGTCGAAGTGCCGGTGATGCTGTCGGTCTGCAAGATATGCAACTCGACGCGCAGTTGGTATCAGAAACGCCTGGCTTGAACGATTGGACAGCTTGCGATAGCAGCGCTAATTCTACGGTGTGGCAATAGAAATGAAAACTGGAACGGCTGGACCCGCGGTTTTACGTCCGCTTGTGCTCATTCTATGCACCGGCAACTCATGCCGCAGCCAGATGGCAGAGGCCATCCTGCAAAAGGCCGCCGGAGATCTGTTCGAAGTGCACAGCGCCGGGTCCAACCCCGCAGGTTACGTCCATCCAATGGCCATCAAAGTAATGGCCGAGATCGGTATCGACATCTCATCTCACCGTTCGAAACACCTCAACGAATTCCTCGGACGCCCGGTGGAAACGGTGATCACCGTATGTGCTGGTGCCGACGCTGCCTGTCCCGTGTTCCCAGGCCAGGTAAATCGTCATCACTGGCCCTTCGAGGACCCGGCAACCGCAACCGGCACCGAGACCGAACGAATGCAAGCTTTCCGGCGAGTGCGCGATGACATCCGCCGTGTGTTCGAGGCTTACGCTGCCGGGCGCCGTGACCAGACAAGCACGCATACTTGATCCGGAAATCTCTCAGCGCGGCCCAGCCGCAACCGAATCATCGCGGCGGGATGAATGCCTGCGTTCCAGGCTTGGCACTCCGCCGCGCCGCGCTGAACGGAGCGACTTCGTCGCGCAATGGGGAGATGCGGTTGGGATCAGTGGCCGAGCAGTTCGAAGGAAAAGGTCTCGGACGATCCGCTAATCTGCGATTCCCGCGCAGATTTTCCAACATGGTACTATCCCAGTGAAGTTTTGGATGTGTTTGCCCGGCGAACCGATGCGGCTTGCTGGTCAGGATGAGACTTGATTCTGCCCAGCAACCGCAGCAAACCGTCAAGAATCGTCAGCGGATGCGGCGGACACCCCGGAATGTACAGATCAACAGGAAGCAAATCGCCGACACCGTTGTGTGCTTCAGTGTGATCAATGTACGGGCCGCCTGAAATTGCACAGGCGCCGCAAGCTATGACCAGCTTCGGCGGCGGAACGGCTTCGTACGTCTTCTGCAACGCGAGTTTCATGTTCTCGGTTACCGGCCCGGTAATCAGCAGGCCATCGGCATGTCTGGGCGACGCAACAAACTGTATCCCGAACCGCCCGAGATCGAACACAATCGTGCTCAGCACGTTCACATCGGCTTCGCAGGCGTTGCATCCGCCGGCACTCACCTGGCGAAGCCTCAGAGACCGGCCATACAACCGCCGCACGTTTTCCTGCAGGGCGGCGGCCAACACGGGCAAACCCGTCTCCAACACAAGGTCCGCACGCTTTCGCGCAGCCATGCGGTATTCCTTTGTGAAAGATATCGCGTTCGCAGGACATTCTCGGGCACAGTCAGCACAAAACAAACACCGGCCAAGGTCAATCCGAACGCGATTCTGCAGAACGCTTATTGCCCCTGTGGGACAGGCATTTGAACAATTCTCGCAGCCGGCCCGGCATTTTGCCCCGTCCACCAGCGGAACTCCGCGGAACCGATCCGGCAGATTCACGTCTGCGTCGGGAAACCTGATTGTGCGATAACCCTGCGCGAACCTGGCAATAACAGCCTTCAGCATACTTGCCTCCTACAGATCGAAACCGCAATACGAAAGGTTGAAACTTTTGTTGCAAAGAGGGAAATCTGAGATTTGCTGGTTGCGCATTGCCATTGCAAGGCCGGTCCAGTTGTGGAACGACGGGTCCACAACCTTGTAGCGCGCAAACCGGCCTTTGTCGTCGGTGATCGCAACATGGCAAATCTCACCGCGCCATCCCTCGACAAGAGCCACAACAGCTGAATTCGGCGCCAATTCGCCACATCTCGCGCCCACCGGCCCAGACGGCAACGAGGCAAGCTGCTCACGAATAAAATTGGCCGACCGTTGAATCTCAAGCCATCTTACAAGGCTCCTTGCAAAGACGTCACCCGTCTGTGCGGTCGAAACCGGTATGTGGGCAAACCTGTAAATGCCCGACGGAAAATCATGTCGCACGTCGCGGTTCAAACCGCAGGCGCGCGCTGCCACACCCACAATACCGAGCGCCTCGGCAACATCTGGCGGCACATGGCCTGTGTTCTCGAACCGAGCCCGAACAGACGATGTGTTCCACAACAGGTTTGTCGCTTGCTCGACGTCCCTGAATGTCAAGTCCAATCGCCGCCGCAACTCCCCAACAAGCCCGTCATCCACGTCAAATGCAACTCCGCCCGGTTGCAGCAACCCGTGACCAAACCGGCTGCCGCAAAGCAGAGCGGTCATATTCAAGAAATCCCCCCGAAGCCGGCCACAGTAACTGGCAGTGGGAAGGTATCCGACATCCCCCGCCAGCGCACCGAGATCGCCGGTGTGATTTGCCAATCGTTCCAATTCAAGTGCTATACCGCGCAGCGCATGCGCGCGAGCCGGCACACGGCAATCCGCCAGCGCTTCCACCGCCTCACAGTATGCCAGCGTGTGCCCCACAGTGGTGTCCCCGGCCAAAGTTTGGAAATAGTGAATCGTGCGTTTGTCCGGTCCCCCAACCAATGCTGATTCAACACCCCGATGCTGATAGCCAAGAGCAATTTCCAAATGCAAAACCTGTTCGCCGTGACATTGAAACCGAAAATGGCCAGGTTCGATTATCCCCGCATGCACCGGTCCCACAGCCACTTCGTGCACTTCCTCGCCTTCGACGCGGAAGAAATCGCAACCGCCCGGAACAATCTCGGCTCTCGAACTTCTGCCCCACGCGTCCCGTCCGGGTACATGGCTCATGTGAAAACGCACCGGTTTCAACCACGGATGGCCCTCCGGCACCACACCCCACTGTTCCGCAATCTCCCGCTCGAACATATGAGCTTGCGTGCAAGCCGGAGTGATTGCCGGATAGCTTGTCCTGGACAGGCTTGTGCCAAGGATGTGCAATGTGCCCCGGACCTCGTGGCCCAGAACAGCAAACAGACGTAAAACCTCGCCCGGCCCGGAATCAACCCCGGACACGTCCGTTCGTGGCATCCCGAACAACGCCACCAAACGGTACCCCGCCCTCACAGACTCAGCCACAACCCTGCTGAATTCATCGAACTGGACAGTCGGTATCTCGGAAAGACCCGTTTTCCGTCCGTTCTTGATATGGAAATCGTCAAGTAAACTCATCGTGACATTGAAAACAACGAATCCGCCGATACCGCGCCGGCCTGTCTGATGACGTCAGCAGCAGCCAGCAACGCATGCTTGAACGGAGCCGGCATCCACAACCCAAGCACCAACAGCACCGCCAAAGGCAAAAATACAATCGCCACTTCCGCAGGCCTTGCCGATACCGCCAGACGCGCGTCGCCGGGATCGCCCCATGCCAGCGGTATGGCATGACCAAGCGCCCCCACAAACACAATTCCGCACCCGACAAGGAACAGCACGGCAACCGCTATTGCATGGTTGTCGGCGGCAGCTTTGAGGATCTGGAATTCGCTCATGAAAATCGCGAAAGGCGCAACTCCAATCAAAACCAGAATGCTGCAAAAAAGCCCGCCCCCCCATACAATTGAAAGCCGCATCGAACCGCTCAGCCGGGTCATGTTGTGTGTTCCACAGGCCTGTCCAAGCCTCCCCGCGGTGAAAAATGCCACTGTCTTGCACAACGAATGGTTCAGAGTGTGAAACAGAGCGGCAAATGTGCCAATCCCGCCCAGCCCAAGGCCCAGCGTTATTATTCCCATGTGCTCGACGCTGTGGTACGCAAGCAACCGCTTCAAATCATGCTGCGCAAGAATGAAAACCGCCGCCACCAGAATCGATACAGTGCCAACCAGAACCAACAGACTCGAACTCCAGCCCTTTAAACCGGGGACCGATTCAATGATCGGCACGTATCGCATCACACAGTACAACGCCGCGTTCAGCATGAAGCCGGAGAAAATCGCCGACACAGGCGTGGGCGCCTGGCTGTGGGCGTCCGGCAACCAGTTGTGCATTGGCGCCAGACCGGCTTTCGTGCCGTATCCAACTAGCAGAAAAACAAATCCCGCCTTCACAAACGCAGGGTCCAACACCGAAGCATTCCGACGCAATTCCGTCCAAAACAGAATGTGTTCGGAGTCGATTCTCATCGAGCGTGCTCCTGCTGCCACAAGCAGCGTGCCCATGAACGCAAACGCCACACCCACCGAACAAATCAGTATGTACTTCCACATTGCCTCCAGCGACTCCCGCGTCAGATGCACCGATATCAGCGGCGCCGTCAGCAGCGTCGTCGCTTCTATGCCAACCCACATGATCCCGAGGTTGTTCGACACGAACACAAGGGTCATCGCCCCAAGTGCTCCGCACCACAAACCAGCAAACATCCGCGCCCGATTCACCCCCAATTTGCCCCCGGCAATTTCACGATCAAAATAAAACAACGCATATACCGAGCTCAGAAAGTAAACCACCAACATCACCACAAGGTTGTATGCACCAAGCTCGTCCAACCGCAGCCACTCAGCTCCGGAGGTTGCCGCCCCGGAACTGAATACCCGCTTCGCCATCGCCAGCCCCAAAAACAACTCAATGCCCGCCCCCGCAAGAGCAATCCGCAGTGCCCACCTCCCAGACTTCTGCAACACAGCCAGACACGCGGCCGCCACCGGCACAATCAGCATTACCCAGATCACCAAATGCGAATTCATCGCCTCTTAACCTTTCAACACATCCAGTTTGTCCGTCTCCATGTGATCGAACTCGCGGTTGATGTGGTAAACCGCGATCCCCATGACGAACACGGCCACAAAAATGTCCAGCAACAAACCCAGCTCCACCAACAACGGTATCCCGGAAATCGCGCCCAGCCCGAAAATGTATATCCCGTTCTCCATGACAAGAAAGCCAAGGACCTGATGGATCGCGCGTTTCCGTGCCACAATCAAAAACAACCCGGTCAAAATCGAGAACATCGCCACGGCCACAACCCGGGACAAACCGTTCGCACCGGGAATAACGAGTCTGTCCCCAAGCCACACCGCACCGCCCAACATAACCCCGCCAATTAACAGTGATCCGGTGTAACCAATGAACGGTTCAACCTCCCGGCTTACGTGAGCCTCACGCAATGCCCAAAACAAAAGCCGCGGAAATATGAATCCTTTCAGTACCATGCTCCCTACCGCCAGCAGCACCACATGCAAGGTTGTCAGCCGTCCGCTCGTTGCCAGTGGCAGTAAACCAAGGAGCAGCCCCTGCACTCCCACAGTGCGGATGCACGCGCCCAAACGGCTTGCGCCCAACAGGCGCAGATTGGTCAATACAACAACAGTCAATATAAGCTCGACGCTCATGGTTTCTCGACCGATCAGATGACTGAGAACTGCAAAATTAAACGGTTTGTTGGTTCCATGCCCGCCTCTCTGCTCCCGCCGGAAAACACCGGTGGGCTTAAAGCCCCTTTCAACTCAGCGTTATCATCAACGCAACAGCCGACAACGCCGCACCACCCACCAACAGTTGCGGCACCCTCAACAACCTCAGCCGCGCCATTACCGATTCAATAATCCCCACGCCGATCGCGATCACCAACATGCACAACAACCCCACCAACGTGCCGGACCACGGCCCGAAATGCGCCGGCACAATCAGCCCCGTAATCAATGCTGACATGGCCCACAGCTTCACAGCCCCGCCATACAGAACAAATCCAAAGTCCGGCCCGCCGTGGTCCAAAACCATCACTTCGTGTATCATGGTCAGTTCAAGGTGCGTGTTCGGGTCGTCCACGGGAATCCGCGAGTTCTCAGCCAGAAGAACCACAACCAAAGTCCCGATAACCAACAGCAGTAGCGCCGGCGACGTTCGCCATGCGTCAAGGTTAATCCCGGCATAAATCCCGGATAACGACAGGCTTCCCGTTTGCCTGACCAGCGCCGCCAGAGCCAGAAACATCGCCGGCTCGGCCAATGCTGAGAAAGTCACCTCGCGGCTCGCGCCCATGCCTTCAAAACTCGACCCCGTGTCCAGCGCCACCAACACCGTCAAAAAGCGCATCAGCCCAAAGCAATAAGCAAACAAAACAAGGTCACCGTCGAACCTGATCAGAGCCGGTGATCCGCCGACCGGAACAAGTGCTGTCGCCACGAGCGCCGCCGCAAGCCCCACAACCGGCCCTGCACGGAACACCCAACCCGTCGTCCGGCTGTACACAGCACCCTTTCGCAACAGCTTGGCCAGATCGTAGTAGAGCTGAAACAATGGCTGCCCCTGACGCCCGGCAAACCACGCTTTGGTTCGGTTGATCACACCGATCAACAACGGCGCACAAACAATCGCCAGCAAAAAATTGATCAATGATTGCATTGAAATGGTGGTGTTCATATTCCTGATTGCGTGCGAGTCTTTGCAGTTCGACAGCTTGTTAACGCGCTTTCCAAACCAACAGCGTCACCAGTGCAATTGCCAGATACAGAACGTAAACTTGAAGCCGCCCGTGCTGCAGCCAGAGCAGCCGCGAAAGCAAACCGCCGACTCCGGAAAAAATCGGGCGAAACAAGAACTCCCGCGTCACATCCGGCGTGTGAGTCTCAAGTTCCGAGTGAGCAGGAAACATCTCATCGATCGCCACCACTTTCCGAGCCGTTCGCAGCACAGGCGCAAAAAGCGCCGTCAAAGGTTGTGCAAAAGACGACGCTGTGTATTGCATGCGGGCGGTTGGCGCAACATACCCGCAATCCCATGTCACTGCCGTCGAAACATCCCGCCCCCGCAGCAAACGCCATCGAACCAGAGCAAATCCCGCCCCAAGCATTATCAGAACAACCCCGCAGCCGGCCACCAACGTCAGCGGACGCATCGACATCGCCAATTGACCCGTAACGCTCGTCAACGAAAGCCCGCTTACGCATTCCACCGCAGGAGCCAGAACAGACACCACCCATGGCGCCAACAAACCAATCAACACACATCCAATCGCCAGCAAAAACATCGGTACACGCATCAATCCACCACATTCATGAGCGCGTGCTGCCTGCTCGCTGCGGGCCTCCCCTTGAAACACGATCCCAAACGCCTTCGCGAAACATGCAGCAGCCAACCCCCCTATCAGCGCCAAACCAATCACCACAGCAAGCATCGGCGCAGCCACCAGCGCAGCCATCGATTTTGCCCCGCTGAACGCACCAAGGTAAATCAGAAGCTCGCTCACAAACCCGTTCAAAGGTGGTAACCCGCAAATCGCTGCTGCTCCGACAAAAAACAGAAGACCCGTCCAAGGCATTCTTTTCATCAGGCCGCCCAGCCGCTCGATGTTCCTTGTGCCCGTTTCGTGCAGCACCGCACCAGCCGCAAGAAACAACAGCCCCTTGAAAATGGCATGGTTGATGACGTGAAGGAATGCCCCGCAAAAACCAAGAACCACCAGTGTAGGCAGATCAAAGCTCATTCCAATCAGCCCAACTCCAATTCCCGTCGCGATAATCCCTATGTTCTCAACGCTGTGGTAGGCAAGCAGCCGTTTCAGATCATGCTGTGCCAGCGCAAACAACACACCAAAAACACCCGATGTCAGCCCAATCCCAACCATCAGATACCCCCACCACCACACAGGCGTATCCGCCCATGTCAGCACACGCACCAGCCCGTAAATGCCGGTCTTGATCATCACCCCGGACATCAGCGCCGATACATGGCTCGGCGCAGCCGGATGCGCTTCCGGCAGCCACACATGCACAGGCATGAAACCCGCCTTCGTCCCAAACCCGACCAGCGCAAGAACAAACAACACGCTCCCCGTGTTCCCACCCAGCAGTTTCAACTGGCCAAAACGGTCAAAATCAAAACAGCCCGCTGCCCGACCCATCAAAACAAACATCACAAGCAAAAACGCCGTCCCCAAATGCGTCGCAACAAGATACGTCCATGCCGCCTCTCGCACCTCGGCACGTTCATTCTCGAATGCCACCAAAAAAAACGACGCCAATGACATCGTCTCCCACGCAATCAGAAAAAGCACCCCATCCCGCGCCACCAGAACCATCACCATGCTGGCTGCAAGTAGATTGAAGAAAAACCAACTAACGCCCAGCGGCTTCCGGCTGCAATACGGCGCGAGGTATTCGATGCCGTACAGCGCCGACAAACCGGACATCACAAAAACCGCCAACAGAAAAACAGCCGATAGTCCGTCCACTGAAAGGTGAAGTTCACCAAGAGGCAATGCCCATGCCAAACGCAGCGATTCCACACCGCCACCCCACAGAATCCTGGTCGAGCTCACCACACCTAACACCGCCGCTCCCACCACGCCCCCCGATCCAATGTACGATGCCCACGATCGCCGACCCCCCATCAGCAACGCCACAAGACCGCTCGCCAAAAGAATGATGATAGCTGTAAGAATACCGGCCATTTGAATATCCACTTTTCGATTGGTTAAGAGCGAGACTGCAAACCGTCGTCAATCCGCTTCGCCTCAGCAATTATCTCCTCCCGTGAACTTTGCCCGCAAATAGCGTCCTTGAAGCCCTTATCCCGCAACGCAAATGCCAGTCTCGACAGCAAATGCAAATGCCCCCGCACAGTCGGACTGATAAGCGAAAAAAGCGCGTGCACCGGTCGCCCGTCAATCGCACCGAAATCAACCGGCTTCTCCAAAAAACACAGAGTGATCATCGGGCGCGGCACATGCAGCACAATCGGATTCCGCACGTGCGGAATGGCTATGCCGTCGCCAATCCCGGTCGAACCGAGATTCTCACGCGCCAATAGGACTTGAAACAGAAACTCACGGTCAACTTCCTCGGGCAACCGCATGCTCTCAACAACTTGGCGCAACACTGACTCCCGATCCGCCCCGCCAACCCGATAATGAATACCCCCGCCTTGCAACGCTTCAGCAAGCCCGGGCAATGGCACCCCCATGCTCTCCTGTTCATTGAATATCTCAGCAGAGACCTTGATACGCCGTGCACTAGCCCATTCAAGCAGTTCTGCTCGATTGAACCGGTACTGCTGGTTAATCCGATAAGCCGGCAGATTACCCTGTTCAACCCACCGGTAAACCGTCTTTTCCGACACAGACAACAGTTTTGCTACATCACGGACACAAAGTTCCATTTTTTCTTACACCAGGCCAAAAAGTCTTTGAATGTGCACGAGGAGAGAATTGTGTCCATGGCAATAGACTATTGTCAAGCGTTCTGGCTTCTCCCCGCAACCCCTCTCCGCGAATCTCATTCGCGCCCACCCGCTTCTTCGCAATCAGCGTGCCTGTCCCCTGTTCCCTTTTCGAGCGGACCAGATAACGAGCCTGACACCGCCATTCGCAGCCCGCGGGCGCCCAAATAACGAGCCTGGCACCGCCATTCGATAACGAGCCTGACACCGCCATTCGATGACGAGCCTGACACCGCCATTCGCAGCCCGCGGGCGCCCAAATCGCGAGCCTGGCACCGCCATTCGATCCCGGACTGCGGCCCAACCCGTCCCCGAGGTTGAACTTTGAGCGTTGCGCGTTGCGCGTTAAGCGTTGAACGTTCTCCATCCCCAAACAGCGTGTCTGTCCCCTTTTCGAGCGCAAACCAGATAACGAGCCTGACACCGCCATTCGCAGCCCGCGGGCGCCCAAATAACGAGCCTGGCACCGCCATTCGATCCCGGACTGCGGCCCAACCCATCCCCGAGGTTGAACTTTGAGCGTTGCGCGTTGCGCGTTAAGCGTTGAACGTTCCCCCTCCCCAAACAGCGTGTCTGTCCCCTTTTCGAGCGCAAACCAGATAACGAGCCTGACACCGCCATTCGATAACGAGCCTGACACCGCCATTCGCAGCCCGCGGGCGCCCAAATCGCGAGCCTGGCACCGCCATTCGATCCCGGACTGCGGCCCAACCCGTCCCCGAGGTTGAACTTTGAGCGTTGCGCGTTGCGCGTTAAGCGTTGAACGTTCTCCCTCCCCAAACAGCGTGTCTGTCCCCTTTTCGAGCGCAAACCAGATAACGAGCCTGACACCGCCATTCGATAACGAGCCTGGCACCGCCATTCGCAGCCCGCGGGCGCCCAAATAACGAGCCTGGCACCGCCATTCGATCCCGGACTGCCGCCCAGCCCATCCCCGAGGTTGAACTTTGAACGTTGCGCGTTGCGCGTTAAGCGTTGAATGTTCCCCCTCCACAAACAACGTGCCTGTCCCCTTTTCGAGCGCAAAATGCCTCAGCATGGCACAGCCGCAACCGAACCCTCGGCTCGTGACGACTGCGCTGATTGCGGGAATACCGCTGTGTCGCGCAACGCTGAGCGGGACGACTTCATCCCCTCCGAGGAAGATGAGGGCTTGATTAGTGGCCGAACAGTCTGAAGGCAAGACTCTCGAAAGATCGGTTAGTTTGCGATTCGGGGGGCAGATTCTCCAATGTAACCAGAGGCCGGACGTTTGACGGTGCAGCCGCAGAAGACTGCATGCTTCGTGGCAACAGCTCACTTTCTGCTTTTCATTTTTTGGGAGAACGCGATTCTTGGGTTACTTTATCGACCGTTATGGACGTCAAACTTCCAAACCTCGGTGAAACAGTCGATTCAGGCGTGGTTGTCAACGTATTGGTGACTGAGGGGCAGAAAGTTGCCAAAGGGGACCCGCTGATCGAGATCGAAAGCGAAAAGGCAATTGCGACAGTACCTTCTCCAGCGGAAGGTGTCGTAGCAAAACTGCACGTCCGTGCCGGGGAAAAGATCGCTGTTGGACAACGGATTCTGACCTTTGCGGGCAGCGGAACGGAAGCTCCCGCCGAGGTTCGTCAGGCGGAGGAACCCCCGGCGCCTGTCGCACAGGTCCAAGAATCGCGACCGACTGTGCCGCAGCAGAGACCCGAGCCTGTGCAGGAACCGGCCGAAGTTGAGCCACCCGCGGCTCATCCGCCAGCAGCTTCGCCCTCCATCAGGCATATCGCACGCGAACTCGGAATTGACTTGAGTCGCGTGCGCGGCACCGGTCGCGGAGGCAGAATACTGATGACAGACCTGCGGGCGTACATCCAACGCCTTCAAAAGCTGGCAGCCAGCGCTGGCGCGGTTCGCGAGCGCGAGCAACCTGCCGCTGTGCAGGTTGACTTTTCGAAGTGGGGCCCGATAACCATCAAACCGCTCTCGCCGCTGCGGCAGACAATCAGCAGGCGCATGTCGGAGAGCTGGCACACGGTCCCGCGCGTGACGCAGTTCGACGAGCCCGACATAACACGTTTGGTCGAACTCAGAGAGCGTTACAAGGCTGCGTACGAGGCCAAAGGCGTCAGGCTTACGTTGACCGGTCTGCTTGTGCGCTGCGTTGTGTTGGCGCTCCAAAAACACCCAATTATCAACGCCAGCCTCGATTCCTCAGGGGAAAACATCGTGTATAAGAGTTATTACCACCTCGGCATCGCAGTGGACACCGAAGCCGGGCTGATCGTTCCTGTCATGCGCGACGCGGACAAGAAGACCCTGCTCGACATATCTCGCGAGCTGGAGGAACTCGCGCGAAAGGCGCGCGAACGGAAGGTTTCGGGCGAAGAACTCAGGGGCGGTACCTTCACGATTTCAAACCAGGGCGGCATCGGGGGCACGCATTTCACGCCGATCATAAACCTTCCCGAGGTGGCGATACTTGGTGTGGGGCGTGGCGCGATGAAACCGGTTTGGCGCGACGGGCGCGTTGAGCCGCGCCATCTTGTGCCGGTGTCGCTGTCTTACGACCATCGGATTGTGGACGGCGGCGAGGCAGCCCGGTTCATTGTCGATCTTGCAAAGGCCGCCGCGGAATTTGACGAAGCGTTCGTACGTCTGTAAAAGAACCTCCAGCCCATTCGAGTATGAACACAATTGAAACTGAAATCGTTGTGGTTGGGGCAGGTCCGGGTGGATACGCCGCGGCGTTCTACGCAGCCGATTACGGCAAGAAAGTCGTGATGGTTGAAAAAGATTCCAAGCTGGGCGGCGTTTGCCTCAACTGCGGGTGCATCCCGTCAAAAGCACTTTTGCATGCTGTCCATGCCATAGCTTTGGCGCGCGAGTCGGCGCGCCGCGGCATCATGTTCGCTGAACCACGGGTGGACCTCGGCATGCTCCGGGCATGGAAAGAGTCCGTTCTCGAGCGGCTTCGGCACGGAATTGCCCAACTGGCACAGCGCCGCCAAGTGGAGATTTTGCATGGCCGCGGCCATTTCGAGGATTCAAACACGCTCCGGGTGGAAACCAGCGAGGGACAAAAGTTCATCAAGTTCAAGCATGCGATTATTGCCACCGGGTCGAAATCTGCGATGCCGAAGGCGTTTGATCTTGGCAACCCGCGTGTGATGACATCGACAGAAGCGCTCGAAATCGAGGAAGTACCACCACGTTTGCTTGTTATAGGCGGCGGGTACATTGGGATGGAACTTGGGACACTTTACGCGACGCTGGGCAGCGAAGTTGTGGTTGTCGAAATGCTCGACCACATATTGGCGGGGGCCGACGTTGATTTGGCGCGTCCGATCGCCGCGCGCGCCCGCCAGAACTTCAAGGAAATCCGCGTCAAAGCACGGGTCGTGGAAATGGCAACCAAAGGCCGCCAAATCCGGGTCGTGATCGAGCACGAAGGCAACAAACTCGAAGAACTCTACGACAGGGTGCTTGTCGCCGTCGGGCGCGTGCCAAACGCAGAAGATTTGGGCCTAGAATTCACCCGCGTCACGCAGGACGAGAAAGGGTTCATCATCGTCGATGAGAACCAGCGGACCGAGGACCCGTCGATTTATGCGATTGGCGACATTGTGGGAGGCGCGCTTCTTGCGCACAAGGCCTCGCGCGAAGGTCGCATAGCCGTCGAGGCGATCGTCGGCGAGCACGCCACCATGCCGGAATTCATAATTCCGGCGGTGGTTTTCACAGACCCCGAACTGGCGTGGTGCGGAGTTACCGAATCTGAAGCGCGGGACAAGGGCATCAAAGTCGAGATCAGCAAGTTCCCATGGGGCGCTTCCGGGCGCGCACTCACGTTTGATCGACCGGATGGCATGACCAAGCTTGTGATTGACCCTGAAACAGAACGTGTGTTGGGCATGGGAATTGTCGGGCACGGCGCCGGCGAACTGATTGCCGAGGGTGTTGTCGCCATCGAGATGGGCGCAACTGCCAAAGACCTCGCGCTTGCTGTCCACCCCCATCCCACGCTGTCGGAAACCATAATGGAATGCGCAGAGGCTTTCTACGGCCACGCAACACACACGCTCTCTCGCAAAAAGGCCGAGTGAAATCCGCCTGCTGGCCCTGCGCGACGCAGGAAGGTGTCGTCATAAACGCTTCTTGAGATGAGAATTTCAATCCGCACTTCGCACGGGAAGCCCGCAAATTCGATTCCAGCAAAGTCAACTCTGTCGGGGCGTTTCCGCGCTTTTGCCGTGCGGGCAAACAGCCTGTTTGTGGTGAGCCGGGTTGCAATGTTTTCAGGCCTTGCAGCCATCTGTTCCCGAGTCGTAAACGCCGCAACGCCGGAGATTGATTCTGGTCCGTCCTCCTTCGAGTCAGCTTTTGGACATGTTCGGAGCGCGCTCGAGACAAAGTTGTTTGGTGAACCGCTGTGGAAATACCTTGCATCCGTAGCGTTCATAATTATCGCACTTTGGGGTGCGCGTGTGTTGGACTGGTTGGTCACACACAGGTTGAAGCGCTGGGCGGAGAAAACTCACACTCGCCTTGACGATCTTATCATCGAGCTGCTGCGCGGGCCGGTGAAAGTGGTGACCTTCGTGATTCTCCTGCACGTTGGATTGCGACTTTTCGCGTGGCCGCCCTGGGTTCAGGATTATCTGTCGAAAGGGCTGAAGGTCCTTGTCGCGTGGTCAATTACCTATGTTCTTGTCAAGGCAGTTGATCCGATTCTGAACTACTGGAGAACCAGTTTCAAACCCGAGGACGAGAAGTTGCTTGACAGCCATTTGCTGCCGCTGATTCGCAAGAGCATCAAGACGCTCATAGTAATACTAGCGGTTCTGTTCACCTCGCAAAACCTCGGCCTCAATATCACAAGCTTGCTTGCGGGATTGTCGGTGGGCGGCCTTGCTCTCGGTCTCGCGGCACAGGACACAGTCGCAAACGTGCTTGGCGCGATAGCCATTTTCCTGGACAAACCTTTCCGCGTCGGCGACAGGATCCAATTCGAGAATGTTGACGGGGTTGTCGAGTCAATCGGGCTGCGCAGCACCCGCATTCGGAACCTGGATGGTCATCTTGTGACGGTCCCGAACAAGACCGTCGGCAACGCAACCATTGTCAATGTCTCACGCCGGCCTCACATCAGAACAATCATGGACATAGGCATCACTTATGACACGCCGCCCAACAAGGTCCAGTTGGCTCTCGAAATTCTCGAGAAGGTGTTTCGTGAACATCCAATGACGTCGGACGTTATAGTCAGTTTCACGCAGTTCGCTGATTCCTCTCTCAATCTCAAGGTAATTCATTGGTGGAAGGGGACCGATTACAGAGCGTATATGGCCGGCATGCGCGAGTTGAACCTGCAAATCAAAGAACGTTTCGACGCTGCCGGGCTGAGTTTTGCTTTCCCAACCAGAACTTTGTACGTGAAGCAAGACTCGTCGTGGCGCGTTGAAAACGCCGCGACCTCCTCCTGATGACGGTTCATCGCCTCAAAGGCGGCGTAAGAAGAGTTGTCTGCAGCTTTGTTTTGCTGCGGCGGAAGGCGCGGGGGCTTTTTGAACGGCTGCAAGGCAAACTCGCTGCAGCAGCCATCGCAGTGCCACTTTGCTTAACCGTTTTCCCCATGCAAGCGCAAACCTACGATGTAGTTCTGCGGAACGGAACAATCTATGACGGGAGTGGCAGTGCGCCTTTGGTGGCGGATGTTGCTGTATCAGGCGACAAAATAGCTGAGGTCGGTTCAGTCCCTGCCAATGCCGGTCGCGTCGAGTTGGACGTTCGAGGACTCGCTGTCGTCCCTGGTTTCATTAACATGCTGAGCTGGGCCTGTGAGTCTCTGATCGCAGATGGCCGTGCCCAGAGCGATGTCCGCCAGGGCGTGACGCTCGAAGTGATGGGCGAGGGAGAATCTTTCGGTCCGCTCACCCCTGCCATGAAGGAGGCGATGCAAAACCGCCAGGGTGACCTGAAATACATGGTCGAATGGAACACGCTTGGCGAGTACCTGAACCACCTCGTTCGACGTGGAGTATCCGTCAACATCGCCTCGTTCGTCGGCGCAACAACTGTTCGAATCCACGAAATCGGTTATTCAAACAGACGCCCAACTCAGACCGAGCTCGAGCGGATGACCGGCTTGGTCAAACAAGCCATGGAAGAAGGCGCGCTCGGAGTTTCGTCGGCCCTGATCTACGCGCCCGGCTGTTACGCGCGAACCGATGAACTGATCGCGCTGGCCAAGGTGGCTGCCGCCAGCGACGGCGTTTACATATCGCACTTGCGCAGTGAGGGCGACCGGTTGTTGGAAGCGCTTGATGAATTCATCACCATCGCCCGAGAAGCCCGCTGCCGGTCCGAAATCTATCATTTCAAAGTCGCCGGACAATCAAACTGGCACAAACTCGACGAAGCGCTCTCGCGGATAGAATCAGCCCGAGCCGCAGGGCTCAAGATCACGGCAAACATGTACACGTACACTGCGGCCGGCACGGGCCTCAACGCCACCATGCCCACATGGGTCCAAGAAGGCGGTTTCGATGCATGGCTCCGGAGATTGCGCGACCCAAACATCCGCGCAAGGCTCAAAAAGGAAATGAACCAGCCCGGCAAAGACTGGGAGAATTACTACCTCGCCGTTGGTTCTCCACAGGGAATTCTTCTGGCCGGGTTCAGAAACGAGAAACTCAAACACCTGACAGGTTTGACTCTCGCGCAGGTCGCCGCCACCCGCAAAACTTCCCCGGAGGACACCATCTTCGACCTTGTTCTCGAAGACGGCAGTCGCGTTGACGCCGTATTCTTCTTGATCTCGGAAGAGAACCTTCGCCGACAACTCCGACTGCCGTGGGTGAGTTTTGGGTCGGACGAGGCTGCTTTCATGCCAGATGGAATCTTCCTGCGCAGCATGCCACACCCGCGTGCTTACGGGAACTTTGCCCGATTGCTCGGCAAATATGTGCGCGACGAGAAACTCATCCCGCTGCAGGAAGCGATTCATCGCCTGACCGGGTTGCCCGCGGAAAACCTGAAATTGGACCGACGCGGTCGCCTTCAAAAAGGCTTCTACGCCGACGTTGTTGTTTTTGACCCTGCAACCGTGCAGGACTTTGCAACATACACCCAACCGCACCAATACTCGTCAGGCGTCAAGCACGTCTGGGTCAACGGCGTCCAGGTCATCAAGGACGGAAATCATACTGGCGCCAAACCCGGACGGGTCGTGAGAGGACCGGGTTACAAGGGCCCCACTCCACGCTGATTCCAATCTGATCTCCCCCGAGGGCGACGAAGTCGCCCCGGGCAGCACGGCGCGACAGAGTGCCAAGCCTCCAAAAAACGCCATGTCTCTCCGTGACCATTCAGTTGCCGCTGCGCCGCCCTGCGTGGAACTCCGCGCCGAGCCGTCGCAGCACTTCCTCACAAATGGTCTCAGCAGCCTTCGGACGTCCCAAAACAATCGCCGCCCTTCGCATGGCTGCAAGTTTCCCAGACCCCAACAAATTTTCGACGCGCGCCGGAATATCATCGATACAGTTGACTTTGACCGCCGCGCCGTGACTGAGCAGAAAATCGCTGTTTGCCGATTCCTGACCCGGGATTGGATTCACGATCAACAAAGGGTTTAACCGGGGGACCTTTCATTCGAATCTCTTGTCCACTGGTTCCCCGCTCAGTGCGCCCGACTCCCGAAAGAGCTGACTCTGGTTGTCCGGCGATTTGGCGCGAACTCTTGATACTACCAAGCACTTCCACGGGCAAATAGTGCGTGCAAAGGACGATGTCGGGCTTGGACTCTTCAATGAACCGTGCGAACTTCGCCCTCGAACCGCTGGGCAGCAAACCCCTCGTTTTCCGCAGGCGGCTTGTTACTTCGGGATCGTCGGTGCGATCGAACACAAATCCCCACAGTTCAGGCGCCATGGTGGCAATGTGCACCCAGCCTTCAGCGTATAGCTTCCTGTGCAGGCGTGAAAAGAAAACCATCAGGTCCAACCGCTCGATCGTGTCGTGCGGCCTGAGTTTGCGCCATGCTTCCTCGAGCGCAGCCGCGGCAGCCAAATGTCCGCCGCCCACGGTCAGAGTCGCAATCAAAACCCGCATTGCAGAAGTCGATGCACCCACATGGCCGTTAATCTGCCTGTGCATTTCGGCAGTTGAAAAGAAAAAACAAATTCTTTGAAAAATCGGCTGACAGACAAGAATCTCTGTGTATGCACAAACGACTTCAGTCAAATTCGGGCAGGGCTTTGTTGTACTCGATATGGTTTGGCATGAGTTTCTGCGTCCTCGGAATGGCGATGGTAGCCGGATTAAATGCCGGTGAGTACCGGGCGGCGCGGTCTGTTCACCTTGGTTATCAGGCCCCGGCAGCGGACGTTTTCTACGTGGAAATGGCTGTGGATAAATCCACCGACGGCAGTTATTTCATGGCCTGCGGTTGGGACACCGGCTACTTCGGCATTCAGGAGCTCGGCAAAGGGCGTAAAGTGGCGATCTTCTCGGTTTGGGACCCCACGCGCGGAGACGACCCGAACGCAGTCAGTTCTGAAGATCGAGTTGAATTGCTCCACCAGGGCGATGGCGTGCGCATCCGGCGGTTCGGCGGTGAAGGCACCGGCGGACAATGCATGACCGATTTCGACTGGCAAATCGGCCAGACAAACAGGTTCTGTGTTACCGCCACCGTGCAAAGCAACAAAACCGCCTACGCAGGTTATATCTGGTCCCCGGATCAGAATGCATGGAAACATCTCGTGACATTCCGAACCCGCACAGGCGGCAGGCCGCTGGCCGGATTTTACTCTTTCATTGAAGATTTTCGGCGCGATGTGCGCAGCGTGCAAGACGTCCGACGCGCGCGTTATTTCAATGTGTGGGTTCGCACAACCAACGGCCAGTGGCAGCCGGTCACGCGGGCAAGGTTCACCGCGTCGGGAGCAGAATGGGAATCGAAGGAGAACATCGACGCCGGACTTGTCGGCACGCAATTTTACCTCGCAACGGGCGGTGACACCAAGATGAGCCGTGAACTGCGCAGTTTCATTGAACTCACAGCCGTACCAGGCGCGCCTCCGGCAAGTCTTCCTGAACCCGTCAAACCGTCGTCCTCTGCCCAATTGCAGCGCGGTTATTCGATTCCTTTGATCGATATTGCCTCAGAAACCAATCGGCAGGTGATCGTTGACCGCGAGCCCGGGCAGTATCTTGGACACCCCAGCACCGTCCTGCTCGAGGACGGTTCGACCATTCTTTGTGTTTACCCGAAAGGCCACGGTAAAGGGGCCATCGTGCTGAAACGGTCAACCGACGGCGGTCGCACATGGAGCGATCGGTTGCCGGTGCCGGAAAACTGGACCACGAGCCTCGAGACTCCCACCATTCATCGCGTCGTGGACGACAATGGCAGGAAACGGTTGATCGTGTGGTCCGGCCTTTACCCTGCGCGGCTGGCAGTGTCAGAAGACGACGGTGTGACATGGACACCTTTGCAACCCGCGGGCGATTGGGGTGGCATTGTCGTCATGGGATCTGTCGTGCCGCTGAAAACCGGCCCCGGACATTATTTGGCGATGTTTCACGACGACGGGCGCTACTTCACGAAAGATGGCAGGCAGTCTGATCCTGTGGTCTTTCGACTCTATCAGACCCTTTCGAAAGACGGCGGGCTGACATGGTCGTTCCCACGCGAAATCTGGCATGGGAGCGATGTTCACCTTTGCGAGCCGGGCATAATACGCTCCCCGGATGGCAAACAACTCGCCGCTCTGCTGCGGGAGAACAGACGCGTTCGAAATTCTCATGTGATCTTCTCGAATGATGAAGGGCAAACATGGTCTGCTCCGCGCGAACTGCCGGGCGCACTCACCGGTGATCGTCACACAGCCAAGTACGCGCCTGACGGCAGATTGTTCATTTCTTTCCGTGACACCACGTTCGAGTCGCCGACCAAAGGCGACTGGGTTGCATGGGTCGGCCGTTACGAAGACATCGTCGCGGGCCGCGAAGGTCAGTACCGTGTGCGGCTCATGGACAATCACCACGCATGGGACTGCGCGTACCCGGGCGTCGAAGTCTTGCCGGACGGGACGATTGTAACTGTGACTTACGGGCATTGGACACCGGGCGAACCGCCTTACATCGTCTGCGTGCGACTCAAGCTTGCCGAGCTTGACGAAAAATTGAAGTGAAACGCGGCGCAGCCCGCATCGAGCGTCGCCTTCAACCGTTCCATCCCGTTGCTTGTTCCTCGACGGCCAACGGCAAATGAGCGTATTCTCCCGCCGTGGAGCGCTTTGTTGTTCTGATTCTGCCTGCAGCCGCGGCTGTCATGGCGCTGTGGACCGGTCGTCTTCCGTTCAAACTGGCTGTGGCCGCGTCGTGCGGGATCATCCTCATGGCATGCATGGTCCGAAGACCACGGCTCTCCGGATTACAATTGTGGTGGGTCGTTGCAGCCCTGGCCATGTCAATGGTCGGTGACTACTTTTTGTCGAGCCGCAAGGGGCATGCGCATTTCTTCGAGGCCGGTATCGCGGCATTCTTTGCAGCGCACCTCGGGTTCTTGCGGTACGCTCTTGCCCACAGTCGTATAAGCATTGGCGCACTGGCAGTGATGCTGCTCGCGTTCGTCCCGTATTTTCTGTTGGGCCTCGCTCCGGCGATTGAGAGCAGGACGCTTTGGACGGCCGTGCTGGTGTACCTGCTGGTTTCGTGCGTTGGACTTGCTGCGGCTCTTGGCCTGAATCAACCCCGACCGGTCAAATGGTTGTACCTTGCTGGAATTGCACTGATTGTGTTTTCAGACACGCTCATCTCATTTGGCGAGTTCCTGCGTTATCGCAGATTGAACTTCTTGATCCTTCCAACCTACTACGCGGCTCATCTTGCGATAACTGCGTCGATATTGGCTCGTCCGGAGTTACGCGGCATTTTCAGTCGCACGACAAATGACCCAGCACCTGCGAGATAACCAGCAAATTTCAGCGGAATAAAGCTTTGGGTGTCCTGGTCTGATCAGGCGGAGAGGTTTACGGGCCAGGATGCCGCCATGGTGACAGGCTCGTTGTTCCTCAGACGCCGATATGGGGACAGGCTCGTTGTTCAATCACATCTCAATCTGTGCACTCAGCAACGACACTGCCACGCATGCCGTTTTCCGCGTGCGGATTGCTATTTCAAAACGATGACCACCGGTTTGTCCTTGTTTTGAAATGTCCCTATTTGCTTGCGGGTCAGCAGCGATCCGCCAACAATGCAGACGTGATCTCAATGGAAACGCCACGTTCCGCAACCCGCCGAAGGACATGTGGCGGTTTCCATCACAGTAAAACCTTGTGCAATTTACGGAGGAAGTTTGCATGTGTATCGAATGTACTCGCCGACATTTCCTGAGCACCGCCGCCGTTGGTGGAGCCGCGTTGGCATCGGGATCGGTGCTGGCTCAAGCTGCGTCGTCAGCAACATCATCCGGACCCGATCCGTCCCAACCGGTTTCTAAGACAAAAATCTGCGTCATTTTCGCCGGAAGCGTCCCCGACAGGAGCTGGTCCCTGTCGGAGGCCGAGGTTGCGCTGGCCACTCAAAAGCTCGCTGAGGCCGAGAAAAACCTCGGCAACGTTGAATTCGTCATTGGCCGGGCAACCAATGCCAGTGAAACCACGCAATTACTCGAGAGGTCCGGCCCTGACGCGCCCGTGCTGGCCATTAGTTCGGACATATTTGGATTGGCGAGCGGGGTCATGCCAACGATTTTCGCTCAGCAACGACCTGTTGCCGTGTTCCATTTGCCTGTCATTGGTGGGCACGATTGGTGTCTTGTAAAACCGTGGCGCGAACAAGGACGTCGCATAACGTCATTCAATACAACCGATTACAATGACCTTGAAGAAGCAGCCCGCCTGTTGCGCGTGATTCCGCTCCTCCGCCACAGCCGGGTTCTTGCATCTCCACCCTTCAAAGGTACACCTGCATCCCATGACTCGTCAGCAGTCAAAGAACGACTCGGTGTCGAAATGGTTCCGATCGCCGACGGACGATACGACGCGGTAATGGCAACGGTTGATTCCGCTGCTGCCGAAAAACGCGCTGATGAGTGGATGCGCGAAGCAGAACAAATCGTCGAGCCTGCCCGCGAGGATGTTGTCAAAGCAGCCCGTGCCAGTTTCACCCTCGAGAAACTGCTCCAGGAAAACCGCGCTTGTGGTTTGTGCGTCGGCACCTGCATGAGTTGGTTGCCGCGGGGATTCCCGTGTTTGGGATTCATGCGATTGAACGACAACGGCATCCCGGCTGCCTGTGATGGCGACATGGATTGCCTGCTCACAATGTTGATCATGCAACATGCCTTGAATCAGCCCGGGTTCCTCGGAAACGCCGGGAGCGTGGATGTTTCAAAGAACCATTTTTACCTGTCACATTGCTCGGCCCCGAGAAAAATGGAGGGGCCACAAAGCCCGGCTGCCCCTTACTGGCTGCGCCGGCACGCCGAAGTCCGTGGCGGCGCTGTCCCGGAAGTGCATTATCGCCCCGGCCAAACAGTCACCTTTACCAAGCTGGTGCACCTGAAAACATTGTTGGTTTTCAAGGGAAAAACCGTCGAGGCCCCGCGAGTCCCCAAAGGCCAGGAACGCGGTTGCAGAACCGAATTGGTCGCCGAAGTCAGCAATGCCGAAAAACTGCTCGACAACTGGGGCGGCGGAGCACTCGGTGACAGTGCCTCGGATTATTACGCTTCATTGCACCGAGTGGCTTATTACGGTGATCATGTCCGGCGAATCCGCCATCTGGGCCGGCTGCTCGGACTCGATGTTGTCGAGGAATGTTGATTATAGGCAAGACTCAGCCTCAGACCGACCATGATCGCGGCGCGATAAAGTCGTGCGTTACAAGTTCGGTGCTCTGCCGCGCCGCGCTGCCCGGCGCGACTTGATCGCCCACGGGGCAGATGAGGTCGGGATCAGTGGTTTAACAATTTGACGGCAAAAACCTCGAACGATCCGCTAATTTGCGATTGCTGCGCAAGATTTCCCGAGATAGCACTACATCAAACCTGCCGCACGGCGGATGATTGTCTCCAGAGACGTCGCAGGTCTGAATCCAGTGACGCGTTCGAGTTTTCCGAGGCAGGGCTTCCGACGGCGCATGTCTTCGAAACCCGGCCCATATGCCATCTCGTACGGCACCAACTCGATTGCCGAATTCGATTGCAGGACTTCGCGGACCTTGCGAGCCAAATCGAGCAATGTGATTTCGTGATCGCTTCCGACATTGAAAACCTCGCCCGTTGCTCCAGGAGAGCGTTGCAGACGAACAATAGCTTCCACGGTGTCAGATACATCACAGAAACACCGTGTCTGTGTTCCGTCACCATAGACCTGAATCGGCTTGCCGGTTTTGGCTGCTGCAATGAACCGCGGCAGCACCATGCCGTAACGTCCGGTTTGACGTGGCCCCACTGTGTTGAAAATCCGGACAATGGTGACGGGCAGACCTCGCTGGCGCCAATAGGCAAGAGCAAGGAATTCGTCCATCAGCTTCGAGCACGCGTAACTCCATCTTGTAAGCGTTGGCGGGCCAATCAGCAGATCGTCGTCCTCGCTGAATTCATCTTTCTGGCTTTTGCCGTACACCTCTGAAGTGGACGTCACCAGCACGGGCACGCGCGCCGGGCAGGCTGCACTCAGAATGGCTTCCGTTTCGTCGAGGTTAGTCCGAAGGGTGTCGATCGGCTTGCGCAATACAAGTTCAACTCCAACCGCTGCCGCGAGATGAAACACAGCAGAACACTCTGAGACAAGTTCTGCAAGATTTGCGCAGGACGAAACCTTTGATTTGATCACCTTCAACCGGGGATTGTTGGCCACCGCAGCGAGGTTTTGAGGGTTCCCCGTCGAAAAATCGTCGATAACCGTCACGCGAAATCCCTCGGACAGCAGGCGCTCTGTCAAGTGGGAGCCGATGAATCCAGCGCCGCCTGTAATCATTATCTGCTGATTCTGTTTCATGAACACACGCCGCCGGAAACTGGGCGGCGCTGATCCATTCTGGCATTTGTGGACCGGCGCCGAAAGCACCTTTTTGCAACATCTTGCCGGTTGGGTCCGTTGATGGTGCAGCGCCGCATGAGAATTGCTGGATTGGCGAACTGTTCTTGCCGGGCTTTATTCGGGAGACCGAGAGCAATGTTGACAGCTTACACCGAAAAAGCCTCGCCACTTTACCTCGGAGCGGCGCTGGCACCCCGGCACTCTTTCGAGCGTCCGAGCGCGTTGACGCATCTCGCGCCAAAATATGGGGACAGACACGGTATTTGACCGACCGATGCCAGAGGGCTGATCACGTCAGACGGATCAGGGTGCCAGTTAAGGTTTCATTTGGGCAATAGAGGGGACATTGAAGTTGCAGGTGTATCCGGACAAAAAGCCCGGTTTTACTGACGCCTGATGTCATTCTGTGACTTGGGCAAGCATAGGCTTTTTGTTGCTCGTTTGTGGCCGTGACACATAGTGTGGATGTGATCCGACGGTTGCAGGGCACGACCAGTGCCTGATGGGAAAGGTGCGGTCTTGATATTGAAAATGGAGTATCGTTTTTTTTCAGTTGGAACGCCAAACAGTGGCCTGTTTGTGGGCCTGGCTGTCAGCTTGCTGACCTCAGCCGTTTCCGCCGAATCCAACATTTCGTGGAGCGACTGCATGCGGCAGCCGATTTCGTGGTACGCCACGCCGGAAGCTGCGCGCATCGCAGCGAATGTTTGCGCGTATCAGCGGGCTTCGGGCGGCTGGCCAAAGAATATCGACATGGCGCGGCTGTTGACAGCAGCAGAACTGGCGGCCCTGGCCATGACACGAACGAACACAGACAGCACAATCGATAACGGCGCTACCACAACGCAAATGAGGTTTCTGGCGCGTATTCAATCCAGTGCGCCGCGCGATCAATGGCGCGATGCGGTGATCCGCGGGATCGAGTACCTGCTTTCTGCGCAATACCCAAGCGGTGGCTGGCCACAGTACTGGCCAAGCCCCAAAGGTTACTCGGCACACATCACATTCAACGACAATGCGATGGTCAACGTGCTGAACTTGCTGCAAGATGTTGGTGCGGGTAGCGGGGATTTTGGGTTCGTTGACAGCGCGTTGCGTGAACGCGCAGCCGCAGCAGTCAAACGCGGAGTTGACTGTATCCTGCGTTGCCAAATCAAGGTCAATGGCCGATTGACAGTGTGGTGCGCACAACACGACGAGAAAACGCTCGAACCGGTCGGTGCCCGTAACTACGAACACCCGTCGTTGAGTGGCGCTGAGAGCGTCGGAATCACCCGTTTCCTCATGAGCCTGGACAATCCCGAATCGCGCGTAATCGACGCGGTCGAGGCTGCAGTCGCATGGTTCGAATCGGCGAAGTTGCACGGTATTCGGATCATCAAGCAGGCGGACGTGTCTCTGCCCAAGGGGTACGACAAGGTTGTCGTCGAGGACCCTGCTGCACCACCGGTCTGGGCAAGATTTTACGACCTGCGGACAGGCAGGCCGATCTTCAGTGGACGTGACGGCGTGGTCAAAACCAGGCTCGCTGATATCGAATACGAGCGCAGGGTCGGCTATTCTTGGTACACCGAATCGCCGGCTGGGCTGCTGACAAACGATTACCCTGCATGGCGCCGGCATCTGCGGCAATAGGGACCAATCCGACTTGGCCTCGCAACTTCAACGGTTCGAGCGTGTTGACAATGCCCGGACATTCTGATTGCAAGACGATGCCGAATCATGCGACGGTGCATTCATTGCCCGGATTTGTGGCATCACCAGTAACTTCTCTGTTGTAGTTCTATTGCCGCCGCAGCCCGGGATCGCTCGGTAGTTTTCTCGAGTTCGCACTTCGGATCACGAGCAACCGATATATTTGCGGAGATTTTCAGGCTGCGAGTTTGCTCAATCTGTCCGTATCTGCTTCTCTGGCAGCGAGCGGTGTGGTCACAACATTGCGGCCTTCGAAGTGTTACATTCGACAATCTGCGCGGAAATTTGGGGACAGACACGCAATTTGGGCGACCGAACTCTTGGCCTGGGGACCTGTCCAAGCGCCGGTCGGCCTGTCCAAGGCGGCTGCGGCACCCAGATATGGGGACAGACACGATGTCCGATATACCGATCAGGAACGTTCAACGTGAAACGTTCAACTCTCAACTTTCAAAGGGGTGATCGAAATGGCGCATGGTGGTCGGGATATGGGGACAGACACGGAGTTAGACACGAAATTCGAGCAAATAGAGGGACAGGCACGATATTCAGATATGGGGACAGACATGATGTCGGGTATACCGATCAGGAACGTTCAACGTGAAACGTTCAACTCTCAACTTTCAAAGGGGTGATCGAAATGGCGCATGGTGGGCGGGACATGGGGACAGACGCCGGATTTCTGATCAACCGGCGCAAGCAATGCGTCTTTGGGTTAGGCAAGCTTGGTTCCGGCTATGCCGGGCTGGATTGTTATATTGCGAAATCGATCATGTTTGCGAAGATTTTCAAACTGCGAGTTGGCTCAGTTTGTCAGTATCTGCTTCTCTGGCAGCGAGTAGTGCGGTCACCACAGTGCGGCCCTTGGGGGTGAGTCGGTATAAATGGGTACCTGTAACTTTGCGCAGGATGCCGTGAGCTCGAAGGAGCGTCAGCAGACGGGTGACATGAGCAGCTCGCCGGCGTTGTTCCTTGGGGTCGGCTGGGGAGGGATAGAGGTGGGCGCGAACGTCCCGATTGCGGAGACCGTTGAGGACGAACTCGCCTCGGCTGATAATCTCCAGCAGTGCCCCGTCGGTTGGCGACCAAGGATTAAGAGCACGATAGTGACGACCTTTGCGTCGGAGCGGGCGACAGAGGTTGGCGGTCAGTTGACGCAAGGGAGTTTTCTCATCGACGGTACTCAGCGCCAGTAAGTAGCGTTGGTTGGCCGCCTTGGAGACCTCGGCGCGGCGGTCCAGATGAGCCAAACCCCGCTGGAGGGCACGCCACTTCTTGGGCTGGTCGGGTGAACCCTCGGGGCGACGGAAGACCCGGAAGCTCTTGGGTTGGTTGATGGTGGTCTCGATGCGCAGACCCCGACCAAATTTATCATACATTTTGATGGAGTTTTGCCCCACCCGGTGTTTGATGCGAATGCCTTCTGGTCGGGCCTTCAGGTCAGTAAGTACTTGGCCCTGGAACCGGGGGTGAATCTTTCCACTCAGGGGAACTTTGTGGCCCAAGAACCGCAGGACATCGGCGCTGCCAAAACTCAGCATGGCATGCTGCACCAAGCGTGGATAAAGTGCGGCCAGACGTTCAGGATCCCGGAACATCACGTCGGTGGCGTATTCGCTCTCGCAGCAGGTCCAGTAGTAGTCCAAGTCCAGTGGGCGGCAGATTTCCCGATGCAGCGGATGATTCTGGTCCAGCAGTCGTCGCAGGTGCGTGGGCCAATCACAGAGCAACTGTCGGTCCATGAGCTGTTGGGCCTTGTCCGGGTCCTCCAGCCAGGAAAAGTAGTTGTTCTGCCGTTGGTAGCTCAAGCCGGCTCGATCCATCTGGCGGGCCAACCATTCGCGTCCGTTGATGCAGATTTCGATCTGAAATGGAAACCAAGTCTGCAGACGGAGGTGCATCAGGCCAAAGATCGGATGCCGGTGATAAAAATAGAGGTGCAAACACTTGGCGTCGGTCAGCAGAGGCTTGGTCTGCGCCTTGCCGCCCTCGGATTGACGACGAACCTCATAGGTTTGACAGGGCTCGACGCACCTCAAAATGGCCACCAGACCGTGCTCGACAGGATCTTGTTGGAGGATTTGTCTGACCACCTCCTCCTTGGGAATGTTGGGTGAGGGCAAGTAGAGGCATGGCCGGCCTGCTCTGGTTGCGAAGCTGCGGGCATGGTCGATAATCCGCCGGGTAATGCTGCAGGCATAGTTCTTGAAACCCTTGAGCAGAACTTGGCAAACAAACAGATAGCGCAGCAAGACGGTGGGCTGATAGAGCGATCGGAGCGTTCCACGCAACCGGAGCCGGTCAAAACCCGAAAGAACTCCGATTATATCGGGAGCGTGTTTGGCTACAAAGGGAGAGATGACGTTGTTGGGCGGCAAAAAGGTAGACTTCATGAGTCTACTGTGGGGTCGCTATTGACAGTGTCAGTATTTTTTTTAGGGGGCTTGAGGCGGGGGGTTCTTGCCGGCGACGGAGTCGCCTCAGATATTTCCCAGCCCGGCGGCGCAGAGATTTCTGGTCAACGGGCGAATGCACCGCGTCTTTGCGCGTCAGGGAACTTTGGTTCCGGCTACGCCGGGCTGGGAAATATGCGGGTTAAGCGTTCCCCTCCCCAAACAGCGAGCCGGTCACCATGTCGTGCCCAGCGCGGATTTTTAGGATGGTAATTTAGCGTTCGGCATCGGCACGGATTGTGCGCAGGCCGTACACGGCTCCGATTTCGCTACCGGGAGCGGCAATGAACTTAACCGTAACCTTTTGCTTGTCTTTGACCAGGTCGGCTGGGATTGGATACTCGACATCAAAGAACTTGACGGGCCCGCGGCGCTCGAGCGTTTGAGTCGCGATTTTCCGGCCATCCACGAGAATGTCGAATGTGCGCGCTTCCCATTCATCGCGGTTGTAAGTGACGACCAGTGCCATGGGATGAGCAGGGTCAACTGCAAGGTCGAACGAAAACCAATTACGTCCACGGCGACCGGGCCGGCCCATGAGGCGATCAGGCCATGTGTCTTCGCCCTGCATGTTGGCGTCGCGTTCAGCTTGCATTTCGCCCGGTTGCGCGAATCCAACGGTGGCGGCTTCGAGTCGGCGTTGTTTTTCCTGTAGCGCGGCGATTTCTGCTGCGTGTTTTTCCCATTCTGCAGGTGTGAGAAGGTCCCAGTAGATGCCGTAAGTGCGGCGGTGCAGGCGATAAAACGGGACAAAATCCACGTCGCGGTCTTTGCCCACGCCGTCGGTGCGGAAACAACCGGGTTTGTCGGGCACCGGCTTGAGCCACTCGTGGACAGGTCGCTCAGCCGCGAGGAACACGGGGACCGAATCAGGCGAGCTGCTGTTTGGTTCGCTTCGTCGGCGAGGCTGTTCGTCACCCAGATCGCCTGCGAGGACGAGCGGTCCCCAGAGAATGGCGACGCGGCGCGGGTTGTCCGGCAATGGCTCGAGTCGGAGCGTTTTGGGGATAAGAACCGAGACTTCGTCACCGGATGTCCATGTGCGACGGATTTCGACGAAATGACTTGATTTGGGTTTTGCCGGCGGCCGTGAATCGCCTCTGCGGGGTCTGCTTGCGGGCTGGGAGAGATCTGGATCGACAAGTGCTGCGGGGGGCAATTCTGAGCCGTTCACTTTCACAGAAAACCCTTCGTCGGCCCAGAACGGGCGCCGGAGAGCAAGTGTGAACTCTTTTGGGGAATGCATGTGGAACCTGAGTGTTGCGCTGTTGCCCTCGGGGAAATCGGTTTCGAGGGTGAGCTTTGCTCCGGCGGCTTTCCATTCTGCGGTCGAGGGAACGAACAAATTGACCCAAAGCTTGTCGTTGGACTCGTAGTAAATGCCATCGCCGTGGAGTGCATGGCTTTCCATGCTCGAGGCGGTGCAACAAGTGAAACCGCCGTCGAGCATGTTGCGTTCGTACTCATGTTGAACTCCGCGGCCGACTGGGACCATGTAGCAGGCCCAACCGTCTTGGGGGTCTTTGGATGCGAGGATGTGATTGAATAGAGCGCGCTCGTGAAAATCGGCGTAGTGCGCGTCCGGTCGGAGGGCGAACAATTTTCGGGTGAGCTTGAGCATGTTGTACACGTTGCAAGTTTCGGCTGTTCGACCGTCCACGCGATCGTCGAGGCGGTCGGGTTCACCGAAGTACTCGTCTTTGCCGTGGCCGCCTGTGGCATAACTGTGGTGCTGGACAACGCGGTCCCAGAAAAACCCTGCTGCGAAAGCGTCACCTGGATCTCCGGTTAGAGCGAATCGGGTGATTGAACCGATCATTTTGGGGATTTGCGTGTTGCCGTGTTTGCCGGCCAGATTGTCCTGGTGGCGCATGAGCGGAAGAGTGAAAGCGCGGTGCTCGAACTTGTACGAAAGGTCCAGCCAGCGTTTGTCACCTGTGTCGGCATAGAGATCAACGAGCACCTCGTTCATGCCGCCGAACTCGGTATTGAGCATTTGTTGGACCTGAGCGTCTGTCAGTTGGGAGAGAATGCTTTCGGCCCATGCGGCGAATTTTTTCTCGAGCTCGATCGCGGTTTTGTTACCCGTGTAACGGAACGCATCGCGCAGGCCGGCATACATTTTGTGGAGTGTGTACCACGGCGACCACATTCCGTTCAGGTCGAAGCCTGTCGAGCGGATGTCACCTTTGGCGATTTGCTGGAAGATGATTTCGCCGTCGGTGCCCTTGGCGTCGGTGATGGCGCCGAGATAACCCGTGCCGCGCTTGTTTTGAACCTCTTCGAGTTCTTTTACCAAATAGTCTGCACGTTCTTTGAAGCGCGCGTCTCCGGTGGCGGCGTACATGATGCTCACCGCAGAAAGATAATGGCCTGCCAGATGCCCGGTGAGTTGCTTGCCTTCGACGGAATCCCAGCCGCCGTAACCTTTTGCTTTTGGTTCGAGGCCGGCCCGGATTCTGTACCCTGCCAGCATTCTGTCCGGTTCGAGTGCGAGAAGGTACCGAGCGTTGAGGTCTTGCGCGTGTTTGAGCGGGCCGCCTGTGAGGCGAACTGCATCGAGCGGCAGGGGACGGGCTGCGGGTTGAACAACCGGGAGAGCTGCTGCCGGGGCGTCGATGGACGCTGTTGCAAGGCTGATGAGCAGAGCCATTTGCCGTACGAGGGCCGAAGCAGATGATTCTTTCATATGCTGAATTTTCTGGTGATTGGTCAAACTTCAGGGTGAAGCGGGCTGAACCAATGCGGGCTGATATCGCCAATCCACTTTCCCGCCGTAAGCCATTGTTTCGTGAACGAGCGCAAACAAATCTGGATCGTAGTTACGGAGCAGTTCGCGTGTAACGATTGGCTGTTCTACGTGCGGGGGTGAGGCGTGTTGGCCTGCGGCATCGAAGTAAGCGAGCACGCCGTGTGCCCAATACGCAACGGGGTCATGAACGGCGGCGGTTCCGAGCCATTTACCGGTTGCCAATGCTCTTGCGTGCAGGTCCTTCAATCGTTCGCTGAATCGCACGTCGAGTCGTTTCACCCGGAGTTCATATTGTTGAACGGCGCGACCGCGATTGTCCCAATCAGGATCGACCGGGCGTGTACCCGTGACGTGGTAGAGCGCCTTGGCCATAAGGCGGATCACCTGATTGTCGCCGACGTTGGCCTCCCTTGGGTTGGCCATGACATTCTCCTCGCCGACGACGACGAGTTTTGTGTCGGGTGTGTATTCCAGTGTGCGCGCGAGCGGATCGCTGTGCGGCATGTTTTTGATGCGGGCGTATTCGGGAAGGTCTGCGATGCGTTCGTTTCTGCCGAGCACAACGAGCCGCACGCCATCGGCGATGAGCGCTTTCAGGATGTCGTGGCGATACGCGAACATTTTGCGGATGGTGTCGTTGGCTTTCAGGAGCGCAGCATCGCTTGCTTCTCGACCAAGCACGGTGAATTCGCGGGCCCATGTGAATTTCGTGTAATAGGGATCGGCTTTAATCTTTGCCGGAGGCGGGGTGACCGTCGGGAGTTTTTGGATGAACTTGTAACGCCAGTCGCGGTCGGGCGGCAGATTGAACACTGTTCGGACCAGTTCATAGCCTTCGGGGTCATATGCTTTGAGCTGCTCGCGTGTGCCAATCGGGCCGTGGTTCCAGTTGTTGACGCGGTTACAGTCGAAGTAGGCCTGAGCAATTTCGGCCCAGTACTCGTCCGCGTTCGAGCCTGCGTAAGTGTCGCGGTAGAGCCCTTTTGCGCGAGCGTTTTGGTATGCGCGTTTTTTTCGGTCACGCCATGCCGGGTCGATCGAGTCCAATGTGCTGTCGATTGTGTGGCAGAACTCGTGCACGGCGATGCTTTCGTCGTCGTAGCGATCGAGCGGAAGGCTCAGCAGGTTTTCCTCGCCGAAGCTGGTTGGCCTGCCGCCGGTTCCGCGCACGCGCTCGTTGAGGTAGTCGGGGTTTGGAGCGTTTCTGTATTCCGGCATGTCAGTATAGACCTGGTCTTTTCCGATGACGATGAGGTACATGCGGTTTTTGACCATTGCTTCGAGGATGTCCGGTCGCCCGGCGAGCATGTGGGTTACAATCTCGTACGTGCGTTGAAGAGCAAGGTCGGCGACCTCGGCGGAGGCGGCCACCGGCATGCCATTGATGTCAATGTACTTTGCGTAGAACCTGCGGGCGGCATCGCGATCGCGATCGCTCATCAAAGAAAAGAAAGAATCCGGGGGTGCGGTCACGGTGGGCGCAACTGTTTCACCAGCCGCACTGGATTCGAAGTTGATGTCCGGGACCAGCCCGGCAACAAGCAGAAGCACTGCTGTCAGATGTCTGGGTTTCATTGAGATGGTTGCGGCTGGGCCGCGCTCTGAGCGTTTCGGTTTGGCGGGTTCACACCGAGAAGATGCCGAACAAAGAAATCATTGCGCCTGCGGGCGCCGTATTCGCCGCCGGGCCCGTGGCCGCCTCCTGGTATGACCAGGAGATCAAAGTCTTTGTTTGCTTTGATGAGTGCGTCCACGAACCGGTACGTTGATTCCGGTGGGACGTTGTCGTCCATTTCGCCCACGACCAGGAACAGGTGGCCGCGCAAGAGGCGGGCGTTTTCGATGTTTGAATTCTCGGCGTAGTGCGGGCCGACCGGATAACCCATCCACTGTTCATTCCACGAGGCTTTGTCCATGCGGTTGTCATGGCAACCGCAACTGGCCACAGCAGCCTTGTAAAATTCCGGATGAAACAGGACAGCAGCGGCTGCGTTTTGGCCGCCCGCCGAGTTGCCATAGACACCGACGCGCGAGATGTCCATGTACGGGTATTTGGCGGCGGCGGCTTTGATCCAGAGAATTCGATCAGGCAAACCGGCGTCTTTGAGGTTGTGCCAGCAAACATCATGGAATGCCTTGGAGCGATGCGCGGTGCCCATGCCGTCAATTTTCACAACAACGAACCCGAGCTGTGTGAGCGATTCGTAGCGGATGACAGGACTGAACGATTTGGGCACATAAGCGCTCTGTGGGCCGGCATAGATGTCCTCGATTATCGGGTATTTACTGTTTGGATCGAGCTCCTTGGGCGGACAGATGATGCCCCAGATGTCGGTGGTTCCATCGCGGCCCTTGGCAACAAAAACGATTGGCGGTTTCCAGCCGGTCGCTTCCAACTGGGTGATATCGGCTTCCTCCAGCTTGCAAACCAGTTTGCCGTCATGAACACGGCGCAGTTCGTGGATGGGCGGCTGATCCACACGGCTGTAAGAGTCGATGATGTACTGTCGGTCGGGGGAGTATTGGATCGAATGCGTTCCGTTGCCGTCGGTGAGAAAGACAAGGTTGCTGCCGTCGAAGTTCACGCGTCCATAGTGAATGAAGTAAGGGTCCTGATCAGGATAGACACCGCTTGCGTGGAACCACACGACGCGATTTGTTTCGTCGATCAGGTCAATGCCTCTGACCACCCATTCGCCTCTTGTAATCGGGTTCTTGACCGTGCCGGCGGTGGTGTCCACGAGATACAGGTGCCGCCAGCCGCTGCATTCGGAGGCGTGAATGAGCTCATCGGTTTGTTCGAGCCAGGTTATCGGGTTAAGACCGAGATTCTCAGTGTGAACCGTCCAAATAAACGTGTTCGAGCGCTCATCAACGAGGTTTCGCACCTTGCCGGTCGTTATGTCCACTTCGATGACACGGAGCCGCTGATGGCCGCGGTCCACCTGCTGATAAGCGAAGCGTTGGTTGTCACGGCTCCAGTGAAGTTCGGGGCGAAGCCATTCGTGTTCGAACCTGTCAACCTCGGGTTTGATGTGATTGGTGCCGGCGATGTCGAACACGTTCACTTCGTAAGTGGGGAACTTGTCGCCCGGCAATGCGTAGGGTCGGCTGTGGAGTTTTGCACGCCCGCCGCCTTGAGGCGATGACTCGATCAAATAGACCTCTTTGCGGTCGCCGGGCTCGATGCGGAAAGCCACCAGCGCCCTTGATGATGGCGACCATGAAAGGTGCCCGTAGGACAAGCCCTCGCGTCCATCCCGGCTCAGTTGGATTTCGCGTCCGGAGTTGTCGTTGGCACGAACGAACACGTTGTGATCTCTGACGAACGCAGTCCATTGTCCGTCGGGTGACCGTGGGGAATCACCTTGCTGCTGCTGGCCGCGGTTTCTTCGGCGGGAAGATGTTGCGCGTGAATCGCGGTCGCGGTCTGCACTTTCGGTGGCCGTTGATGTTGGTTCCTGTTTGGCGAGCTGGTACGAGTTCAGATCGCATTGCCATACCACGTCGTCAACGGTGAACCTGATGGCAGTTCCATCACCGACGAACTCGATTGTATCGAACGGAAGTTGGTTGGCGCGATATTCCCTGCCTGTTTCCCTTGCGAGTGCCGCGGTCAGTTTGGGGTGATCAAATGCCTGCTGGCGAATGCCGCGCTGCACATCGACCATGACGAATTCTCTTGCGCCGTGGGGCAGATCGTTTCGATACCAGAAGCGGGTATTATTTGCGAACCAGTAAGGTCTGATCCGGTCTTTGAAAACGCGGGAGTCGCGTTGGGCCGGGGGCGTTCTTTGTTGCGGGGCTTGTTGGGTCGAATCAGCCCGGGCACAACTCAAAAGTGCAATGAAACCCAGAAGGAGTCCGACTGATAGATTCTTCATTCGTCTTTGATCCACACCATCGAGTTGATTTCGCGGCGGAGCGGGCGGGTACTTGTTTGAGGGTCGCTGCTCGCGAACGTGTTTGTGCTCTGAACCTGGGCAACATTAGGCGATGAATTGGTTTGTGACACCTGTCTGTCGGTTATGGCCTGGTCTTCTGATCGGTTCAATCTTGCATAGTAGGGGACGGTAATTCACTGCCGAAGAACAAATTCGCATAAATCCTGTTGCTGTCTTTGGCAGAGGTCTGCATGGGGAGCATCAGTAACTTTCTGGGAATGTTTCCAACATGGCACGAGCGCGCATGCCGCTGGTTGCGCGGGTTGTTGTCGTCGTTGAGAGCCCGGAGCGAAGTGTCGCCCGAGACATACGAGCTCGATGGCGTGGCTACTACGGCGAGGTTGACCTTGGAATCCGCAACCGGCTCCGAGGCGCGCACTGTGTCAGTGGTTATTGGCGTCAAGACAGCCAGTAGGGCGATGTTGCGCGCGGAGGTTATGAAATCAATTGTCATCTGGTGAAAAGCAAATCGTCATCTTTGACTGAACTTGTCAACAATATAGTGGAGGAGGTCCGGGGCTTGTTCGGCTTGGCGGTGGAACTTTGGCGGGCCACCGTGCCACAGGAAACAGGCGTGTTGGCCGGAGTCGCTGACAGCAGCCGTGTTGAGCGGAGTGCTCAACACCTCGGAGTTGGCCACGACACCGTCCTTGTACACCGTTGTTGTTTGGTAATCGCCGTCGTAAGTGTAAACGATATAGGTCCATTCGCCGAAGGTGATGTTGCCTTCCCAGCCGATGTCCGCCGTCCCCCAGTGCCCCACAGCGCCAAACGAAAGATCGGTCCCGTGCCCGAACGAGCAGTTAATCCCATCGGCACCCCGTCGGCCCCACGCGAACACCGTCTCTTCACCCTGTGGTGTCGAACTAGAGACCCAGGCCTCGATTGTCCGGCTCGCGTTGCCAGTCAGAGATGTCGGCACTTCAGAGCCGATATAGTGCGCCGTCGAACTGAACTGGATACCCTTGCCTGCTTGGGCCTTGACAACTGCAGGCGCGGTCGTGCGTGCAGAGGTAAAATCGCCCGGCAACGTGCCCTTGTTAACCCACGTGTTCAGCGAGCCATCCGGCAACAGGGTCGCGTCAAGGTCGATGACGGTTGCGGCCCAAATTACAGGGCTTGCCGTCGCAAGACACAAAGCCACCAACGCAACCAGACCGCGACATGATTGGGCACGAACCGAATCAAGAGATTTTGTCTTCATGTGGACCATTGGTTAAGTTTGGCTTTCCAACCCGCAGTGGAGAACTCGAGCGTTGCGACTCCCGGTTACTGCGGCGAAGCAATTGCACACACCAATACCCGCAGAGAGAACAACACCAGACACCGTCTGCCCTTGAGACACAATGCTGCAACTCATTTTCATAGTACCAGTTCAACGAACTATTGGCATGACCTGAATCCACCTTGACCTGTCATGTGTCCACCTGCAGAACGCGGAGTTTTCCGAGGCACCCGGTTCGCGCGTCACTCAGAGGGTATACTACCGGCTTGGGAAATTTGCGCTGCGATCGCAAATTGGCGGATCCTTCGAGACTTTTGCCTTCAAATTGTTTGGTCGTTGATCTTAATCTCATTCTTCCCGTGGGCGAGGAAGTCGCTCCGGGCAGCGCGGCGCGACAGAGCGCAGAGCTTGCAACGAACGCTTTTATCTCGACGTGATCATTCGGTTGCGGCTGCGGCCCGCCGCGCAATATGCCAATTCGTGGTCGGAAGCGGTCGGCGTTATGCAAATTCAATCAAATGATTCGATTAACCGTATGATCAAATTATTTCTCTTTGTCTGTATTGCATTGTTCCATATGGGCAGACTTGCGGGTGCCGAAGCGCCGGGTGCAACAGGCGACGTTCCAACGGCAGCGTTGACATCTCGAGACTCCTCAGCGCCGGCTTCTGCAACTGCGCCCAGCGCTCCGCCAAATGATACCCGGCAGCCAAAACGTCTGCTGCGGTCTGAGAGTTTTTTCGGGTTGCACTTTGATTTCCATGCTGGCCGGGACTGCACGGAGATCGGCAAAAACACAACGCGCGAGATGGTTCAAAACCTTGTCAATCGCGTTCGACCTGATTACTTGCAGATCGACTGCAAGGGGCACCCGGGACTGTCGAGTTACCCGACCCGGGTTGGGAACCGCGCGCCGGGGTTTGTTGGCGACCCGCTCAAAGTCTGGCGCGATGTCACCGCTGAGAGCGGTGTTGCACTTTACATGCATTACTCCGGGGTTTGGGATTCGGAGGCAATTCGGCTGCATCCCGAATGGGGCGCCGTCAACGCAGACGGAAAAACAAACCCAAACGCGACCTCGTTTTTCAGCGAATACGCTGACAAGCTGTTGATTCCACAACTGCGCGAGCTTGCCGGCGACTACGAGGTGGACGGCGCATGGGTGGACGGCGAGTGTTGGGCATCGGTCCCGGATTACGGAGAAAAGGCGATTGCAGCGTTCAAAGCCAAAACCGGCATAACAGATGTGCCCCGCAAACCAGGCGATCCGCATTGGTACGATTTCCTCCAGTTCAATCGCGAAGCGTTCCGGCAATACCTGCGGCATTACATCGCCGAAGTAAAGCGCACCAACCCGCAGATGCAATTGTGCAGCAACTGGGCCTTCACCGACCACATGCCGGAACCAGTGTCGGCGCCGGTTGACTGGCTCTCGGGTGATTACTCGCCCGAAGACAGTGTGAACTCGGCGCGATTCTCGGCGCGGTACCTTGTCCGGCAAGGCAAACCATGGGACCTCATGGCATGGAGCTTCACGCGGCAAACCGGCCCCGGAGGACGCAGACTCAAATCGGCGCCGCAATTGCAGCGCGAAGCCGCAGTTGTGCTTTCATTGGGTGGTGGGTTCCAGGCCTATTTCAAACAGAAACGCGACGGTTCGATTTACGAAGAAGAAGTGCCATTAATGGCAGACTTGGCAGCTTTCTGCCGGGCGCGCCAATCAGTGTGCCAGCGCGCTGTTCCAATACCGCAAGTCGCACTGCTCTACTCGACAGCGGCGCATTATCGTGCAATGAACGGTCTTTTCCCAAGAGACCTCACCCGGATGCGCGGCGTATTGCAGGCGCTGCTCGAATCGCAGTACGTTGTGGAAGTGGTTGGCGAACACCACTTGAGCAACCGTGCAAAAGAGTACGGATTGATTGTGTTGCCGGAGACCGATTACCTCGAGCCCGAGTTCAAGGAAACGCTGCTGAAATACGTTCGCGACGGTGGCAGTTTGCTGCTTGTCGGCCCTCGCGCTGCTGCTTTGTTTGCATCCGAGTTGGGACTCAAGTTGGAGTCGCCCCAGAACACAACGTCGCTGTGGCTGGAATGGGACGGGAAACTGACGCCCGTCAAAGGATTGCAACGGGATATCAACGCCAGTGAAACCGCAAAGCCTCATGGCAAGATTCACGCTGCGAATGACCTCGCCACCGCCCACAAGCCCGCTGCGTCGATTTGGAAGTTTGGTCAGGGCACAATTGCCGCGACTTGGTTCGATTTCGGTCGCGGCTATGTTGAGGCCAAATCCGATGTGGCACGAGGGTTTCTTGCGGACCTTGCAAAACAGTTGTCCCCTGCGCCAATCGTCGAAGTCGAAGGGTCCCATGACGTGGATGTCGTGGTTTCAAGACTCGACAACCGCATCACCGTCAATCTCGTTAACACCGCCGGACCGCATGCCGAACAACCGATTTTCGATACCATCCCGCCCGTGGGTCCGCTGCAGGTGAAAGTCCGGCATGACAGAGCTCCGAAGCGCGTTGTACTCGAGCCCGGCGGCCAGCAGCTTCGATTCGAGCACCACAACGGTTTTGTGCGTTTCACTGTGCCGCAATTGGCAATCCACAGCATTGCCGTGCTCGAACCTTAGCCGGAAAATCTCACCGGAATGAAGCTTTGGACGTCGCAGCGCAACGGTGCGGAGCGCCCGGCTCGCAACGAACGCATTTGTCTCATCGCGATCATTGGATTGCGGCTGCGCCGCGCTGCGAAGGTTGTGCGCGCTCACCGATGGCAACGTCAGAGATGTTTTCTGCTGGCATGCGATTGCTGTTGCGGCATTCTTGCCGCCGTATGAGCAAAGCAACCAAACGCCATTATTGCTCAGCGACGCAGCGAGTGATTACCGGCACGGAGTGTGCGGCAAACCACACCAGCAATCACATTTGAATCGGCCGCCGTTTCCTTGCCCCCAACAACTCTTGCACAACGTCTCCGCACCGGCCAAACTGACAGAATTGCACCTTTGACATGCGCATAGTCGTATTAGACGGATACACACTCAATCCGGGCGATCTCGACTGGTCGCCGCTCGAAATTCTTGGTGCATGCACCATTTATCCGCGCACGCCGCCGGATCAGGTGCTTGCCCGTGCCATGGGCGCGGAGATTGTTTTGACCAACAAAACGATCCTGAACCGCGACACAATCATGCAACTGCCCGCGCTGCGGTACATCGGCGTGCTGGCCACCGGATACAACGTCGTGGACGTCACCGCGGCCAAAGAGCGTGGCGTCATCGTCACCAACGTTCCAACATATGGCACCGCCTCAGTGGCACAAATGGTTTTTGCTCATCTGCTCAACCTCACACAGCGTGTGGCTGCACACGCAGAGTCTGTGCGAGCAGGCGACTGGACCCGGAGCACGGACTTCTGCTACTGGCATTATCCATTGGTCGAATTGGCAGGGTTGACCATCGGAATTGTCGGCTTCGGGCGAATCGGGCGTGAGACCGCCAAACTCGCGCGCGCCTTCGGAATGAAAGTGATTTACCACGATGTGTTCGCAGCATCAGTACGCGCCGAGGAGGCCACGGCCGTGGACCTTGACACCCTGTTCCGCGAAAGCGACGTGGTGAGCCTGCATTGTCCGCTCACGGACACAAACCGCGGGCTGGTAAACGCCGCGCGCTTGAACCTGATGAAACCCACCGCGTTCCTCATCAATACCAGCCGCGGGCCGCTGGTGGACGAGCCGGCGCTGGCTGATGCGCTCAACTCAGGACGCATCGCCGGCGCAGGTCTGGACGTGTTGTGCGTAGAACCGCCATCGCCCGACAATCCACTGTTGACGGCGAAGAACTGTTTCATAACGCCGCACATTGCATGGGCCACACGGGCAGCGCGACAGCGGCTGTTGGAAACCGCCGTTGCCAACGTCCGCGCATTCGTGCAAGGTAAACCGGAGAACGTTGTCACCCCATGAAATGGCTCGACGAAAAAGGCGCCGGTTACGCATGGATAGTGGTCGTGCTTCTTGTCCCGGTGGCGCTGCTGAACTACCTCGACCGGCAGATGCTCGCTGCGATGAAATACTCGGTGATGGCGGACATCCCGGACATACAGCTCGAGGCGAATTGGGGGAAAATCCTTGCCCTTTTCAAGTGGACATACGCGATCATGAGTCCGATAGGAGGTTTTCTGGCTGACAGATTCAGCCGACGCCATGTGATTTTTGCGAGCCTGATCGTGTGGTCGGCGGTCACATGGGCCACCGGACACGTTGCCACTTACCAACAACTCCTAGTAACACGCGCTGCCATGGGCATCAGCGAAGCCTTTTACATTCCTGCAGCCCTTGCGCTGATAGCCGATTATCACGCCGGGCCGACCCGATCGCGCGCCGTGAGCCTGCATCAGATCGGCATTTACCTCGGTGTAATCATCGGCGGATTCAGCGGATATGCAGCAGATCATCCTGATTTTGGGTGGCGCTGGATGTTCGACACCTGCGGCATCGTTGGTGTGATTTACGCTGTGCCCCTGTTCATTCTGTTGAAAAACGCGCCCCGTTCCGCAGCGAGAGTCGCGGCCGCAACAGCCTCGCCAAAAGCTGTCGCAGGCGAGCTGCTGGGCAACTTCTCGTTCATCCTTCTTGTTCTTTATTTCACCTTGCCCGCAACGGCCGGATGGATTGTGCGCGACTGGATGCCGGCAATTCTGAAGGCCGAGTTCGGCATCGGACAGGGAAAGGCAGGGGTGTCGGCAACGTTCTACTGGGTCGTCGCATGCATTTTTGGAGCCGCGGTGGGAGGCTGGCTGGCTGACAGGTGGACACGTCGCACAATGCGCGGACGGATTTATACAAGCGCCATCGGCACAGCTTGCATCACCGTCGCAATGTTCGGCGTCGGATACTCGCCTCAGACAAAAGCGTTGTGGGTGGCCGTTTTGTTCCTTGCTCTCTTCGGATGGGGATGGGGCTTTTTCGATTCAAACAACATGCCGATTCTCTGCCAGGTCGCCCGCCCCCATCTGCGGGCAACCGGTTACGGGATCATGAATTTCGTCAGCATAAGCTGCGGCGGGATCGCAGACTGGTTCTTTGGGATTCTCAGGGACCAAAAAGTGCCTTTGGGGATGATCCTCGGCATCTTCGCGAGTTTCGGGATTGTTTCGGTCATTCTGGTGCTACTGATCAAACCCCGCCAACTTGAAGTCGAGACCGCACCTGCCGCCCATTGAGTGTCGCAACCGAAGAGATTGATCATTCAGATTTGGATTGTTCCGGGGGGGCGAGCAAGGGAGATTTCCGGCCGGTGGTCTTTTGCAAGCCCATGCCGCAGTCCGCGAATGATTTGTTCAGTCATGGTCAGGCTATTAGATCCGGACGGGTTTCTTCCGGAGCTATTACTCAGCCCTCAGTGAAACCGAGTTTCCTGTCAGGATACATTCGCAACTTCAATGCCCGCTTTATTATCCAAATGCAGCCTCAGGTTTCCTGATGCCGTGGAATTAGTCTGAACCCATTCTTGAAACCGCCAAGCGATGGATTGCGCGTGTGACCCATTAATTTCCAAGGCTGCTACAGGCGTGGTGGTATCAGGAAAATTCCACGGCAGTTGAAGTCACAGCCTCGGGGGTCAGGAGTTCTGAGCCTTAACTGGCGCCCTAATCCCTCTGGCGTTATCGGCCCGCCGGCCTTCCGTCGGCCCAAGTATCGTGTCTGTCCCCATATTCCGCCCATCTTGCGCCCTTTCGGTCAGCCCGTTGAAAGTTGAGAGTTGAGCGTTGGACGTTGAACGTTCCTGATCGGTATATCGAACATCGTGTCTGTCCCCATATGTGGGCGCCGCAGCCCGGTTGGACCGCTCGACCGGTCGCTGGGTCTGTTCCGATGTGTCAAAAGTCCGGTCGCCCGAATATCGTGCCTGTCCCCGTTCTTCCGGACCCTGGCGCCCAAATATCGTGCCTGTCCCCATATCCCGGCCACCATGCGCGCTTTCGGTCACCCCGTTGAAAGTTGAGAGTTGAACGTTTCACGTTGAACGTTCCTGATCGGTATATCGAACATCGTGTCTGTCCACATATCTGCGTGCCGCAGCCGGCCTCGACCGACCACCGGGCGCTCGGCCAGGTCCGGCGGTCAAGAGTCCGGTCGCCCGCACATGGTGAAACTCCGTGTCTGTCCCCTTTTTGGGGAGCGGTGGGTCCCAGTCGGTCTCAACTGGCTGGCAAGCGCTTGGGCTGGTCGGGGTCAAAAAACCTGGCGCCCGAATATCGTGTCTGTCCCCATATCCCGCCCACCATGCCCCCTTTCGGTCACCCCATTGAACGTTGGGAGTTGAACGTTTCACGTTGAACGTTCCTGATCGGCATACCGGACATCGTGTCTGTCCACATATCTGCGTGCCGCAGCCGGCCTCGACCGACCACCGGGCGCTCGGCCAGGTCCGGCGGTCAAGAGTCCGGTTGCCCGCACATGGTGAAACTCCGTGTCTGTCCCCTTTTTGGGGGAGCGGTTGGTCCCAGTCGGTCTCAACTGGCTGGCAAGCGCTTGGGCTGGTCGGGGTAAAAAACCCGGCGCCCAAATATCGTGCCTGTCCCCATATCCCGCCCACCGTGCGCCCTTTCGGTCAGCCCGTTGAAAGTTGAGAGTTGAGCGTTGGACGTTGAACGTTCCTGATCGGTATATCGAACATCGTGTCTGTCCCCGTATCTGGGCCGGCAGGTGCATTGACAGGTCCCGGCAAAAAGCCCGGGCGCCCGAATATCGTGCCTGTCCCTCTATTTGCTCTGCCGGTCCCCAAACACCGTGTCTGTCCCCATATCCCGCCCACCATGCGCGCTTTCGGTCACCCCGTTGAAAGTTGAGAGTTGAACGTTTCACGTT
>Ga0315298_1001355_pt1 | contig 45369 bp, 24 predicted proteins | sample WHS_1_MG_FD_203077 | JGI IMG/M metagenome (GOLD analysis project Ga0315298, IMG submission 203077) | Extremophilic microbial mat communities from Washburn Hot Springs, YNP, Wyoming, USA - WHS_1_MG | ecosystem: Environmental > Aquatic > Thermal springs > Hot (42-90C) | place: USA: Wyoming...
GGGTAAAAGCACGAGGAAGAAGTACACGATGTTCCACGGGTCGTCAGGGTTCTCGAACGCCACGGCGCCTGCAGCTTTGAACGGTCCAGCTACGAGCATGGCAGCGCCGTCGACGGCGAGTAGCAAAGCTACCATTGCAAGAACAGGGAGCACATCCGTCGTCTTCGCAAGGTTGGTTTGAGGCGTCTGCGACACTTTCAATCATCTTCGAGGCAAGCTCATGGCTTCAGTCATAGATAGTTGACTTTGATCAACCTTTCTTCGTAAACGTGAGCTTTTGGTGTTAATGAGCGTTTCCGTTGGTTTGCTGTTTTATGCGTGGCGGGCTTATACAAAAAGAAAGCCTAGGGTTTTAACTCTGGGGTGCTCTATCGATAGATTGATTTGAATGGCACCTTGTACCACTGTAGTGGTATGTCGGGGAAAGTCAGTTAAAATAGGCGGAGGCGCTCGGGTTTAGTAGATCGAAGCGAGTAGGAGGCAACAGCTACAAAGGTAGAGAAAAAAATTGCGGTAACCAACTTCTAGGGCTTCGGCAATATTGTTAGAAGGTTCAGAGAATTCAGATTAGTATGGACTAGAAGTTGGAGAGGTGACCATGTACAGAACGTCAAGTGGATGCTTGTGTTGCCGCTCTGGAAAAATAACAACAAAAGAAAGGCTTTTCAAATGCTTGGACTGTAAGTTTGAGGTAAACAAGGAACGTGGTAGGCGTCCTATATATAGATAGTTTTGCACGCAACACTTCTCTGAGAGGTTGGCTAACTCGCTCTCTGTGCAGCTTTGAGAAAGCGAAAACTGAATCAAGCATTGGTTAAAGCCGCAGATAGCGTAGAGGATGTTCTTGGCAAAATGGAAACTCGAGATAACCATTGAGCATGCAGGCTTTAAACTTGAAAATCTTTCATGGAGCTCTCTGCTCCTTCATTTTACGCCTAAACAATATCAAAACAAGCTCTCAACTGTGCGCCCCTATGTGGAGTCTGTTATTTAGTCTTTCCCTTTTCATTCTTCTCCTCGATTCTCTGTCATTCTTTTCCTCGCTGAAGTGAAAGGGCACGCGCCTATTCGCCCACCAGAGGGGCACTATGGCTCCGCATCCAGACCATCCTCAATCGCGCTAACGTCCACACCGAAGGGACAGCGCATCAACGAGGAAAAGGTTTAGGCCTGATCGTAATACGGACGCTTATTCTTCAACACCGAGTAGCTGCACATCAGCAATCTCCTGGCAGCCGCAATGACGGCTATCCTTTTACCTCTCTTCTCCGCTATCCGATTATACGCTCTAGTTATCGACGTATCGTACTTGTGAACATGCGTTTGAGCAGCTTCAACCATAACCCACCGAAGCCATCTGCTCCCCTCCTTGGTGATACCTCCATGCCTAACCGTGCGACCGGAAGCGTGCGTGGAAGGCACAAGACCGGCATAACTGCAGAGTCGCTCACCGAAAGGAAAACGGTTGACGTCTCCAATCTCACTCTTCATAAGCAACGCCGTATAGTAGCCAATCCCAGGAATAGTCATTAACAACTCGACATCCTCCTCAGCCATTCCTCTAAGCTCCTTCGAGAGAAGCATGATTTCATCATCCAATGGCTTCATGACTTGCACGTAAGACTCAACCGGTTGAAGGTTCAATCCATGAAGCCACTCAACGCCTTTCCGGGTGAATAAACCATTATCGGAAGGCCATTTCAAGCCTTCATACGTCAAAGCACTCTTGATTTTGACCCTAAGCTTAACTCGGCTTCTGACAAGAAAAGCTCGGCGTCTAACCTTCTCTCTCAAAATAGCAGTTTCTTCATCAGGAAAGTAAGCTAAGGGCAAAGCGTCTAACCTTACCAGTTCAGCTATAGCCTTAGAGTCAACCCGATCGCTTTTAATTTTAGCTTCGGCAATGTACCTAGTCTCCTTCGGATGCGAAACTACCACACTGTATCCCTTGCTGGCTAGCTTTCTGTACAGCGGCGCTATCTGATTCGAAGATTCCATGCCAACTTTGCATACATTGAAATGCGACAAGTACGGAAGCACCCTTTCGTTTGTCATTCTTGTCTGATTAACAATCTTTCCGTTCTGGTCCAAAATAGTCGCATAAGTACTGTCCTTATGCACATCCAAACCGCAAACAAAAGCGCTCATAACATGGCGTGAGCGCTTCTTGCGTAAAACACTTCCCATACCATCGCGCTAAAAGATATTACCCAACCTTAAAGTGCTTTCTCATCTATGTTTTTATGGAAAAAGTAATATACTACTTTGGTTAATCGCACTCTTGCACACAAAAGTTTGGAGAGGCAAGAAGGATGCTTCGGAAAGACATTCTTACTTCTATCGCGCTTGTTTCTGTGCTTCTCTTCTCGGTCTTTGCTAGCGTGTCTTCACTTGGTGCTGCGGCGTACGTGGCTGAATTCGACACTTACCCGTTTTTGGCCGTTACGCCTAATCCCGTCGGCGTTAACCAAGAAGTGTACATTGGTATGTGGCTATCAGATGTTCCACCTACAGCTGCCGGTGCAGGCGGTGACCGTTGGCAACGTTTTACATTGACGGTTCAGAAACCTGATGGAACAATTGATGTTCTCGGACCGTACACTTCAGACGCCGTTGGCAGTGCTTGGGTAACTTATACGCCTACTCAAGTTGGCAATTACACTTTGCAGTTCAGCTTTCCAGGTCAAGAGATTAACAATCCAACGCCTCCAAGCGCCTTCGCACCTTGGCCTCAAGGGCTCATTTACTTCAAACCTAGCACTAGCCCTAAAGTGACGCTTGTGGTTCAGCAAGAAAAGGTTCCGCCATACCCTGCTGCTGTGCTTCCAACTGACTATTGGGAGAGACCAATCTATGGTGAAAATCGCGAGTGGGCTTCAATAGGTGGGGCTTGGCTCGTGTTCAACCCTGGTTTTGCTTTGGCTTGGCAGAATCTGTACACGCAGGCGCCCGAGAGTGCGCATGTTATGTGGACGAAACAGTTGGCTTTCGGCGGCATCGCCGGCGGTGCAGATGACCATGGCTTCTACACAGGTCTTTCGTATGAACGGAAATTCTATGGTCTCGTTATTGCTGGAATACTTTACTACAACGCTTTCCCGAGCAGTTATGCCAAGCCAGGCGCCTATGCTGTGGACATCCGCACGGGCGAACAATTATGGTACAACCCCGACCTCATCATAAGCTTCGGCCAGGTGTACAACTACGACTCGCCAAACCAGCATGGAAAAATGGCTTATCTCGTGCAAACGGTAGGCACCACGTACATGTTCTATGACGCTTGGACTGGTCAATGGTGGTTCAACATTACAAACGTACCTTCAGGCACACGCGTCGAAGGACCAAATGGCGAAATCTTGATTTACACACTGAACTCTGTGGCAGGCACACTAAGTCTGTGGAATTCCTCAGCTGTGACGGCATTGCTCGGCGGTTCATCAGGTTCAAGTGCATGGCAGTGGCGACCATACAACAAAGCAGCCAACGGAACCACAGGGATAATGTGGACTAAAAACATAACAAGAGTTGCGGGTAACCCCTCAATCGTCCGCATCGGTGAAGGAATAATCTACTGCCGGGCAACATTGATGGACCAGAACATTGCAGTACATTGCGCGTACGACACTGACGGGAACCTACTCTGGGTTCAAAACAGAACAGGTCTGCTTTCGCGTGTGAACTTCGTTAATGTAGGTCCGATGGGCGAAGGCGTCTACGCCGAATACGTGAAGGAAACTATGCAGTGGTATGGTTTCGACATCAAGACGGGCAGACAACTGTGGGTAACTAAGCCTTATGAAAACGCATGGGGGATGTATCACGGTGCCGCCACGATCGCGTACGGAAAACTCTTCACTTCAAGCTACGATGGTCGAATACACGCTTACGACCTGAAGACAGGCGATGAACTTTGGTCTTACTACAGCGGATCCGCTGGACTGGAAACACCTTACGGGCATTATCCGTTCTTCGTGTTCCACGATTCCTTCACAGTTGCCGACAACAAAGTCTACGCTGTAACAGGCGAACATTCACCGAACGAACCGCTCTACCGAGGAGAAAAACTACATGCGATCGACGCAAGTACGGGCAAAGGCTTGTGGAACATCTCTTTCTGGGGTACTCCGCCAGTAATCGCAGATGGCTACCTCGTATCCTTCAACCATTACGACCAGAAACTTTACAGTTTCGGAAAAGGCAAGAGCGTAACCACGGTGACAGCGCCGAACATTGCTGTTCCAAAAGGCACGGCCGTCCTGATCCAGGGTACGGTGCTTGACGAATCAGTTGGACAGAAAGGCGCTCCATGCGTTGCTAAGGACTCGATGGCTTCTTGGATGGAGTATCTGCACATGCAGAAGCCATGCCCAGCCGAAGTCAAAGGTGTCCCAGTGAAACTTTCCGCAATAGGACCTGATGGCTCTGTAATCAACATTGGAACTGCTGTTACCGATGGCTACTACGGTGTATTCAGCTATGCTTGGACGCCGCCGTCTGAGGGACTATACAATATAATCGCCACATTCGAAGGCGACGTGTCCTATGGCAGCTCAAGCGCGTCTACAGGTCTGTTAGTGGGGCCAACGCCGTCTGCCTACCCATCCCTAAGCCCGACCCCCTCGCCGTCAGCCTCTGCTAGTCACGGTGTAAGTCCGTCTATTCCACCGCCTACAGGCGCTCCCTCGGTTAACGTGTTCATGATCGCCGCCATCTTTGCAGTAGTCGCTGCAATTGCGGTCGTAGCCCTAGTGCTTGCAAAACGTAAGAAGTAGTCAGGCCAAAAAGCAAAAATCTCCCTCTTTCTTTTTTACGCAAAACGGTTTTTGGCAATTATAGTTTGGGCTTGCAAATAGATTAGCCCGACCACTAAGCAGCCGTTCGGTAATGACCTTTCCAGAGAAACGTAGGTTCATAGAAGCTTGGTAGTTCACAGCTTATAGCTTATAATGTCAAGGCTTATGTATTTGAATCGTTTTGGCAGAGTTATAGAGAGTTTTCTACGACATAGTGTAAAGGTGTTGGAGCAAACGGGAAAGAACACACGCTGTGGGTAAAGAAGGTATGTCAGGCTCAACAGTTTATCCGCCATCAACATTTTTTCGGTTCTCAAGGGAGCTAATTCTTACAGAAAACTTATATCTACATAACTCCGAGTGAGTTATGAAGTTTATGCGGCTGCGTGTTCTGTTAGTGTCTGCATTGTTGACCTCAATAGTGTTCTGTACCTTTTGGTTGCCTGTCACTCAAGTGCCTAATAGTTCTTCGATAAGCGGTCCTGATGAAAGGGTATTTTTCGGTGTGACTTTCGGCGGCAAAACGGTTGATGAAGCAAAACTTCTTGTTGACAAAGTGAAGGGGTATGTGAACCTTCTTGTGGTTGATTCTTGGGATATATGTGCAAGGCCTGACGGGAACGAGCTTACCGAAATCTGCCAGTACGCTGTGGACGCAGGAATGTATGTTATAGTTTACTTTGACTTCATATTCTACAATCTCTCAAGAAGCATCGGCAACGTTTACAACGATACTTCTTGGGAGGCATACGGCATCACACCTTGGCATCTTCCATGGCTGAAGGATGCTCGTGAAAACTGGGATAGCACGTTCTTGGGCGTCTACCTCTACGATGAACCTGGCGGAAACCAGATTGAAACCGGGTACTGGGGCGGAAACAACGTTACGCGGTCAGGTGCGCCCATCAGAACGTTCGAGAACGTTTCAGACTACAGCGACGCCGCAAACCGATACGTGGCAAGCCTTGCGCGAAGCCGAAGCCTACAGCTTCTGACGAATGCGAGCATGACAGACGCCCTCGACGATAGGATGCCGCTGTTTACTTCAGACTTTGCGCTTTACTGGTTTGACTATTTGGCAGGCTACGATGTTGTTTTCGTTGAGCTTGGCTGGAACAACAGCCGCACGCAGCAGATCGCCCTGTGCAGGGGTGCAGCAAACGTTCAGGGAAAGCAGTGGGGGGCGATCCTGACGTGGACCTACACGCAGCCGCCTTACTTGACAAGCTCAGCCGAACTGCTACAAGACATGTTTACAGCTTACCACGCAGGAGCAAAATACGTAGTTGTTTTCGATTACTACCCATATCCCTCGTCAAGCGTTTATGGCACTTTAACTGAAGCGCATTTTTCTGCAATGAAGCAGTTTTGGAGTTACGTGCACACCTATCCGCAAACTGCCTACAAAAAGGCAAGCGGCGAAACAGCCTTTGTATTACCGAAGGACTCCGGGTGGGGAATGAGGCGGACGCAATACGTCAAAGAAGATAAGATATGGGGACTGTGGCCTGAAGACGAAAAAGTGAAGGTAATAGGCGAAAACATGAACACGCTCATCGAGAAGTACGGATTGAAGCTGGACATAATCTACGACGACCCAACATTTGACTACGCAGCAAAATATATCGATGTGCACTTCTGGAATGGCACAACTGTTTCTGGATAAAGCGGTAAAACAATCGTTGCCTGAGCACCAGCTTTAGCGCTTGCACTTCCTCCATATAGGATTTTAAAGGTGAGACCATTCGTCTTTTCCTACACCACAATTTCTTCTCTTCCGTTCCTGAGTTTTGCATCAAACTTGGCTTATACATGCCTCCATGGCGGAAACATTTGGCGTTTTTCCAGCAAACCCACTCTGGGAAGAGTTGCTGAATTTTTTGCGTCATGAGTCTGCCTGTACTTGCAGATCCGTTCAGTAGGCTTATGTTCTGGGTTACGAGTACACTGTTCACCGCTTTGGTCTTCCGATTCTTTTCCAAATCACACGCTGAGCATATTGATGAAAACGCCCTTTTCCAGCAGGGGCCTGCATCAACCACGATAGCATTTTTATGTCAGCATTCTCAGGGGAAAGCGCCTTGCCAAAAAATGATGGGAGACCAAGTATCCGGCTGATAAAAGACGCCGGGGGTGGGATTTGAACCCACGCGGCCCCAGAGGGGCCACAGGCTCCGCGGTGCTTCTTCGTCATCTCCAGGCCTGCTCCCTACCAAGCTGGGAGACCCCGGCGCGTTTTCCATGTTTACTACGTGCGTCCTTTTTGAACTTAAACCTTTGCTGCAACCTTTTTGGTCAGGCGGCTTGTTTGTTCATTGTTTTTTGCTTGTGCAAGAAGATGTTTGGTGCTCTGTTCCTGAGGATCAGAGAGAAGCAGTGTGGGTTGTTGGGATTGGACAGGAGCTTGTTGTTGGAGGTTGAAAAGGGTTTTTAGCAGCGGTTCTAGGGCGCGTTGCACTTTCGTGTTTTCTTCATTCGATGTGAGGATGTCGTGGTTTCCCCCTTCAACGCGGATGAAATAAGTTTTCACGCTGGCGGCTTCAAGCTTGCTCTTAAAGGCTTCAGACACTGCTATTGGCACGACGTAGTCGCCGGTTCCGTGGACGATGATGAAGGTCGGGTCGTCTGACGAAATGTAGGTGGCTGGCGATGCTTCTGCCCAAAGGTTTGGGTTCATCCAGTACTGTGTTCCGCCCAAGAATTTTGTAACGATCCAGTAAAGCTCAAAGTTTTGCCCTTGGGTTCCGATGAATTCAAAGTCTGTGGGTCCATAGTAGTCGATGACGAGTGAGACCTGGCGTCTCGGAGCAGTGTTTTCACGGGCTTCTCCGAGGAAGGTTTCGTTTCCGGACAGTGTTCCCGCGAGCGCTGCAAGGTGGCCGCCGGCGCTGTCGCCCATAACCGCAAGCCTTTCACAGTCTACTCGATATTGCTGAGCGTTCGCTTTGATGTATTGGACCGCGTAGAACACGTCTTGAATGGCCATCGGCCAAGATGATGTCTCCTGAGTTGCGAGGGTGTAGTCGATTGAGAAGCCGGCGATGCCTCGTTTCGCGTAGTACTGCCCTATGGCGTTGTACTCGGATCGGTTGCCACTGACCCAGCCGCCACCGTGGATGTACACGAAGACTGGGAAGGGACCGTTGCCGACAGGCAGGTAAACATCCATCTTGTGGTACGCGTTTCCGTCCTGCCTGTACGTTATGCAGTACTGGACAGTGCAGTCTGTGACTTCGGGAAGCAGTTCTTTCACTGAGCCGTTTGGCTGTGTTAGAAATTGATGTGTGAGGAGCAGCGCCACTGTACTGAGGGTCAGGATGACAATTATTAGCCACAAGTGTCTTCTCTTCATCGTATGCTTCCCAGCTCCGTCTCCGTCAAAAATGTTAAGCGTTTTCTATGCTAAAAGTGTTTGTTCAGCATGAGGCTTATAGACAGCCTTTTCAAGTTATACCGTTTCTTAAGTTTCTGCCCGTGAGGCGAGCTGGCTTAGTTTGGGCTCTGCGTCGATGCTTCTTTGCAGCGTGATTGCACCGTTGCTGTGTTTCGCTTTTCTGCAACGTTTGCGTTGGTTCGTCAGTGCTGAGGCATCGTTGGAATCGGGATATGGCGTTTTTGTCTGTTCCGTATGAAGTGCGTAGCTGCTTCAAGCGATAGCGGTAGGAGAACCAGCAGGGTTACGAGACGCAGGGCTTGATAAGCAATGAACTCGGCGTTGGCGGCGGGGTAAATCGTGGTTTGACCGAAGACAAGGGTTCGTATCAAGTAGCTGCAGAAGGGTTCTGCGAGGTAAACGAGTATACTTGCCATGGCGATTCTCTTGATGACTCGGTGTGGCTGAGCCTTGAGTTTACGCAGGAGATACAGTGCCAGCAGAACTGCGGAAAGGCATAGGAGGATGCTTCTTGCTTGGAAGTAAAGCAGGTACTTCAGGGTTTCCGAGGTGTTGCTGAAGGTGAAGAAGTCGGAGAAGTCAAACATTGCCATGAACGCTACAGGCGTCATTCCGTAGACTGCACCAGTAGTCATTACAGCTTCATACTTCCTCAGTTTGTTAAGCCAGAAGCCTGCCATGAAAACGAGGATGTACTGGTTGAAAAGTTGGCTAACCCGTATAGGCAGGTTGTACACGTGGGTTAAAAGCGTAAGCGACCAGATCGTGAAGACGATGAGAAACTGGTGCTTCGCGTTTTTAACATGTTTTTCAAGGAGGCAAAGAATCGTCATGAAAAGCAGCAGGAAAGGTATGAACCATAGGAATCCCCAGTTGTTCACGGAGTTAACCGCGTCGAAAACGTTGAGCATGAGAATATGCGACCCTAGTCTTCCAAGGTCGGCTGGCATGTTTCCAGCAGTTATTTCCAGCATGAAATAGATCAGACAGGCTGCTGCGAAGGGAATGTACAACGAGAAGAATTTCGCCTTTAGGAATCTTCCGGCGCTCGCTTCACGCTTGTAGAAGGAGTTGTATGCAAGGAACCCGCTGACAAAGAAGAAGCAGCTTAAAAGAAACCACTTCACTGGATAGACAACATCCGGGAAAGCTAGGATTAATTCGCTGTGCGCGAAAACCAACAGCAAAAGCGCCACTGTTTTCAGCCAGTCAAACTCGGCATATTGCCTTTTAAGGTTCACTTCAGTCTTCACGTGTCCAATAGGCCGCTCCATCCAGTTTCAGTTTATCCGCAGGTTTGACTGCGACTTGCCAGCTGCTTCATAGGCGTAGGTTGCTTTAGGCGTTCACAGCTAAGGCTTTGCCTTAGGTTGGCGGTGCGACGCCTATTAAAGCTTCCGGCAACGTTGCTTTGCGCCGGCCGTGCGAAAGCCGCACTTTGAGGAGAAGGCCGTCCGTGGGAAAAGTTTTCAGTGGCTCGGCATAACCTTGCATGGAAAGTTTTATAACGGTTTCATCGCATAATGGTATTCACAATAATAGGAGAGGAGGAAAATTCCAAGTGAACAGCATTAAAGGTAAATGTAAGACTTTGGCTTTACTGCTGACGATCGCCACAGTCGCGCTCGTAGTTTTCGTCCAGCCTGTCGGCGCGCACACACCACCATGGGAGATTCCCACATACGCATACATCCAAGTGTTTCCAAGCCCGATCGGCGTAGGACAGCAACTGTACATTTTCACTTGGCTGGACAAGTACCCGCCCACTGCAAGCGGCCAGTACGGTGACCGCTGGGAAGACATAACCATAACCGTCTGGAAGCCTGACGGCTCAACCGAGGTGCTAGGTCCGTTCACGTCTGACCCTGTTGGCACCGTGTTTGCGCGTTATACGCCGACGATGACGGGCACGTATCAATTCCAGATGCACTTCCCGAAGCAAGTGCTTCAAGGCAAGAATCCTCCGCCGCCACCGGGCTATGCTCCGGGATTCGCTGGGACACCGTATATCAACGACACTTTCTTGGAAAGCTACAGCTCTAAAGTTTCCGTCGTCGTCCAACAACAGGCGATTCCTGCATATGAGTCTCCGCCACTGCCCACAGGCTACTGGACGCGACCCATAAGCCAGGAACTTCAAGAGTGGACGAAGATAGCGGCTAACTGGCTTGGACTTGGCTGGCAGATGTACCCGTACGGATTTAGAGTTACACCTTATGGCGCTGCGCCAGGCTCAGCCCACGTTGTTTGGACACGACCCATCACCTTCGGAGGAATCGTCGAGGGACAGTTCGACTATGCAGGGTACTATACAGGCATATCGTACGAGTCCTACTGGACTCCGCCGGTGGTTATGCTTGGACGCTTGTACTACAATGAACCAGCGCCGCCCAGGTACGGTATGTACTGTGTTGACCTACGCACAGGCGAAGAAATATGGTGGCAAAACAGCACTGGACCGATAACCTACGAGACCTGGTTCTACAAGGAGTTTTACCCGCAGCTTCGATTCGGGCAGCTCCTCAGCTACGATTCTCCAAACCAGCACGGTGTAATTGCATACTTGTGGACGACATACAGCACGGTTCCATCGATCCCTGCAGCCTACGGCGATGTCTGGCAACTGCATGATGCGTACACGGGTAACTGGATTTGCAAAATAAACAAGGTTCCAGGAGGCACGACAATCCTTGGGCAAGATGGCAGCGTACTGACTTTCCAACTTAACGCGGCGGCGCACTGGCTTGCCCTGTGGAACTCAAGCAGAGCTGTGTGGGAAGCCACGAAAGACATAGGAACTCCTGGGCAATTCGAACTGAACGAATACTGGATGTGGCGGCCACGACTCGGCGGAACCATTGACGGCAGCAAGGGCTACTCGTGGAACGTAACCATAGACCCAAGCGTGACCGGAAGCATCGTACAAGTTCTTGAAGACCGTATTCTCGGCACTTCAGGCTTAGCTGGTCTCGGAACGATCGGGACGCCTCCGTATAAAATGTGGTGCTTAAGCCTCAAACCAGGTGAAATCGGCAAACTGCTATGGATCAGGGACTACCAGCCTCCATCGGGAAACCTGACAATGTACGCTGGACCAGCAAGCTTGGAAGACGGCGTCTTCACCATACGTTCAAAAGAGACAGTTCAATGGTGGGGCTACAGTCTCGAAGACGGACGTTTGCTTTGGGGCCCAACCGAACCTGAAACTGACCTGCACATGTACGGCGTAAGCACAGCCGTTGCGTATGGAAGGCTTTACTCAGCAGACTCATCTGCCAGCGGCGGAACCATCTACTGCTACGACCTTAAAACAGGCAACCGCGTATGGAAATCTGAAACCGAAGCCTTAGGCTTAGAAGGCTACTGGCCAAGATCCACAGCCATTTTAGGCTTCATCGCCGATAAGAAGCTCTATCTGTACGCGAATGAGCATTCGCCAGGACCTATGCTGTGGCCCGGTGCTAAACTCCGATGCCTCGACGCAGACACAGGCAAAGAACTATGGAAGATCAGCCACTGGGGCAACGGGCCTGTAATCGCAGACGGCTACCTGGTTGACTTGAACTCCTACGATAACCAGATCTACTGCTACGGCAAGGGACCAAGCGCCGTGACGGTTGAGGCACCGCTTACTGCCGTTGCGAAGGGGCAGAGCGTAGTCATACGTGGAACAGTCTCCGACGAATCGCCAGGAGCAAAGAAACTCGTTAAAGAAGGCAAATTCAGCATGGTGCCTGCAATCGCAGACGAGGATATGAGCGCTTGGATGGAATACGTGTACATGCAGAAGCCCTGTCCCGCAAATCTCAAAGGCGTGCCCGTGAAACTTCAAGCCATCAAGTCCGACGGAAGCGTAGTCGACATAGGCACGGTTGAAAGCGACGCTTACGGCGTATTCACGAAGCTCTGGACACCGCCAAGTGAAGGCGAGTACCGAGTAGTCGCTACGTTCGAAGGCTCAGAATCCTACTGGGGCTCATACGCGGAAACAGTCATAGGCGTCAGCGGTGCTGCGGCAGAAGCCTCCAACATCAGCCTGTACCTCTTAATTGTCATACTCATAGTCGTGCTAGCGATCGCTGCAATAGTACTTCTCAAAAAGAGATAGGCGCAAAAAGCTTCACACACACCTTTTTTTGTTTGCAGATTCCTGTGCTCTCAAGAGGTTGTCACATTTCATGATGACTTGCAAAACAAGCCTCGCGCCAGACACGCTTCAGTATTTAGTCTGAAGCTGAAGTCCTACCGCTCTTACAAGGCAGTGCTGGAGCCAGTTCGCAGTTTTAGGTCGAGTATCAGGCGTATGATGCGTGTTGACTTTTTCGGGATTTCCATTGTGCGTGCTTATGCTGCGTAGAACACGCTGCATACTTTTCTACAATAAGCTACTTTTGTACAGTAATCTTGGGTAATTTAGAAAACCAACATCCAACACTACGCTAATTCTTCATTTGGTCAAGTTAACATGTGTAAACTTGAATGTTGGCGCCTTGTTTTTCTTGACGTTTAGCCATATGAAAATCGCTGCATCTCTAGGAACTTCTAAGCGCAAACCGTCAACTCTGGTCTTATTGAGTTCTTCTCAGAACGCAGGACGACTTTGGCATGGATTAGCAATGTTCAACAATTAACATGTGGATCGTGATGTTTGCCTCCAAAGAGAAAATAAAACCTTTTTAACAAAACACAGCAGTTGCTGCGGCATCAAATTACATCGAAATAAGCTGCCGCTGGTTAATATAAACAAATTCCTTCAAAGGCAGTACATGTGCAATCGCAAATGTTAAATATTGTTCGAATAGATATCTCCTGACCGGTGTGTAAAAACACCTAAAAAGAGAGTGTTGAACTAATGAATATTAGCAAATACAAGCGAGTAACTTTAGTTCTCCTTTCGATACCAATGCTATGCATTGCTTTCTTAGCTATTTCGCCCATAGCAAATGCGCATACTCCACCGTTAAACATTCCGACATACGCCTACATTCAAGTTTTTCCAAACCCTGTCGGTGTTGGTCAGACATTGAACGTTTTCGCATGGTTGGACAAGTTTCCGCCAACCGCGAGCGGCGACTACGGTGACAGATGGGAAAACCTGAAGGTTTCAGTCACAAAACCCGACGGCAACCAAGAAACACTCGGAACTTTCACCTCCGACCCTGTGGGCACGATTTTCTTGAGCTATACGCCAACTCAGCTGGGGAAGTACACGTTCCGCTTTGAATTTCCAGGGCAGACTTTAGCCGGAAACAATCCGCCGCCTGGCGGTTGGGGCAGCATAGCCGCCTTTGGCGGACCATCGTACATAGGCGACTATTTCATGCCAAGCTCAGCGACCACTTCAGTTGTGGTTCAGCAACAGCCGATTCCAACACCAACGGACACACCGCTCCCGTCAAGCTATTGGACACGACCCATAAATAACGTTCTCAAAGGCTGGGGCAAAATATCAGGCGACTGGCTTGCAAACACTGGCATGATAAACGACTACTCGCAAGGTCCTGAAACCGCCCACATCATGTGGACCAGACCGATAACCTTCGGCGGCTCCGCAGGCGGAAAATTCGTCAACGACGCATACTACACTGGGCAGTCATACGAGGGATATTTCTCGCCGCCTATAATAATGAACGGACGCCTGTACTATAACACAGCTACACCGCCGAAATACGGCTTCTACTGCGTAGACCTGCGCACTGGCGAAGAAATATGGTGGCGAAACGGGACGGGCCCGTACCAGCTTGGATTCGGCTTCCTAGGGCAGAACTACCCGCAGCTTTCATTCGGACAATTGCTTGAATACAACTCTCCCAACCAGCACGGCGTCATCCCATATCTATGGTCCACCTACATGGTTGGAACAACAAATTACTGGGCAATGTACGATGCGTTCACTGGCAACTGGATCTGCACGATCGAGAATGTGCCAAGCGGTGGCGCAATGTTCGGCGCTTCGAACACAGTTGTCGCGCCAGACGGAAGCATACTGCTCTACAACGTAGATTTGACGACGCATACATTGCAGGTTTGGAATTCAACACGTTGCATACAGAACAGTTTTCCATCGAATTCTCCCTTTGCAAACAACGGTTACTGGATGTGGCGTCCGCCACTAGGCGGAGTGGTCAACGGTTCACTGGGCATACAAGTAAATATGACGTTGCCTTCGAACTTGAACCCGATGGCTGCTTTGGCTGGAATAGACTCTGAGAACCAGATAATGCTCTATTCAACAGGCTTGGCTGTTCTAGGCATTCCTTCATATCCAACGCCGTCGTCGTTGACCCAGTTTGCGATCAGCATAAAACCTCAAAGCCTTGGTCAAGTTTTGTGGACTAAAGAGCAGCCTTGGCCTGAAGGCAACGTGACGCTGAGCATAGGCGCAATAGGCGACGGTGTCTACGCGATGTTCGTTAAAGAGACAAGACAGTGGTATGGCTTCGACCTTTTCACGGGCAACAAGCTTTGGGGACCAACAAAGCCTGAAACTGAGCTGCATATGTACGGCGTAACCGCAGCCATCTACAACGGGAAACTTTACTCAGCTGACAGCATAGGTGCAGGCGGCACAGTTTACTGCTACGATGCGCATACAGGTACACTTGTTTGGAGCAAGCAAACCGAGCCAATGGGCTACACGGGATACTGGCCCAACAGCCCCGCATCCATAGGCGTAATCGCCGACGGCAAACTCTACCTCTTCGGGTTCGAGCATTCCCCAGGCCCTGAGCTTGAACCAGGCTTCAAGCTTCGCTGCATGACTGCTGACGACGGAACAGAACTGTGGAACATAACCTTCTGGGCAGGCGGCGGATTCGGCGGAGGACTTGCAATTGCAGACGGCTACCTCATAGGCTTCAACGCCTACGACAACCAAATCTACTGTTTCGGCAAGGGTCCAAGCGCCACCACGGTCGCCGTGAAAAACGACGTAGTCGCAAAGGGAAACAGCGTACTCATACAAGGCACTGTAACCGACCAGTCTGCAGGCGCCAAACAACTGGTGCAACAAGGCAAATTCAGCATCGTACCCGCCATCGCCGACGAGGACATGGGTGCTTGGATGGAGTATGTGTATATGCAGAAGCCTTGTCCGGTGACGGTGAGAGGTGTTTCGGTGACGCTTGAGGCTATTGGTCCTGATGGGAGAACGGTTCAAATCGGTTCGGTTATGACGGATGCGAACGGTGTTTTCAAGAAGCTTTGGGCTCCGCCTGGCGAAGGCGAATACACGGTAATCGCTACGTTTAAAGGCTCAGAATCCTACTGGATGTCCTATGCGGAGACCGCCCTGGGCGTTGCTCCCTCAGCAGCAGCCGAAGCCTCTAACGTCAACACGTACCTCTTAATTGCAGTACTCGTTGCAGTAATAGTGGTCGCAGCTCTCGTGCTTCGCAGAAGAAAGTAGACAATTACAGTTGACATTCAACCCCCTCTTTTTTTAACCGCAACCGCCGTGCAAGAAACCTGAATCGCGACGCGCGTCTCTTTTCAGATCTGCAGAGAATTTCAAACCTGTTGCTTCTAAGCGAAGAACATTCTGAGACTGAAGACTGTACAAAACCGCGTTTCCACTAATTTTTCGCAAGGTTCAAACATTAGCATTAGTCCAGTAAAATCAAGCCTCACAGAAAAATTCTTTAGGTTTATTTCGAGGTACGTTTGATCGTTCAAGCCTCCATATCCCACGAAGCAGTGACGAAATACAACTAAAGAAGTAATCCTGAATATAGGCAGCGTACTAAACCGGACGCACTTTAGCTGGTTCAATACATGTTTTAGGTTGGCAGTTTGATGCCGAATTTCTACTTTTTGCAGCTGTCTAATGCTTAAACTGCAAACACCAAAAAAAAATAAATACTACCAGACATAAACATCAAGTGCTTCTCGAGGAGAAAAAAATAGATGAAGGCAAGGCTGAAAACAGAACACTTAGGGCCTTGTCTGCAGTTTTCATAATTGCGACTGTTGGCGCTGCTTCGTTGCTCGCGAGCCTTGCTGTTGTGGCTTATGCTCAAACTCTAACCTATCAGCCGTTCATTTACGTCTCAGCGTTGCCAAACCCCGTGGAAGTCAGAAAGTCCGTGTTCATCAGCGGATTTTTCGACTGCCCGCCGCCTTATCCGGTTTCATGGGGTGGACAACCTTTCCGTAACGTGCGAATTGAAGTCACGAAGCCCGATGGGTCAACAGACGCTTTGGGTCCCTTTACGACTGACGAAATCGCAGCTTTCGGCACTTCCTACACGCCAACTCAGGTTGGAAAATACAAGATAAAGGCGACTTTTCCAGGTCAAGTAATCCCTGTGCCTGACACCAGAGCACCTGGCGCATGGCTGACAACTGTGGGAAACTGGCCGTTCCTCCCATGCACAAGCAAGGAATTCGAGCTTACTGTGCAGTCGGAGCCGACGCCCACATGGAAAGAAGCCCCCCTCCCAAGCGGGTACTGGTGGCGACCGATAAGCGCAGTTAACAGAGAATGGCGGTCGATCTCAGGAAACTGGTTGACAAATCCAGAGAACAACTTTGCAAAGTCCACAAAGGCGCCTAACACTGCGCACATTATCTGGGCGCGGCCACTAGCCATGGGCGGGCTCGTAGGCGGCGAAGAATACGGCTCACACTCCTTCCATATGGGGCAAGCTTACGAAGGCAAATGGGTTAACCCCGTCGTCATAAACGGCTTACTCTACTACATGGAGTACCGACAAGGGCACTCGCAGTACTACACGGACATTGTATGTGTCAACATCCGTACAGGACAGGAACTGTGGCGGGTCAACGCAACTGGCCGAGGAGACCCTGTGAAGGTTCAACTTTCCGGAGGCGGCGCAGCTTACGGGTTCTGGCAAGGCTATACAAGGCTTACGCTTGGGCAGATCTACTACTACGAGTCTCCTAACCAGCATGGCGCGTTCGCTTACCTCTGGGCTACGGGCGGGCTAGGCGCAACTGCACGATGGGAAATGTACGACGCGTGGAAAGGCGACTGGATAATGAGCTTCACAGGCGTACCTTCAGGCACAAGAGTTTTCGGACCAAACGGCGAAATCCTAATCTACACTATAAATACAGCGCAAGGCTGGCTTGCCCTTTGGAACTCAAGTGCGGCAATTCCGCTGGCTGGTCCTGTGGGAACTGACGTTTGGCAGTACAGACTTTGGCCAGGCGCCACAATCGACGTGAGCAAGCCATACAACTGGACAGTTACAAGCGCGACAGGCGTCAACACGACATGGACGGTGAACCCGTTCTCTTGGAACGTGAGCATACCCAAGGGACTGCCTGGGACCGTCTGGGCGGTCGGAAGCGACATGCTAATCGGCACAAACTTGGGAACCACCTACTACAGCTACAATCCGTGGTCTGCATGGGCCATAAGCCTGAAGCCTGAGACGCGGGGACAAGTACTTTGGCGCAAAGATCACCCAGCACCGGCAAACAACATTACGATGCAACGAATATGTGTGTCCTTTGACGATGGTGTTTTCGTCCTTCGCGAAAAAGAGACGTTGAAGTATTACGGCTACGACCTTGCAACAGGTGAGCTAAAATGGGGTCCGACTGAACTTTCAAGATACCCGTACGACATGTTTGAGCCTCAAACAGCCGTAGCATACGGTAAAATGTTCCTATGCGCATATGGCGGAGCCCTATACGGCGTAGACCTGAAAACTGGACGGCTACTATGGACTTACGAAGCGAAGGATGTAACAGGCGAAGGAATGTATGGTGAAAACTTTCCACTGAAAATAGGCACGGTTGCAGACAATAAAATCTACATCGTGACAAGCGAGCACTCCCCCACGAACCCGTTGCACCGCGGAGCACGCCTTCGATGTATAGATGTGAATGAAGGTAAAGAATTGTGGAACATCACACACTGGAGTTCTGTTCAGCACGGCACGTACGTTGTGATCGCAGACGGCTACCTGATCGACTGCGATGCGTACGACTTGCAAGTCTACTGCTTCGGCAAAGGCCAAACAGCGATGACGATGACCGTTTCACCCAAGGTCACAGCGAAGGGCAGCAGTGTTCTCATAGAAGGCACCGTAACTGACCAGAGTCCTGGCGCAAAGGGGACTCCTGCAATCGCCGATGAGTACATGAGTGTTTGGATGGAGTACCTGTACAAGCAGCAAGCTATACCTGCAGAGGCAAAAGGCGTACCAGTCAAACTCCAAGCTATAGGTTCAGACGGAAGCGTCGTCGACATCGGTACGGTTACAAGCGACATGGGCGGCTTGTTTAAGAAGCTTTGGGCTCCGCCTGCCGAAGGCGAATACACGATCATCGCCACATTCGAAGGCTCGGAATCCTACTGGCCATCCTTCGCTGAAACCGCTATAGGCGTAACCGCTGCACCTGCAGCATCCATAGCACCGTCGGCAAGCGCGCCATCGCCATCAGCGCCATCAACCGCAAGCCCATCTATTCCGCCAGCAGTTGAAGCGCCATCAATCGACATCTTCATGATCACCGCAGCCGTCATTGTCATCGCCATAATAATCGCTTCCGTCATTGTGCTTAAACGACGAAGACAGTAGCTGCTACAACTATTTCCCATCTTTTTCTCTTTCACTAAAATCAACAATAAAGGTTCAGTTCGAAGGCTCGGTCTTGCGACGATAAAAAATCAAGTTGCATTAGACAATTCCGAAGAGAATCAACGCATACATACAATGGTCAAAATGTCTGTCCATTGAGAATGGCTTCGCCAATGTTCGGTTAAGCACCAGTTTGTTCATTAATATGCACTTAGAGACGCTGGGAATTCCAGACATTTCAAGCTATGGCTCCTGGCGAAAAACCTCAAGATGGCTTCTTTAGCAATAAACAGCAAGTGCACCAAGGTTTGTCGTTTTCACTACTTTCTGGTAAACACTTAAATACAGCCCTCGGCTCTTGAAAAATACATTCTTGCCTGAACTAGGCAAGAGCAAAAAAGAAAGGAGTAAAAAAGAAAGATGAAGCTATCAAAAAATCAAGCCAAATCTGCCGTGACTGCTTTCCTTCTGACCTTCGCGATTGCCGCTGCACTTGTGGCTTTACCCTCTGTCAACGCGCATACACCGCCATGGAACATACCTACATGGGCCTTCGTTAACGCTTCCCCTAACCCTTGGGGACTAGGCTCAGCTGAGCCTGTACTCATCGTTTTCTGGCTTAACCAGCCTCCGCCAACAGCAGCAGGCACGACGGGTGACCGCTGGCGAAACTTCACGATCGACATCACAACGCCTTCAGGAAGCGTTGAACACTACGGGCCATTCACTTCCGACCCAATCGGCAGTTTCTACATGCTATATACGCCAAAAGAGCTCGGCACCTACACGATAACCTTCAAGTTTCCAGGACAGACGCTCAGCCGCGTTGGCCCAACAGGCTTACTCGGTCCAGACAGCGTCTACGTGAACGACACGTACATGCCAAGCCAGGCAACCACGACTTTAACGGTTACTTCGACACCTCTGACCTACTTCCAGGAAGCGCCGTTGCCAGTTAGCTACTGGACGCGACCCATAAACGAGAACAACCAGAACTGGAATGTCATCGCCTCGCATTGGCTGGGACAGAGCGAGTTCGGCGCAACATACCTCAAGTACAACCCGTACGGTCGCGCGCCTGACACAGCCCATGTAATGTGGACGTATCCGCTGTCATGGGGCGGCATCGTCGGCGGAGACCATGCCATCGTGGATACGATGAGCTTCTACTCGGGCACGCAGTACCAGCTTAAATTTAGCAACCCAATAATCATGTACGGCATCGTCTACTTCAGCCTTCCAGTGAACAACGCCATCTCAGGCAACGGCGTCACAGCCGTCGACCTGCGAACAGGACAAACCTTATGGACCAACCCGAACATAAGCTCCGTAACATTCGGCCAACTGTATGACTTCGAATCACCCAACCAGCACGGGACGACAGGCATATACCTATGGTACACTGGAACCGCGGTTGGCACAGGAATCACTGGACCAGACCAGACAGCTATAAACCAAGCCCTTGGCACAACAAGCTTCTTAGGCAAGAGCTACCCGCCTGGAACGGTAGACCTCGCCGCGTACGCTGCAATCACAAACAGCACACAGCCAGTCAACGCTCCAGGAAGCTGGATCGCCGTTGACCCGCAAACAGGCAAGCTACTGTTCAATTTGACTAATGTGCCCTCAGGCACACGTGCCTACGGCCCACAAGGCGAATGGCTAATCTACAACATCGGACGCGCAAACAGCACAGCACCGTTCACTTACCTTTGGCAGTGGAACAACACGAAACTTCCAGGAAACGACGTCCCAGGCGGAATCACCCAATGGCTTCCTGGGCTGAGAAACTGGAACATGAGCGCCGCCTACGACTGGAACGTCACGCTGTCGCAGCCGCTTTACCCCACACCAGCAGGCAACCCGACGATTCTCCAAGTGTTCCCTGGAAACCTCATCTTCGGACAAAGCTCAGGACTCCAACAGACGCCAGGAACGGCTTCAGGCTGGCTAGGAACGCCTGACCCGTTCACGCTTTGGGCGATCAACCTGAACGCTTCACGCGCACCAATCGGACAAGTGTTGTGGCAGAAGAACTTCACCGCGCCGCCGGGAAACATCACCGTAAGCATAGGACCTGCAGACGGCGAAACCAATGTTGCAACGCTGTACTACAAGGAAACAATGCAGTGGCTCGGCATCGACATGCTCACCGGAAACATTATCTGGGGACCGGTGCCAGCCGCAGGCTCGAAAGCCATTTCCGCATGGGACTACTACACAGGCACAACCGCGCTGACCGCACCCATCGCCATCGGCTACGGACGCCTCTACGTGGGCGGATACAGCGGAATGGTCCGAGCGTACAACCTTAAAACAGGAAACCTCGACTGGGTCTTCGGCAACGACCCCAACAACCCGAAGAACAGCACCTTAACAGTTGAAACCGCCTACGGCGACTATCCAACACAGGTAGCCGCAGTGGCCGACGGCAAAGTATACCTCGTACAGGAAGAACACTCGCTGAACGCACCTGCATACCACGGCGCAAAAGTATGGTGCCTCAACGCCGCCACAGGCGAATGGCTCTGGGACATGTACGGCAAAACCTCATGGCAAGAAGTCGCGGTAGCCGACGGCTACTTCGTGCGACTCAACCTTGACGACATGCGCGTATACTGCCACGGACCAGGACCAAGCGCCACCACAGTGCAAGCGTCGCCTTCAGTCGTGTCCAAAGGCAACAGCGTGCTCATCACAGGCACAGTCACCGACCAGTCGCCTAACTCAGACCTTAAAGGCACAGCAGCAATCGCCGACGAAGACCAAGGCACATGGATGAACTACATGGTCACAAAAACCATCGCCTGCCCAACAAACGTCAAAGGCGTACCAGTAACCCTTGAAGCCGTTGCGCCAGACGGAACCCGTATCCCCATCGGAACAGTGACAAGCGACATGGGCGGCTTGTTTAAGAAGCTTTGGACTCCGCCTGTCGAAGGCGAATACACGATCATCGCAACGTTCGCCGGCTCCAAATCCTACGGACCATCCTTCGCTGAAACCGCTATAGGCGTAACCGCTGCACCGCCAGCTTCGCCATCGCCGTCTGCAAGCCCATCCGCTTCAGTCTCGCCCACGCCATCCGCCACTGCATCGGCAAGCCCGTCTGCGCCTCCCGCAGGATCAGCCCCAGGAATTAACATCTACGTTATCACCGCCATAATAGTCGCTGTCGCCGCCGTCCTAGTCGCAGCAGCAGTTGTCCTAAAGCGAAGACACAGGTAGCAACAATTTTTCCACTCTTTTTTTGTCGTCACTACACCGTTAAGATTACAGTTTTCATGCGTGTTGCTCCATATTTTCTTATAAATTATCTGTGGCTTTGCCTGCTGAAATCGCGGCAGAGTACCGCTTTAGCTAAGTGCGCAAAAAGTATGTGCAAACTTGCGCGATGTTCACGAGAAACTGAAAGAAAAACCCGACTAGCATAACATGACCTGTTGATATGCTGTTTTTCCATCACCAGTTGCAGATGATACCGTATTAGGCTTAATAGAAGAAACTTGCGGCGCTCACTTGACAAGACACGTGCAAGTATACCATGCCACATTCAGATCTGGAAGCGGGAAAAATCTAAAGTTCCATGCGGTTCAATACGGAAGAGTACACTGGCGACTTGAAACCTGCTGTCTACCTTAGTCCTTGGTCTGAAATGAAATAGGTGAAATGCGTATATTTTTTCCTTCTTCATGAACACGTCGTCAGCCGCGGCTCTTGTAGGTTACAGAAGATCTTCCAAATATGGGTTAGCAGTTCGCTCAACTTGTCATAATCGTTATGGCAAACTTTAACTTCAAGCTTTGCTGGCGAATTACAGAGTTTGGAAAACCTTTTAAGCATGCTACGTTCAGTTGAACAGCATCTGCTCCCTCCAAAAAGGATGGGACAGAAACTGCTATTAGGAGAAAAAAGAAAATGCGTATAGGAAAAATCAAAGGTTTCGCTAGCTTCACCGCGATTTTGTTGGTTTTGGCTGTTGCTTCATGGATAACGTTGCCTGCTGTTAATGCGCATACGCCGGCTTGGACGATTACGACTCATGCGTACGTTGCTGTTTCTCCGAATACTGTTGGGGTCGGGCAATATACTTTGATAGTAATGTGGCTAGACTGGGTTCCGCCTACGGCTGGCGGTCTCGGCGGTGACAGGTGGTACAATTTCACGTTGACAATCACGAAGCCTGATGGAACTAAGGAAACACGCGGACCTTTCACATCCAGTCAAGTAGGGTCAGCGTGGGCAACTTACACGCCGGAACAGGCTGGAGATTACACGATCGTATTCAGCTTTCCAGGGCAGGTTGCGACTAACGGTACAGGTACCCCTAACTTTCGAGGACTTGCCTATGTCGGTGACTACTTTACGCCTTCAACAAGCGCGCCAGTAACGCTTCATGTAACACAGGAGCATGTTAAGGAGTGGGAAGAACCGCCGCTTCCAACCGAGTTCTGGACAAGACCGATTAACGACGCAAACAGAGAATGGTCACAGCTTGCAAGTAACTGGCTATTAGGAAGCTGGCTTCGAACAAGCAACTTCCAAGAGTGGGGTCGAGCCCCCGACAGTCCACATATACTATGGAGCAAGCTAATCGACTTCGGCGGAATCGCAGACACGCAGTGGTGGGGCATTCCATACGACACGAACGACTACCAGAGTCCTTGGAGCTCACCGATAATCATGAACGGGCGAATATACTATAACGAGCCGCAGGATGCATCTACGCCACGATACGGCTACCACTGCCTCGACCTTTACACGGGCGAGGAGATCTGGTATAAGAATGGCACAGACAACGGGCTGAACAACCCAGTAACGATGGTTGGGTACGCAAGCGGTGCCAACACTGCGCCAGAACTGCATCAGAGTTTTCCAACGTTGTCCTTCGGGCAGATCTACCAGTACTATTCTGTTAACGGCCACGGAACAGTCGCTTACCTCTGGATGACCGTCGGCTCAACCTGGTACATGCTCAGCGCGTGGGATGGAAACTGGATAATGACGCTCAAGAACGTGCCAGGCGGAACAACGGTTACGGACCAGGATGGAAGCATATTACGCTACAGCTACAGTTCAACCACAGGACGAATTCTCTGCTGGAACTCAAGTCAAGCGATACCTCCGTCAGGACCAACAGGAACAGGGCAGCAGATCTGGAAGCCACGCGTAGGCGCAGTGATCGACGCAGTTAACGACACTTCATGGACAACTTTCGGTCCACGCGCAGGCCAGTGGGATGCCTCTGACATTCTGCCCCGTTCAGGATACACGATGAACGTTACAGTGCAGACAGGCTTACCGTCGATCAGCCGCGTTGTTCAAGACGCAAACCGTGTGCCACGAATAATCTTCGGCTTCAGTATCTCCCCGCCAATAGCCACTTCCGCACTGAGCGAACCGACGCAGACGTTTGAAGCCTACGCCATCCGTATAGACGAGCATGTGGCTCCGTACAGCCCATTCCCAGACAAAAGCAACACGCAGAACAACAACCTTGGCTTCGGCGCCACGCTGCTTTGGCACAGAAACTACACAAACCCTTCAACCACGCCCGTCAGCCTTAGCCTAGGAAGCGTCGACTACGATAATCGTTTGTTCCTTGTCAAATCGAAGGAAACAATGCAGATGTGGGCCTACAGCTTGGACACAGGCGACTTACTATGGGGTCCAACCCAACCTGAAGAAGCATGGAACATGTACGGCATATCCGACACGATCGCCTACGGCAAAATCTACACTGTAGGCTACAGCGGCATACTCCATGCTTACGATGTGAAAACAGGAAAACTACTATGGAACTACACTGCCCCAGGCATCGGACATGAAAGTCCATACGGCAACTACCCACTCAACGTAGGCGCGATCGCCGACGGCAAAGTATACCTTTACTCCACAGAGCACTCGCCGACTAAACCGCTTTGGCGCGGCTCCTACCTACGCTGCGTAGACGCGGAGACAGGCAAAGAACTGTGGAAACTTATGGACTTCAACATGGGCATGGGCGTAGCAGACGGCTACATTGTCACAGGCAGCCAGTACGACAATATGGTTTACTGCATCGGCAAAGGACCAAGCGCAGTCATGGTTACAGCTTCGCCAAAGGTTGTGGCTAAAGGAGGAAGCGTGCTTATCGAAGGCACGGTTACAGACCAAAGTCCAGGTGCCAAAAAGCTTGTGCAGTCTGGCAGGTTCAGCATGGTGCCAGCCGTCGCAGACGAGTATATGGAGGCGTGGATGGAGTATTTGTACATGCAGCAGGCGATTCCAGGAGACGCGAAAGGTGTTCCGGTGAAGCTTCAGGCTGTCGGTTCAGACGGAAGCGTCATCGACATCGGTACGGTTACAAGCGACATGGCAGGGACGTACAGCTACCTTTGGACGCCGCCTACGACAGGCGTATACAAGATAATCGCCACATTCGAAGGCAGCAAATCATACTATGCATCATACGCTGAAACTTCCGTAGGCGTAACAGCCGCTCCATCTGCATCAATCAGCCCTCCAGCTTCAGCTCCAACCTCGCCTTCAGCCTCTGCCGCATCGCCTTCAGTTGCCCCGCCGAGCGGCGGCGGAGCAGGAATCGACATGTTCATGGTCGCCGCAGCCGTCGTCGTAATCGCCGTGATAGTTGCAGCCGCACTTGTCCTGAAAAGACGCAGTAAGTAGCTAAACACATACTAAGCACACGCATAAATCCCTTTTTTTCTTTGACATCCCTCATACACATTGGCTTCCCTTTTCGTGTCGTTCCAGCCTCATAATGCCCCAGCGTACGTGACCCGCCGTCTCGCAGTACTACTTAGTCCTTCATATTCCTCTAACAGGGCTTCCGTTAGTTTTTTGGTAAAAAAGGATGCTCGCAAAACCCAGAACCTTGACTTCAGAATGAATGGGCAAAACTTAGTGGGTCAAAAACGGAATTTAGCTTCAAACATTTTAGGCTTAAATGGTGGGCTTTTCAGTTTGGTGTTATCCCCGTTGACAAGGAATCCGCGGACACCGAGGTTGAGCTACTGCCAAACCAGCGAGCATGGCTGAGCGCGTGAAGCTTTACGATGAAGTTTCGGGCGAAAGCACGTTTCCAGCGAACCTATTTGGACTGCGAGGGATACGAGCCTTGGGCTGAGGAAGGGTTGAGAGCTTTTGACTTGAGTTGTGGAGATTGTGTCACGCGGGCTCAGCTATGCTGTTTTTGAGCTTTAAGTATTCTATAGCCGCTTTCTCTGGCAAGTATTTCCATGTTTCCGAAGGTTTGTCTGAGCGTTTCTGGGAGGATCTCGGCGCCTATTTTTGAAGGTGTAACCATCTGTAGCGTGGCGTGTTGTGTCATATGCTGCGGCGCCTGAGTTATTACCGCCTTCACAGTTTTCATCCCTGCGCTTATAGGCGGATTTGTCAGGATGCAGTTGAAGAGTTCGCCTGCCACGGGCGCGTAGAGGGGCCCATACTTCACTGTCACGTTCGCGGTTCTGTTTCGCCGAGCGTTCAGCGTCGCAAGCTTGACTGCACGTTTGTTCACGTCGGTCATAGTCACGTGGACTTTAGGGTTAAAAGCGGCCGCGGCGGTTCCTACGGCTCCGTAGCCGCAGCCCAAATCAAGAACTTTGCCTTCTTCGGGCAACTGCATATTCTCGATTAGTAATCTCGTGCCCGCGTCCACGCGTTTAGCCGAGAAAACGCTTGCAGTCGTCAAAAACTCGAATTCACGCCCGCGCAGCCAGACACGTATCAACGCGTACTTAGCCTGCGCTTTTGGTTTTCGCGTGTAGTAATGTTCCGCAGGCTGTTTTTGCATGTTCATCCTTCTCGAGTCTTCCACGCCTTAGGATAGGTACCTCTCGGCATAAGGACACGCCGTGTCTTGGCGACTATGCCGTGGTTTAACTTGAGAATCTCCTCTGTGGAGCACTGTGCCTCTGCAAGGACGACAGCTTCACCCTTAAGCGTGTTCACAGCAGTCAACGTGCCCGGCGAAATGCCTGATGTAACGGATAGGACGCCTGGCGCGGTTAGGTTTGCGCCGTGGCACAACGCGTCCACAGCTGAGTCTCGGACGACGATTTTCGGAAGTAGGACAAGCGCGGTCTCCATCGGCTGCACGATTCGACGTAGCGCGTCAGCGTCGCCACGAGTTTTCCACTCGTCATAGTAGTACGCAACTTCATGCAGCGTCACGAACGACGCGTCATCTTCAGTGAAGGGTCCGGCACGCGTTCTGCGAAGCTCCTGCATATGAGCGCCTGTACCGAGGACTTCGCCGATGTCATGACATAGTTTGCGAATGTAAGTGCCTCCCTCGCAGCCTATCCTCAAAAGCACGTTTCGGTCAACCATTTCAAGAAGCTCAATGTAGTAAACGCGGCGTGTCCGGAGCTGCCGCTTAACAGCTGCGCGGAGAGGCGGACGCTGGTAAACCTCGCCCTCAAACTGTTTAAGCACGTTTCGAACGCGGCTGAGCTCTGTTAAAGCGTGGAGCCGCATGACGCACACGTATTCCTTGCCGCTTTGAAGGAGCGCCTGCACGGTTTTCGCGGCTTCACCAAGCGTTATGGGCAGTACACCAGTCACTTTGGGATTTCCCCGGCGCATTAAGCCTCAAGGGTCCCACCGTGACCGACGCTGTCTACGCACATGAGCCGCTTCGTCCAAGCAGCAACCTCGTGACTCGATGGGCCAGCAGGCTTGTCGAGGTTTATGACTCCGCACTTTAAGAGTGCCTCAGCAGGCTTCTTCTCCGGCGAGCAGCCGAATTGCGGGTTCGTCTCATCCTCAGCTTTAACGAAGACTTCACGTTTCCTTTCCCACGGCGCCACAGTTCTAGACATTACACATTCTCCTGAGCCATACGAAAAGCGGCTTCAAGCTATAAGCCTGTCGCATCCAAACCGAAAATCATCCAATCCACACGTTTCCATGGAAAACCAACATAGCGCAGCGTCTTGCCTCATACGCCCGTGAACACTATAAACAGTGCCTTCTAACAAGCAATGAGGAAAACTCGCTCGTTTTCTAAGCCGCAGACAGCGTGCGTCTGAAGAAAATTGACACTCAAGCCACCTTGCGGAGCTTTGCCAGATTATGGCTGTTCAAGGAGCTTAGTCAAGCTTTTTCTTGTCAAAAAACTCTTACGAAAACTCTTTTCTTCTTGTTAAGTGTAGACAGCTTTAGTTGAGGCATGTGCTCAAATATCTGAGGGGTCAAATGTGCGTTTTGCTCTTGGCAGACCGCTTTTCAAACGTTCACTTACGGTTGCTGCTTTCTCGGCGTTGTTTTCAGTCCTTTACGTCATGCTCAGCATCCGCGGCTGCGGCGCCATCAACCCTGCCTTTCTGGGAACGAACATTCTGCTGTTTTCCCTTTTCCTGAGCTTCATGGGCTTTAGGCGTCCGGTGCAGAGACGTTGTTCCAGCCTATACCTGGCGTTCGTCGTGGGTCTCTACGCTGAGATGTACGGGATTCCCTTGACGATGTATTTCTTCATGTGGGTCTTCGGCGCTAAAGACGTCTATACACTTGAGTTTCTCCTGTCGAACATAATGGGCAAAGAGGCATTCTACACTTTCTTCAAGCTGTTTCTTTTCCCCATGTCCGTACTCCTCATCGTATCCGGCGCGTTACTGGTCATCTACGGCTGGAAAGCCATCCATACCGCGCATGACCAACTTGTGACCACAGGGGTATACGCGCGTCTGAGGCATCCGCAGTATTCTGGCTTTCTCTTGATGACTTTGGGAATGAACCTTGAATGGACAACGCTTTTCACGCTTACACTTTGGCCAGTTCTCGCTTACATGTATTACCAGCTTGCACGGCGTGAAGAAAAGGAAATGGAAGAACGCTTCGGTCAAACATACAGACAATACATGCAGCGCGTTCCGATGCTCATTCCATGCATTGCGAAAAAAGTGTCTGAACGAAAGGAACAACGTTATGCACGTTTCACCTCCTAAATTCAACCATGACTCTCCAAGCGAACGGAACATAGTCTAACTCATGCTTCCAAGCAAAATATTCAGCGTCATGACCGAATTTGCGCTTGGCAAACTATAGTCTTGCTTTGGAGACCGTAAGGGTGATGCTGGACAAACATCTTCTAAACGGTTTGGACACGCGCCACTAGTTTAGGAATGGCTAAGCTTGCGGTAATCATTGCATAGAATAGTTGAGGGCTAATTTGTGAATTTAACATGTACCCTTAACTTTTACTAACCATCATTTCAAGCTTGCCTGTAACTTCAAGAGCCGCAGCCACCTCTTCGTCTGAAGCCCCTTTCTGCACATCTAACTTGACGTCAAGCGGGTGCAAGTGGGTCACGTTTACCCTGCGCCTTTTCACCCCAGTCACCTTCTTCGGACCAGTGACAAGCATAAAACTCTTATCCAGAAGGTCAACTATAACGCATTTTCTGCCAAATTCACGTCCCGCAGTCTTAACACAGACCCTTCCAACCTCAACCGCAGGCACACTCTCATCCTCCACGAAAACACTTACTAGCAAAATCATTGCTTATGAGCTTAACGGTTAACGCCTTGACATATCAAGTAAAAGCGGGTCGGCGCGGTCCAAAAAAGCCTCGTTGGAACTCATCTTGGAAACAATCCAACTCGGAAATTGGAAATTTGGTCAATGAAACTTTGTTAAAGCCTCGTCTTAACAATCAGAGCGAACTGCGAATTCAAGCCAAAACCCGAGGGGCAAAATTTTATAAGTGTACATAGACAAACAAAGTATTGCCTTAGAACAGGCAAGAACCAAACAAGAATAGGAGAGCGTAAAGAAAAATGTCTTATGGAAAGCATAGAGGCACAACTCTAGTTGCGGTTTTTCTGATGTTAGCCATTGCCTCATCACTAGCGCCGTTAACAGTTACCGCGCACACACCTGCATGGACTATTCCGACGTATGCCTACGTAGCCTGTTCGCCGAACACTGTTGGTGTTGGACAAAGCGCGATCATTGTTATGTGGCTTGACAAGTATCCGCCTACGGCTGGTGGTCTCGGCGGCGACCGTTGGCGCGGCTTTAAGTTGGATATTACGAAGCCTGACGGTTCTAAGGAGACGATTCCGTATACGGGTACGACGAGTCAGGTGGGTTCGGCGTGGATTCTCTACACGCCTGACCAGGTTGGTGACTACACGATTGTGTTCAGCTGGCCTGGGCAGACGCTGACCAACGGCACAGGCGCGCCTAACTTGGCAGGATTGGAGTATGTTGGCGACTACTTTATGGGCGCAACAAGTGCGCCTGCAATTCTACATGTGACGCGGGAAAAGATAGCTGAGTGGCAGGAAGCGCCGCTTCCAACAACATACTGGACTAGACCTGTGAACGTGGCGAACCGCGAGTGGTCGCAGCTTGTAAGCAACTGGCTGAAAGGAAGCCAGTTCAGGTACACGAACTTCCAAGAATACGGTAAGGCGCCAGACACGCCTCACATTATGTGGGCGGTGCCTATATCTGAAGGCGGAATCGCTGACGCTCGCTGGTACGGGCAGATCTACGGTACAATGGACTACGAGTTTCCGTGGAGCTGGTCTTCACCGATCGTGATGAATGGTAAAGTCTTCCTGAACGCCGCGGTTTACCCAAAATACGGCTACCGATGTCTCGACCTGCGGACGGGCGAGCAACTATGGTATAAGAACGGCAGCGACAATGGATTGGGCAACATCGTGGTGGAACAGCGTTGGTCTGGTCTCGGTGGCGCCGGCGTCTATTCAGGACAAACCTTCCCGCAGTTGAGCTTCGGACAGCTGTATCACTGGTACGGCGTAAACGGGCAAGGAATCGTTACGTACCTGTGGATTACACAGACAATTAGCGGCAGCACGTACTGGCACATGATCGACGCTACCACTGGCAACTGGATAATGAGTCTGAAGAACGTGCCAGGCGGCACAAGCGTCACAGACCAAGATGGAAGCCTGCTGCTGTACAGCTACAGCGCAACCACAGGACGCTACCTGTGCTGGAACGTAAGCCAATCCGTCGGCCCACCTGCTCCTGTGGGCACAGGCCAGCAGCAGTGGAAGCCACGGGTCGGTGCGGTGCTGGACGCAGTGAACGACACATCATGGACTGAGTGGGGTCCAATCACGACAGGACTGCAGCAGATCACACTGGACGACATCCGTCCGCGTTCAGGCTACACGATGAACGTTACAGGACCTAGGGGACTTCCGTCGACGATAACGATTCTGCGAGATGCAAGAAACGTTCCACGGTTGATCGTGCACTCGTACTTCAGTGCCCTGCCACGTTTCGGCTCAAGCGAGCAGCGTTTCCAGATTGCCGTCGTACGCATAGACGAGCATGTTGAACCCTACAGCCCGAAGCCTGATGGCACTCCAACGCAGAATTACAACCTTGGCTTCAACGTTACGTTACTCTGGAACAAGAACTTCACGTATCCCGCTGGCGGAAACATGACTTGGAATCTCGGTCCAATAAGCTACGAAGACAAGGTTTTCACGATACGAGCTAAGGAGACGATGCAGTGGTGGGGCTACAGCCTAGATGACGGCTCACCGCTATGGGGACCCACCGCGTCGCAGCCTGCGTGGGACATGTACGGCATGGGCGGAAACTACGCTTACGGACGCCTCTATTCATGCGGATACAGCGGTATACTCTTCTGCTACGACATGAAAACCGGCAAACTTTTGTGGAACTACACAGCCGCAGGCATAGGCAGTGAAAGTCCATACGGCAACTACCCACTCAACGTAGGCGCGATCGCCGACGGCAAAGTATACCTTTACTCCACAGAGCACTCGCCAACCCAGCCGCTTTGGCGCGGCTCCTACCTACGCTGCGTAGACGCCTACACTGGAAGAGAACTGTGGAAGATACTCATATGGAACATGGGCTTAGCCCTCGGAGATGGCTACCTCGTAGCTGGAAACATGTATGACACGCAGCTCTACTGCATCGGTCGAGGACCAAGCGCCACCACAGTAACCGCACCCGACATTGCAGTTCCCCTTGGGTCAAGCATAGTCATACGCGGCACCGTAACCGACCAGAGTGCAGGCGCCAAAAACCTCGTGCAGAAAGGGCTGTTCACAACGGTGCCAGCCGTCGCAGACGAGTATATGGAGGCGTGGATGGAGTATTTGTACATGCAGCAGGCGATTCCAGGAGACGCGAAAGGTGTTCCAGTGAAGCTTCAGGCTGTCGGTTCAGACGGAAACGTCATCGACATCGGCACAGCCACAACCGACCTGAGCGGCTTGTACACATACATGTGGACGCCACCCTCAACAGGCATCTACAAGATCGTCGCAGCCTTTGAAGGCACCAAAGCCTACTACCCATCATACGCCGAAACCTCCGTTGGCGTAACCACGGCACCTGCACCTTCAGTTCCAGCAACCTCGCCACCAGCCTCACCGTCGCCGTCAGCAACAGAAGCATCGCCCACAGTTGCGCCGCCCACAGGCGGAGCCCCAGGAATCGACGTGTTCATGGTCGCCGCAGCCGTCATCGTCATCGCCGTAATAATCGGCGCCGCGCTGGTTCTTCGAAGACGCACCAAATAGCGAAGCAAACCAACCCACATAATTCCCCCTTCTTTTTTCGTCGCCTTCTGAATGCGTTACAACGCCGTGATCAACGTGGCCTTACAAGAAGCGCGCATGCATGAAGTTTAAATATTGAATGCGACATTGCTATTGCTTGAAGGTTGAATATGATGAAAGGATTAAAGCCCATCGACGTTAAACTGATACATGAACTCGTCAAGGATTCACACCGGAGCGACCGACAGATTGCCAAGACGCTAGGAGTCTCACAACCCACAGTCACACGGCGTCGAACACTACTCGAACAGACCTACCTTGACGGGTACACGGTTATACCAAAGTTTGACCAGCTTGGATACGAACTTATGTCTTTCACACTGCTCAAAACCACGCACAAACGCTTAAAGGGCGCAGAAAAGCAGAACGTGCTGCAACGACTCAGCGAGTACTATACACGGAAACCAAACGTCCTCTTCGTCCACGAAGGCGACGGACTAGGCTGCGACGTCGTATGCATAAGCCTGCACCGAAACTACTCTGACTACGCTGAATTCATGCGTGAATCCCGTGAAGCATTAGGCGACATAGTCCTTGAAGCCCAATCCTTCAACATCAGCCTAAAAGGCGTCAGCCCAGTCAAGCCTCTGCACCTGAAATACCTTTCAGAGCAACCATAAACCTTGCCCCGCTTGGCTGAACACAGATATTTGAGCTTGCCACATACATGATGCCGACCCGGTATACCTGCACGTTTTGGCATTTTTCAAACAAGAAAACGTGAAAACACTTTATTTTTCAAGTTGTCTCAGCTCGAAACATCCAAGTAGAGAAAACGGCAGTTTAAACTTTCAAAGCAATTCTTAAGCAAGAAAGCTCATAATGAATCGATTTGAACAATCAAACATAGCCACGGATTTTAAACCAAAATAGGTCCTTCTCCGACCTTTTCTGTGGAGACGCATTCAACATGGAAAAGTCATTCTTGAAGACCAAAAGCGTCATGGAACCAGGCTTTACAGGCGCTTTCAAATGACCAGGAAAGGCTTAAAAACGGTTCGCGCCAAATATTACATACCGTGGCGTAACAAACGCCACTGGAAAGCAAACATAGAGAGAGGGAAATTGGGATGCGTAGCATTTTCTTCTCTGCTTTGCGACCTGCCGCGAAGACAAGGGCTACTTTGACTACGCTGTTTCTGGCGTTAACTGTTGCTACCTCACTTGTTGCTCTGCCAATCGTCAACGCGGTTGTAAACATTAATTATACCCACCTGTACGCTGCTGTTAGCCCTCAGGTTGTTGGTGTCAATCAACAAGTGTTGCTTGTCTGCTGGACCGACAATATACCGCCAGATATTGGTGAACAAAGTGGCGCCGTTCCCAGCCCCACCGGGAGAGCCGGATGGGATGGTGTAACGTTGACGGTTACAAAGCCTGACGGATCCAACGAAACCATCGCGCTGCGACGGAGCGACCCAGTCGGTAGTAACTGGGTTTTGTATACACCTTCTCAAGTCGGCACATATTACGTCCAAGCTTTCTTCCCTGAAACATGGAAAAACACGACTACAACTCAAAGTTTTTACAGCGCCGCCGTAAGCAACAAAGCAGCATTTACCGTACAGCAGGAAAAGGTACCGCTCTATTGGCCTGACACGCCTCTTCCAAACGATTATTGGACACGTCCAATAAACTCTGCAAATCACATGTGGTACCAGCTTGCAGGAAGCTGGTTGGGAGGCGCCTACCAGCAACCAGTAGGCGCCGCGGGCGGCACGACAACAAACTTCGTCTACGGTAAGGGACCGGAAAGCGCTCACATACTGTGGACGAAACCGTTCTATGCTGGCGGTCTAATGGAGGAAATGTTCGGCAGCATAGGCTACCAAACGCAGCATTACCAAGGCATCGGCTTGTCAGCGATAATAGTCAACGGCAGAATTCATGTCACTCCACGCCAGACAGCACATGGAAGCGCAGGCTGGGAAGTCATCGACCTGTACACTGGCGAAACCCTGTACTTGAACTATTCCGACATTAGACCATCGTTCGGTCAGGTATACGATTATGAGTCGCCCAACCAGCACGGAGGCTTCGCATACCTGTGGAGGACGTCAGGCGTTACCTTGCCGGAAATAATTCAGGTACCTCAGGCTGTACCTAACAACATAGATATCAGACAATTGCCAAACCGGACAGCCACCGTGCAGACCATCAACCTTACAGCGACGCCTGTCTCTCTTGGAACAGTTTGGGAAATGATCGACGCATACACACGGCAGACGATTTGCTACATCGCTAACGTGACTTCTGGCGGTACAGCGGTCTACGGCAAGGACGGCAGTATACTGCGCTACAACATTGTGAATCTTGGAACGACAGCCGCGCCCAACTACTATTTGCAGGTGTGGAACTCTTCGCATGGAACTGTAGTTTCAAGTCAGCTTGGAACAGGCGCCTGGCAGTGGCGGCCTGCAGGCGGCACTTTCGGCGGGGCAAACCCGTACTTGGGCAGTCTCGCATACAACTATGTGCATGATGGCAACGACTTTTTCTCGTTGAACGTTTCGGTGCCGAGCATTCTTGGGCCACGTAATCCGCTTCTCAACGAAACAGCCACCATCAGGGCGGTGCGTGAGGGCGAGTACGTGATTGTTGGGACTGCTGGAAGAAACGATGAACGGGGCATTGTTCCCGCCTGGCTGATGGCGTTGAGTCTGAAACGAGGCGAGGAGGGTGTGAAACTGTGGGAAACAACCTTCACACCGCCATTTGCATCTTACGCACGGAACGAAACTGTGACAATGACAGGCGTGTATCCAGAATACGGCGTCGTCCTGTACGAGTCTGCAAAGCTACTGCTACGGTGGGGTTACGACATGAAAACGGGAAAGCTGCTCTGGACAAGTGTGCCTGAAAACCCGTTCAATTACTACGGGATGAGCGCAAACGTCTATAATGGCATACTTTACAGTTTCGGCTACAGTGGAGAAATAAGAGCCTACAACATCACAACAGGAAACATCCTGTGGATCTACAACGCCACATCAGTGGGCATCGAATCCGCGTACGGCGGCAACTATCCAACAGGCATCGCCGAAATCTGCGACGGAAAACTCTACCTAAGCAACGGCGAGCATTCGCCAACTCAACCGTTGATGCGCGGTCCGAACCTACGCTGCATAGATGCGACAACAGGCAAAGAAGTATGGAAAATACTAGGATATTTCGGCGGAATGTCCCCCACAACCTACAATTCAATCATGGCAGACGGCATACTCGTTGGACTCAACTACTTCGACATGCAACTATACGCTTTCGGCAAGGGCCCAAGTGCCACAACAGTTTCCGTACCACAAACAGCCATACCCAAGGGAAGCAGCGTAATGATCACGGGCACGGTCACTGACCAGTCCCCAGCTGGAAGGCGTAACATAAACGGCGGCTTCGACTTCGTACTCAAGGGCACACCCGCAATCTCCGACGAAGACATGGAAGCATGGATGGAGTACCTCTTCATGCAACAGCAGAAACCCACCGATGCGAAGGGCGTTCCAGTCAAGGTGCAGGCAGTAGCGCCTGACGGCAGTGTAATCGACATAGGTGTGGCGACAAGCGACATAAACGGCAACTATGGCTTACTATGGACGCCGCCAGCTACCGGCGTATACAAGATTGTGGCTTCGTTTGAAGGCTCAAAGTCGTACGGGCCGTCTTCAGCCACGGCATATCTAGGCGTGGTGGCTGCACCTGCGGCTTCGGTTGCGCCTTCTATTAGTCCGAGCCCATCGGTTGCGCCTTCGGCTACGCCGTCGTCTCCATCTCCGTCGGTTGCGCCGCCCACATTGGAGGCGCCGCCTGTAAGCCTGTACGTGGCTGCTGTGGTCGCGGTTGTTGCGGCGGTGGCTGTGGCTGCTGCAGTCGTGCTTCGCAGACGACGCAAATAATCAACCCTACAACCCCCCCTTTCTTTTCTGTTCAACTTCAAAACAGAGGCTTCACTCGCGGCTGGGAGTTTCGCCTTCATGTATTTTATTCATATATGTGTCGTTACGTAAGCATGCGCCGCAACAGAACCTTGCATTCTACATGTCATTAGAAGCTTCGAGAACAGCCTTATAAGCGCATTAATTTAACGGTTTGCTCCGACGCGAAAAAGAGCTTAAATGTGCCGAGTAGCCAGGCACCGTATGGTGTGGCAAAATGCATGAGCAAAAGTGTGAATGAAACGTCTTTTGACATACATAAAGATTATTAAGCATGTAAGACAATTTTCAGATAACGCGGTCTGACAAATCATATAGAGAAACATTTATCAATAGCCACCGCTACTTTTTAGCGTTACAACGGTTAAGTGAGGCTTGACAGAAACGGAGCAGGGCATTCACTTGGAAACCTTCTATTTCAAGCTACCCCTCAACACAGAGCCAATTCTCGACGACACAACATTAAGGGACGGAATTCAAATGCCAGGGTTAGCCGCTGACCCTGAGGACGCTGCAAGGATCGCTCAGCTACTATGCGAAGCAGGCGTTGAACGCATCGAGCTTTTCCATTACCAGAAACCCGACCGAGAAGCCGTGAAGCTTATCCAAGACCTCAGCTTAGACATGCGTGTGGCTGGATGGTGCAGAGCAACCAAGGAAGACGTGGACAGCGCCATACAATGCGGCTTCGACGAAGTCGGCATCTCGCATCCCGTCTCGCACATCCATTTCCGCGCCAAATGGCCCGAGAAAACGCTGGAGCAAATTCTAAGCAACCTCATGGAAGTCGTGGAGTACGCTGCCAAAACACATGGGCTGCGAACCTTCGTCCACGGCGAAGACAGCACGCGTGCAGACTGGAACTTCGAGAAACAATTCATCAACGCTGCAGCAGACGCAGGCGCCGAATGCTACCGCATCTGCGACACCGTAGGCATAGGGCTTTCAGACCCGCGGGCAAAATTGCCAAACGGGATCCCAGCCAAAGTCAAAGCCATAAAGAAGGAAACACGTATACCGAACATTGAAATCCACGCGCACGACGACTTCGGCAACGCTGTGGAAAACACGATGGCCGCCATACGCGCCGCTTCAGGCGTGTGGGATAAAATCTACGCGAGCACAACGTTCCTCGGCATCGGAGAAAGAGCAGGCAACGCTGAAACCGAAAAAGTCCTGCTGAACCTTTACCTGCACCACGGCGTCAAAAAATTCGAGGGAAAAACCTACAAGCTTAAGCAAACCGCCGACCTCATCGGCAAAGCAACAGGCTACGTTGTCCCACCGAATAAAGCTATCGTAGGCGACTACGGCTTCGCACACGAGTCAGGAATACACACGCACGGCGTACTCAACAACCCATGGACCTACGAGCCCTACCCGCCTGAACTCGTAGGCAACACGCGAAGACTCACCATCGGCAAACACTCAGGCAAAGGCATCATAAAACACAAAATCACAGAAGTCACGGGCAAAACTCCTTCAGACGAAGACGTGACAAAAGTCCTCGAGCACGTTAAACAACTCTATGAACGCGGAAGAAAAGCCTCACTGAAAGAAGAAGAATTCCGCAGAATCCTCGAAGCCACAGGACTCCTATAGTGAACACCCAAGACGCGCACGGTTCAGCCAAGAATCTCCCGCCTGCAAGGCTCAGCAAAACGCGAAAGATAGCGCTCTCTAACGAGAATGCTTCCACAATTTTCAGGTGTCCTGCAAGGGGCTTAATCTCCATAGGGCGGTTTCAGTTTTTCGTAAGGTTCAAATTTGGAAAACCGTATTTTTCCTGCTGGGGGATGATGTCGCCGTCCCAGTCAGATTAGGGAAAGATGAAGAAGCAACGAGACAGACCCCGAGTAAGTTTTCTTAAGGCTTATAAGATTTGATTTACGTGCTTGTTAAACGCCTGACCGTGCGCCTTTCTGAGCGTGTAACGCTGTCTTATCGGTTGCATTGTTGAAAACTTTGCTTCGCGTCCCAGCGTTGTGTTCGTCGAAGTTGCCTTCCGCCCTTCAGCGTTCGGTTCGGTACGGCTGCATTCTACGGTCTAAGCGTAAATGCATTCGATCATTTTTTTGCATGTGAGACATTCTTCAGGGAAGGGTTCGTCTTTTCGGCGTTTCTTTAAGTATCCGAAGTGGTGGCTGCAGTTTTCAGGTAATACTTCCATACTTTGCTTTTGAGAGGGCAGAGGTGCTGATTGTGATTCTTGTTCTTCGGAAGCAAGGTCTATGTATTCTTCAATTCTGGAAAGGCAGCGTGGGCATGCATAGTATTCTTCTTTTTGCGTTCCTGCCGAGATGGCGGCGAAGACGGGTTTTTGGAAGGTTTGGCCGCATGTGTTGCAGGTGTATTCTGTTGAGCGTTTTAGAGTATTTTCCATTTTGTTTTCCACGGCTTTTGTTTTTAAGCAGACAAAACATATTAAATAGCAATATTTAATAAATGTTTCCGCCTACATGTACAACAGAACAACAAAATACAACTCAGAAAACACTATACACCACGATTACCATACACAAAGAAAACACGCTTCACACCAAAATATCCATCTAAAAAAGAAAAAATGCCCACTCAAGCCGTAGAACCCTTAGCCCAATCGGTAACGACTAACCACTAATTTTGCTGAGAAAGAAAAAAAGAGGGATGCACGTTTGCGCTGTTCTTACTTGCTGCGCTTCTTCAACAAAAGCACGGCGACGACTACTACGATGGCTGCGACGACTGCGGCGGCAACGACATAGGTCTCAATTGCTGGTGCTCCTCCGCCTGTGGGTGGAGCAACGGTAGGCGAGATTGAAGGCGATGCTGACTGTGATGGTGAAATGGTTGGCGTTACAGGTGTGGCTGAAGGTGAGGGCGCGGCTGCGCTTATGTACACGGCGGTTTCCGCGTGTGAGCCGTAGTATGCTTTGGAGCCTTCGAAGACCGCTCTTATCCAGTATTGCCCTTCAGCTGGAGGTGTCCATGCAATCGCGAAGTTTCCGTCTGCAGTGCTTGTCGCCACACCTATGTCGATTACACTGCCGTCAGGCGCTACTGCCTGCACCTTGACTGGAACGCCTGTGGCGTTTGTTGGCCGCGCTTGCTGCATGTACAAGTATTCCATCCAGTCTTCTTGGCTTTCGTCGGAAACTGCGGCTACCGCTGGTAATCGCCCTGACTGTACTATTTCTTTTGCGCCTGGCGATTCATCTGTGACGGTTCCTTCGATCAGCACGCTTGTGCCTTTCGCTGCGACTTTGGGCGAGACGGTTACGGTTGTGGCGCTGGGGCCTTTGCCGAAGCAGTATATGCGGTTGTCGAAGTAATTGAGTCCAACGATGTAGCCGTCTGCTGCTACCACCGTGGTGGCTGTTAAGTGTGCTCCGCCGTCGCCTGCGCCCATGAACAAGATCTTCCACAGTTCTTTGCCTGTCTCCGCGTCTACGCAGCGTAGGTTCGGTCCACGCCACAATGGCTGTGTAAGCGAGTGTTCACCGGAAACCATGTAGAGCTTTCCGTCGACGACGGCTGTGAGGTAGAATGGATAGTTGCCGTATGGCGATTCAAAGCCCACCTGTGAAGCAGTGTAGTTCCACAGGACTTTGCCTGTTTTGACGTCGTATGCAATGAGTACTCCGCCGTAGCCGAAGGTGTACAGTTTGCCACGGTAGATATTGTTGTACATGCCGTAGTAGTTCAAGTCAGGTTCAGGCGCGCTTGGACCCCAGAGCTTCTGCCCACTGTTCAAGTCGTAGCCCCACCATCTAAGCGTCAGCCTTTCGTTGAAGAGGAAAACGCCGTCTTCAGGGTCGACTGCCGCAAGCGTGACGCCTGCCGCTGTCAAGCCGCTGCCTATGGCGATGTCTGGCGCCGTCTGTGGAGGCGTGAAAGTGATGTTCCACAAGAGTTTGCCTTCTTCGCCAGGCTTTAGGCTTAAAGCCCATAGGTTGCCCTGCGCTACGTAGGTGCCGTTGTTCTTTCCAGCAGTTCCGCCGATTATGAACTGGTCTTCACGTACTGCAAGCACCGTGCCTTGCACTGCCGGAATTGAAACGTTCAAAGAGAAGCCTTTGCGTCCATCGTACGTGTAGTTCAGGATTGGACGCCACATCCAGTAGGCGTTCGTCGCAGTCGTCACGGTCGGGTCGTACATTGCGGACATTATGACTTGGCTCGTGTTCCACACTTGCAAGTAGTACTCTGGCGTCGTTGTGCCCAAGTTTACGATGTTGTAGCGCAGTATACTGCCGTCCTTGCCGTAGACCGCTGTGCCCGTGGCGCCCGTCGTTACCGTTCTGGTTCCAAGCCGTTCCGTCTGCGTCACGTTAGTGATGCTGCAGATGTAGTTGCCGCTGTACGCGTCGAACATCATCCACGTGTTCGCCTGTCCGGGATACGTGGTGCTCCAGAGGTATGGGAAGCCTCCGTGCTGGTTGGGCGACTCATAATTGTATATCTGCCCAAACGCTAAAGACTCGCCAGCGATGCTCCCTCCAGCCGCGAAGCCACCGCCTATTCCTGTCACAGGACCCGTAGTGTTGTGGAAGTATTCAACTTTGCCCGTGTACAGGTCAAGGCAGTACCAGCCTTCTCGTGGATAGCTACGCACGTTGTAGTAGATCTTGCCGTTCAGGATTATCGGCGGCTGGAATCCTATGCCTTCATAGTGCCCAGTTTGGTATCCTGTGTAGCCGAAGCGCGCGTCCATTATGCCGCCCGCCCACATCGGAGTCGCCCACATTACGTGCGCGCTTTCTGGGCCAAGACCGTAACTGAAGCGCGCTGTAGGACCAACATTATGAGCGCCACTAGCCGTGCCAAGCCAGTTTCCAGCGAGCACGTACCATTCTCTGTTTGCACTGTTTATCGGGCGTTTCCACCATTCAGTCGGAAGCGGCGTTTCACTCCATGACTGTATCGCCTGCTGCTGCACCGTGACAGTTAAGGGGTTGCTTGAACTTGGCAGATACGTATCGTTGACGTAGTCAGCGCCGCTGAACGGTGTTGTTCTTCCAGGCGGAAGCGGCAAGCCCGTGACCGTTTTTCCATCGAACTTCGCCACAAACGTATACGTGCCCGTCTGTTCAGCCGTGTACTGCAAGTATCCACCGCCGATCGGGTCAGATTTTAAGCCGCTGACTACTTGCTTTGTCCCATCGGGCTTTGTTATCTCAAGCGTGAAGGTCCATCGGTCGCCGTAGGCGCCGTTCGCCGTCGGCGGAATGCAGTTGGTCCAGAAAATAACAAGAAACGGCTGGTTAACGCCTATGACGCTGTTCTGCACAGCGATGTATGTCCAAGTCGGAACAGACCATGCTGGCGTATGTGCTTGAGCCGTAGGCAACGTGAAAAGTGAAACACAGAGCGCAGCGAACAGAACCAACGCAAACGCATATGATGCTTTTTTTCCTGCGAGCTTCATCTGTCAATCCCTCGAACAACTTTCAAGCATTCAATGCGCAGTTCACAATATAAAACTTATTCCAAATCCACTCCAACACGGAGGCAGTCACCCCACTTTTTTGTTCACGACTCCTCCAGGTTTCAACTAGGAGAACCGCCCGGCCAAAACCCTGCATATCGAACAAACGCGAGCACTGTACGTTTTTGACATGTCAACTTCACAGGCGTCGCAGGCACTCAACCTCAGGACACGCTTTCCAGACGCAACGCAAACGCTGACCTGAGAAATGGGCCGGACCGGATTTGAACCGGCGACCTTCGCCGCGTGAGGGCGACGTCCCTTGGCCCTCCCTTAAACGGGTTAACCAGCTAGACTACCGGCCCAAACTTCATCGTCGAACTTCAAATACTTATTCTCCCTTCATAAAACCTTTCCCCCTGAAAACCGCAACTAACAACACGGCGAGTAAAATGCAACCAAAAAAGAAACGCTGCCGTAGCAATAGAATAACAAAACATGAAGAAACACTTCTCTTCATATGCTTCATCGCAAGCTCAACAATCGGATACCTCCTCACAAACTACATACGCCTATTTTAACCCACCAAAAAACATGCAGGGCACACTAAAAAGGACGCGTCGCTTCCTAACACCGAAAACTATCCTGCACAAGAAAACCCGTAAACCAACACAAGCCAAGCTCAACACAAAGATACATTAATATTCATGAGAAAAACTAATTCATTACAACCTCACACAATCAAAACATCCAACAGGAAAAACACGCCGAGGTAGCTCAGCCTGGGAGAGCGCTCGACCCTGCCGCCGTGCGCAGCTGGGAGCGAAGCTGAAGACCGAGTTGTCGCCGGTTCAAACCCGGCCCTCGGCACTTTCATGGACTTTTCGGATAAGCCGAAGACAATCTTGAATGATGCTACTTCCGCTTCCTGAAGTATGCGAGCCCGTCCTTCTGCAGCACATACTCGAACCCTGCCTCGATCAGGGCATGCATCTCTTCAGCGCTCCTCGCAGCCTTCTTGCGCGCGCGCAACAAGACATTCTTTACGTCACGCAGTTGCTTGGACGCAAAAACATCAAAAACACTCTGGTCTACACGCAGCTCATACAAACCAAAAACGACGGCTAAGTTTCGACTTGATCCAGTTGCAGAAGTGGAGAAAAGTCTGTCTATGGACGTGCTGACTACTGGTTTTCCCGGCGGTTGAAGGTTTCTGGATGTAGAACTGCTGAGTATGATCGTTTTTTTATTTCAGTATTGTGCTTAGTTACAAGTTTAAGTGGTTGAGTCATAAGTAGGATACTTATTCAACTATTCGCAGATAGAAAACAAGAGCTAGACTTACTTGAACAACATTATAACACACAAACAGCGGAGTTAATAATCATTTACGGAAGAAGGTGAGTTGGAAAAACTGAACTTGCTCTTCAATTCTCAAAAAGTAAACCTTGCATCTACTTCCTCGCCGACCGCCGACCAGAAATCGAATTAATTCAAGAATTAAAACAAAGAATGAGCCTCTACCTGAAAAACGAAAGCTTCGCAAAACTCGCCATCAAAGGCTGGATTGAACTCTTCGAAGAATTCACGAAATGGAACAAAACGCCGCGCACAATCATCATAATCGACAAGTTTCCAAAACTCATCGAAACCAACCGCTCCACCGCCGACAGCAGCGCCACCAGCCAACTTATACCTGATTGACGGAGCTTTAGTTGTCATCATAATCGTTGCAGCCGTCATAGTGCTCAAGAAACGACTAAAACAACCTTAACCAAAAAACACGCCCTTTTCTCTTTTTTTCTTTCTTAAGTCTAAACTAACAGCCGTGAACAAAAAAAGGCTGAAAACCCAGAGCGGAGCATAACCGTCGCCTCAGGAAACTCTTTTCAGTTTGACATTCCCTAAGCCCATCAAGCGGAGCGCATGCCTACTCCTCTGGAAACTTTAGGCCAAAGCGCATTACGCTAGGTTTTTCTGTGAGGCTTAAGTACTTCTTTCCCTATTTGATTTTGCCTTAGGGTTTAGGTGCAAAGCGGGAGATGAGCAGTGTTGGGTTCGCTGCGTGAACGTGTGCTTGTGTTGCCTGATGGGCGTCGGGTTAGTGTTTTGGTTGTGGGCGAGGGAAAGCCTATTGTGTATTTTCATGCGACGGCAAGCAGCCGTTTAGAAGCGTTGTTGCTAGCGGATTTTGCATGTACCTTCGGCTTTCAGCTTGTCTGCGCAGATAGGCCGGGCTATGGCTTGTCAACGCCTACGCGTAGGCGAAGCATTTGCGATTTTGCCGGCGACATGGAGTTTCTCGCTGGCGCGTTAGGCTTAGGACGCTTCGGCGTTCTCGGCTGGTCTGGCGGCGGCGTTTTCGCCCTAGCGTACGCAGCGCTTTTTCCGCACCGCATTACCCGCGTTGTGGTTGCGGGCACGCCGGCTCTGCCGTTTGACGCGGCGTCCGCGCATGGTTCGCCGTTTGCGCGGTTCGCGATGAAGCTTCCGTTCGTGGGAATGCTTGCTTTATGGAGCATGCGCACGCAAGTTTTGAAGGTCAACGCGAAGGCGTTCTCAGCGTCTCGTGACGCGGAACGGCTGTTCAGCAGCTTCTCCGAGGCGGATATGCATTTTCTCTCCGACAAGACGCGGGCGGCTTTGTTGTGTAAGGCGATGGCGGAGGCTTTCCGCCAGCGGCGCGGCAGCGTTTCGGCAGTGTTGTCGGAGCATGCGCTTTTCATGAAGCCGTGGAGCCTGCCATTCGCAAAGCTGCCAGCAGGCAAAGTAGTAGTTTGCCATGGCGCTGAAGACAAAACTTGCCCAGTTGAGAATGCCTTCAAGCTCGCAGACGCGATCCCAGGCGCGCGGGTTGAGGTGCTCGTTGGCGGCGGGCATTTTGCGTTGTTCGAGAACCCTGAGCTGTTAGCTGACCTTTTTCTTTTTCGTTGTTAACGCTGGCGTTTTCGGCGCGAACGATGATTTACTTTACATAGTGTAAACCTTATGTTTCCCTGCTTTTTCAGTTTCGGCCAGAGCGAGGATGCAGTAAAGCCATCTCAGCGCTTCGAGTGAGAATAGACTGAAGTCCTCAGTCTCGTTGTCCATGCTCAACAGGCTTAGTGGCGGCTCATACTAGTCCGTGCCTGCCCTAGGCGGCGAACGCTTTAGGCATGGCAGACTCCCGCATTCGCAACGTTAGGCTTGGTGGCTGGGTTCCAAATTACCCATGCGGGTTGAATAGCTTTTTATTTTTCGTGGCGCTTACCTCTTCATGTTTCTATGTTGCGGGAGGGTTTGGTTTGCGATGGAAAAAGTCTATCTTGCTTCTCGCTTCTTTAACTCTGGTTTCAGCCGTCGCGGTTCCAGTGGTTTTACTGAGTTACTCGCGGACGCGTGACCCAGAGTTTCCATGCGGCTTCTACTTAGGCATCGCCGCAGGTGGCGACGTGGCGGAGACGAAACGTTTGATCGACGCGACGCGTGGACTCGTCAACCTAATAGTTTTCACAAATTTAGAAGTGACGTTTAACTCTGTCGGCGGGAAGTCCCCACCGCTTCAGGGTGGGGATGAAAGCCGAAAAGCTTATCTTTTTCAAGTTTCATACTTTTTCGTCTACCTGTAGGCATGAGGTCGAGATGCATAGAACCGCTCCAAGCCCTGCATCTTGTAAAGCCGAAAGGGGAGTTGAAGCGGGACACAGTAGGGATGGGATAGCCCGAT
>Ga0315298_1001356_pt1 | contig 45358 bp, 66 predicted proteins | sample WHS_1_MG_FD_203077 | JGI IMG/M metagenome (GOLD analysis project Ga0315298, IMG submission 203077) | Extremophilic microbial mat communities from Washburn Hot Springs, YNP, Wyoming, USA - WHS_1_MG | ecosystem: Environmental > Aquatic > Thermal springs > Hot (42-90C) | place: USA: Wyoming...
CCGAACGACTTGCTTGCGCCTTTCGTGCAGTTGCTCCAGTTTCTGGTATCGAGCGTCTTCTTTATCCATGCCAGATTCGACATCATAGCTCAAGAAAAGTTCATTCTTCTTTATGCCGAGTCAATAGTTTATGATGCTGGGCGAGCGGCTCGGGTGGCCGCAGGTTCACTTTCCGACCTGCCAGGGCGCCTTGACGGCCATCAGGCGGTCAAGCCCGGGGTTCGGTGCCGGAGGGGCATCAATCAGGGTGGTGAATTGGCGGAACTTGTTTTCGTCCAGGTTGAAAAACACCTGATCGAGCAGCACGGATTGCGCCTTGTCGCAGGCCGCTTCCAGCATGAAGTCCGATCGGTTCTTGCCGAGCAGTTGCGCAGCCTGATCGATCAAATCGCGCTGTTCCGGGAGTGCCCGAAGGTTGATGGCGGCGTCTCGCATGAATTTTTCTGTTGAAATGTACAATAGATATACAAATCTTAGTCCGGTGTGTAGCTGATGTCAACACGAAATCTGGGGCGGAAATTGGTATGCCGGCCATAGTTCCGCTAATATGTCTTCATCTTCAGTATCATGAAAGCCTAGTTTCCGCCCGTTGCATGGGCGTGACATGCCTGGGATGCTTTTCCAGGGCGGCATGGGCGCGGCCGATGTAGCAGGCGTAGATGATGAGCAGCATCCCCACCATGAACACGGCGTAGCCCATGACGAAGGGGTGGGTGCGGCGCCTGCCGCAATGCGGGCACCCCCTCGCGTTCGTGGCGATTTCCTTACCGCATGATTCGCAGTTGACCAGCCCCTTCCAGCACTATGCGGGCAGCGCGTTCACGAACTTCGGGGGAATACTTCGGGGTAGATTTCTTGTTCATAAGGACTCCATTCTCTCAAGAATTGGAGCCTCCTCAAAACCCGGGGCGATTCAGCTTTTCAATGCGATGGACCCCCGGGCATTTTCTGGGGCATGAATGCGGGATGGCCCTTCATTCGTTATGGGTATGGAAATTGCTTGCTTTCCAGTGAACCGAACTTGCAATCTGTAGCAAGTTCTCATCGATGATGAGGTTAATGGAGCAAGGGCGTGGCGAAACCATTCGAACAGGAAGGCAATGTCGAGCTGATAACTATTTACGAGATCAGCAAGATATTGAGTTCGTCCCTCGATTTGCGGAGGACGGTGCGGGAAGTCCTCAACGTGCTTTCTTCCCATTTGAAAATGAAGCGCGGCATGGTAAGTCTGGTGCAGGAGTCCGGAGAATTGCAGGTTGTTGGTGCATCCGGTCTTTCTGACGTGGAAATCAGTCGTGGCCGCTTCCAGATCGGGGAGGGCGTGACCGGGAAAATTATGAAATCTGGCATGCCCGTCGTGGTTCCCGATATCGCGAAGGAGCCCCTTTTTCTCAATCGCACCGGTTCGCGCAACCTGGACGAAGGCAGGGTCGTCTCCTTCATGGGGGCTCCGATCAAGGTGGGTCGCGAGATCATAGGCGTCATCAGCGTGGACCGTGAACTCGATGGACAGCGCCCGAATTTCGAGAGCGATATCCGTTTTCTTGTCATGGTCGCCAATCTGATCGGACAGACGGTCAGGCTGCATCAGAAAGTGGCCAGCGAGCGGCAGCAGCTCATGATGGAAAAGAGTCGCCTGCAGAAGGAGTTGCACGGGAAGTACAGGGTGGACAACGTGATCGGACAGAGCAAGGTCATGCAGGAGGTTTTTGCCGAAGTGCATCAGGCCGCTCCGGGCAAATCCACCGTGCTGCTGCGCGGGGAGAGCGGGACGGGGAAGGAAGTGATTGCGCGCGCTATTCATTATCTTAGCTCCAGAAAGGACAAGCCATTCATCAAAGTCAATTGCGCAGCCCTGTCCGAGACCCTGCTCGAATCGGAACTTTTCGGTCATGAAAAGGGGTCGTTCACGGGTGCGACTCAGGAACGCAAGGGTCGCTTCGAGCTTGCCCATGGCGGCACCCTCTTTCTCGACGAAATCGGAGACATCACGCCATCCTTCCAGACAAAACTTCTGAGGGTGCTTCAGGAGCGGGAATTCGAACGGGTCGGCGGGAACAAGCCGATCAAGGTGGATATACGCCTCATCACCGCAACCAACCGCAATCTCGAGGAAGCGGTATCCAAAGGGGAATTCAGGGCCGACCTCTACTACAGGATCAATGTGGTGAGCATTTTCCTTCCCCCCTTGCGCGAGCGGCGCGAGGACATTCCGCTGCTGGTCGATCATTTTCTCCAGGAATTCAATCGCGAAAATCAAAAAAAGATCACAATCACGCCTGAAGCGCTGAAGGTCATGCTGGACTGCTATTGGCCTGGCAACGTGAGGGAGCTCGAAAATTGCGTCGAGCGGACCATGACCATGGCGCGCGGCTCCACGATCCGTGAGGTGGATCTTCCCTGTCAGCAGAATAAATGCTTCTCGCTTTCCCTGCGCAGCTACGGTATATCGTCCAGACCCGTGATTCCCATAATTTCAGAGCAGGTGGCAGAGCCCGAGTTGGGGGAAGCGCTGCCTGAATTCCAGAACTCCGAACCATCCTCTTTCGGCTCCGAGCGCGAGCGCCTGATCTGGGCCATGGAGCAGTGCGGCTGGGTCCAGGCCAAGGCCGCGAGGCTGCTCAAGCTGACTTCCAGGCAAATGGGCTACGCCTTGCAGAAGCACAAAATCGAAATCAAGCGTTTCTGATCTTCTGGCATGTAGCAAACGCTACACTTGCGACAACGCTGTATGGATTCAGACAATCCCGATCCGCTCCGGATGCAAGCATTTCAGCATGTTCCGAACGATTCTGTCTTTGGCATGGTTGTTGCTCCTTTCTGTTCAAACGGATTTCATTCCGAAGACGACAAGGAGCGAACATGCTGGAACAAAATCAAACTGCACCGCTTGAAGAGGTGATGCAGCAAATCGCCGAGCATAAGGGATGCGGCACTTCGAGCGAAGGCGGAAAGGCGAGCTGCGGATCTTCCTCCGCACCAGAAGACATGGCGCCCGAGGTATGGGAAAAGGTCAAGAACCATCCTTGCTACAGCGAGGAAGCACATCACCATTATGCGCGCATGCATGTGGCAGTCGCACCAGCCTGCAATATCCAGTGCAACTACTGCAACAGGAAATACGACTGCGCCAACGAAAGCCGGCCAGGCGTGGTGAGCGAGAAGCTGACGCCTGAGCAGGCTTCCAAAAAAGTGCTGGCGGTCGCGTCCACCATTCCGCAGATGACGGTTCTGGGAATTGCGGGACCGGGCGACCCCCTTGCGAATCCTGAAAAGACATTCAAGACATTCGAGCTGATTTACAAGGCGGCTCCGGATATCAAGCTGTGCCTGTCCACCAACGGGCTTGCCTTGCCTGACCACGTGGAAACCATCAAGTCATTCAATGTGGACCATGTGACCATTACCATCAATATGGTCGATCCTGAAGTGGGGCAGCACATCTACCCCTGGATTTTCTGGAAGCACAAGCGTGTTACCGGAATCGAGGCTGCCAGGATACTTACCGAGCGCCAGATGCTGGGGCTGGAGATGCTGACTGCGGCCGGCATATTGTGCAAGGTGAATTCGGTCATGATCCCGGGGATCAACGACAAACATCTGGTTGAAGTCAACCGGGCGGTGAAATCGCGAGGCGCATTCCTGCACAACATCATGCCTCTGATTTCGGCGCCGGAGCACGGCACGGTATTCGGCCTCAACGGCCAGCGCGGGCCAACGGCACAGGAGTTGAAGGCGCTTCAGGACAGCTGCGAAGGCGAGATGAACATGATGCGCCATTGCAGGCAATGCAGGGCTGACGCGGTAGGTTTGCTGGGCGAGGACAGAAGCGCCGAATTCACTACCGAAAAGATCATGGAAATGGATGTCCAGTACGACATCGAGAAAAGGCGTGCCTATCAGGAAATCGTCGAGCAGGACAGGCAGGAGAAGGTTGCAGCCAAAAACGCCGAGCTTCTCGAACTGGAGGAGGAATATTCGGAGGTGAAGATACTGGTCGCGGTTGCCACCAAGGGTAGCGGCAGGATCAATGAGCATTTCGGACATGCCCAGGAATTCCAGATCTACGAGGTCGGCACAGGAGGTTCCAAATTTGTAGGGCATCGCCGTGTCGATCTCTATTGCCAGGGCGGATACGGCGAAGAGGATACGCTGCCGACGGTGATTCGCGCCATCAACGACTGCGTCGCGGTATTCGTCGCAAAGATCGGCGGTTGTCCGAAAGATGAACTGAAAGCGGCGGGTATCGATCCGGTGGACAAATATGCCCACGAGTTCATCGAGCAATCTGCGGTGCGATATTTCAAGGAATATCTGGGGAGAATCAAATCCGGGGAAATCGTTCATGTCGACCGCGGAGACGCGGATATTCGGCAGGGCGCCTATATCGCAGCTTGAATCTTTAATCTATTTCAAATTTCTGGAGAGAAAATCATGGCATACAAAATCATTTCATCCCAATGCACAGCCTGTTCAGCCTGTGAACCGGAATGCCCGAATGTGGCGATTTACGAGAAGGATGGCACCTTTGTCATCAATCCCAAGAAATGCACCGAATGCATCGGCTATTTCGACGATGCACAGTGTGTTGCGGTTTGTCCCGTCGACAACACCTGCGTGATCGACACCAGCTACCCGCGTTACCAGGCCGCCTAGGAGAAGAGCATGAATTTGACGATCACACCCGGTGCGGAAAAATTCATACGCCAGATGGTCCGCTTCAACGGCGGAGAGAATTACGGATTCAGACTTTCCGTCACGGCAGGGGGATGTTCGGGTCTTGCTTCGGAGTTCACGGTCGAGGCCGAGCCAAAAACAGGTGACAGCGTGGTGGTGAAAGACGGCATCAGGCTCTTCCTCACGGCTGAAAGCCGCCTGCTTCTGGATGGGGTGACCATTGACTTCGTCGATACGCCGACGAAGACGGGGCTTTCCTTCATCGATCCCAAGGCGGCGCCCTGCGGTTGCAGCAGTGCCGGGGTTGCCAGTATCGACATTGCGTCGATTGCCAGGAACTGATGATTGGAAGCATCCGATGAAGCCTGGCTCGAACACGCTTGTTTGGGGGGTGGTTTGCCCCCGGAAGCGGAACAGCATCTTCGCCTTGCAGGAATCGCCTATTCGAACGACGAGGTGGCAGAAGCCCATCTCGACAGGGCGATGGAGGCGGCGCCTGGACACGCCGCAGTATTGATAGGGCGCTACCGTTTCTATTTCTACAAGGGGCGGCTAGTCGATGCGTTGCAAGTGGCGAAAGATTGTCTTTTGAAGGCGGCGCATGACAATACTTTGGCGCAGGACTGGAGGATGGTGCGCCATGAGGATGCGAACTTCGGCAGCTTCGAGGCGATATTGCCGAGATTCTATCTCTTCACCCTGAAGGCTTATGGATACCTGAACATGCGACTTGGCAACCTGGTCGAGGGCAGGGAGATTGTCCTGAAACTGCTGGAACTGGATCCCGGGGACAAGATAGGGGCGAAGGTGCTTTTGAATGTGCTCGAACGGATGGGGCTGGATGAGGATGACTGACGACATTGTCGAGGCCAGAAACTGGCTGGGAGAGGAACTGGATTGCAGCGTGTGCGGCAGCCGTGACGTGAAATGCTGTCTGATGAAAGCCTGTGTCGAGGACCGCTATGCGAAGCGGATAGACCGGTTCTTCGACTGGAATCCGGAAAAGGCAAAGGAATATCTGGGGCATCCCTATTTCGAGGTGAGAGCAGTTGCCGCCAAGCATGTCGAAGCCGAATTGCTTCCCCATCTCATGCATGACAGGGACGAGACGGTGAGGTGGAGTGTGGCGGCGCGGCTCCCTCAGGAATATTTGACCGGAATGCGCATGGATCCCGACAGGGAGGTGAGAATCCGCGTTGCAGCCCGACTGGACGAGGCGAATCTCGGGTCCATGATCGACGATCCTGATTATTACGTTCGCCAGATCGTTGCGCGCAGGATGCCATCTGCCATGCTGCCCCTGATGATGAGCGATTCGGACAGGGAAGTGAGGAAAACGGTGGCGAGAAGAATAGGAGAAGAATGGCTCGTCAGGATTCTCGAGGATGAGGATGCTTCGGTGAGGCTGGAAGCCGCCATGCGCATAGACGAGCAGAAGTTGCCGCTTCTCATCGACGATGCGGATTGGCGGGTGAGATATGAAGTGGCGGGCAGGGTGGCGCCGAAATACCTGAAAAGGCTTCTGGCGGATACGGATGTGGCGGTGAGGACTTTGGCGAAAACTCGCCTGTGAAATGAGGAGCAAGCATGGCGAAAATCAGCAGGGACAGCGATGTGGTGGAGCTCACTTCTCCGCCCTGGTTTGATTACGGACAGAAGGTGCGCGTCATCAAGACGATCAGGAACGATGGCACTTTTCCCGGAAAGGATATCGGGGAAATTCTGGTGAAGAAGGGAGATCTGGGTTACGTGACGAGCATAGGCACGTTTCTGCAGCAATTCTACATTTACGGCGTCGAGATCATCGATCGGGGATACCGGGTCGGATTGCGCGGCAAGGAGCTGGAAGTGGTTGGATCTGTTATCCGGAGTTCGGAAGAAGGGAGCTTGCAATGATAGAGCCGAGAATGCCCAAATACCAGTGGGGCCAGCCTGTGCTCGCCGTTTCGGATTTGTACAACGACGGCTCGTTCCCGGAAAAAGATGGGGAGGCGCTTCTGGTGAAAGGTGGAAGCCGTGGGGAAATCGTTCAGGTCGGCAGTCATGAGGAATCCAGTACGCCTGTTTATCTGGTTGAATTCCAGGAGGGATTCGTTGTGGGATGCCTTGAGGAGGAAATCTCCCCCTTATAGAACGGAGGCGGGCTTGGCTAGCTATCCACACCCCAATGAATTCGATCTCAAAAGGATAGAACGCAGGATTTCGGAGAGATGCCGCTACCGCTATGTTTCTCCGGAAGTGGTTGCCATACCGAACGGATACGTGATCAGGAGCCCATGCTGCTCGCGTAACATCGACAGGCTGGGCGGGACGATAGACATCGCGAGAATGGAATATGTGGCCGGATCGAAACTTTGGCGACTTTACAGCAAGGAACATTCTGGAGGGATCTGGATGCTTTATGCCGAGTACGAAACCTTGCAGGCGTTGCTGAACGAGCTCAATCACGATCCTGACAGGAGATTCTGGCAATGAGCGTCTATCTCGACAACAACGCTACGACGCGGGTGGCTCGGGAATCTCGGGATGCCATGCTGGAGTGCATGGAAGACTACGGCAATCCTTCCAGCATGCATGCCTTGGGCCAGAGTGCCAAGAAGAGGCTGATGGATGCGCGGATGCAGGTCGCTTCATTTCTCGCTGCATCGCCGCAGGAAGTGGTTTTCACGGGCAGCGGGACGGAAGGAAACCATATGGCGATCCAGGGGAGCTGCACGCTGAATCCGGGAAAGAGGCATATCGTGACCAGCAGGGTCGAGCATCCATCCACGCTTGCCCTGTTCGGGCATCTTGAGAAGCGGGGTTATCAGGTGACGATGCTGGATGTCGACGAAGAAGGCAGACTCGATCCGGATGACCTGGAAAAAGCCGTGACGAACGAGACGGCCCTTGTGTCGCTGATGTGGGCGAACAACGAAACCGGCGTGATTTTCCCGATCGAAGAGGCTGTGAAAATCGCGAAATCGAAAGGATGCCTTTTCCACACCGATGCGGTCCAGTCTGCGGGAAAGCTGAAAATCGATCTGTCGAGGGTGCCCATCGATTTTTTGGTTTTTTCAGGGCACAAGATGCATGCGCCGAAAGGGGTGGGCGCGCTCTTCGTGAGGAAGGGTATCAGGCTCCCGTCCCTTTTTTACGGGAGCCAGGAAAGGGGAAGGCGGGGAGGGACGGAAAACCTGCCGGGGATAGCGGCGCTCGGAATGGCCTGCAGGCTCTTCATGGAAGATGATTGCTGCGAACGGGTCGGCATGCTGCGCGAGAAGCTCGAAGCCGGAATCCTGGAAAGCATTCCCTTTGCGAGGATCAACGGGGGCGGTGCGGAAAGGGTTCCAAATACGTCCAGCATCCGGTTCGATGAAATGGAAAGCGAAGCGATCCTGGACAGGCTGGACAAGGCGGGGATTTACGCTTCGAGCGGCGCAGCATGCGCTGCCGGCGGGAATGAGCCGTCCCATGTCCTCGTTGCCATGGGATTGGGCAAGGCTGCAGAAGCCTCGATAAGGTTTTCGCTCAGCCGTTACACAACGGAAGAGGAAATAGCGCAATTGCTGGGCATTTTGCCGGGCATTGTGGAGCAAATGACAGGGAGAATGCAATGAAGGTGATGATCCGCAGGAACGCTTCTGGCGAGCTTTCCGCCTATGTGCCGAAAAAGGACCTGGAAGAGCCCATCGTTTCCATGGAGAAGGAATCGATGTGGGGTGGCATAGTGACGCTCGGAAACGGCTGGATCCTGGAGCTGCCCGAAATGGATGCGGATACCCGGCTTCCCATCACCGTCGATGCGCGCAAAAGCGGGGGATGACATGACAGTCGATATCGAACTGATCGCGGTTTTCCTCGAGGGTTGCGCGGACAGGAGCCAAATGGTTCCGGAATTCAGGAAGCGCTTTCCCGGCATTTCCCTGACCCGTTGCGATCCCTACGACATGAGCGAAGAAATTCCTTTCAGGTCGATTCCGGGCTTCGATCTGTACCTCGTCGATGGCCGGGATCATTGTGTGAAAATCACGCGCGAGCCTCTGGATGCGACAGGAATCGTGCTTGCAGAGAGAAGGCAATGATTCCGCTTTCCGATCCCGACATCAGCCTCTTCGAGCTGGACTTCGTCTCGGCTACCCTGAAGTCTCCGAGGCTGAGTCAGGGGCCGATGGTTGAATCATTCGAGGCTGCTTTCGCGTCCCGCGTCGGCCGCAAATATGCGGTCGCGGTGCAAAGCGGCACCATGGGGCTTCTGCTGGGATTGAAGGTTTGCGGCATCGGGGATGGCGATGAAGTGATCGCATCCCCGTATTCCTGGCATCAGATCGCCCATGCCATAGCGCTTGCCGGCGCGAAACCCGTATTTTCGGACATCGATTACTGGGCGGGTACGCTCGACCCGGCCAAGGTCGAAGCCAGAATCACTCCGGCGACACGTGCCATTCTGGTCGGCAACACCAATGGTCACCCGGCCCCCTGGGATGCATTCAGGGAAATTGCGGCAAGGCGGGGGCTGCTGCTTATCGAGGACTCGACTGAGGCGATCGGATCGATCTACAAGGGACGGCCGGTCGGGAGCTTCGGCGATTTTTCGGTTTTCGATTTTTCCCAGCCAGGCCCGCTGGTTTGCGGCGAGGGCGGCATGATCGTGACGGACGACCAGGATCTGGCGAGAAAAATACGGCAGGTCAGGAACAGACGCATGGATGAGCGCTTCTCGGTCGTGGTGGGCGGGCAGCCCTCATTTCATGTTCCAATGAGCGATCTCTCGGCATCCCTGGGAATTGCGCAGCTCGAGCGGATCGACGAAATACTGGAGCGGAGAAAAATGGTCGAGGACAGCTATTACGACCATGTTCGCTCTTTCGAGGGCATCAAGGATCCCTACATGGCACCCGATGTCGACGAGGTGCACTGGTTCCTCTATCTCGTCCATCTTGGCACCCGCTTTTCGAAGAGCAGCAGGGACGCGATCATCACCGATCTGCACACCGAAGAGATCGAAGCGGCGGCCTATTGCCAGCCGATGCACCTGCAGCCTTTTTACCAGGAGATCGGATACCGCAAGGGAAATTATTTCGTGACCGAGAAAGTGGCCGACAGGGCGCTTGCCTTGCCATTTCACGGGCACCTGAACGAGGACCAGATCGGCTTCATCGTGAAGACGGCAAAGGATGCCTCGCTTAACGTCGGTGCTGGTTCCGCCATCTATTAATCATTATAAATCAACTTGTAAAGGAGCAATGAAATGCCAGTCGTAACCATTATGCCATCCGGAAAGAATATCGAGGCTGCGGAAGGAGTGAGCATCCTGCAGGCGATCCTCGGCGCAGGGGAGCCGTTACTGCACAAATGCGATGGAAAGGCCGAATGCGGTTCCTGCCATATCTTCGTGCTGGAGGGGAGAAAGAGCGTATCGAAGATCCAGCGCCTGGAAAACGAGAAGCTCGACACCATCGTTGGCGTGGGTTCCAAGTCGCGCCTTGCCTGCCAGACCATCCTCGGCCCCGAGAACGTGACCGTCGAAGTATTGAGCTTCAATTAGGAGAACACCATGGAAAAAATCATGATTCATGTCCGGTTCGCCCCCAACGGGACGGTCACCGAGATCGGCGAGAGGCCCGCGTCTGCCAGTGCCCAGCAATGGTTCGATCATCTGAGCCGCAGTACGACGAACTGCTACGAATCGCTTTCCGGCGGCCGCGGCGTGTTCAGAATCGCACGCGAAGAGATGGATACGCTCAAGGCCGCCTGCGCCGCATAGGGAGATTCCATGATGAAGCAAGAATTCGACGAAATCAGGGCGGGGCTGGAGAGCGGGGGGATTATCCCCTATCTCGGCCCGGGCGTCCTCGAACTCGTGCCCAACTGTCCGGTGCCAAATTCTCCAGAAGCGCTGGTCGAGCGCCTGGTTGCGAAAGTGTCGGTTCCACACAAGATCCGCAAGAATCTCACTGCTGCGGCGCAATTCATCGAGAATTTCAAGCATCGCAAGACGCTGACGACGATCATGGAAGAGGCTTTCAGGCCGAATGTTGCGCCTACCGCATTGCACCATTATCTCGCTGCCCTCCCCAAGGAGCCGCTTCTGATCGTCGATGCATGGTATGACAATGCCATGCAGCATGCACTCCAATCCAAAGTCGACTGGGGACAGGTGCAGGGGGTGAGCCAGTCCGAGCATTTCGGAACATGGGTGCACTACTATCGTCCCGATGGGATGCAGGCGGAGGATTTTGAGTCCGAAACCTGGGGAACCGTGCTTTACAAGCCCTTGGGTTCGATTTCTCCCGAGCGGAACTTCCTCGTCTCGGATTCCGATTTCGTCGAAGTACTGACGGAGATCGACATCCAGACTCCGATCCCCGAAGTGGTGAAAGCTTTGCGGACCGACCGGAATTTCCTGTTTCTGGGATGCCGTTTCCGGAACCAGCTGGAGCGCACTTTCGCGCGCCAGATCATGAAGCGATCATCCAGCCTTCACTGGGCCGTGTTGCCTGGGGAATTGACCCGCAACGAGGAGCGCTTCCTTGAGGAACAGGGCATTCGGAGACTGGATGTTCCACTGCAGGAATTCGTGGATGCTGTGGTCCACGAAAAGCTTGCCGCCTGATCAACATGAGCGGCTTTTTCATGGATTGGGATGGCAATCTGCGCAGCGTCGAGGACCCGGGCGGCGGCTACGTCTGCGATGTCGACACCGTGGCGCGCTACGTGGCCGTGATGAAGGGCAGCATCCTGGCGCACGAAGCCACGCTTTACAAAACCCTGGTGGACGTCGAAAAGGCCGGGATCAGGGCCGCAGTGGTCCCGGGCTCCCACCCTTGGGGCAGCGCCCGCGACGGATTCTAGTCGCCCCTAAAAAGGGGGGAGGGGATCAGCCGCCGCTCATGACCAGATTGAAGGCGGTTCGCAACAGGTTAAGCTCGATCATCGGCATGCCGCGCATTTCGCTGATGGGTTTGAGCAACGCCCCGTGGGGTTCCAGCGCCTCGCGCGGCGGATCGAAGGTGGTGAACTTCGCGAGGTGGATGCGTATGGGGCTCTGGTCGCTCCCCATCCATTCCTGGAAGCCTTCGGCGATAACCAGTTCTTCCGGGGCAAAGCCGTATTGCGCGAGGATCGCCTGTCTCACTTTTTCCGGGTCATGCTTCTCCGAGACTTCTGAAGGCGAAGAAACAGGGGCAGACCCTTCGGGCAGGGGGAACGGCGCCACCACGCTTGCGCCGAATCGGGCAAACATCGAGGCCGCGCTATAGGTGTCGAAGTGGCACAGGATGACGCGATTGTGCTCAAAAATGGTCATGTGGTCCATCATTTTCCTTTCATCCCAAAGGTCCTTCCAGAATTTCCAGTGCAACCAGTTGTTCGCGCAACGCGTCCCGCCCCCAATACCCCTCCTTGCTGTCGAAGACGGGGTCGTTTTCCAGCGCTGAAGTCGCTTGCTGATCGGACCAGTAAATACGGCAGGTTTTCGCGCGGCTCGATAGTGCGGCAGCGCAGGCGTCGATCTCGGTCACCTCTTCGACTTGAAACACGCAGTCTCCCAACAGGTAGTCCGCCCGATACAGGGGCTTGTCCCAGCCATATTGGTCTGCAAGATCGCAAATGGCCGGAAAATTGTTTCGGACGTTTCCAGTTTCAGGCGTGGCCTCCATCAATTCGAGCAACTCGCGTGCGGTCACGACATCGAAAATTTCAGATTCCTGCCGGGTGTCGCTTACATAAACCTTGCGCGTGAAATCCTGTCGATCGAAAGCAAACCAGGATTTCGCACGGCCTTGCTCCGGAAACTCGATCACGTAGATCATGATATTCTTGCCCTGTAGACTGGTTAATGCCTTTCATGCGCTTTGCTGCATATTCAACAAAGCGCGTGAATCCTTCATGAGCGCGGACGATCCGACGGCTTGTAGTTGCTGAAATGCCCTTCCTTTGCGGCTTGGGCGCGAGCGCTCGATACGATTTCCGGAGTGAGGCTTCTCGGGGCGGGTTTCGAGACGAGTTTCTCGAGATTGCCGCTTTTGCATTCCGGGCAGCTCACCACGGTTGAACTCATGACCAGCTTGTCGAAGATGGCATTGCAGTCGAGGCAGTGGTAATCGTAGATAGGCATTGATGCTCCTTGTAAGTTTTCAGACAAGAGTTGGTTGCGGGACTGTTCCATCCTGCTCGGGAAATTCGATCACCCGGGTTTCATCCTCTTCGCTGATTTCGGCCCGCTGCAGCGAACCGTCGGCATGATAGGCGTAGCGGTGTTCGAATTCGATTTCCCCGTAGACAATTTTCCGGCAGGAGACTATCCGGTCGAGATCGTCGAAGCTTGCAGTAAAATAGGTGTTGCGGTTCTGCACTGCATCCGGGCTCAAGGGGGTGACCAGATTGAGCGGGAGCCTGACTCCGCTGTAGGCCAAAAAATAGCGCAGTTTGCTTTCCCTGGTCGTGGCCATCGCTCAGATTCCGCTTTCCGAGTATTGCAAAGTTTGCTTTTCAGCCTGCCTCAGGAGCTGCAGGCATCCGAGGCTGGATGCCATGTCGAGTGCGGTGTAATCGTCGAAACTTTTCAGGCCGATGTCTGCTCCCGCTTCGAGGAGCTTCGCGACGACGGCATCTTTCCCGCTGGAAGAGGCGTACATGAGACAGGTCGCACCGTTGTCGTTCATGTTGTCTATGTCGATCCCGGATGCGATCAAAAGATCCATGATTTCAAGGCTGCCGCTGAAGCAGGCGAACCAGAGCGCCTGGTTGCCGTCGCTGTTTCTCGCATCGATTCTGGCGCCTGCCACCAGAAGCTCTGCGACAATTGCGCTATTTCCCGTTCGACTGGACAGCATCAGCGGGGTGTTGTCGCCGTCCAGGGTTGAATTGACTCCCGAGAATCCATGATCGGCGAGCCAGGCAAAGAGCCGTCCGTTCCGGGTGCCACCATTCAGGTGAATCCAGCCCTCATAGCCGCCGTTCAAGCTGTAGACTTCTTCGAATCCGAAATCGACGAACATCTGCCCGTGGACGAGGCTGGCATTGCCATGGTAACAGTAGATCACGATCGGAGCCGATTTGGGAATTTGAAACAGCAACTTTTCCAGCTCGCTGGCTGTTGCATGCATGGCGGGGGAAATATGGCCTTTTTCATAGGAATCCCTGTCTCTCGTATCGACAAGAACAACCCCGGGCCTTTTTATGAGATCAACCAGTTCGTCAGCGCATATTCTTTCAACGGTTCTTTCCATATTCATTGGTCTTTCTGAGGATCCCGCTCGGGGTAGGGCGGGAGGGTGGAGATCCTTGCATCGAGCAAGGGCATGCCGACGGTAAAATGGTAGAGAGACTGAAACGCTTTATCGGAAAGCCCGAGAAGTTCGTGGAAGGCGTCGTCGAAAAAGCAGCCTATTCCAGTGCCCCGGAGTCCGGATGCTTCGGCTTCCAGGTAAAGCACATGGCCGATAAGGCCGGCTTCCCAGTGCAGTTGGCGGTAGCGCCAGGGATCATGTGTTATGGTTTCTTCGAATTCTGCCAGCATCCCCAGCGAGAAGCAGCTGCTCGATGCGATCGCCTGATTGCAGCTGATGGTTTTGGCAACTGTCCTGAAGTCGCCCCTGGCAAGCAGGTACAGGGGAAGAAGATCGGGGCCGACTTTTTCCCAGAGAAAATCGGACCGTAATGCTTCCCTCAGCGCTGCTTGTGCGGCATCGCTTCTCGGCATGGCATAAAGGCCTGGAGCCATTCCTTCGATGCGATGTGCGAAGAAAACGGGATGCACGCGCGGCCCGAAATTCCAGATGTCCCAGGGGGCGGATTTTCTGTCGAGAAGCCTGTCGAGCATGAGGAAAAAGTCATCCTGCTTCATCACGAACGAGGCATCGAAATGCTGTGCGCTTCGCCGCCCCAATATCAGTCTTGCGGCATTTACATCCTTGGCATGGGGGCAATCGGCATGACTTGCAGTTTTCTGTAGAACCGGAAAATCTGTAGTTTTTCTCGTGGCCATGGCGACTTCATCGATGACCGGCCAATGGTACAGGGGATGAGGGTCCAGAAGGTTGGCTCGCCCCGCCCAGTCGATCATTTCCAGGTCAGGAAAGCTGAATTTACGATCCTGCCCCGATCCGAAATTTACTTCCAGTATCAGATCTGCTTCCTCGGGTTCTGCTCCTGCGAAATCGCTTGCACGATCCAGTCCAAGGAGGTTTGCCATTTCCAGGTTTCCAGAATCGAGCATGTCGAGGCTCCATCCCAGTACCCCTGCCGCATAGCGCAGCGCGCCCAGGGCATGGCCGATGTCGAGCTGGCAATAACGGAAGGCACGCTCGCCATATTTCCAGGCTTCGCGCCAATGGATGGAGGAAAGCCCGACATGAAGTTTGGACTCCCCATCCCGGCGGATACTGCATCGCTTCTCCAGAGTGTGGTCGAGGCTGGAATAATGGTAAAGACCGCTTTCAATCCCGGGAATATTCAGGCTGAGAACGTAGCATTCGGTGGGATGCAAATTGCCGCTCGAAGGGGTGCACCTCAGAGCCCAGCGATCAGGTCCATACTCCTTCCATGCCGAGAGTCCCATGGAGAGCTGCAGCAGCATTCCAATGGATTCGATGGAAATGGGCTGGATGGGCGCTTTTCCATAGACTTCCGAAAAAGGCGTTACCAGTTTATTAGCAACCAGGGGGAGCAAAATTCTGGGGGCGCCCGGAAATTTTCGGAAAGGATCGGGCTGCTGCGTCCAGTCGAGCGTCTCCGGGCCTGCGGCATACTGCTCGAGCCTGTGCTTTGTTCTGTCGTGGTAGGAAAATACGCTCATTTGTCCCGCAGGCAGGTTTCAGGATCATTCAGCATCCCGGAAAGCCCTATCCAGGCGTGGATCAATTCCTGATCGAATCCCGTTTCGCAGCGCTCTTCCACCTGCAGGAGCGGACGCCTGATGAGCAGGGGGTCATGGATCATGAGATTCAGCGCTTCCTCTGCAGAAATATCTTCAGGCACGATTTCCCCGGATTTGACGCGCGGCGAGGCAAGATTGAACCAAGCGTGAACGGGCTTGGAGCCGAAGAACGACATGAGTGTTTCAGGGGTCCAGGGATGGGTGAGCAGGTTCCTCGCGATGACGGTATGGCCTGATGCGGCAAGGATCTTTTTTTGCCTGGCATTGTTGCCGCAACCCGGCTTTTCGAAGAAATAAATGGTAGCCATCAGATTTTTCCGTGTAGCAGGGCGTCCACTTTCCCTCTCACGATTTCGATGGTGAGGGGTTTTGCGACCAAATCGTCAGCGCCTGATTTCAGGCAGGCGACGGCAAGAGGAAGCTCCTTTGCATCGGATACGATCAGGACGGAAAGCCCTGGAATTCTGGATTTGAGCTCCCCCAGTATGCCCTGGCCCATTTCGGCGACGATCCCGATGCCGAGAATCAAAAGATCCGGTTTCCAGTCCATGCTCTTGGTGATTGCGGCTTCCAGCGTCGGGATGTCATGCGTCTCGTTTTCATCGTGAAGCATGAACTGCAGTGCGGCCCGGGTGATCTCGTCGGGATCGACCACGAATATCCGCTTGTTTTCCACCGCCCTGGCACTTTCAACGCCGATCTGCATGTCTTCTCCCATCATGGTTGATGCAAGAACTGCTGCAAGATTCATTCCATGGGGTTTTTGCACATTTTGTGCATTTTGTTTGCAGGGTTCCCTACAGCGTTGTTGGGTTTGCAACAACCTGAAAACGCTACGTCAGTTCCATCGATATCAAGTAATCCTATTTTAATACAGTGTGTTGTGAAATATTTTTGGGCATGGCACGCTCGTTGCTATGGTAAGGCTGCATCATGAATATTTTGCCGGATTGGCGACCGATAAGAAGAAGATCAAAGTGCACCAAACAAGTTTCACCCCGGCTTTGTTTGTGGAACGGGCAGTTTTAAAAGGTTTTCTTTTTAACGGTAATCTAAGGAGATTGAAATGGCATCTTTAAGGCAGATTGCATTTTACGGCAAGGGTGGCATCGGCAAGTCCACCACTTCCCAAAACACGCTGGCTGCTCTGGCTGATCTTGGCCAGAAAATCCTGATCGTCGGCTGCGATCCCAAGGCTGACTCCACACGTCTGATCCTTCATGCAAAAGCGCAGGACACCATCCTGAGCCTTGCGGCGGATGCGGGCAGCGTTGAAGACCTCGAGCTCGAGGACGTCATGAAGGTCGGTTACAAGGGCATTCGTTGCGTCGAATCCGGTGGTCCCGAGCCTGGTGTCGGCTGTGCAGGCCGCGGCGTCATCACTTCCATCAACTTCCTGGAAGAAGAAGGCGCTTATGACGACATGGACTATGTTTCCTACGACGTTCTGGGCGACGTGGTGTGCGGCGGATTCGCCATGCCGATTCGTGAGAACAAGGCGCAGGAAATCTATATCGTCATGTCTGGCGAAATGATGGCGATGTATGCCGCAAACAACATCTCCAAGGGCATTCTGAAGTATGCCAATTCGGGCGGCGTGCGCCTTGGCGGCCTGGTTTGCAACGAGCGCCAGACCGACAAGGAACTCGAGCTTGCCGAATCCCTGGCTGGAAAGCTCAACACCAAGCTGATTCACTTCGTTCCGCGCGACAATGTTGTCCAGCACGCAGAGCTCCGCCGCATGACGGTTCTGGAATATGCGCCAGACTCCAAGCAGGCGGACGAGTATCGCCAGCTGGCAACCAAGATCCATGCGAACGCTGGTAATGGCACGATTCCGACGCCGATCACCATGGACGAGCTGGAAGATCTTCTGATGGAGCACGGCATCATGAAGCGTGTCGACGAATCCATCGTCGGCAAGACAGCAGCAGAACTGGCAGCCGAAGCAGCAGCGGCCTAAAGGTAATGCGGCCCGCGGCTTGCCGCGGGCAGAGCCTGGGAGGGCTCTGCAAATGAAGCTGATAACTCGGCTCATTTACAGAGATCTCCCGGATCTTGAAACCTTTTTCAACAAGTTAGGAGGGCGAAATGAGCCTGACAGTAGAGCAAGTGAAAGCGAGGAACCAGGAACTGATCAAGGAAGTCCTGGAGGTATATCCTGAAAAGACAGCGAAAAGGCGTGCCAAGCACCTCAACGTGTACGAGGAAGGCAAGACCGATTGCAATGTCAAATCGAACATCAAGTCCATTCCCGGTGTCATGACCATACGTGGATGCGCTTATGCCGGCTCCAAGGGCGTGGTTTGGGGTCCCATCAAGGATATGATTCATATCAGCCATGGCCCCGTGGGATGCGGGCAGTATTCCTGGGCAGCAAGGCGTAACTATTACATCGGAACGACAGGAATCGACACCTTCGTCACCATGCAGTTTACTTCCGACTTTCAGGAAAAGGACATCGTCTTCGGCGGCGACAAGAAGCTCGAGAAGATCATGGACGAGATCCAGGATCTTTTTCCCCTCAACAAGGGAATCACGGTGCAGTCAGAATGCCCGATCGGTCTGATTGGCGATGACATTGAGGCGGTATCCAAGAAGAAATCCAAGGAATATGGCGGGAAGACCATCGTTCCTGTGCGCTGTGAGGGTTTCCGCGGGGTGTCGCAATCGCTCGGCCACCACATTGCCAACGATGCGGTTCGCGACTGGGTATTCGACAAGTCGGACGACAAGCATCCCGAATTTGTCAGTAGCCCCTATGACGTCGCGATCATTGGCGACTACAACATCGGTGGGGACGCCTGGGCATCCCGCATCCTGCTCGAAGAAATGGGACTCAGGGTGATCGCTCAGTGGTCCGGTGATGGCAGTATCGCCGAACTCGAAAATACGCCGAAGGCCAAGCTCAACGTGCTGCATTGCTACCGCTCCATGAACTACATTTCCCGTCACATGGAAGAGAAATACGGGATTCCGTGGGTGGAATACAACTTCTTCGGCCCCTCCAAGATCGAGGCTTCCCTGCGCGAAATCGCCAGCCATTTCGACGACAAGATCAAGGAAGGCGCAGAGAAGGTGATCGCGAAATACAAGCCGATGATGCAGGCTGTCATCGACAAGTACAAACCTCGCCTGGAAGGCAAGACCGTGATGCTTTTCGTCGGCGGCCTGCGTCCCCGCCATGTGATCGGGGCTTACGAGGATCTGGGCATGGTGGTGGTGGGAACAGGGTACGAGTTCGGCCACAACGACGATTACCAGCGCACCACCCATTATGTGAAGGACGGCACCCTGATCTATGACGACGTCACCGGATACGAGTTCGAAAAATTCGTCGAGAAGGTCCAGCCGGATCTGGTCGGTTCCGGGATCAAGGAAAAGTATGTTTTCCAGAAAATGGGCGTACCTTTCCGCCAGATGCATTCCTGGGATTATTCCGGTCCTTACCACGGCTATGACGGATTCGCGATTTTCGCACGCGACATGGATATGGCCATCAACAACCCGATTTGGGGACTGACCAAGACGCCTTGGGCGGCCTGATCAAGCTTGACAGACATAGGAGAAAATCATGACCCAGAGTACCAACAACGTGCTCGACCATTTCAACCTGTTCCGCGAGCCGGAATACATCGACATGTTCGAGACCAAGAAGCAGAATTTCGAATTTCCCCATCCTGCAGACAAGGTCGCTGAAGTGCGCGACTGGACCAAGACCTGGGAATACCGGGAAAAGAATTTCGGCCGTGAAGCGCTGACCGTCAATCCGGCCAAGGCATGCCAGCCTCTGGGCGCGGTGTTCGTCGCAGTCGGATTTGAAGGTACGATGCCTTTTGTCCATGGCTCGCAGGGATGCGTCGCTTACTATCGCAGCCATCTTTCCCGTCATTTCAAGGAGCCTTCTTCCTGCGTTTCCTCTTCCATGACGGAAGATGCGGCAGTGTTCGGCGGCCTCAACAACATGATCGACGGGCTCGCCAATACCTACAGCATGTACAAACCGAAGATGATCGCCGTATCCACTACCTGTATGGCGGAAGTGATCGGCGACGACCTCAATGGCTTTATTACCAACGCCAGGAACAAGGGCAGCGTTCCCGAGGACTACCCGGTTCCCTATGCTCATACCCCCGCTTTCGTCGGCAGCCATATCACCGGCTACGACAATGCCCTGAAGGGTATTCTCTCCAACTTCTGGGAAGGCAAGGAGCGCACTGCAAACGGCAAGATCAACTTCATCGGCGGCTTCGACGGCTATACCGTGGGCAATCTGCGCGAAGTCAAACGCATGTTCGACATGATGGGGGTTGAGTACACGATTCTCGCCGACAACAGCGAGGTTTTCGATACGCCTGCCGATGGGGAATTTCGCATGTACGACGGCGGTACTACCCTGGAAGATACTGCAGCTGCGCTGAACGCCAAAGCGACCGTTTCCATGCAGCAGTATTGTACCGAGAAGACGCTGGCCTATGCAGCGGACAAGGGGCAGGAAGTCGCGGCCTTTAACCATCCTGTTGGAGTCGCCGCTACCGACAAGTTCCTGATGGAAGTCTCGCGCATCACAGGCAAGGCAATCCCCGCGGAGCTCGCGAAGGAGCGCGGTCGTCTGGTAGACGCCATAGCCGACTCGAGCGCACATATCCATGGCAAGAAATTCGCGATTTACGGCGACCCTGATCTTTGCCTTGGACTTTCGGCTTTTCTGATGGAACTGGGCGCAGAGCCCGTACATGTGTTGTCCACCAACGGCGGAAAGGAATGGGAAGCCAGGATGCAGGAGCTGTTCGAATCCTCGCCTTTCGGCAAGGGCTGCCATGCCTATGCAGGCAAGGACTTGTGGCACATGCGCTCCCTGCTCTTCACCGAGCCAGTGGATTTCCTGATCGGAAATACTTACGGAAAGTACCTTGAGCGGGATACCGGTACGCCTTTGATTCGCATCGGCTTCCCCGTATTCGATCGCCATCACAAGCATCGCTATCCGGTTTGGGGCTACCAGGGCGGGATGAATACATTGGTCACGATTCTCGACAAGATTTTCGACGAGATGGACAGGAATACCAACATCCCGGCGAAGAGCGACTACAGCTTCGACATCATCCGCTAAGAAGCAGGAGGGGGTTCCCCCCTCCACTTGAATTCAAGGAATCGACATGGCCAATGTAACGTTCAGTTCTCCAAAGATCAAAAAGGACATCACGGTATATGCCACTGCCGGGGATTGTCAGACTCTGCTGGCAACTGCCAGGGCAAACAAGATCCCGGTCAATTTCGAGTGCGAGAACGGCGAATGCGGTTCCTGCGCGGTGGAAGTCGTGATCCTGTCCAACAAGCAGCCCATGGGCATGCATCTGACGGAAAAGGAAAAGACTGCGCTCAAGCTTGCAGGAAAGATCGGCAGGCAGCAGATCGAAGAAGCCGAACTCAAGGATGTTCCTCCGCCATGGCGTCTGGCTTGCCAGTATATCGTGCGCGACGAGGATATCCTGGTGAAGTTCTGATCTCATGTCGACGGGGTGAATCATGGTTACGGTCACTTTTCTTACGCTCCCTTTGCGGGAGAAGCTGGTAGTCGAAGTGCCGGAAAATACCCGTGTCACCCTGCTCAACTTGATGAAACGCTACAATCTTCCCAAACAATGCGTCTGCGGGGAAGGTAAATGCGGTGCTTGTGCAGTCAAGGTCGCGCCGCTGCGTACAAACGCGAGAATGGTCAGTTTGAGCGATATGGAGCGGCGAGAACTTTTGCAGGCAGGGAAGCTGAGCCTGGAGGAGAGTAAGTCGCAGGATCTGAAGGATATTCCGCCGAGATGGCGACTCGCCTGCCAGTACGTTGTGGCAGACGAGCCGGTATTGGTGGCGTTCTAGGTTGCGAGCCGCAGCAGGCCTTCGACCTGTTCTTCGATTTCAGAAGAGATTTGTGAGTCCAACCGGTCCAGCCAGCGTTTCGGAATCGAACTTGCACCATAGAGCGCACCTGCCAGCATGCCGGCTATCGCGCCGGTGGTATCGGCATCTTCCCCGCGATTGACCGTTTCCACCACGCAGGACTCGAAAGAGTCGGTGCGGAAGAAATGGTGGAGAACGGTTTGCATGGTGTCCACGATGTAGCCCGAGGCGCGCCCCGGGTATGGCGAGAAACGGAATTCCGGGTGTCCGGCGAGAAGCTCGTTCACGACATTCCGGCATGCCTTCACATCCCCTCCCTTGAGCAGAATCCGCGTCATTTCTCCTAGGACGAGGGAAGCTGCGTCAGACAATGGATGGTTGTGGGTGATATGGCATTGCGCCAGGATATGCTTACGAAAGACTTCATCATCGTGCAAGGTGGCGAGCACGACGGGCAAAATGCGCATGGCTGCGCCGTTGCCGCCGTCGCCATTGTTCACAGGTCCGCTGAGGCTGCCATCCGTGATATAACGACGGATGCCGCGGCGGCAGGTGTTGCCTATGTCGGCAGGGCCTGATTTGAGCCAGGCGACAAAGGCTTCGGCAACAGCTTTTCCGTTCCAGCCATTTGAAGCGAGCAGGGCGCGCCCCAATGCGAGCGACATTTGCGTGTCGTCCGTGACCTGCCCAGCTTCCAGCTTGAGCCATCCGCCGCCGATGATCTCTTTATGCACGCCATATTGGTGGGCAATTTCGCGCGGCAGCATGAATTCGACCGTAGCTCCCAGCGCGTCGCCAATAGCCAATCCCAAATATGCGCCCAGCGCATGGTCAAAGATTCTGTCCATGTCAGTAATAGGATGCCTTCACCCGGTAATCCCCGCCGATGACCAGATATTCCGATTCACCCTGCAGGGTATGCGGAATCAGGAGTTCGTTGAAGCACAGCACTTTTACGACGGGCACTTCGGCTTCGATGATGGTGTCGCCGAATTCGTCGGCGATGTCGCGTTCTCTGGTGAAGGAAGCCAGATTGTTCATGCGCACGATGGCGGACTTCGGGTCTTGCACCATCTCATTCATGTCGTTGGTACCGCGATAAAGGCGCAGATGCTTTCTGCCGGTTGCAACAAAATGCAGCATCGCCCATTGGCAGAATTCGTACAAAAGATCGAACTGTGCGTTTATCTCGTTGTTGTTGAAGCGGCTGGACATCTTTTCTTCCACATAGGTGACCCAGGCAGGGGAGTTGAAGCGGCGGATCGGTTCCTTGTGGAAGGTCGGGAAAAGCCCGAATCGGCTCTCCACCCATCCTTTCAGAACCGCGCCGGCCTGGCCGTTGGAATCGAAGCCCCAGTCTGCCAGAACCTGCGAATAGCTGGCATAAAAGCGCCGCACGCCATTGCGCTTGCGTTCAAATCCATACCGGCTGTTCATGTATTTCTGAAAAATCCGCTTCGCTTCTTCCAGATTTTCCGCCTGCCTCAAAGAGTTGAACAATTCAGCATGGGTTTCTCTCGTTCCCCGTATGCAAAGCGGGATCGGGAAGTCGTTGAAGCTCGCGCTCGCCAGCAGTCCGGTCGGCACGCCGACCAGATTGCTGCTGTTGCCGTTTGTTGCGATCGAGGTGCTCTCGTCAGATGTTTCCATTACCCGGTACTAGCAAGAAGCATTCCTCGGTCGTGAGGCGACAAACAGGCGATGGCGTTGTCGGATTGTGTAAGGTTTGTAGGGTTTGCGACAAGGCGAGTCCCATTGAAATCAGTCCGTTAACGAGTGGCACGGTAATTGCTGAATTCCGGATGAGGCCTGATGGATTCAGGTGCTCGATCAATGAAGGAGCCGAGATGGCCGGACTAAACGTCAAGGTGCAGGAAGTGTTCAACGAGCCAGGTTGCGAAAAAAACCAGGGCAAGTCGGACAAAGAGCGCAAGAAGGGATGCACCAAACAGTTGCAACCGGGAGCTGCTGCAGGAGGCTGCGCCTTCGACGGAGCCAAGATTGCGCTGCAGCCGATCACCGATGTGGCTCACCTTGTTCATGGTCCGATAGCCTGCGAAGGCAATTCCTGGGACAACCGGGGCGCGAAGTCTTCGGGCTCCAGGCTTTATCGTACCGGATTCACGACAGACGTCAGCGAACTGGACGTGGTTTACGGAGGGGAAAAGCGCCTCTACAAATCCATTCGCGAAGTGATCGAGAAATATGATCCTCCGGCCGTATTCGTCTATCAAACCTGCGTGACTGCCCTCATCGGCGATGATATCGAGGCAGTGTGCAAGGCTGCAAGCGAAAAGTTCGGGAAGCCGGTGATTCCGGTCGATGCCCCCGGCTTCGTGGGCAACAAGAATCTAGGCAACAAGCTCGCCGGGGAAGCGCTGCTCGACTACGTGATCGGTACCGAAGAGCCGGAATACACAACGCCTTACGACATCAATGTGATCGGCGAATATAACCTTTCTGGAGAATTGTGGCAGGTGAAGCCGCTTTTCGACCGTCTTGGCATCCGCGTCCTGTCCTGCATCTCGGGAGATGCAAAATACAGGGAAGTGGCCTGGTCGCACCGGGCGCGCGCAACCATGATGGTCTGTTCCAAGGCCATGATCAACATCACCCGCAAACTGGAAGAGCGCTACGGCATCCCCTATTTCGAGGGTTCCTTCTATGGCATCTCCGACATGAGCGATGCCTTGCGCCAGACTGCGAAACTCCTGGTGGACAGGGGGGCGGATGCAGAGCTTCTGGAGCGCACCGAGGCGCTGATAAAGGAAGAAGAGGCCAGGGCCTGGAAGGCGTTGGAGCCCTACAAGGCGAGGCTCAAGGACAGGAAGGTGCTGCTCATCACGGGAGGCGTGAAGTCCTGGTCCGTGGTGTCCGCGTTGCAGGAAGTGGGGATGGAAATCGTCGGCACCAGCGTGAAGAAATCCACAGTCGAGGACAAGGAACGGATCAAGGAATTGATGGGGGAGGACGCCCACATGCTCGACGACATGTCCCCGCGAGAAATGTACAAGATGCTGAAAGATGCCAAAGCCGAAATCATGCTATCCGGCGGACGCTCGCAGTTCGTTGCGCTCAAGGCGAAAATGCCCTGGCTCGACATCAATCAGGAACGGCATCATGCCTATGCGGGATATGACGGCATGGTGGCTCTGGTGCGTGAAATCGACAGGGCGCTCTACCACCCGATCTGGGAACAGGTGAGAAAACCCGCTCCGTGGGAGACGGCGGGAGCCGCCTCCGGATATTGAGGAAAGATCATGGCGATAGTGGTCACGCAACGCAAGGCCTGCACGGTTAACCCGCTCAAGATGAGCCAACCCATCGGCGCTGCACTGGCTTTCCTCGGGCTGGATGGCTGCCTGCCTGCGCTGCATGGCTCCCAGGGCTGCACGGCTTTCGGCATGGTTCTTTTCGTTCGCCATTTTCGGGAAAATATCCCGCTACAGACTACGGCCATGAACGAGGCGACAACCATCCTCGGCGGCATCGACAACATAGAGCAGGCCATCCTCAATATCTGGAACAGGGCCAAGCCTGCGATCATAGGTATTGCATCCACGGGCCTGACCGAAACCAAGGGGGACGACGTGGACGGCTATCTCAGGCTGATCCGAAAAAAGCATCCCGAGCTCGACGAGCTTGCGATCGTCTATGTTTCGACCCCCGACTACAAGGGAGCTTTCCAGGATGGATGGGCGAATGCGGTATCGCGCATCGTGCAGTCTCTGGTCGACCCGGCTCCGAAAAAGAAAGAGAACCAGGTGAACGTGCTGGCCGGGAGCCATCTTTCCCCCGGAGACATCGAGGAGATCCGGGAAATCATCATGGATTTCGGCTTGAACCCGGTGATGCTGCCGGACCTTTCCGGCTCGCTCGACGGACATATCCCGGAGGATTTCAGTCCGACCACGATGGGCGGCACGACGCTGGGGGAAATCCGTTCCATGGGCGCATCCGTCGCCAGTATCGTCATTGGCGAGCATATGCTGACCGCTGCGGTGGAGCTCGGGATCAGGGCGGATGTGCCCTATACGGTTTTCGACAGGCTGCTGGGGCTGGAGGCGAACGACAAATTTCTGGCCTTTCTCTCCGGGCTGAGCGGCAGACCGGTCCCGAACAAATACAGGAGGCAGAGGAGCCAATTGGTGGATGCCATGCTGGACGGACATTTCTTCTTCGGCGGCAAGAAGATCGCCATCGGCGCTGAGCCCGATCTGCTTTGGGGAATTTCCTCCATGCTTGCGGAAATGGGATGCGAAATAGAAGCTGCGGTCACTACAACGCTCTCTCCTCTCCTGGAAAAGATGCCGTCGAAGGAAGTGGTGATCGGCGATCTGGAGGATCTCGAGTTGAGAGCGAAGGAGTGTGACCTTCTAATCACTCATTCTCACGGCAGGCAGATGGCAGAGCGGCTGGATATCCCCTTTCTGCGCATGGGACTGCCCATATTCGACAGATTGGGCGCAGCCCACAATCTGTCAGTTGGGTATCGCGGCACGCGCGATCTGATTTTCGAGATCGGAAACATTTTCATGGCGAATGCTCACGAAGCAACTCCTGATACCTGGGCGCCGATTGTGGAAAGGGGTGATTTTGGTGCGCAGGCTACGGCTCATTAGATCGGAACATAAAGAGGCATTACAAGGAGGCAGTATGAAAGTCGCATTTGCAACGCAGGACTTGAAAAGGGTGGATGCCCATTTCGGATGGGCGAAGAACATCGCCATTTACGAGGTCATGCCGGAGGGGAGCCATTTCGTCGAGGCGATCCAGTTCGAAGGGGATCTGCAGGAAGACGGCAACGAAGACAAGCTGGCGCCCAAGATCGAGGCGATCAAGGATTGCGCCATCCTGTATGTCGCTGCAATCGGCGGATCTGGCGCTGCGAGAGTGGTGGCGAACAAGATCCACCCGATCAAGGTGCACCAGCCCGAAGAGATCGCCGAACTCTTGCAGAAATTGCAGGATGTGTTGAAGGGAACCCCGCCGCCATGGTTGCGAAAAGTCATGATGAAAGGGCAGGAAAAGAATTTCGATTTCGAAGAAGAGGTGGAGCATGGTTGATACAGTCGAAGCAAGTCCTATGGAATCCCTGTTCGTCAGGGAACTCGTCAAGCAATGGCGCGCTCAGGATTCTTTCGGAACCTGGGAGAAGAAGAGCGACGAATTGCTGCTCGAACCCTATGTCGTCGACAAGGAAAAGCGCAAGACGCTGCCCATCATGGGCGACCCTGACCCTGAAACGCTTTGGCGTCTCGAGCTCTTCTACAACGCGGTGGGAATGGCCATAGAGAAGCAGACCGGGGTCATGGTGAGCCCCATGATGAAAATGCATCATGAAGGTTTCGGTCGCATGGTCCTGATCGCGGGGCGCCTCATCGTGGTGAACAAACAGTTGCGGGATGTACATCGTTTCGGGTTCCTCAGCCTGGAAAAGCTGGCCGAGGAAGGTGAAAAACTGGTGGCTGCAGGGGTTGAAATGGTCAACAAGTACCCCGAGGTCGCCAAATACGGCTAGGAGGCTGCCATGTTGGAACTGATCGAATGCTCCATTGAAATGGATGATGCACAGCATTGGCTGTCCATCATGCGCGATGCTGAAATCGAGAAACTCTGGAAAGGAAAGCAAAGCATGGAAGAAGTGGATGAAATGAAGGCCCAGATCAAGAAGCTCAATGCGCAGGCAACTGCGTTGAAGATGGATCTGCACGATCTTTCGGAAGATCTGCCGACAGGCTGGGAGAAAATCATGGAAGTGGCAGGGAAGGCCTACAATGCCTATCAGAGCCTCGATGCGGCGAAAAGGCGCCTTGCGGCTGCAGGCAACTGAACATGAGCGATATTACCATCACCATGCCTGACGGGCGGACCTGGACGCCGAAATTCGTCAAGGAGATCAGCCAGGAAAAGTGCATAGGCTGCGGACGTTGCTTCAAGGTTTGCGGGCGGGATGTGCTGCAGCTCGTGGGAATCGACGACGAGGGACAGTATGTCGCAGTTGGGGAAGACGATGAGGATGACGAGTACGAAAAGAAGGTCATGACCATTGCCAACCAGATGAATTGCGTCGGGTGCGAAGCCTGCTCGAAAATCTGCCCCAAGAAGTGCTATACCCACGAGGCCATGAGCGAATAATCATGGAAGTCGCAACATTCGCGGCGCGCGCCGCAGCAGGCAGGGCCGACGAATACGACGATTTGCTCGCGCTCCTGCTCGATCACGCGAGCAGCATCGAGGCGGAAGAACTGGCCCGAGAGATTGCGACCGCCTGCCTGGGTGACAACCATCTTTGGCAGGATCTGGGTCTTTCGGACAGGCAGCGCCTCTCGGAAATGCTGGACGAGCATTTCCATACCCTGTTCCTCAAGAATGTCGCCAACATGAAATGGAAAAAATTCTTTTACAAGCAGCTTTGCGAAAGGATGGAAGTGAACGCCTGCAGATCGCCAAGTTGCGCGGTATGCAGGGATTACGACAACTGCTTCGGCCCAGAGGAGCCAGGTTTCCGGGCCATGTAGCCTGGCGCCTGAAATGATATTGGGTGAAGATGTCCTCGTTGCATAGACAGGGGGCAAAGCCATGGACAGGAAATCCGGACTGAAGGGGAAGCTTCTGCTTGAGAAGGACGGCGTGTCCTATCTTGGCGGCAAGCGCATCGAACTTTTGGAAGCCATAGATCGCCATGGCTCGATATCTTCCGCTGCAAAAGCCGTCGGAATGAGCTACAAGGGTGCATGGGACGCGATCGATGCGATGAACAATCAGTCGGATCAGCCCCTGGTGCTGCGCTCCATCGGTGGCAAACATGGCGGAGGCACGGAGCTTACCGAGCATGGCAGGAACATCGTGCGCTTTTTCAGGGAAGGGGAGGGGCAATACCAGCGCGTCATGGATGCCCTGGTCGATGGTGTTGAAAATTTCGATGCCTTCCAGCAACTGCTCAAACGGTTTTCCATGCGCACCAGCGCGAGAAACCAGTTCGCAGGCAGGATTGCGCGCCTGACCAGGGGGGCGGTGAACGTCGATGTCCGCATCAAACTGGATGAAAAACACGAGATCGCCGCCGTTGTGACGAGCGAGAGCGCGGATTTTCTCGGGCTCGAAGTCGGGATGGAGGTTTATGCGCTCGTCAAGGCGCCTTCGGTCATCCTGACCACCGACCTGGAAGCGCGCTTCAGCGCGGAGAACAGACTTTGCGGCACTGTTTCCCGCATCCATCTGGGCGAAGTGAATGCGGAGGTCATGCTGGTTCTGGAGAGCGAGAAGACGGTGACGGCCATCGTCACTCATGAAACTTTAAACAGGCTCGCGCTTGTCGAAGGCGCTTCCGCCTGCGCAATGTTCAGCGCATCCAGCGTAATTCTCGCGCTCGTTCAATAGTGCGCTGGTTCGACAATTTGTCGCAAATGCGACAGCCTTCTCGTAACCCGTTGATATGTCATTGGCACACTGCTTGCTTTGTTTATTTGAGCGGTTTAATACTATAGGAATCCCGGGATGCTGGATGCGGCGATACTGGCTATCATCGAGGAGGCTGGCGTCAATGTGCTGACATTGACCGAAGGTCTCGAAGAGGCTGAGTTTCTTTCCTCGCGCCTGACTCGTGCTGAAGTGGGGAGACAGTTGGGGGTCATGACGGGAGTCGCGGCAAAACTTTCTGCTCAAACGCGCTCGCAGCTCCCGGAACTGGACTGGGAAGGTTGGGAAGGCGCTGCGAAGCAACTCGGACTGGGCGGAGTGGTTTCGGACCAGGCACTCTGGTTTGCCGTGCGTTCGCTCGTTCCTGCGTCGCTGATGTGGCTCAGGGTCTATCGAAATAACATGCCCGAGCTTTTCGCATGCAAGCCCACCCATTCTTTTCCGGAGGATTCACAGACATGAGGATGATGACTATGCAGGCCAAAATAGGATTCGTGGGCGAACATGCCCACATTGCCTCTGAAGACGAGATTTCCGCAGGACTCAATGCGGCGAACAAGGTGTTTTCAAGCCACAATGTCGATCCGGCGGATTGTGCGGCGGCCAACGAGAAACTGGGGCGGGACGAACTTCTCACCAGGGAAGAAGCCAGGCTTTGCGTGATCTGGGGGGAGGCCGACGACATGGCTTTCCGCGCGGTCACCCTGGGCTGGCTGGCGCGTGACATCGACATCAGGCTGGGACTGCAGGATGGATGATATGCCTGGCGCAGATGTATATGCGCAAGGGTCAGGCTATTTTCTTTTGCCAGAACAATGCTTTTCCGGCCTCTGGATTCAGCTCGTAGCCTTCGAAGCCGAAAGACCTGTATGCTGCCCTGGCAACCTGGTTGCCCTCCAAAACTTCAAGAGTCAGCTTGCAACACCCCAGTTTCTTTGCGATTTCCTCGGCTTTTGCCAGCAAGCGCCTTGAAATTCCGCGCCCCCTGAATTCCTGGGCAACGACCATGTCATGCACGTTCAATAACGGCTTGCAGGCGAAAGTGGAAAAGCCCTCCATGCAGATGGCAAGTCCGGCAGGCTTTTCGCCAATAAAAGCAATGACGGAATGAATGCCTTGACGTTTCTCAAGCTCGGAGATCAGGTTTTGTTTCACGAACCCGGAAAGTTCCGCGCCGCCTCCCATTTCGTCCCTGGCGTATTCGTTCAAAAGATAGACAACGGCATCCGCATGGGCCGGATTGGACAGATCTGCAATCAGAATATTTTCCATGGATCTCTCATCGGGGCTAACGCGTCTGTGGGAAAGTATTCATATGGATCATGGTATTGCCTGGACTAGCAGCGTTCAGGTTTTTCATTATCCCCAGATCAGATCTTTGGGGAGGCCATATAGGGCTAAATTTCAAACCAGCGGGTATCCGCGACTAAGCGGCGCGGCGCTTCTGGCGCGCCCCACTCGGGCGGCTGGACGGCGACTCCACAAGCCGCCCCGATACATACTTGTGAAGCACGCTGGCGATCAGGGTCTGATAGGGCATGCCTTCTTCGAGCGCTCTCGCCTGAATATCCATCAGGTCCGGCGCGGAGAGGCGAATGTTGACCCGCTTTTCCTTGAGAAAAGTGGCCGTGGCGGCAGCTTTGAATTTTGCCAGATCCGCCTTGGAAGGGGATGCGGACTTGAACTCCCCCTTTTCGTAGGCGGCCAAAATATCCTTTTCAAATGCATCAAGTTTTTTCATCCGGGTTGCTCCTTACCCAAGTAGTCTCTGGTTGCTTTTCTGCTGGGAATCACTGTCTTCAGGAAATAGTGATCCGGTTCTTCAACATAAGGCACCAGGTAAACATAACCATCAAATGCCACGACAAGAACGGATTGGTTCGGATATCTTTCCATGTTCGGGTGGCGCAATACATCCAGCAGGCCATCCGCCTCGATGGCAAGTGCGATGACCTCGAACGAAATATCGCGCTCGGCTTTCAGCGCTTCATTTTTATCGTGGTTCCATCGAAATGGCTTCATGCAACCAGTTTAGCTCGATGTGTGCCTTTTGTCACCTATACGGCACACGGCTAACCGATCAGCGCGACGGTCTTGATCTGGACCCGGACGGGCTGTCCCGGGGCGAGACCGAGGGATGCGGCTGAGCGTTTGGTGAGACGCGAGACGATGGGGGTGCCGCCCACCTCCACCCTGACCAGCGACTGGGCCGGGTGGGCGTCGTCGGCGATTTCCATCACTTTTCCCTGCAACAGGTTGAGAATGCTGGTGTGCTCCTGATGAGTCAGCGCGAGGCTCACGTCCCGCGCGAGGATGCGCACTCTCACGCTGCGTCCGACCGGCATGCCGTTGTCCCTTACCCAAAGCTCGCCTCCTGAAAAATCGGCCCGGATCAGGTGCCATGCTTCGTCGCGCGCCCCGATCACGGCTTCTATCACCACCCCTGCATCTTCCCCCAGGCGGATGGGAAGATCGAGCCGAGCCAGGGTCTCGGAGAGGGGGCCTTGCGCAACGGCGCGCCCCTTGTCCAGGACGACGATGTGGTCCGCGAGGCGCGCCACTTCGTCCGGCGAATGGCTGACGTAGAGGATGGGGATTTCGAGCTCTTCGTGAAGTTTCTCCAGGTAGGGCAATATTTCCTGTTTTCGGGCCAAATCGAGCGCTGCGAGCGGCTCGTCCATGAGCAATATTCCGGGGTTGACGAGAAGCGCACGGGCGATGGCCACCCGCTGGCGCTCTCCCCCGGAAAGATTTTCGGGTCTGCGTTTCAGAAGATGGGCTATTCCGAGAAGTTCGATGGCGCCGTCGAGCTCGATTCGGCGGATTCCGGTACGGCGCATCCCGTATTCCAGATTGCGCTGGATGTCGAGATGGGGGAAAAGGCTCGCTTCCTGGAAAACATAGCCCAGCCGTCGCTTGTGGGTGGGCAGGAAATGGTCGCCGTCCTGCCAGATTTCGCCTGCGACAGAAAGATACCCGTCTGGCGCATGCTCCAATCCGGCCATGCAGCGCAGCAGCGTGGTTTTGCCGGAGCCCGAAGGGCCGAAGAGCGCGGTGACTCCCCGGCTGGGCAGGGAAAGATCGACCTGCAAGGTGAAATCTTTTCGGTCCAGATGGAAGCGGGCCTCGATGGAATTCATGGCTCATTTCCTTTGCTGCCTGGCTTGAACGCATTCACGGCAACGAGGACCAAAAAGGAGAAGACCAGCATGCCGCCGGCGAGCCAGTGGGCCTGAGCGTATTCGAGCGCCTCGACATGGTTGTAGATTTGCACCGAGAGAACCCGTGTTTTATCCGGAATGTTGCCGCCTATCATCAGGACCACGCCGAATTCGCCGACGGTATGGGCGAAGCTCAGGATGGAGGCGGTGACAAAGCCCGGTTTGGCAAGCGGAATTGCCACGCTGAAAAAAGCGTCGAGCGGTGAAGCTCTCAGGGTGGCGGCCGCTTCCAGCGGGCGGTCTCCGATGGCCTCGAAGGCGTTCTGCAATGGCTGCACCATGAAGGGCATGGAATAGAGGACAGATGCGAGCACCAGTCCCGGGAAGGTGAAGGGGAGCAAACCCAGCCCCAGGGACTGGGTCAGGTGGCCGAGGAAACCGTCGGGACCCATGGCTATCAGCATGTAAAAGCCCAATACGGTGGGCGGCAGGACAAGCGGCAGGGTGACTATCGCTCCAATGGGCGACTTCAGCCAGGAGCGGGTTCTGGCAAGCCACCAGGCGATGGGGGTGCCGACGAGAAGCAGCAGGACAGTGGTCAGGCCAGCCAATTCGAGTGTCAGGCGCAATGCTGAAAAGTCGGCATCGTTCATAATGACTGGAATCCGAATAAGGCAGGACCAGAAGGGCGGCTATTCCACTGCATAGCCATAAGACTTGATGACCGCGATCGCTTTTGCGCTTTTAAGAAATTTCAATAATGCTTCTGCTGCAGCGCTATTCTTGCTGTTTTTCAATATCACCGCATCCTGACGAATCGGATCATGCATTGCGGCCGGCACGATCCAGACAGAGCCCGATCTCAATTTGCCGTCCTCAATCACCTGGGAGAGCGCCACGAAACCCAGTTCTGCGTTGCCCGTGGCGACGAACTGGAAGGTCTGCCCGATATTTTCCCCCAGCACGATCCTGGAATGCAGCCTGTTTGCGAGACCCAGTTTGGCCAGGGTTTGCATCGCGGCTACCCCGTAGGGAGCGAGTTTTGGGTTGGCCACGGCCAGATGTCCGAAGCTGCCCTGTTTAAGTATGTCCCCCCTGGCGTCAACCAGATCCTGCTTCGCCGACCATAGCGCCAGAGAGCCGATAGCGTAGGTGAAACGGCTGCCCTTGACGGTCAGTCCTTCCCTGTCCAGTTTTTGTGGTGTCTTGTCATCTGCAGCGAGCAGAATGTCGAAAGGTGCGCCGTTCTTGATCTGGGCGTAGAACTGGCCTGTCGCGCCGAATGCGAGCACTGCCTTGTTCCCGGTATCTTCTTCGAAATCGGCCGCGATTCTCTGCATCGGCGCTGCGAAGTTGGCGGCTACTGCCACCCTGACTTCATCGGCGGAGGCTGCGGTGCTGCCGCAAAGCAGCAGCAAAGCGAAAAATATGCGTTTCATGATGATATCTTTCATTTCAGTCACCCGGCTACGGCCAGTACAACGTGGGAGGACTTGATGTGCGCACAGGCTGATGCGCCTACCTTCAAGCCCAGGCTTTCGATGCTTTCCTGGGTGATGAGGGCTGCAAGTTCGCTTCTCCCTCCGATATCCAGTATCACTTCGGAATTTACCGGCCCGGTTTTCAATGCCTGTATTTTTCCAAAAAACTCGTTGCGTGCGCTCGTTTTCATGTTGATCTCCCAAGTTGAAAGGTTGCTTTGGAAACAAAGCCTTTGCCCCGTCAGCGGGGACGCTCCGGCACGATTTCATAGACAGAGCGCGACAGGCGTCTCCTGCAACCGCCTGCCGGCCCACCGATCGTTGTTCGGCATAGCCAAAAGCCACTCCGGAGGCGCCATGCCCGTACTTCCTCGAAATAGGTTTCCTCTTCACCGAAGCTTTCATCCTCGTCCATGATCGCCCGGGTCAGGGTGAACTGGTGGCGATAGAAGCAGCACTGCATGCTGCCGTCGTACCCCAGATACTTGAATGCCCGAGCCCCGGGTTCCTCGAAACGCTCGAAGCTGATCGGGATCATGGCGTGATCCCGATATTCGGCGGGCAGATATTCGTCCCAGGCGGAATTCATCATGCTCGAATCTGAATACATGCATTCCTGATTTAAAAAGCCACTCGCGCAGTGGTAACCCAGCCGCGGTTATAAGTGCTGAAGGCGGTCGCAGCTGCGTCCTGGTAGCCGACGCCGAGGATGAGTTTTGTTCTGCCTTCAAGCGGAATCCTTCCCAGAATTACGCCGTAGGTCATGATCAGTTGATTCTTGCCCGCAAGCGGTCCGGCTTTCCAGTGGGTATAGCTCGCTTCGATTTCCGGCCATAACAGATTGGAAACATGCGCTTGAAGCGAGGTATTCCAGGCAACGGGAAGGCCGGCCACATTCTGGTTTGCATCCGGAATGCTGGCGCTGAGTGTGCTCTGCACGTCCACGCCCTGTTCACGGGTTCCCCAGCCTTTCCCGACTGCAAGAGTGGGTGTAACGATCGTCTGGCCTGCAGTGAAGGGATGGTTGCCTGTCGGCGTGCTAAGGCCCAGAAAGCCGGTCACAATATAATTGCCGTTTTCTTCGTTTGCCGAACGAAAGCGGTATTTCACCAGGAAGGTTTCATCGGCCCATCCGCGTGTCGTCGTCGTGGGAGTTTGCTGAACCAGGTAGCCGGGTTGACCGATGATCGTTTCCACGTTTTCGGAAGGAATGAGTTCCAGCCCTTTGCCGCCTCCGTAGTTTGTCAACGTGGTGTTTCCGGGCTTGTATTGCCGGGTTTGATCGTAGCGATATTCTTCTTCAAGCCTGGGTGTGATGGTCACGAGCGGCGTCATCCAGTGGGGCTGCTCTTCCTGCGATTTGTTGACGACTGCGAACCAACTGCTGTCATTCGAACCCTCTGAATTCTGCCCGGAAGATTCTGTACCTGATTCGCCAAACGCGTTGAAAGCGCATGAACAGAGGGCGAGTCCGAGTGTCGGCGTAAGGCTTTTTGCAAACGTAAGCATGATATTCCCTTGATCAAAATGAGATGAAAGTACTGTTCGATATATAGTCGGCTATATAGCGACTGACGAAAACAGCAACCATAAATCAGCAATAACAGTGCCACGCTTCCTATCCATATGATAAATAATTAATTATTTGATTTTTGGTTGTTTCTGGAAGGCGGGTTGTCGGTGAATTTGTCGTATTTGCTACACATGGTGTGGCAAAGGGTTCATCGTTCGCTGAGCCTGAACCTGGCATGGCAGGCGACGCATTGACTGGTGACCCTGGAGAGGGAGGCGATTGCCATCCGGTAGTCCCGGGCTTTGGCCGCATTTCTTGCATCCAGCGCAAATTGATTTGCAGCCGAGTGCATGCGAAACCCGATCCTGTGCATGGCTACCGGCATGAATTTGGAAAGCGCGCGGTTATCTGTCCGGGGCCTTGGGTTTTCTTCGTGGCGCATTGCCATGTCGGACATTCGGCAGGCTTCAGACGAAGGTGCCCCGAGACCGATGCGGTTCTCGGCAATATCCGCAGCCTGATGGAACCGTCCTTCGGCAAGCGCCGCCTGGATTTCCGAAATGGCCGAAAGGTGATCGCGCATGTTCATGAGGAACTGCTCGCGGATTTCGGGCGGGAGCGTTATGCCGGTTCGTGTGCTGGCGCCGGATGCATCCAGTGCAAAGAGGCCGAGCAGGAGGGGCAGGGCGTGGCGTTTCATGGTAATGCTATCGACGGAGTTGTTCCAGGTTGTCGGCGATTTCGCCCGCCGCGTTCGCCTGCTGCTTGGCTGAAGAAGCGATATCGGTGATGACCGCCTGGATCGTTTCCACGTCGCGCACGATTTGTTCGAGCGAGGATTCGACTTCATGGGAAAGCGTTTCGCCCTTTTCGGCTTCGCTGCGTCCGTTTTCCATGACATCGACGGCATGGCGGGTGCCGCTCTGGGTTTCTTCGATCATTTTCCCGATTTCGGCTGTGGCCGATGTGGTGCGTTCTGCGAGTTTGCGCACTTCATCTGCGACGACAGCGAAGCCCCGCCCCTGTTCTCCCGCCCTCGCTGCTTCTATGGCTGCGTTCAGCGCGAGCAGATTGGTCTGTTCGGCAATTTCCTTGATCACGCCGACGATGTTGCCGATCTTCTTGGATTGATCGCCCAATTGCTCTATCGTTTCGGATGCGGAGCGAACTATTTCGGCGACCTGACGCATGCCCGCCAGCGCCTGGCGGACGATTTCCCTACTGCTGCCCGCATTGCTGAGCATGCTTGCGCCGAGATCGGATGCGGAAACCGTATTTTTGGCCACTTCGGATACCGAAGTGCTCATCTGTTCCATGGCCACTGCAATCTGTGCAATGCGTCCTTCGAGATAATTCCTGCGCTGTGTCGCTTCCCGCTCGATTTCCTGCACCACCTTGTCTGCAGTGATGTCTGTCCAGCAGGCCATGTAGCATAGCGCTTCGTTCTGTCTGGTCGAATGCCAGATGGGATAGGTACGTACAAGGAAAGTCACTTTTCCGATGGGGATTTCAGCATCGTGCATGCCTCCGGACGACAATCCGGCCAGGATCTTTCTGATGCGGTCAGGATCCTTGTGGAACTGGTGGATGGAATTGCCGAAAGCCAGGTTCACGTCCGTTCCGGTCGCATGGCTCAAGTCGCCGTGGTAGCGCCGCAGTGCGTCGCGAGCGGCCTTGTTCATGTAGAAGATTCTGTTTTCGTGTCCGGTGTCGCAAAGCATTACGATATTGTCGAGGCAGTCGAGAATCTGGGTGAGCTTGGCAATCTCGGCGGTTTTCTCCTGAAGTTCTGCGCGTAGCTTCGATGATGCGAACATGATTGATTCCTGTCTTTGTCTTGGTTCAATGGGCGCCTGCAGCGATATCCCTGATGACGGATGCACCCACGCTGTCGTTGCAATCCAGTTGTTCGAGCTTGTCGAGGATACGCTCGCATCCGGATTCGTCCCCCTGGCGCAGCCTGATGAAGGCGAGCGCCTTGAGGCTGAAGAGGTAGAAATGGGCTGCTTCATTTGTCCAGTCTGCGGAAGCGGCATCGAGATTCTCCCAATTCGGGTCGAATCCGCCCTGATTTGCTGCTTCGATCAGGGCTTCTCTTGCGATTCGCTCGGCATCGACAAGCCGCTTCTTGTAGAAATAGAACTTGTACAGCGAGAAATGAACGGCGAGGCTGCCGGGCGCCATTTTTCTCGCATCGAGGAGCTTCGCTTCGGCCATTTCCGTTTCTCCGTAGTGTCCCATTGCATCCAGAAGCAACTCGGCGATGCCGGGAGGCGCTGCGCCGCCGTACAACTCGATGGTCATACCGGCCTGTTTTCCGGAATGCGTACCGGTCCCATCACGGCAAGCCCTTCAGCGAAGGTGATGTTCTTGAATTTTCCGCTGAAACTGGATGCGGCATTCGCGACGGCATCGATTTTTTCCCCCGAACCCAGGCGCTTGATGTCGCCCCGGTCGAGAGTGAGGCATTCGAGCATCTCGTTCCAGACGGTCGCTTCATCCAGAGGCAGGACATAAAATCCGATCCCTCCGAGTTCGATATGATATTTTTCGGAAATGTCGATGTTTCCGGCGAAGACGAAATACTTGCCGCTGGCATCAAGATAGGGTTTCAGTGCTTCGACGATCAGTTCGAGATGGGCAAGGGAGTCGACATGGCAGCCCATGAAGCGGATTTTTTCGGAATCCGTCCAGAGGATGACCTGGTCGGCCATGATTTCAGGCGGACGCGCTTCGTCCGCGAATTTGGCCGCTTCCTTCAGCACCAGGTTGCCGCGAAATCCGAAGGTGCCGGGATTTCCGGTCTTGCCGGAAAAAACCGGGGAGAGAAGCTTTTTTTCCTGCTCGAGTTTTTCAATGACTGTCATGATGCTTTTTCCATTCAAGTTGATTAATTCCAGATTTCGGTCGGTGCAAGAAGTCTCTCCACGGGGTTGTCGCCCAGAAGATGCTTGTCGAAAATTTCTGCTATGTCGGATTTTTCCACCCGGACATAGAGGATGCCTTCCGGGTAGACGAGCACATTGGGCCCCATGTCGCACGGGCCGATGCATCCCGTATAGGAGACTGCGATCGACTCGTAGAGATTGCGCTTTTGCAATTCCTGCCAGAATGCCTGCAGCAGTTCGGTTCCGCCATTCTGGACGCATGAGCCTTTGGGATGGCCAGGCGGGCGACTCTGGCTGCAGACGAATACGTGTTTCCTGGGTTTGGGCATGGCTGTTTCCTCAATTATTTTTAAAAAGTTTGGTGCGCTGGTGGTTGCCGGCGCGATTATTTATCCCGACGATCCGCGTATCGGGCGATCCATTTTTCCAGTTCGGCCACATGATCGGCTTCTTCTTCGGCGAACTCGAGCGCCATGGCCTTGACTTCAGGGTCACTGGTGATTTCAGCGATATGGGCATAGAAGGCGTGACCGCGACGCTCGCCGTCAATGGCAAGTTCGAGTGCGTATTTCACGCCCATCATGGTGTCGACTCCTATCCAGTCGAACTGTTCCGGGCTGATGCCTTCACGCCATACATAGTCTTTCGCGGACAAGGCCGGCAACTGGTGAAAACCTCCCCGAGTCATCGCCAGGGCCAGATGTTTGCGGGAGAAGGCAGCCATTTTCCGAAAGAACTTTTCCACCTCAAGGTTGCCGTCGGCGCGCATGCTCTCGGCCAGTTCTTCGTAGCGTCGGGCAGCTTCGCGTTCGAGTTCGATGGCATGGGCGAGAAATGTATTGATATTTTCCATGAGTGGGTGGCTCAGCCGAATTTGAACAGGATGCCGTAGCCGCCTCTGGGGTATTCCCAATCGACATTGCGATGCTCGGAGCAGATGATCCGGCAGGTGCCGCATTCGAGGCAGCCGTCGGTAATCAGCACGATTTTCCCGTTGCCCTCTTCCGTGTAGCAGCCGGCAGGGCAGCACACCGTGCAGGCGAGGCTCTTGCAGTCGTTCTGGCAAATATCGGGATTCTTGATGCTGATATGGGGATGCCCCGCATCGACCTTGTAGCGGTTCTGGAAAAGTTTGTCCTCGACCTTGATCATTCGAAAGCCCTCCACATTTTGAATGCATCGCCCATGAGTCCGAACAGCGATCGCTTGCCGACGAAGTTGCGCCTGATTTCGCGCTCCTTGGTCTTCTTGTCCACCCCGTCCACGGTCAGCATGGAATGGGCAGCCTTATTGAGAAGTTCCGGATAGGTCGTGAAGAATTGCGGGTTCTTGTGCAGTATTCCGGGCATTTCCTTGTATTTCTTCAGATCCTTCATCAGGAAGCTCTCGTCGAGTTTTTCCCGGTAAAGGGCGAGGTTCGCCTCGGTCATGAATTTCCCCTGTTCTTTCAGGGCGATGACGGTTTCCGCGGCGAGCCTGCCCGAAGTCATCGCGAGATTCGATCCTTCGCGGTGAACCGCATTGACGAACATGGCGGCGTCCCCCGCCATCAGCCACCCATCCCCGTAGATTTTCGGAATTGCCTTGTACCCGCCTTCAGGAATCAGGTGGCCGGTATATTCCTTCATCTCGCCGCCAGCGATCAGCGGTCGAATGGCAGGATGCGCCTTCATTTCTTCGAGCAGCGCATAGGGCGTGGTCTTCTGCTGCTTGAAGTCGGAGAGCATGCATCCCACGCCAATGGTGATCGATTCCTTGTTGGTATAGAGGAACCCCGTTCCCATCATGCCTTTGGTGATCTTTCCCACCATTTCGATCACCACGCCTTCGTCTTCGCCGATGTTGAAGCGCGCCTCGACGGTTTCCTGGGGAAGGAAGTGGATTTCCTTCACTGCGAGAGCGACATCCTTTGGATCGAGCTCGGGATGGAACCCCGCCTTCTTGGCCAGGAGCGAATTGACGCCGTCAGCCAGGATCACGATGTCGGCGTAAATCGCCCCGCCTTCCCGGTCTGCCTGGACGCCGATCACCCGGTTTCCGTCGAGGATCAGGTCGCTGACGGTGGTCTCGCAAATCAGGAGCGCGCCTGCATCCTGCACTTTTTTCGAGAACCACTTGTCGAACTGGGCGCGGATGATGGTATAGCGGTTGTAGGGCTCCCTGTTGAATTCGGCTGAGCGGTAAGTGCTGCCGACATAGGATTCGTCGTCCAGGACCCACATTTGCTGCTCGACGATATGGCGCTCCAGAGGGGCGTCCTCCCTGAAATCGGGAATAATGCGTTCCAGCGCATCGGAGTACAGGATCGCGCCCTGCACGTTCTTGGAACCCGGATATTCCCCGCGCTCGATCTGCAGCACCTTGAGCCCGGCCTTTGCCAGGGTATAGGCTGCTGCATTTCCGGAAGGTCCGGCTCCGACCACGATTGCGTCAAATTTCTCCATGTCTGCTCCTTAGCCAGCCATCCTGGCCGTCGATAAATGTTGCCGGAATGCCTCGGTGAGTGCCGGTACAATGACCATCGCATTGCCGACGATGCCGTAGGTTGCGAAATCGAAAATGGGCGCATTCGGGTCCGAGTTGATCGCAATGATCACATCCGAATCTTCCATGCCGACCCGGTGCTGGATGGCTCCGGAAATGCCGGCAGCGATGTAAAGCTTGGGCCTCACCGTCTTTCCCGACTGGCCGACCTGGCGATCCGCTTCCACCCATCCCGCCTGGACGATGGGGCGCGTGGCACCCACTTCTGCGCCGAGCACTTTCGCCAGATCCCAGATCAACTGGAAATTTTCCGGTTTCTTCATGCCCCGGCCTCCGGAGACGATGATGTCGGCAAAGGCAAGCTGAGGCTTGCCCTGCAGGTTGTCCGGGATGTATTCGAGCACCTTGGTGATGATCGATTCCTCGACCATGCCCAGGGGATGCTCGATGATCCGTCCAGTCCGGTTGCCGTCCTTTTCCGGCATGGCCATTACCCTTGGCCGGACGGTCGCCATCTGCGGCCTGTAGTTGAGCGTGACGATGGTACAAAGCAGGCTTCCCCCGAAGGTCGGACGGGTTGCGGCCAGGCTGCGATTTTCCATGTCGATGGCAAGTTCGGTGCAGTCTGCGGTGAGCCCTGTCTTCAGGGTGGTCGCGACGCTTCCCGCGAGGTCGCGCCCCAGGGTCGTGGCGCCGATCAGCAGAATTTCAGGTTGATAGCGGTTGACGAGATCGGTCAGTCCCTTGGTGTAGGGTTCGTTCCTGTAGTCCTTCAGCAGATCGTCTTCCATCAGGTAGCAAAGGTCTGCTCCGTAATGGATTGCTTCGCTGCAGAATTGGCGCGATTCGGACCCCGGCGTACCCATCACGATTCCGGCGAGTTCGACCCCGAGTTTGTCGGCAAGCTTGCGTCCTTCGCCCATCAGTTCCCAGGAGACGGGATGCACCTGTCCCCGCTCGTGTTCGACGAACACCCATACACCCTTGTAGGCGGCGAGTTTCGGGTCGAGTTCGACCTTCCTTCTTGCCGGTTTTCTGGGTTCGTTATCTTCGCTCATGGCATTTCCTTCGTAGTGGAATCAGGGGGCATTCTTTGCGATGTCCCGCACGAGATTCGGTTTTTTGGTGAAAAGCTTGGCAAGCAGCGTGACGGCGAGATCCCTGGGCTGATTGCTTTCCGTGTCGATGATTTCCGCCTTCACCGATTTCGGCGTTGGGGCGAAAACCTTGCTCACGATGGTGGGAGAGCCCTTGAGTCCGATTTTCGTCAGATCTTCGATGCCGGCCTTTTCCTTGTCCCAGGTTTTGAGCGGATAGCGCGCTGCGCGGAACATGTTGCTCATGGTGGCAAAGCGCATCTCGTTCGTTCCTTCCAGCACCGTGACGAGGCAGGGCAGACTGGTTCTCAAAACCTGAACGCCCCCTTCGGCGCGCCGTTCCACGATGATCGTACGGTTTTCCAGGTCGACTTCCCGCACTTTCGAAACATAGGTGAGAAGCTGCATGTCGAGGCGCTTGGCGATGCCAGGCCCGACCTGCGCGGTGTCCCCGTCTATGGTTTGCTTGCCTGCAAAAATCATGTCGATCGGGATGTCCTTTTCGATCTGGCTGATGGCAGAGGCGAGTGCATAGCTCGTGGCGAGCGTATCCGAACCTGCAAAAGCCCGGTCGGTGACGAGGATCGCATCGTCCGCGCCGAAGGAAATGGCTTTCCTCAGAGCGGCCTCGGCCTGCGGCGGCCCCATGGAAAGCACCGTGACACGCCCGCCGTACTGGTCCTTGATGCGCAGCGCCTCTTCCAGCGAATAAAGATCGTAGGGATTGACGATGGCCGGCACGCCCTGGCGCATGATGGTGTTGGTCACGGGATGGACGCGGATTTGAGCGCTGTCCGGTACCTGCTTGATGCAAACGACGATATGCATTTCGAACTCCTCTAGACGCGTTGCTGCGAAGGCAGGGTGCTTCTCAGGCTGTCCAGCCCGATGCTTTTCCCGTCCTGGTCCTGAAATACCTTGAATACTTTTTCCTGTGCAGGCGTGGACCTGACGAAGTCGCCGTAAGCGCGAATCAAAAGATCCCTGCAGATGCTTCGCAGTGGTTCGTCACCCATGTTTTCCGTCCCCGGGGTTGCGCGCAGGTACTGGTTGAACCGCTTCAGAATGTGCAGGCGGTTGACGTTGACGACGGCCTGGTCATACTCGATCGAGAAGAAGTCGAGAAATTCCTCTGCAGAAGAAAGATTGCCCATTTGCTGTGACAGGGTGTTCATTGCGTTCCTTTCAGTGAAGTTTTTCCGGGCGATTGTCGCCGTAGAGGCTGGAATTCATGCTTGCATCGATTTTCCCGAGATCGGCGACTTGCTTTTCCAGCGTATCTATCCGATCCAGCAGGCAGGAAATCGCTTTTCCGACAGGGTCCGGCATCAGGTGATGGTCGAGGTCTATGCCGTTCTTGTCGATCTGGCGGCGGCCTACGGGCAGCACGACTTTTCCGGGAATCCCGACCACGGTCATGTTGCAGGGCACGTCCTGAATCACCACCGAGTTGGCTCCAATCCTGGCGCGGCTGCCGACAGTGATGGGGCCGAGGATTTTTGCGCCGGCTCCCACTACTACGCCGTCCTCCAGGGTCGGGTGGCGCTTGCCGGGATTCCATGAGGTGCCTCCCAGGGTCACGCCGTGGTAGAGCGTCACTTCATCTCCTATGATCGCAGTTTCCCCGATCACCACGCCGCAGCCATGATCGATGAAGAAATGCCGGCCTATGGCGGCTCCGGGATGAATGTCGATCTGGGTGAGCATGCGCCCCATGAAACTCAGGAATCTCGCCGTATACCGCCAGTTCCGCTTCCACAAGGCATGAGAGATTCGGTGGATCATGACGGCATGCACGCCCGGATAAGTGGTCATGACTTCCCATTTGGTCCTCGCCGCAGGGTCGCGCCGGAATACGCAGGCGATGTCTTCATTCAGATTTTTGAAAAATTCGATCATGTCAGCTCACCGAAAGACAGGTGAAGGCTTCGAGGTAGAAGCGCTCCAGGTCTTTTGAAACAGGCGTCCGCTTGTGGAGCACGGCATGGTCGCGGATGCGCTGCAAAATGGATTTGGCCTCATGTTCGTTGAGCGTGATGCCGAGCTTCGCATACGCATCCACCACCGATTTCGAGCCGGAATGCTTGCCCAGCACGAGCCTGTGCTCGCGCCCGACTTCGGCAGGATCGAAGTTCTGGTAATTGGAAATATTCTTCAGCAGTCCGTCGACATGGATGCCGGCCTCATGGCTGAATACCGATTCCCCGACTATGCTCTTGTTGGCGGGTATCGGGCGGCCCGAGGCGCGTGCGACAAGATCAGAAATTCCGGGGAAAAGCTTCGCATCGATGCCTGTTTCGATGCCGTAAATATGGCGCAGCCCCATCACGACTTCTTCGAGAGGCGCATTCCCGGCGCGCTCCCCCAGCCCGTTGACCGTGGTATTGACATGGCTCGCCCCGCCGAGAATGGCGGCCAGGGTGTTGGCCGTGGCTAGCCCGAGGTCGTCGTGGGCATGCATTTCGATTTCAAGGTCGGAAGATTCCTTCAGGCGACGGATGCGGTCGAAGGTGGTGAAAGGGTCGAGCAGCCCAAGCGTGTCCGCGAAACGGAACCTGCGCGCACCTGCGGCTTGCGCCGTTTCCATCACCCTCAGCAGGAAATCAGGATCTGCACGGGATGCATCCTCCCCGCCCACGCTGACTTCCATTCCCAATTCGCGCGCTTCGCTGACATGGCGGGTGATGGCGCGCAACACCCAGTTCCTGTCTCGTGAAAGTTTGTGATGGATCTGGATATCCGAAACGGGAATCGAAAGGTTGACGATATCCGCCCCGCAGCCCAGGGATGCCAGCAGATCCTCCTGCCTCATCCTTCCCCATACCATGAGCTTCGAGGAAAGGCCGAGCCCGGATATGGAGCGTATCACTTCGCGTTCCTCCGCTCCGAGTATCGGGATGCCGACTTCCATTTCCATCACCCCGGATTCGGAAAGAGCCCGTGCGATGCCGATCTTTTCAGTGGCATTGAAGGCGACGCCGGCCGTCTGCTCGCCGTCCCTTAAAGTCACGTCATTGATCATTACCATTGGTAAGCCCCTTTGAAAATCCCTTGCCCAGCCCTCAGCAATTGCTGTGCCAGATATTTATATTCATTATGAATCATTGTGTTGACAGCGATCATGGCATCAACCAGGGGTTTCTTTGTAGGGATTTGTAGGGTTTGCAACAATGATCATCGGAGAAAGCTGCCTTGTCGTCGAAGCGTAGCGAATGCGACAAGGATCGTGAACGTGCTTTCAATAAAAACAATGAATTGACTGTTGGTATGGGAATTGCTTGACAGGAATTGTCAAATTTTAGAAAGGTTAAGCCATGTCCATCGTATTCACTGACAGCGCTGCCGACAAGGTAAGGGAAATCCTCGTCGAAGAAGGCAATACCGACATGAAGCTGCGGGTCTATGTCACTGGAGGAGGGTGTTCTGGCTTCCAGTACGGATTCGCCTTCGAGGAAAAAGCGGGTGAGGACGATACCGTCGTAACCAAAAACGGCGTGGACATGGTTGTCGATCCCGCGAGCTTCCAGTATCTCGCAGGCGCCGAGATCGATTACCAGGAAGGACTGGAAGGTTCGCGCTTCATCATCAAGAATCCGAATGCCGCGACCACATGCGGCTGCGGCAGCTCGTTTTCGGTCTGAGGAAGAATCAATATGGGTGTCATGATGAGCGAGCGAGCTGCGAAGCATGTGCAGCACGAGGTGGTGAAGGCTGGGGGATTCGGCTTGCGCCTTGGTGTGAAGCAGGCCGGGTGCACGGGACTGGCGTATGTATTCGACATTGCCCGGGAAGCGGGTGCCGGGGATACGGTGTTCGAGAGTTTTGGTGCGAAGGTGGTGGTGGATGAAGCGAGCCTGCCGTATCTGGCGGGTTCGGAAC
>Ga0315298_1001357_pt1 | contig 45323 bp, 40 predicted proteins | sample WHS_1_MG_FD_203077 | JGI IMG/M metagenome (GOLD analysis project Ga0315298, IMG submission 203077) | Extremophilic microbial mat communities from Washburn Hot Springs, YNP, Wyoming, USA - WHS_1_MG | ecosystem: Environmental > Aquatic > Thermal springs > Hot (42-90C) | place: USA: Wyoming...
CTTTCTGCCACCCATTTTTCTGCCATTGGAAGCGAAATGGGGACAGGCACGTAATTCAGAGCCGGTAAAGATTCGGTCGTCGGATCGATGCACCCGGGGACGGGCGCGCTCCTGGCGCCATTGCTTACCCCGCCGCGCCGGGACGACCGCGGCCATCTTTCAGCACCCCATCTTTCTGCCAACCATTTTTCTGCCATTGGAAGCGAAATGGGGACTGGAAGCGAAATGGGGACAGGCACGTAATTCAGAGCCGATCCAGATTCGGTCGTCGGATTTGCGTTATAGAAACCGGTGTAACATCGGTCGTCGGATCGATGCGCCCGAGAGGGGCGCGCTCCCGGCGCGATTGCTTAACCCCGCCGCGCCGGAACGACCGCCGCCATCTTTCTCCACCCCATTTTTCTGCCTTCCATTTTTCTGCCATTGGAAGCGAAATGGGGACAGGCACGTAATTCAGAGCCGGTCCAGATTCGGTCGTCGGATTTGCGTTATCGAAACCGGTGTAACATCGGTTGTCGGATTGATGCGCCCGAGAGGGGCGCGCTCCTGGCGCCATTGCTTACCCCGCCGCGCCGGGACGACCGCCGCCATCTTTCACCACCCCATCTTTCTGCCAACCATTTTTCTGCCATTGGAAGCGAAATGGGGACAGGCACGTAAATTCAGAGCTGATCCAGATTCGGTTACCGGATTTACCTCATCGAAACCGGTGCAACATCGGTTGTCGGGTTGATGCGCCCAGGGACGGGCGCGCTCCTGGCGCCATTGCTTACCCCGCCGCGCCGGGACGACCGCCGCCATCTTTCACCACCCCATCTTTCTGCCAACCATTTTTCTGCCATTGGAAGCGAAATGGGGACAGGCACGTAATTCAGAGCCGGTAAAGATTCGGTCGCCGGATTTGCGTTATCGAAACCGGTGTAACATCGGTCGTCGGATTGATGCGCCCGGGGACGGGCGCGCTCCCGGCGCGATTGCTTAACCCCGCCGCGCCGGAACGACCGCCGCCATCTTTCACCACCCCATCTTTCTGCCAACCATTTTTCTGCCATTGGAAGCGAAATGGGGACAGGCACGTAATTCAGAGCCGGTCCAGATTCGGTCGTCGGATTTGCGTTATCGAAACCGGTGTAACGTCGGTCGTCGGATCGATGCACCCGGGGACGGGCGCGCTCCCGGCGCGATTGCTCACACCGCCGCGCCGGGACGACCGCGGCCATCTTTCAGCACCCCATCTTTCTGCCAACCATTTTTCTGCCATTGGAAGCGAAATGGGGACAGGCACGTAATTCAGAGCCGGTAAAGATTCGGTCGTCGGATCGATGCACCCGGGGACGGGCGCGCTCCCGGCGCGATTGCTTAACCCCGCCGCGCCGGAACGACCGCCGCCATCTTTCCCCACCCCATTTTTCTGCCTTCCATTTTTCTGCCATTCCCTTTTTCGGCCCTTGAGCCGCCCAAAGGCCGGGCTGCAAACCGAGGCGATTCGTAGTGCAGACTTTAGGCTGGCGCGACGAATTCACGCTCGTTCTCACGGACCACCAGCACCGGGCAACGGGCGTGTCGAACAACTCTTTCCGCAGTACTGCCCATCAAGACATGCGTCAGGCCGGTGAAACCGTGTGTGGCGATTATGATCATGTCCGCGTCCATTTCTAGAGCTGCGGTTACGATCTCGTTGAACGGGCGCCCCACGCGGATTACGGCGTCGGCTTTGAGCCCCTCCGAAGCACATTCGGCAGCGAGCACTTTCAGCCGGTTGTGTGCATCCTCTCGAAGCTGCTGATCCAAGGTCTCGGCGGCTATCGGCGCATAGCCAAGTTCAGATGGAAACACTGTCGGTTCGTTGACGTGGAGCAGAATCAGGCTTGCTCCAAAATGTTGCGCGAACGCCCTTGCGTAACGCAATGCACTGACCGAGTACTCGGAGAAATCGATCGGTACCACGATGCGCCGGACCTTGAGGACATACTTTGGACTCGGGGTCGCGGGCACGGACAATCCTCGATTCTCATGGCTTTGGTCCGCGGCTTGATGGATGTCTTTTTCACTCATAAGAATAACCTTGTTTTCAGAGTGCGATTGTGGTCCTGACTGACTCTGCCTCTTGTACCGCAGCAGCGGACCGCAACTCAACACAAAACGCCGGACAATATTTGACGCAGGTTTTCACCGCGATTACCTTACGCCCGCGGCGCAGAAAACCGGCCCGCAAACAAATTGGTATGCTAATGAAAAAAGTCGCTGTTTCACTCGCTCTGCTCCTGGGAGCAATCCCTTCGATTGGCGCCACTCTTGGCGATCCCGCGGCACCGCTCCAGATTGCTGAATGGATAAAAGGCGGTCCTGTTGACCTCGCTGAAGGAAAAGGCAAGACGGTCTATGTTGTCGAGTTCTGGGCCACATGGTGTCCACCGTGCCGCACAAGCATTCCGCATCTGACCGACCTGCAAAAGAAGTTCAAGGAAAAAGGCGTCGTGTTCATCGGTGTCAGCGACGAAAAACCGGATGTAATCCGAAACTTCGTCCAAAAGATGGGCGACAAAATGGACTACGTCGTCGCCGCCGACAAAGACCGCAAAACTTTCTCGGCTTACATGCGCGCTTTCGGGATAAACGGGATCCCGCATGCGTTCGTTGTTGACAAGCAGGGCCGAATCGCATGGCAAGGCCATCCCATGGCTGAACTCGAACAAACAATACAGGCAATACTTGACGGCAAACATGACATCAACGCCGCCCGCAAACGAGCCGAGGGACAGCAATTGATCGAGCAGTTCTACGAAATCGCAGGCGACGATTCCAAAAAGGCCGAAGCCGACAACCTCGCCAAGCAAATCGAGCAGTTGGACAAGGAACTCGATGGCATCGTCCCAGGAGAAAAATTCGACGCTGAAAAGGCCCGGAAACTGGTCAAGCTCGACCGCATAATGGGCGGGTATCGAGAGGCTGTTTTCACGGGGAAAACAGAAGAAGAAGCCGACAAAATCCTCCAGCCCGCAAAAGAACTGGCGCTCCCTGACATCGACCTTGACGACTTCAAAAACAGCGTTCGGCTCCAATACGCGTTCAGCCAGTACATGTCGGAGGCCACGGGCAAAGCCGATGACGTCAAGCTCACCGAGTTGGCGGCCAAGATCGACCCCACCGGCTGCAAACAGGGAATGCTTCTGAACGAACTGGCATGGGTGCTCCTCACAGATTCACGCGTCAAAAAACGAAATCTCCCACTAGCCGTCAAACTGGCAAAGGCCGCCCTTGATCTGTCCGATGGCAAAAACCCGGCGTTCCTTGACACCTACGCCAGAGCGTTGGCCGACAGCGGCAAACTCGATGAGGCAATTGCTCAACAGAAAAGAGCTGTCGAAGCCGCTTCCGACAAAGAGATGAAAGCCGAGCTGGAGCAAACCCTGCAGGCCTACACCAAAAAAGCGGCCAAGTAGGGCCCCAGCACGAGATGACGGTTCGCGCCCGCTCTCGCTTCAGAAGGGTGCGCGATCCCACCCGAGAGACCTCAGATTCTTACCTCTCTGTCAGTTCGAGTCGGTAAATTCCAAGTTGCGTGCCGCGGTCGATCTGCGTTTTCCACTGCGCACGTCCAAGTTCATCAGTCACAACCGTCCCGAGCGATTTCCAATTGCCAAGGGTCGTGGTGGTTTGAATCCGGTAAACGGCATTTGGCAAGCCGTGAATCTCGAGGCTTAGCGAATTGTCAGGCAAACGCTGTGCGTTGGTGAACTTTGGCCGCGCCGTTGGGTCGGGTTCAAACACGGCTTTCACGGTGAAATCGCCCTGGAGCAATAGCGTGATGTTCGTTGAATTCAAACCCGGCAGGTTATCCCAACCGGCCAGTTTCCAACCCAACCGCGGTCGGGCAACAAGCGTGATCGGATGGTTCTTGAAATAAATGCCGGACCATGGCGCAGAAGCCGATGCGCTGATGTCAATTGAATTGACCTTCAGTGAGCCCGCGTTGGTATCAGAAACGCCCGCGCTCAATACAACCGTTTCGCCCAGACCAAACCGCTGGGTCAGGTGTTGCCGACAAAACCCTGGTCTGTTCATCGCATACATCCGGAGGTACTGGACGTTGCTGTTCCATTCTGCTGCCGAGGAAGGAGAGCGCCATCTGCGGATATGCTCGGCCATTTCGGGAGCAAGGGCGGCAGCCATTTCATTGATTCTGGCCACCGTGTTCGACGGGTGTAACGTGGTGTTGAGCAAATCGGCGAACCTGTTGACAAAATCGCGCTTGAAATCGGCGTTGGTAATCAGGCGCCTCAATAGAAACGTGGTCGTTTCGTTGTTGTGCCCTTGGAGAGACTCGTTCGGCGTGAGGTCGGCCTCAAGCATGTTGAATTCCCACGCTGGTTGTTCCGCCCAAAAACCGCCCCAGCCGACATCGTTGTCGAACTGAAGCCAGCGCCAGCGGCCCTCGGGCGTCCGCGGGCGCCACAGCCTGTGATTGCCGATGTCCCAGCGATAATTGAAGATTTCGCAGACCTTGTAATCAATGTAGTTTGGCACATCCATGAGACTCTGAACGTGCGCGTAGGCTTCGGGCTCCGAAAGATCATGTCCCCCCACATATGCGATCATCGCGTTATAGTGAAGCGTGTCGCCGGCTTTGGCCGAAGCGTAACCTTCCAGATAATCAATGTCATCAGCAGGATGATCGGCGCACCATGAAATGAACTCCACGTCTTCCTTTTCCTTCAGGTAATGCAAACCCCAGTACTCACCATTGATAAACACAATGCACGGGCGCGCCGCCTGAGTTTCAGCGCCGATTTCAGCAGCCAGAGATTGCTGCAATTCGTCCCGCATGAAAGCGTACGGTTGATCGTGCCCCGTAGGCCGAAGCAAAAAATGCTCGAACTCGGTGCGGTTTTTGCCCAGAAACAGTTTGTATTTGAATGGCTTGCGGCCGCGGCCGCCAGTGCCGTCAATATCAAGGCCCTTGATTGGGAAACCCTGGGACGTGTTGCCGTGAATCTTGGCATCGGCTTCCTGCGCAAACGCCAGAACATTGTTCGTTTCGTAAAGTTCAATGTGAACCGGTCTTTCCCACTCCGGCCCGCGCTGCGAATAGTTGCCACCAGGCGCATTCCCGGGCACGTAAATCCCAATGTCAGGATCAAAAAAGTTCGCTCTGTCGGTTGCAATCGAAACCACCGGCAGCGTGTAACGAGCGCGCCCCTTGACGTCTATCCAGAAAGTGCGCGTAACAATCGAGCTGGGCAACGCACCCGTCTTGAAAGCGCGCGCGCGGACAACCCAACCCTTGAACACTTCACCCAACGGCGTTGGTCCGCCGGGAACCGTTGGTATCAGTGAGAGATCATTCTTTGTCCCGGCCCGGTTCGTCAACTGCAGCGGCGCCGTGTAAAGCGGAGACGATTCGTTCGGTTCCGCCCCGTCAAGAGTGTAACGAATTTCCGCCCCTGCATTCGAAACACTCAACGTAAGCTCGATCGCATTCGAGTAAAACCCGCCAGGAACGGAAAACTCCGGCGGTCCAAGGAACTCTGTCGAGCCCTCGGTGAGGTTTGACGAGCCCGGCGTCGGCTGCACGAAAAACATCAACTCTCCTCCAGCGTCAGGTTTTCGCCCGAACGACACATCCCGTGGCACTGGACCAAACTTGATGTAATCCGCCACGGTCATGTCCGGCCGGGTCAGTTGCAGTTCTTCCCCGTCCGCATCGAGTTGAAAATTGGTGTGGCGCGGCGCCGATACAACAATCCCGTACTTTTCTGCCAGATACGCGCCAACTCCGCGCCGTTCGTTCTCACTCAGTGGCCGGTCGTAAAGCAACACTTCGGCAAGTTCGCCCCCGAAAGCCCCATAGGCACCCGCGCCGATCTCCACAGGCGCGGTCACCTGCGCGCGCACCGATGTCAGCCCCTTGCGCACCGGAAGCCCCTGAAAGTCGATTGAGACCTGCTTCAAATCATAATTCACGGCAGCGACAACTGGCCCGGTGCCAACGGGCCCCCGATAAACGGCAACAGCCGGCATATAACTGCTCCCATGCTCATATACCGAGATGCCATTTGTCCCGACCGACACCCCCATTCCGGCGTTGTAATCACCGCCGTGTTGCGCGCCAAAAAGGTAACGTTGCCCGGATACTCCCCCAACATCTCCGGAACTCTCAGAGTCAATCTCATGCGACTGCGACGTCCGAAACACAGCAAATAAACAGAAACTGTTGGTCGCCAAAACCCGCGGCAAACCAAACACGTCGTTAACCCCATCAAAACGCAGCGCGCAAATGCCATTGAACCAGCCTTTGGTAATGGTCGGCTGCCGTGTAACGTCCAGTTGAACCGCGTGATTGCCATGGCCGCTTTGATCAATCCACTGGCGGACAAACACGTCCGACCCAACACGCCGAACCTGCGCGGCATCATTCGTGTTGACTGCATCAGCTCGAAGCCACAGGCGAAGACCCGCGAGATTCGTGGGTGCCAATAAAGAGGTCGTCAGTGGTTGCCGATCCTTGCCTGACGCAAAAACAAGCATGAACTCGCCCGGCTCCAACGTTGCATTCTCAAGCACCCACTTGAAAGGACGGTTTCTGTCGTCCGACACGCCCCACCCCCTGAGATTGACCGGAGCATTGCCTGCGTTGAGCAATTCGAACCAGTCCGACGAATCCCCATTTTCATCAACGACCGACTCACCGTTGGATGCCATCAGTTCGTTAATTACAATGTCTCTCGATTGCGCAGCGGCCAAAGCAGTGTGTAAGCCCAACAACCACGCAAGCCCAAAACAAAGCATTTGGTTCATTAACAAAGACAGATTCGTCACCAATTCAGCAACATCGTCATGTCACCAGTCTTCTACAGTTTGGCGCACGACACAACCAGGATCGGCTTGATCTTCGCAAGGCACGACCACCGGAACGGTCCAGCTCCCTGCGCGATTGCTTCCTCCAACGCGTTGAGCATTCATCCGCCAAACCCGCAATGTCGCGGCTCGATCTCCGCACCCCACAGAACGCCTCACCGCAGCACAGCCGCAACCAAACGATCAGCTAATTTGCGATTGCTGCCCGGGTTTCCCAAGATGGCAGTACAGCTTGACCTCAAATACAGAATTCCACCGTGCACTTCCTTTTCAAGCGTTCTTCTTCGGTGGGAAGACCGGCCATGAAAATGCGTCGAAGCTCACGATTGCGCCGAACAAACTCTGCAAGAGACAACCGCGGTGGCATCGACCGAAAACCATTGTCCGTCGGCAAATCCAGCTCGATCGACGGCAACCCCGGCTCAGCTTTCGCACAGAAGGCGGAGGAAAGTTTCGTAGATTTCTCGGGTTCCATATTTCAAGAATAACTGCTCGTACCTTGGATCGCGTATGTTAACCTTGTTGCGGCGAACAAGGATTTCAATGTCTTCAGCGTCTTTGGCTGTTCTGTGGGGCAATCCGTACCTGAGTGAATGAAGTTTCAACGCCAACAAATGGTCAAGACAAGGTATTCTGGCCGTTACACCGGCGAAATCCCGCTCTTCAGAAGCCTGCCACATTCGATCAAAAGTGGACTCATTCACAAACATCAGGTCCAGTCCTTCGCCGCCACTCGTTGGGCTGAATTGCGCAAACGAACTGGTTTGGGCAACCAAATTCAGCCCTGCCCCGGCAAGGCGATCAAGCCATGCTCCTCGGTCCGCACCGCGCACTATCAAATCAACGTCGAAAGTGGCACGCGTATGACCGTGGGCGGCCACAGCGTACCCCCCTATGACAAGCGATTTCAGAGCGGGCTCTTGCTGGCTGAGCCGGATGTAATCGGCAAGGTCCACGCGCAACACTTTAGTTTTTGCCGGCAAAAGAGCAACTGATCATTGACAGCAATGTCCGTACTCCCCGCAAACGCGAGATGCACCCGGCAACCGGCATCGCCAAAATGCGGACTGGCATTGCAAACCACGATGGTGCAGAATCCCACGCGTAACTTATGCGCCGACCATGAAGGTTGGCCGCGCATTTTCGTGCCATGAAAAAGCTCGATCGCCGTTCGTTCTGCAAGTCCGCCTTCGGATCAACCGTTGCGGCTGCCACACTCGGGTCACATGCCCTGCGCGTTCGCGCACAATCCACACAACGAAATACAGGCAAACACCATTCAATCCGTCTTGGCGGGCCGGTCTTTGGCGCGCCCGAAGACCCTGAAGAGCTCGCTCTCGCACACCGGCGCCTGAACTACCGCGCTGCTTACTGTCCCAACGTTGACCTCGGTCAACGCGACAGGATTCAGGCCATCTCGAAGGCTTTCGAAAAACACGGCGTCGTCATCGCCGAGGTCGGTCGTTGGGTTAATCTCATGGACGCCGATCCCGAAAAGCGAAAGGCCAACTTCAAGCTTGTGACCGACGGCCTTGCCCTTGCAGACGAAATCGGGGCGCTGTGCTGTGTCGATATCGCAGGCTCGTTCAACCCAACTTCATGGTTCGGGCCGCACCCCGACAACATATCGCCCCGCTTCTTTGATGCCGCGGTCGAAAACGCGCGCAAAATAATCGACGCCGTCAAACCCAGGCGCGCCAAGTTCTGCTACGAAATGATGGGCTGGGCGCTGCCAGACAGCCCGGATAGCGCTCTGAAGCTGGTGCAGGCCGTTGACCGCGACGCATTCGCTGTTCATCTGGATCCATGCAATCTGATCAACTGCCCGTCGCGCTTCTATGACAACACCGGCCTCTTAAATGAGTGCTTCGACAAATTGGGGCCGTGGATCGTCAGTTGCCACGCCAAAGACCTCACGTGGGAAATCGAAATGAACGTCCATTTCAAAGAGGTCAGACCAGGCACAGGTTCTCTGGATTACAAAACGTTTCTGACACGCTTGTCCCAATTGCCATCGCGCCCTCCCCTAATGCTCGAACACCTGCCCAACGCCGAGGAATACGACGCCGCACGAAAACACTTGCTCGACCTCGCCGGCAAACTCGGAATCGGTGAATAGACAGTTCGCTGAAAAATGCCGTCAACGACCTGACAACCTGCGACGGCTCCCCAAGTGCTTCACCACGATTGCAACAGGTCCAGTGCCCCAAACAAGATCCAAGTGCGCAAAAGCGTTGTCATGGACCGATGAATTCCATGTCCTGTATCGGGGACGGGAATTGTTGTGTTTTGCAGGTTGCGACTATCTCCGGCTGTCAGAACACCCGACCGTCCGTGCCGCCATCAATCACACCCTTGACCACCACGGCCTCACTGTCGCCGCATCAAGGGTCACAACCGGCAACCACGAGCTTTACTCGCGCCTCGAACAAGAACTTGCGCGTTTCGCCGGCACCGAAACCGCCGTCCTGGCACCCAACGGTTACACCGCAAATCTGATCGCTGCTCAGGCCATCGCCGGCAAAGTAACACATGTTCTTGTTGACGAACGAGCACACGCAAGCCTCTTCGATGCGGCAAGGCTTCTCGAATGCCCAATCGCGACTTTCAAACATCGCCATGTGGATGACCTCAAACGCCAATTGACTCGCCTGCCAGCCTCAGCTCGGCCGCTGGTCATGACCGATGGATTGTTCGCCGGAGATGGATCGATCGCACCCTTGGCGGAACAAACCGCAATTACGCCGCCAACCGGCTGGCTGCTGCTCGATGACGCACACGGTTTCGGCGTGCTCGGAGAACGTGGACGTGGCACCACTGAATGGTCTGGCGCACGGTCTGACCGGATAATCCAAACCATCAGCCTGAGCAAGGCCGTCGGAGTTTTCGGCGGCGCCATCCTGACCACTCGCAAGCATGCCAACCGAATAGTTTCTAAAAGCAGGCTTTTCGCCGGCTCCACTCCAATGCCATTGCCGCTGGTCGGCGGCGTATTGGCCGCGTTGGAAGTGCTCCGCACCGACAGCGCACGGCGCAGGAGGCTTCTTTACAATGTCGCCAGAATCAAGAACGCCATGCGTTCAGCCGGAATCGCTGTGCCTGATACACCAGCGCCCATGGTGTCGGTGCAGATTGACTCGAATCGGTCGGCTGTGGCCCGGTTCCGCAAGCATCTCTGCGCGCACGGGATTTATCCCACCTCAGCACGGTATCCGGGCAGCGCAGCAGCAAATCGATTCCGCTTTGTGGTTTCCAGCGAACACACTGCACAGCAAATTGATCAACTCACAACTGCGTTGTTGAGCTTTACAGATATGCTTTCCCAACCGCTGCATAGAAACCCGTGATTCTGAGCCGCGAAAATCTGAAACAAAAACTCGGGCGGGCGTGTTAGGGTTTCATGAAGTCGGGTGCCAACCTGTCCTTGATATCCGACTCGGTCACGGTCAGACCGTGCCGGACTTTGGTTGAAACAACACTCCGACTTGAAACGGAAACCTATGCCAGTGCTATCGAAATTCTACGGAATTGTGATCCGCATGCTGTTCGCGCCGTTGCTGGGCGCGCACTTCCATGCGCTGCATGGCGATGACGAATTGGTGGTTTCCATAGACCCCGTGGCAATCATCCAGGGCGAAGCGCCCACCAATGTCCGATACATGGTGCTCGATTGGGCATCCCGTCACCAAAACGAACTTTTGGAAGCATGGGCTCGTTGTCGATCAGGACTGAAGCCCCAACCCATTGCTCCGCTTCCATGACTCGAGCATCGAAACCACGAACAATGCAAATGCTGATGACATTCTTACTCTGGTGCTTGCTGCTGGTTTTGTGCTGGCCGTTGGCGTTGATCGCATTGATTGTTTACCCGGTCATCTGGGTGTTGCTGATTCCATTCCGATTGGTTGGAATCACCGTGAACGCAGTTCTTGCGCTGGTGAAAGCAATGCTCTTTCTGCCAGCACGCGTTCTCGGATACAGAGGGTGACATCTATCTACGCCATTGGCACGAACATGCCCCAGCCCGGCGTAGCCGGAACCAAAGTCTCCTCACGCGCAAACACGCGGCGCCTGCACCCGTCGGTCTGAAATCTCTGCCCCGCCAGGCTGCGAAATATCCGCTGCGACTTCGTCCCCTGCCCCCGTCTCACGCCCGCCGAAAACAAATACAGACACTGCAGATAGCGACGCCACAGTAATGTCACGACAGGCCCAGTGATCCGTGTCGCCGTAACTCCGTGTCTGTCCCCATATCCCGGCCACCATGTGCCCTTTCGGTCACCCCATTGAAACTTGAGCGTTGAACGTTTCACGTTGAACGTTCCTGCTCGGCACATCGGACACCGTGTCTGTCCCCATATCTGGGCCCCCAGCCGGCTTGGACCGTCCGACCAGCGCTTCCTCAGGTCCGCTGGGTAAAGAGTCCGGTCGCCCAAACTCCGTGTCTGTCCCCATATCCCGGCCACAATGCGCCCTTTCGGCCACCCCGTTGAAAGTTGAGAGTTGAACGTTTCACGTTGAACGTTCCTGATCGGTATGTCGGACACCGTGTCTGTCCCCATATCTGGGCCCCCAGCCGGCCTGGACCGTCCGACCAGCGCCTGGTCAGGTCCACCGGGTCAAAAAGTTCGGTCCTCCAAATTCCGTGTCTGTCCCCATATCCCACCCAGCGTTCGCCCTTTCGGTCACCCCGTTAAAAGTTGAGAGTTGAACGTTTCACGTTGAACGTTCTTGATCGGTATATCGGGCATCGTGTCTGTCCCCATATCTTGGCGCCGAGCCCGCCTCGACCGTCTGACGGGCGTTTGGTCGGATCCACCAGGGCAAGAGTCCGGGCCTTCAAATTCCGTGTCTGTCCCCATGTCCCGACCACCATGCGCCCTTTCGGCCACCCCGTTGAAAGTTGAGAGTTGAACGTTTCACGTTGAACGTTCTTGATCGGTATATCAGGCATCGTCTCTGTCCCCATATCTGGGCGCCTCGCCGGCCTGGACCGTCCGACCGGTGCTTGGACAGGTCCGCCGGGTCAAGAGTCCGGTCGTCCAAAATTGCGTGTCTGTCCCCGTATGCCGCCCACGATCCAAATTCCGTGTCTGTCCCCATATCCCGACCACCATGCGCCCTTTCGGTCACCCCGTTGAACGTTGAGCGTTGAACGTTTCACGTTGAACGTTCCTGATCGGCACATCGGACACCGTGTCTGTCCCCATATCTGGGCCCCCAGCCGGCTTGGACCGTCCGACCAGCGCTTCCTCAGGTCCGCTGGGTAAAGAGTCCGGTCGCCCAAACTCCGTATCTGTCCCCATATGCCGGCCACAATGCGCCCTTTCGGTCACCCCGTTAAAAGTTGAGAGTTGAACGTTTCACGTTGAACGTTCCTGATCGGTATGTCGGACACCGTGTCTGTCCCCATATCTGGGCCCCCAGCCGGCCTGGACCGTCCGACCGGCGCCTGGTCAGGTCCACCGGGTCAAAAAGTTCGGTCCTCCAAATTCCGTGTCTGTCCCCATATCCCACCCAGCATTCGCCCTTTCGGCCACCCCGTTGAAAGTTGAGAGTTGAACGTTTCACGTTGAACGTTCCTGATCGGTATATCGGACATCGTGTCTGTCCCCATATCTGGGCGCCGAGCCCGCCTCGACCGTCTGACGGGCGTTTGGTCGGGTCCACCAGGGCAAGAGTCCGGGCCTTCAAATTCCGTGTCTGTCCCCATGTCCCGACCACCATGCGCCCTTTCGGCCACCCCGTTGAAAGTTGAGAGTTGAACGTTTCACGTTGAACGTTCCTGATCGGCACATCGGACACCGTGTCTGTCCCCATATCTGGGCCCCCAGCCGGCTTGGACCGTCCGACCGGCGCCTGGTCAGGTCCACCGGGTCAAAAAGTTCGGTCCTCCAAATTCCGTGTCTGTCCCCATATCCCACCCAGCGTTCGCCCTTTCGGTCACCCCGTTAAAAGTTGAGAGTTGAACGTTTCACGTTGAACGTTCTTGATCGGTATATCGCGCATCGTGTCTGTCCCCATATCTGGGCGCCGAGCCCGCCTCGACCGTCTGACGGGCGTTTGGTCGGATCCACCAGGGCAAGAGTCCGGGCCTTCAAATTCCGTGTCTGTCCCCATGTCCCGACCACCATTCGCCCTTTCGGCCACCCCGTTGAAAGTTGAGAGTTGAACGTTTCACGTTGAACGTTCCTGATCGGCACATCGGACACCGTGTCTGTCCCCATATCTGGGCCCCCAGCCGGCTTGGACCGTCCGACCAGCGCTTCCTCAGGTCCGCTGGGTAAAGAGTCCGGTCGCCCAAACTCCGTATCTGTCCCCATATGCCGGCCACAATGCGCCCTTTCGGTCACCCCGTTAAAAGTTGAGAGTTGAACGTTTCACGTTGAACGTTCCTGATTGGCATATCGGACATCGTGACTGTCCCCATATTTGGTCCCGCGCAGATTATCCAAGGTAATACTCTGAAGACCGCACTGTGGTGACCGCATTGCTCGCTGCGAGAGAAGCAGACACTGACAAATTGAGTAAACTCGGAGTCTGAACATCCTCGCAAAAATGATCGATTTAGTAATTCAGTGCGGCGCAGTCGCAGCCGAACGCTCATCTCTTGAGAACTGCGCTGGTTGCAGGAACGCTGCTGTGCCGCGCCGAGCTGTGAAATTGGCGAGCGCTAAATCCCGGTCTCGTTCCCCCAGCCAGAGTAACTCTACCCTCGGAAATAAAGGTATGCAGCCAGGATGCAAACAAGGACAAAGGCCGACGCCGCCACGTCGCGCCAATCCCAACTGGCGCGCGTCCGAGCCCGATCTTCTTCGGTTGTGGTTCCGTAGGTCAGGCTCTTGATGCGCTGGTAATCCGGCTCGGTCGTCAGATAGCTGACAACCACCATCACAGCCGCGGACACAACTGTGATCAGAATGCTGAAATACTGGAAATTGATATTGTTAATGATCCAAAACAGCGACCCATGCGCGTATTGGAATTGCTTGGAGAACATCGGCGGAGTGTCAACAAGCATCCGAAAAACTCCAAGAATAAACCCGGTTACCAGCGCCCAAAACGCGCCCTTGGCGTTCAGTCGTTTCCAGAAAACCCCGAAGAAAAACACCACGAAAATCGGCGGCGCAAGGTATCCCTGCACTTCTTGCAGATATCGATAGAGACTCGACGCGCCTTTCACAACGGGTATCCACGCCAAAGCCACACCCACCATCACGGCAGTCCAGATCCGACCTGTTCGAACGATTTCGTGCTGTGAAGCTTTCGGGCGCAGTTTACCGTAAATATCCACTGTCAATACCGTCGATGACGCGTTGAACACACCCGCCAGTGAGCTCATCAGGGCCGACAACAGGCTCGCCACCACTATCCCGCGAAGCCCGGCCGGCAGAAGATGTTGCACCAGATTCGGGAACGCCTGCTGCGCAACCTCAGGAACAACCGTCGTCCCGTCAGGTCCGATCATCGGCGCAAGAGCCGGCACCTTGCCGCTTTTTGCCAGCGCGTAACAGATCATTCCCGGAACAATGAAAATGTAAACCGGCGACAGCTTGAGAATCGCTGCGAATATGCTTCCGCGGCGTGCGACAGTCTCATTTGGCGCACCCAGCGCGCGCTGGACGATGTACTGGTCGGTGCACCAGTACCAAAGGCCTATTACAGGCGCGCAAATTGCCATGCCCAGCCACGGGAAGTTCTTGTTGAAGTACCATGCCTGGCGAATCACTTTTCCGGATGCGTCGGTAACGAGCTCGGGCGACCATGTACTCTCGACCCCCGGCGGCACCATCGGTTTCCAGAGGTTGAACATGTCAGAACCGCAGATGGCCTTCAGCTCGCCCCAACCGCCCAGCTTGATCAACCCGTACACCGTCAGAGCCGCCGACCCAAGCACCAGCACAACCACCTGGACCGCATCGTTGTACGCCACAGCGCGCATCCCACCCATCAGCGTGTACAATCCGGTAAGAACAATTACCAGCACCGACCCGATCCAAAAGCTGTCAATTACAGTGTCGCCAATTTGAATCTGCATGTCCGGCAACAAAGCCGCAAACACAACGCCACCGGCAAAAATCCCAACCGCCATTTTCGATACGATGAACGTAATCAACGACACCACCGACAACACATACCGCGAATTTGCGGAAAAACGCCGTTCAAGAAATTCCGGCATCGTGAACACCATCGACCGCGCATAAAAAGGAACAAACACCCACGCCAATACCAGCAAACACCACGCGTGCAACTCGTAATGCGCCATCGCTACCCCGTCCTTCGCACCCGACCCGGCCAGTCCAACTATGTGTTCGGAACCAATGTTCGATGCGAAAATGGATGCTCCGATTATCCACCAGCTAAGGTTCCTGCCCGCAAGGAAGTAATCCGCAGCGGTGTCTTTGCCCCGCTTCACAACCCACCATGCCACCCCGAGCAAAACGCCAAAGTACATGGCGATCATTAGCCAGTCCAAACTCGTCAATACCGAATGCGTAAGCACACCCGCAAATAATGGAGTCATTTTATTGGTTCCTCGGTTTAACTTCGTGATTCGATGCTGTCGGCATTGGATTCTATGGTTTTCCGACGGGTTTCTGACCGTAATAAGCTCCCGGCCCATGTTTCCGGGAGAAATGTTTTTCAAGCAGCGCCCCGGGTATCTCGTCCGCAGACGGTCTCAAACGCAGCGTTTCCGATGCCAAACGCGCAATCAGTTCAAGCGCAACCGCATGCTGAACCGCGTCATGCGCCGTCTTGCCCCATGTGAACGGGCCGTGGCCCGCCACAAGCACCCCCGGCACAAGTTCAGCGTCAAGGCGTGTAAACGTTTCCACGATCACACGCCCAGTGGCCACTTCATAATCAGACTCGATTTCTTTCCGCTCGAGCAATCTTGTAACTGGCACCGGCCCGGGGAAAAAATCCGCATGCGTCGTGCCGAATACCGGGATTTCCCGGCGCGCTTGCGCCCAGGCGGTTGCGTGGACACTGTGTGTGTGTGCAATCCCCCCGATGCCCGCAAAGGCCCGGTACAATACAAGGTGCGTCGGCGTGTCTGAACTCGGGCGAAGATCGCCCTCTACAAGTTCCCCGGTTTCCACTGACACAACACTCATGTGATGCGGCTTAAGGCACGAGTAATCAACGCCAGACGGCTTGATCACAATCAAGCCCCGCCCGCGGTCAATCCCGCTCACATTCCCAAAAGTCTGTGAAACGAGACCCGCAGCGACCAAATCGAGGTTCGCCTGCCAAACTGCAGCCTTGAGCCGTTCGATAGTATTGTCCTTCATGATTTCGCGCTTGCTATACGTCGAAACCGTGACCGGGTTTGTGCAAGGGGGCGATTGTCAAGACACCTTGTTTCAAGGTCTGAATGCATGACAAAACTCCGCGCTACCGTGAAACGCGCGCTCCCAGCCAAGACCTGAAATGCCATATCCATAACAGGGCTGGGTTCGTTCGCGGATCACTTTCTAACCCTGGCACGGATGTCCAACAGTTTCTTCATGACGTCGTACAGGTTTCCTTCCCATGCCGGCGTGCCAAATGCATCGTGCAGCTTGCGGTAAAGAGGGTAAAGTTCAGCGTACACCTGATGCGCGTTTGAATTCGGCTTGTAAACACGCGGCTTTAGCCCGGTCATTTTCGCCTGTGCAGCTTCGCAGCTCGGATAAGCACCGCCAACCACCGCACCAGCAATCGCTGCTCCAAGCGCACAGGTTTGAGCCGACCTCGACACTTTCATCGGACGTCCCGTCACGTCGGCATAAATCTGCATGACCAACGGATTCTTTTCTGCAATCCCGCCGCAATTCACTATTTGCTCGACCTTGACACCGTATTCCTCGAACCGATTGATAATTGTAAGCGCGCCGAACGCCGTCGCCTCGATCAGAGCGCGGTAAATCTCACCGGGCGTCGTGTACAAAGTCTGTCCAAGCAAAAGCCCGGTCAACCGTTGGTCCACAAGAATCGTACGGTTGCCGTTGTTCCAATCCAGTGCCAACAATCCGGATTCGCCGGGCTTCAGCCGCGCTGCTTCGACTGTCAGGTTCTCATGCGATCCCAACTTCTTTCCGCCGGGCTGCAGATAGTTTACAAACCAATTGAATATGTCGCCCACAGCAGATTGACCGGCCTCAAGACCATAATAACCCGGCAAAATGCTCCCCGGCACAATACCACACAACCCGGGAATGTCTGCCAGCTTGGCCTCCAGCGGCACAACCATCATGTCACAAGTGCTCGTGCCGATGATCTTGACCAACGTCCCCGGTCGGATGCCGCTCCCAACCGCGCCCAGATGCGCATCGAACGCGCCAACTGCCACCGGTATGCCCGCCACCAGTCCGGTGCGTTCTGCCCATTCCTCAGTCAACCCGCCTACCGCTCTGTTTATTGTAAATGCCTTTGCAGCCAAACGCTCGCGCAGTTTCCCAAGCCGCGGATCAAGCTCGCTCAAGAATTCTGCATCCGGGTAACCGCCCCAGTCGTCATTATACATCGCCTTGTGGCCGGCAGCGCAAACCCCAACAGTGAGCTTGTCAGGCGCCTCCGTCCCGGTAAGCATCGCGGGCACCCAATCCGCACACTCAACCCAAGTGTAAGCCGCTTCGAACACCTTCGGCGCCGTCCTTGCGCAATGAAGAATCTTGCTGAAAAACCATTCGCTCGAATAAGTGCCACCGCATTTGGCAAGGTAATGCGGACGCTTTTCCCTTGCCAAAGCCGTGATTTCGGCTGCCTCAGCAACGCCGGTGTGATCCTTCCAGAGCCATGCCATCGCAGCCGGATTGTTTGAAAATGCCTTTTGAAATGCCAAAGGACGTCCGTTCTTGTCCACCGGTATGGGCGTGCTGCCGGTTGTGTCCACGCCAATCCCGATAACCTGGTCGGCTTTAAACCCTTTCACGTTCTTGGCCGCTTCCCGCAACGCTTGCCGAATTGTCACTTCGGCGCCCTTGGCGTAATCGGCTGGATGTTGTCGCGCAAGATTCGGGTCCCGACCCAAAATCACCCCTTGTTCTCCATGTTCGTAAGTCCAGACCGCAGTCGCCACTTCCCGACCGTCAGCTACATCCACGATCAATGTGCGAACAGAGTTCGTGCCAAAGTCCAGTCCAATGGTATAACGAGCTTTCATGTTGCGCTCCAATCCCGAGGGTTTGATCTGTTCCAATACCGCGCCAGCCTCATCTGCAAGGTCGCAAGTTCTTTCAGCGAATTAGCCATGGATGTGTTCGACTTGGCAAGCCAAAAACCCGGCCGCAGGCGCGAGACCGCCCTCGACCGCCCAACATACTAACCGCCAAGAAACAAGAACGGTGCGATCCTTTTTTCGCCTTCTTTCGTTCTTTTCGGCTAACCAGAGGGGGCTTTCAGCTCTTGGACTGTAGAAGGTGATGTGGGCAACGAAGTCGCCCGGGCAGCGCGGCGCTGCAATGTACCGAACATGCAACGAACAAATCAGTTTCGCTGCGATCCTTCGGCTGCGGCTGCGCCGCGCTGTGATTCGTCAGTGTCTTGCCAACGCCATGGTGCGATCAGCCACCCGCCTGCCGATCACAAATCCACGTGTGGGCAAGGTCAACAACCTTTGCCAACGGCAACAGATCGTCCCGACCGAAGTTGTCGGAGTTCTTCCACTGGTCACCGTCCTTGTAGCTGCGAGAAACTGTCACGTTGTACCATGTGGAATCGCCTGACCGGTTTTCCCATATTGCCGCCTTAACAGCGCCGATTCGCACTGAATGCACAGGTTTGTTGTTCTGCGTTTGTGGTTTCCCCTGCGGGGATTGTCTGTTCGTGTTCATTCTTATTTATCCTCCTTTTTGAGTGAAGCGCCGGTTGGCCGGCGCCAACTTTCCTGGCTGGCACGTTAATCGCGTCAACAATCAAACGCGCCAACCTTCCGAAAAATACTCAATTCCTTTCTGCGGTCAAATGGACTCCAACACGGGAATCTCACCGCCTGACCGGGACATCGGCATCACACCCCCGTGTACACGTGACATCCGCTCGCCCGCCAACTCCGAAAATCATGCTTGAGTCCGAGCAAACGACGAAGTAGCATTTGCCTGATTGCACATGACAAGTCTAAAACATGCGGCTGACTTGTGAGAGGATGAGCGCCAGACCAGAGCCAGCTTGCGAGTCGAAAGTGAAAAGGCGACCGGAGTCAAATAGATGACACCAACCATCGAAGAAATGCGAGCGCTGCTGGTCCGACAATGGCAACAGCGCGAAGATGAACGGCGTTGGCTGGCTCGCGAAATCCATTCGACCCTCGCTCAGGACCTGACAGTGTTGTCAATGGAACTTTCACTGCTCGAACGGCGCACGAGCGTTCTGGCCGGGAAATTGAACAACCCCGAGCTTGATAACATGCGGACAAAACTGGGCGAATTGTCCGGTCTTGTTCGAAAAACGGTGGAATGGACCCGGTGGGTGAAGAATCGGCTGCGTCCCAAGGTGTTGGATGAGTTCGGGTTGCCCGCGGCGATAAAATGGCGTGGTGAGGAATTCGAGCGTGAAACTGGAATCGTCTGCATGGTGCTGGTCGAACCCGAAACATTCGAGACTCCCCCGGCACTGGGTACAGACTGTTTTCGCATTGTGGAGGAGCTTTTCAACCATGCCGCCCAGGTCGGGAATATCCGACGGATTGAAGTCCGGCTGGTTGCCCGGGGAAACAACCTGACGATCGAGTTCAATTATGATGGGTCTGATGTTTGCGGCGACGCGTCAGGCTTGCGGAACTCACTGTGGGTGGCCGAAATCTCCGAGCGCGCGGCCTTGTGGGGCGGTGCCGTTACACTCGGTCGAACGCAAGGGCATGGTACGACGGTGACAGTTACAGTGCCAATCGGCAAAATCGAAGCCGCGCGAGCCAGTTCTGGCACCTGAGCAGGCTTATGCTGCGAATTCTCGTAGTCGATGATCATGCTCTGATCCGGCGGGGTCTGCGCCAGGTGATCGGCGAAGGATGGAAAGACGCGGTTGTTGGCGAAGCCCGAAACGCCTCAGAAGCCCTCGAACAAATCTATACCAAGAAATGGGACGTTGTCGTGGCTGACATCACGATGCCCGGAAGAAGCGGGCTTGATCTCCTGCGCGAGATCAAGGCGGCAAATCCGAAGCTGCCGGTCATTATTCTAAGCGTACATGCCGAGGAAGAATTGGGCGTGCGCGCCATCAAAGCCGGCGCCGCAGGTTACGTCTCCAAGGAAAGCGCTCCAGACCAGTTGGTTGAGGCAATACGAAAGGTCCTCGCAGGCGGACGATACATCGGACCAAAACTGGCCGAGAAAATCGCACAATACATCGGGTCCGACATCGAAAAGCCGTTGCACGAAACGCTCTCAGATCGTGAGTACGAAGTGCTATGCATGATCGGCGAGGGCAAAACTCCCACCGAGATTGCCAAATCCTTGTCGCTGAGCGTCAAAACCGTCAGCACCTACAGGTCGCGAATCATGGCCAAAATGAAAGTAAAAACCACCCCGGAATTGATCCGCTACGCCATCCAACACGGCATCACCAGATGACCAAAAAACCGTGGTCATTACCCCGCGTACCTCAAAATCGCCGCACGTAACCCACTGTTTGCCATCGGGCCAAACATACACCCCGACCTCATTTTTCTGCCACCCATCTTTCTGCGACCAATTTTCCTGCCACAAACATTTCTGCCCCCGATTTTTCTGCGAGGCCGCGAGTTTTCTACGCCCGCCGGTTCCAACGTCTCTTGATTTCGGCCTCCGCCGCTGCCGCAGAGATGAATTCTTCGTCTCTATCCGTTGCCAACATCGCCCCACAACGCGGACATATGACTCTTGCGTAATGCCGCGCTCGCCCGCGGAGGTCCATATTGGTTCCTTTGTCCGAGCGCGGATACGAGCCGCAGAACGGACACGGGAGCATCTCGTTAAGTTCGAAATCCTCGCCTTCGTGGGCCAATTGCGGGCGCACAAGTTGTCCGAGGCCGGTCGTTAAGCGGCCTATCAATCGCAATCGCGTTTTGCGTGGCTCAGCTCGTTTGAGGGCGTGCGTTACGAGCGAAAGCACAGCTTTCTTGTCAAACGGTTTTGTGAGAAAGCCGAGCGCGCCTCCTGCCATTGCCTGCTTCCGCAACTCCTCATCGTCTCGAGCTGTAATGAAGACAATTGGCACCTCGCGATTTTCCCTGCGCAGATGCTGCTGCAGTTGCAAACCGTCCATTTCCGGCATCTGAAGGTCAAGAATCAGAACCGCCGGGTCGCGGTCTGCAAACGCTCTGAGAAACTCGCTCGCACTGGTAAACACCCGGATTTGCATGGGGAGGTGGCGCAGCATCCGACTCAGCGCTTTCCCCACGGATTCGTTATCGTCAACAATCGCAATAACAGGCGGAGAAATCATTGGTTCTGAGCTTGCACCGGCAGAGTTATGTGGAATGTCGCGCCGCGATCGCGGTTATTGACAGCCCAAATGCGCCCGCCATGAGCTTGAACTATGGAACGGCAAATGGCAAGACCCATCCCCATCCCGTCGGGTTTCGTCGAGTAAAATGATTGAAAAATCACCTCGGATTTTCCGGCTGGCAACCCGGTACCAGTGTCAGAAACTGAAATCTGAACCTCATTGGGTGAGGCCATGCCGGTCCAAATGGTGAGCTTTCGTTCGCCCAAAGGCGTATCTTTCATGGCGTCAAGGGCATTAATCATGAGGTTCATTAGCACCTGCTGAAGTTGGATCCGATCGGCACTGACCTCCGGCAAAGACGGATTGGTATCAATCTGTATCGACACGCCCCTCATAATGGCGCGTTCCCTGATCAATGGAACCACTTCGTCAAGCAACTTGTTGAGATTCAGCGGTTGTTTGGTGCTCTGACCCTTCGCAAGCAAAGCCCGCATTTTGCTGATAACCTCCGCAGCGTGGTTGATGTCTGCTATCATGTCCCCAAGTATGTCGCGCAACTCGCCCACATCCAGCACGCCCAGCCCAAGAAGATCAATGGCCGCCTCGGCATTTGTTTTGAGCGCTGAAAGTGGCTGACGCAATTCATGGGCAATCGCAGCAGCCAATTCGCCCATCAAGCTGACCCGCCCATACCGGTACATGTCATTGTGCAATCGCTGAATCTCAAGCTCCGCCCGTTTCCGCTTGGTGATATCGACATGTGTAACAACTGCGCCTCCTTCTTGACGCTTGAGGGGAGTCACAAAAAGCGTCGCCCACTGCTCGGCGTCCTTTCCATGCCCCTGGTACTCGAGTGAAAACTCGTTCTGTTCTCCCCTCAGAACTGCCCTGATGCCACATAGCGCGGCTTCCGCGGAAGTATCGCCGGTCTCTGCAGCGCGACGGCACACCTCCAAATAATTGACTCCAACACCCGCCTTGCTCAACTCGACGCCGCTTTCGTCCGCAGCGCGTTGCCAGGATTCATTGACGGCAACAATAATGCCTCGCCGATCAAGAACTGCCATATGCCCCGGCAGCGAATTGAAAACCGCGTCAATAAACGCCCTGTTTGCCCGCAGCTCGAGTTCGACCCGTTCTCGCTCGACAATCTCCTGTTCGAGCTTGGTATTGGCCAGGAGCAAATCCCGCGTCCGTTCCTTGACGCGTTCCTCCAATTCGTCATAGGCACGTCGCAGTGCCTGTTCCGACCGCAACCGCTCGGAAATATCCCGTGCGACCAGTTGAATCATCGGCTCGCCATCCAGCCTGACCACAGCCACGTTAATCTCGACCGGTACACACGTGCCGTCCAATCTAACCACCGCACTGGTGGTCGGCGACGACCCAACCGAGCCCGAGCCGTCGTCTTTCGAGTTCTTTTCCAGCGCAGACTTGATGGATGCAACAAGATGATCGTCCAACCTCCTGCCTACAAGATCCGAGGGCGATTCTGCACCCATTAACTTGAGCCCCGCAGGATTCGAAAACACAAATTCGTCGCCCGACAAAACATAAATTGCGTCCGGGGAAAGCTGAACAAGGCTTCTGAACCGTTCTTCAGACTCGCGCAGGGCAACCTGCGTGCGTTGATGAATACGTTGTTCTTCGGCCTCCCTTACAGCGCGAAGAACCGCCGACGGCAGCCGTTTCAGATTCGATTTCAGAATGTAGTCAAACGCGCCGCTCTTGACCGTATCAACGGCAATTTCCTCCCCCATCCGCCCCGAAACCACAATCACAGGAATGTCCGGTCTCTTCCCATGAATGGCAGCAATAGCTGCCATGCCGTCATACCCGGGAATGCAATAGTCAACCACTGCCACGTCCGGATTAAACGAATCCAGCGACTCAAGCAGCTCATGCTCGGTTGCCGCACGCTGCCCTTCAAAACTAACACCACCCTTTTCCAGTTCGTGCCACATGAGCTCGGCGTCCGCCTCCGAATCGTCCAAAACCAAAATCCGAAGAGGCTCAACCCGATCCGGCTCCGCAATCACAGGCTCGCCCTTTCTGCAAACGCCCGTCCCGATCGAGCCCTCCGCCCCAAGAACCGAATCACGATCATTCGACCCGTTTCCACCCTGGACCGCGACCGGTTCGAGGCTGTCCTGGCCGGACTGAGCATCGTCGTCAGATTGACGATAAGTTACCCCCGCAGGATTGGCAGCAGGCTCATCCGGAGCCCGCGCTCCGCAGCAAGTCTCGAACCCGCCTGTGAAGGTCTTTTTCATGCACTCACTATACTCGACGAATTCCTGGTCACATCGCCATGCATTGATCCGGCGCCCCATCCATGTGGCGCGTTTTTCAGAACCGATTGCACCACCATCAACAGCGTTTCAACTGTGAACGGTTTCGAAAGTGTTCCCTGAACCGCCAAAGCACGCCATTCGGCATGCGTCAGCCGCGAAAAATCCCCAGTCATCACGACAATCCGCGTTTGCGGGCTCATAGCACGTATCCTTTGAATCGTGGTTGCCCCGTCCAACTCAGGCATGACAAGGTCCGTCACAACCATGTCAATCTCCCCGCAACGTTCTGCGAACATGTCAATTCCCTCCATCCCGTTGGGCGCCGCCAGCACCCGATAACCAAACTCTTCGAGAGCGTTGGACACGACCGATCTCAACCTGGATTCATCCTCGATAACAAGGATAAGTTGCCCTTTGCCTTCCTCGAACTCGAGCTCTGCTGGCGCGACCGACAGTTCGCCAATCCCGGCCGCAGGCAGATAAACACTGAAACATGAACCGCGCCCGGGAACACTATCCACCCGAATGAATCCACCATGACCGCGCACTATCGCTAGCACTGTCGGCAGTCCCACCCCAACCTCTTCCCCAGTCGGTTTCTTCGTTGTGCAGCACGGCTCGGAAATGTGCTCGACGCTTTCCCTCGGCATACCCGCACCCGTGTCAACCACGGACAGACAGACGTACCGGCCAGGACTCGCCCCGGGCACATTCCCCGCGAAGGCAGCATCGGTTTGAATGTTGTCCGCCTTCAGGGTGAGCATGCCCCCGGACGGCATCGCTTCTCGGGCATTCAAACTGAGGTTCAAAACGATCTGGTGCAACTGCGAAACGTCCGCCAACACAGGCCAGAGCCCGGGCGGAGTTTCCACCCGAACCGTAATATTCGGCGCAAGCGTTTCGCTCAGCAAACCAGCAACATCTGTTAGAAAGGCTGTCATATCGACCACTTCACGCTTCGGCTCGAGGGCGCCGGCAAAGGTCAAAACCTGTTTGACCACCGACGCAGCCCGCCGAATGTTTGCATCTATCGTGTCCAACAAAGACCGCGCCGAACCGCCTCGCGCTTCGTCCTTGAGCAGGTGCGTCGCCGTCAACACCGGCGCCAACAGACTGTTCAGCTCGTGCGCAATCCCCCCGGTCAATCTCCCAAGGCCCTCCAATCGCCGCTGCTGCAACAGCGCGGTTTGTGATTCCGGCTCGTCAACAAAGACGAATTGCACACCTTCTCGCCGCAACAATTCGACGGCGCGATCCACATCCATTTGACTGCTTTCAAAGACCAGCATCCTTGTTCTCTTGACTACATCTTGCACATCCAAATCGCTCCCCGAGCATTCCTGCTCGATTAAATGCTCCCATCCCTCTGAACAATCCTCGGGGTCACAAAAATGACCAACTCCTTCTTCTGCCGGGCGTCATACGTGCCGGTGAACAGTTTCCCGAACAGCGGAATGTCCCCAAGGAACGGCACCTTGCGCACGTTCTTTGCCGTTTCGCTGTGAATAAGGCCGCCCAACGCCACTGTCATCCCATCCCGCAATCGAACAATCGTAGAAGCCTGCTTGGTGTCCAGTTTCGGCGCCGTCGCAGTTCCACTGGGCGATCGCTCCGTACCCACGAGACTGGTCAGAACGGGCGCAATATCCAGCGAAATTATGCCGTCATCGGATATCTGCGGCGTGATCGCAAGAATCGTACCCACAGTAATGATCATGATCTCGTCGCCGGACGTCACCGCTGTTCCAGCCTGACTCTGAAGCTGGGTCATCGTCTGGGCGAAAAACGGCATCTCGGTCCCAACTTTGATCATTGCCGTCTGGTTGTTCAGCGTGCGAATCCGTGGTTGCGACACCACTTCAACACGCCCTTGCGTTTCAAGTGCGTTAACCGCTGCCGCCGTGTTGAAGTTCGTGAAAACTACCGTTGAAAGTCCACTCGGCCCCGACCCCAAACCGCCCGGCACACCACGAATCGGAACCGACCCACCAAGAGCCGATTGCTGCAATAAACCCGCGCCCATCGGCGTCGGCAATGTAGCAGCACCGTACCCGGCCAAACCACCGTATGCCCGCGACACATGCGCCCAATCAATCCCAAACTGAAACTGATTGTTTAAATTCACCTCGTAAATCTTCGCTTCTATCTCAACCTGGCGCTCGACATTCGTCTGCATGTTCGCCAAATACTCGGCCACGCGTTTCAATGCGGCCGGACGGTCCGTGATCTGAATGATCCCGGCAGTCATGTTAACTGCCATGCTTTCCCGGCCTTTCTGCGTCAGCAGCTTCGTCAGTTCTTCCCGGAGCTCTTTCCAGAAGTCGATGTCGTTCTCTTGGGACAGTTGAATGGATGAGCCGCCACCACCACCGCCCCCGCCACCGCCGCCCATGCCGCCTCCCATACCGCCGCCCATGCCACCTCCCATGCCACCGCCCATGCCGCCACCCATACCGCCGCCCATGCCACCTCCCATGCCGCCCGAGCCGGAAGCCAGCATTGCTGCGCTCTGGCCTTTGCCAGTCCGATTCATCCGCAGGTAATCCACCGAAAACATCCGAGTTTGTGTCGCCCGAACACGAATCAGCCCGTTCTTCTCTTCCCAGAAATAATCATGGGCCTCGAGCAGCGCCCGCATCACCTCTTCGAGCGGCAAATCCCGCACATCAAGTGTCACCTCACCCGTAACATCCGGGTCCGGCACAATGTTCAGGTTGTTCGCGCGCGCAAACAAAGCAAGCGCACTCTTGATGTCCAGATTGGTCGCGCGAAATGAATATAGCGTTTTCCCCTCGGCGGCGCGCGACAGCGATTTGTCGGCTTGTTCGATCTTGTCAGCAGCTCTTACAGACGGTTCTGCCGCCGTCGCATTGACAACCGGCTGATCATTTGCGGCAAGGGCAATTGTTCGACCACCCACCACGACTTCTTTCACTTGCCGAGGTACAGGCCGCGGCTGCGGCTGATGCATCTGCACAGCATCACTACTCCCGGGCTGCGCCACAAATTCGGAGACGCCCGTCTTCACAGCCGGTGCAGGGGCGGTCTTGGACCCGATTCTTGACGAAATCTGTCTCGCAGCAATCGGAGGTGAAGCGCTCAGACACAATCCGACCACCACAACGGCCATTAACTTCCAGCTATTCGAGTCTATTGTCGTTTTCATTTCCACAGTTGGACTCCGAATCACGTTGAAGTACCATTTCTGTTCTGCCTACCGGCGACGGCACTAGAATCATTGCCAACGGCTGCTGCCGGCTCAGGTTGTTCAGGCAATTCCTGACCCGGCAGTTCATTTCCGGCTCCGCCCGGGAACCTAACCACCTCACGCCACTCGTTGTTCTCCAATATCACCCTGTCATCCTCAATCCGCTCCACCCGGAAGCCCTCTATCTTGTCTCCTTCGGTGCAGACCGTTCCATTTATGACTGCAAACGCTCCACCGCTCTGCCGCCAGATCGCAGTCAAAACCAATCTGACCGGCGGATTCGTCGCCTGCGGGTTGGGTTGTTTCATCAAGTTGTAAGCAAAAAAGGGGTCGCGCGCCGGAGCTTCCATCCACTCCCGCGCGTGCTCCTCGACATACGCCAAGTCAATCGGTCGCTCGGGCTTGATCGTCGCGGGTGGCGGCGTGTTTGTCTCGGCATCCGGCTGTGTCGTTGCAGTAACAGTCGCCTTTGGGCGGGCAACACGCGCGCTTTTCGATTTTGGCCTGAAAGATGACACAACAAGCGCGATTGCCACAATCACAAGCACAACCACTGCTATCGGATTCTGCAAAAGCTTCATGGCAGCAATCGTTCACATTGGGCCCTCGATGGCCCACAGATTGATGTTCGCCACTGCGTAACTGACCGAATTCGACTTGCTCTGCACCTCGATACCGACAATATCCGCACGGCGCGGATGACGTATCAGATGTGACATCAGAAACAGCAGCCTGTGATAGGGCGACCGCGGCGGGGCAGTCGGTTCACCCGGCTTCAACTGCACCGTCACAGTCGCCGGAATCGTTGCAACGCTCTTGCTGTTAGCAACAGGCACAGCCGCAGTCCCAAATTCCACCTTCGTCTCCAACGCCATAGGTTCAGCCTGCGCCCTCAAATTCCGTAGCCATTCACCAAGCGCCCCTTCTTCCGGAAACAGCAATGAAGGAAGTTTGGCAAACCGCGCCTCGATTTTTTCGACTTCCTCCTGAGGCCATTTCGCCCGCAAAGTCCGAACTTCGTTTTCCATTCGTGCAAGTTGGGCGGCAGCCAGCCGCGTTTGCGCCTGCGTCTTGAGCAGGCGGCTGACTCTATCAGACAACACCAGGACCGAAACTGTCACAAGTGCAAACAGTACCAGCCGTACCCACAAAGCGCGCCAACGCGCTGCGCATGAGACGGGCTTGGATCTTTGATCATTCGCTTTCATTCCATGACCCCCTCAAGTGTGAACTCAGGATTCTTCGCTTCTTGCTTCGCAACTACTTTGCCAAGTTCACCAACCCAGGCTGACAGCGGCTTCACCCCCGCATTGGTGGATTGGGATTTTCGATCACGGTCTGAACCCAAAGCAAAAGCCACATTGAACGGCCCGGTCGCGAGACGTTGCTTCAACTGTTCCACCGAATTCGAGAACGCCGCCGCAGAAGGTGCGTTTGTCGATGGCTGCGGCACCCCGGAAAGTTTAAGGTGCCACTGGCCGTTTTCCCTGTACACTTTCACACTCGTCAGCAGAATATCCTCCGGAGCCGCCTCACTCAGATACCCCATGAACCATGCTGGCACAGGCGGAAGGCGTTGCTCCTCTGCAAGTCGGATGGTCTCGCGCTTGATCTCGATCTCCTCGTTATGCTTCTGCACTTCCGCCTTCAGCTTGTCAGTCTCAGCTATCTTTGCCTTGAGCTCGTTCAACCCGGCGCGTTCCTGGCGCAGCATCCATTCGACATAGACCGACGTTGCAAGACAAATCGCCACCACCAGCATCGCACCGGCGGAAATCACCTTAAGCCAAAGCCGTTCCCGGGGTGCATGTAGCTGCTCCCAGCTGATGAAATTCGGCATCATCCCCGGCACAAGCGAACATACCTCCCGCGGCCAATAGAAGGCGTCCCATGAAACAGGGCTTTCAGTCGTGGGAATTCCGGTTTCAGCCTGCACCTGCGGAACATACTTTTGCATGTCCGCACCAAACAACCACACGCACGACACGTTGACTCCGTACTCCTCCTTCACAAACACCGCTGTCCGCTGCAAATCAACTATGAGATTGTTCGCACCCTCCGACCATACACCAGCCAACGTCCGGCTCAAGTAAAGCAGGCCGTCTCCCCTGCTGACCACCACGGCGGTTGACCGGCCCGTGTCACCCACGAGCATCACGACTTCTTCTTTGCCCACCGGCAGGTGCTGAACCTGCGATTGCAACACCGATGTGAGCGGAACCACGGCCGTCAACCACAAACCCGCTTTCTCACACTCCGCAGTCAATGTGTCCAGAATCTGCCTCGGAAAAAGGTGAAGAAGCAACCCGCTCGTTTCTTCAATCGGAACTGTGTATTCAAAGCACCATGCCGCCTCACCATCGAAACTCTTCAAGCTCTGGACTTGCCGCTGAATATACCGTGCCATTGCCGGCTGAAAATCGGGAGGAACACCAAGGTAGAGCAGCATTTGAATCTGCCTCTCAAGGTAACTCATCAGGCTGCTTCGCATGATCGGTGGGATTGCCAGCAATTGCTGGCTCAGCCGCGGATGAGCAAGCACAACCGACACCTCTGTCCCATTGTAACCTGTATGTGCAATGGCCTGGCGCAGCACTGCGCCAAATCCAGCCACTTCGGTCACCGTGTCAGGGCATTCCCATGAACCTTCTACTTTTCCCTTGTTGACGGCCAACGCTCGAATTGTTCCATCGATCCATGAAACGCTCAGAACAGTCCTCGGTGTCAAAATGCCCTCGGCAATGTTGCGGGGCTTGCCGTTCTGAATTTGTTTCCTTGGTTCTATGCGAAGCATGGCAGATGTCCTTGGTCAAGAGTTCATTTGGCCGCCTTGAAAAGATACTTCTCCAGCGTATCGTCCAAATCCATCGCAGCTTGTTTGACACCATTCTGGAGGTTTTTGGGGAAGTTCTGATTCGCCCAGTTTATATACAAAGTCATAAAGTTTGTCATTGCTGCAATTACATCGGCCTTGGTTGCTTTGCCATTCGGGTTCGGAGGTGAAGCCATGAAAAGGTCGTATGCAGCCTGCAGATCGGTCCCCGATAGTCTTAATCCCCCTCCGTTGGAGTAAGGCCTGCTCCGCCACACGCCATTGTCATAAACAAAGCTGACCGGGTCTCCCAGAACTTCGGTTGTCTGCAAGGTTCCGTCCCCGCCAAACAACCGCAGTCTGGTACCCGTCAAGTACCAATAGTTGATCCAAGGCGCATCGTGACGGCCAGTCTCATCATCAATGGCAAACTTGCCAACGTCTTGTGAATTGTTGTTGAGAGCTACTTGCACAAACAGCAAGCCAAGATTGATCCGCCGGATTATCAGGGACGACCCGTCGCCACCCCAACCGGTCCATCCCGAGGGCACGCTGCCCTCGGCAGTATTCCAGATGTTCTCAAAGTCATTCTCGCTTGGTGCAAGCCCACTCTGAATTCCGCTGGGCAAGGGCATTGACAAACTTGATATCAGCATGACCCGTGCGTTCGTAGGTTCGAGAGACCCCCGCCAGTCTTGCGTGTACGGCAGAGTCGAATTGCCATTTGGGCCGAGCCTCATGCTTGGGTGAATCAGGTAAACTCTTTGATATCCAGCACGGTTTTGCAGAACAGTGGTTTGATCCAACCCAAGTTCCCGGGCGATTGCCTCTGCAAAGTCGATTGCGCCCGGGATTCTGTGTTGCCGAAGAACCGACATCTGCAAGCCCTCAGCCATGCGCTCCAGGATTCTGATTTCTGCATCTTTGTTGGCCTGAGCAATCTGCTTTACCAAAACCGGCGCAATTGCCATCGAAATAACGGCTATGATAGCAATCACACCAATCATCTCGATCAGTGACCATGCCGCAGGCCTGGTCGCTGTCCTTTGCAGATCTTTGGTGTTTGGCATGTTCATGGGCATGAAACCATCAGTTCCCAACCAGGTTCTTCGAGAAGTCCGCCAGCCGATCCGCAGCGTCGTACCCAACCCGCCATTCTGGAATCTGAGGGCGTGGATTTGATTTGTCGTCACCGGGAAATCCGTCGTTGGCCCAGAGCGCCACGTACCACAGATAATTGTACATCTCATCTACGATCGACTGCTGATCAGCAGCAAACTTGCGTCCGCTGTAAAGCGCCGAGTTGAGAAACGCATCCACCAACGAGCCAAAAATGCCGCTGCCACCACCCCGACCCCGTGTGAGGTACCGCATCCACCGCCCATTCTCGAAAACGTAACTGACGTCTTCCCGGATGATCTCCCGGGTTTGTAGTTGCAAGCTAGTTCCGACAACCATGTGCAGGTTGAGAGCTGTTGATTCAATAAACCACGTCTCAAATCTGCCTCCCGGAGAGATAAATGTGAGTGTGTTTGTGCTTTCGACCGAAAATGGCGCATTCATGGAAGGTTCCAGATTGTTCAGCACAACTCGATGAAACAAATCCCGGAATTCAATACGCTGCAGCTTTACGTCCCTCGCCAGCGCGTCCCATGCTTCGCCCGTATTCCACAAATTGGTGAAGGTTGTCCCATCCATCTCGGCAGGAAGCACATCCTCTTCCATTGGTCCGATGCTAGAAACGATCAGCGCCCTGCAATTTGCGGGCTCATTGGTCGAACCAAGCACAGTTTGTGTGTACGGTACCGTTGGCATGGAACCATTCCCAACCCGGAAATCCGGGTGCATGAAAAAGTATCGTGTGTAACGGAAAGAGGTCGTCAAAACCTTCGACATCGGCAGGGACAATTCGGCTGCAATCTGAGCCGGCATGTTGCCTGCGCCGGGAATCGACTTGGTGCGAACCACCGACCGCCGCATTGCATCGGCAAAGGTCGCCAAATTATCCCCCTCGGTCTGGCGCGCCTGCCGCTTTACCTTTTCCAGCACGTTTTCCGTGACAATCAAACCCAGAATAGCAATGATCGCCAGCACGCCTATCAGTTCGATCAAGGTGTACGCACCCTGCCCAAACTTTCGGCGCATCTGCTCTCTGCGCGCACCCGGCATCGGCATTCGGCGTTCCGCCCGAACGTCTGCGCTTGCGCCAGCATTTTGTTTTGATGCTCGGAACCGCATATGAGAACCAGCAAGGTTACTTGATGCTTCCAACGAGCGAAATGATGGGCAGGAAAATCGCCAATGCCACCATCCCAACTATCCCGACCAGAAACAGGATCAGCGCAGGTTCAACTATGCTGAAGATTTTCTTGATTTTCCTGGGGATCACCATGTTGTAGTAGTCAGCTACGTTCTCCAATGCCTGGTCGAGCGTCCCCGTCTTCTCACCCATCACTGCCATGCGAACCAGCAGGGTCGGAAAGATTTCGTGCTTTCGCAGAGCCTCACTGACCGGTTCACCGCCTTCGACGCGCTTGAGAACGTCGGCCAACGACCTCGACAGCCACGCGCTCTTGACAAGATCACGGCACAGCTTTATCGCCGAGGGTAGTATCACGCCGGACCTGTAAAGCACTGCAAGGCTGTGCGCGAACTGTGAAATCACCAGCATGTGGTTGAGCTGCCCGAAAACCGGCATCCTGAATTTGAACTTGTCGAACGCAACGGCGAAATCCTCCGAAGTTTTTCTGGCAGCCTGTACCAGTGCCGGAACCACCGTGAGTGCCCCAAGCCATATCCACCATGTCCCCTTGACGAAGTCACTCAACCCGAAAACAATTTGCGTGATCAACGGCAGGGGCGCGTTTGCAGCCTTCAACAGCAGGACAAACTTCGGAATCACAAATGTGAACAGCACCAACACAAACACAATCACCACAATCAGCACGATCGTCGGGTAAATCGTCGCCTGCCGGACGTCCGCAATAATCTGTTCCTGCCATTCAAGGAACCGCTTTTGCTCCATGAACGTTTCAGGCAGGGTGCTGCTGTCCTCACCAGCACGCACAAGACTGGTAAACTGCGGCGAGAAAATCCTCGGAAACCGTTCCATCGCTTCGCACAATTGCCGGCCTGCCTCAACCAGCCGCTTGAGTTCCTCGATCACCAGCTTGAACTGGGGGTTCTCGCAGTCCTCGGCCGCCACCTGCAAAGCCGTCACCATCGGTATCCCAACCCGAAGCTGAAACGCCATCAGCGTGCAAAAGTTGATCAGTTCACGCCGCGACGATCCGCCCGCGGACAGGAAACTGCCAAGAGCGTTTCGTTTCTTCTTTTCTTCTTGCTCGCGTTTGGCTTCGACGAGCCACAGGCCGAGCGTTTGCAGTTTCTCTTCGAGGTTTACCTCGTCTTCCGCCGGCATCCGGCCCGTGACGTTTCGCCCCCATCGATCAATTCCTATGTACGAGTAAATGGGCATAATTCTTCAAACCTTCAGTCGTGTCACACGCAACAGCTCGTCCAGCGTTGTTATCCCTCGGAGTGCCCTTTGCAGACCGTCCTCGAACATGGTTTTCATCCCGTTCTGACGCGCCAACCGATAAAACTCGGGTGCGCCACGTCTCGACACAATCGCATCGTGAAAATCGTCCGTGATGACCATCAGCTCGAATACGCCCTGTCGCCCTTTGTACCCGCTGTCCTTGCACATGGCACACCCCGAACCCCGCCAGAGCCGGATCGGAACATCTTGGGGCGGTTCAATTTGCAGCCGTTCAAAGACCCTTTCCGGCTCGGGTTCGGGTTTGCGGCATTGATCGCAAATTTTGCGCACCAACCGTTGCGCCAGAACGGCAAGCAAGCTGTCCGGCAACAGATACGGTTCAACGCCCATGTCGAGCAGGCGCGGCAGTGCGCCCGGGGCATCGTTCGTGTGTAACGTCGTGAACACAAGATGCCCCGTCAACGCCGCCCGTACCATGAGCTGCGCAGTCTCGGTATCCCGCGTTTCACCCACCAGAATAATGTCCGGATCCTGCCGCAACAGCGCCCTCAACCCCGCGCTAAAAGTCAATCCGACTTCGTCCTTGATCTGGGTCTGCGTCAGACCCGGCATTTTGTATTCAATAGGGTCTTCCAGAGTGAAGATGCTGACGTCCTCGGTGCACAGCTCGCGCAGGATCGCATAAAGAGTGGTTGTCTTGCCACTGCCGGTCGGTCCCGTGACGATTATGACGCCATGCGGCTTGTCTATCAGGGCCCTGACCTGGCTTTCCATTTCTGGCGTCATACCAAGAGTGCCCAGCCGGATAACCTGCGACCCGGGATCAAGAATCCGCAACACCATGTTCTCCCCGTAAGCCGTCGGTAAAGAGGAAACACGCAGGTTGATATCGCGCTGCCCGACCTTGACCGTCGCCCGCCCGTCCTGCGGGATGCGCGATTCCGCCACGTCCATTTCGGCCATTATCTTGAGCCGGGCGGTTACAAGCGGCGCGACAACACTCGGCAGGAGAACGTCCTGATGGAGCACGCCGTCCAGTCGCATCCGGACCCGCATCATTTTCTCTTCCGGTTCGAAGTGTATATCGCTTGCCCCGAGATTGACCGCCCGGGTAATAATCTGGTTCACCAACCCTATAATGGGCGCGTCGTTCTCCGAGGCTTTGACGTTTTGCTCCTCCGTCGTTTCAACCTTTTGCTCGGCGTGCTCCAGTTTTTCCTCTTCGATTAACTTGTCGATGGTCTGTTGGATGGCATCGCCAACGTTACGCGTTCTGTCCAGCCATGCCAAAATGTCGCTTTCGGCGGCAGTAACAACTTCGATATGCAACCCGGTCAATTGGCGCAAAGTGTCAATCGCTCTTACATTTGACGGGTCCGCAAACGCCACTACCAGCGAGCCGTTTCTATGTTTGAGAGGCAGCACCCGGAACCGCCGCGCAATCTCGATCGGCACCAAATCAAGAGCTTCTTTTTCCGGCGGGGATTTTTTGAGGTCAACGCGCTCCGCTTTGACCTCCTTGCCCATCATCGCGGCGATTTGATCAGCAGTGACGAAACCGAGATCGACGAGGATCTTGCTCAGCCTTCCACCCCGTTGCCGCTGCTCTCGAATCGCCAACTGGAGCTGGCTGTCGGTGATCAGTCCCGCCGCCAAAAGCCGGTCAACCACTCCGCCGACTATCGGTCGAGCGCTCGCTTGTGCTGTCGCAGACATTTGCCTGAGTCCTGAGCCGGAGGCTGCTTTCAAGCGAATCCAACCGGCCCAGGTTGTAAATCATGAACCCGGGGCTTTTCACATGGAAAACACACCACGCCCTCCCGGATGCAAAGCCCACCCTTGGCATCCGCTTTGATCCCGCTTCACTTGTGCGCAAGGTAAACCAACACGTCAACCGTGTTATCAGCGGCTGGCGCTGAGTATTTAACGCGCCCAAGTGTGTTTGCCGTCGCCGTCCCTTTTTGAACAAAATCAAGGTCGCCGTCGATCCGGTTGTTGAGTTCAATTGCATCGTCAATGTTTACACCCTGTATGTAAGCCTGAACGACCCACTTCCCTGAAGCGTCGTTCGCAGGATTCGGAGACGTGCTGTTGTTGTCCAGGTTGTACGCAGAGTTTGATGCGGTCGCTGCTGTCGCCGCTGGCAACCCGGCCACCAGTTGAATCTGGTGCGCGTTGGTGCTGGACAAATTACTCAGCTTGGTCTCGAAAGGCTTGTCCAACAATTCTTCCTGCATCAGGATGAGATCCCAATCAGCGTTGGTAGTTGTGAGGTCCGCCCCACCATACCCCCCGAACTTGCCGTATTTGCCATAATAGGACATTGCTGCGCTCTTGACCGAGTTGAGCGAAACCACTGCGCCGTTTATGCGTGATTCGTTGATCGCACTGAATATGCGCGGAACCAAAAGAGCAGAGAGTATCGCAATGATTGCGAGCACTCCCACCATCTCGATAAGAGTAAAACCTTCAGATCGATTGTTTGTCTGAATCTTCATGTTGCCCTCCGTCAGTTTCTAATTTGATCTTTTTATGTTATTGGCCGGACGGGGCCGGTTCCGAGGATTACCGAGGAACCGGCCCGTCTTCCTAGGATGCACCTACCATTGATCCCACGATCAACTCTCGAGCAGCATCAACCATGCACTTGCCAAAGGTCATTTGTGTGCAAGGTAAACCAGCACGTTGACCGTGTTATCAGCGGCTGGCGCTGAGTATTTAACCCGCCCAAGTGTGTTGGCGGTTGTCGTCCCTTTCGTTACAGTGTCAAGGGAACCATCAATGCGGTTGTTTAGTTCAATTGCATCGTCAATGTTTACGCCCTGTATGTAGGCCTGAATGACCCACTTCCCTGAAGCGTCGTTGGCAGGGTTGGGAGATGTGCTGTTGTTGTCCAGGTTGTACGCGGCGTTTGAATCGGTCGCTGCTGTCGCCGCTGCCAACCCGGCCACCAGTTGAATCTGGTGCGCGTTGGTGCTGGACAAATTACTCAACTTGGTCTCGAAAGGCTTCTCCAACAAACCTTCCTGCATCAGGACGAGGCCCCAATCAGCGTTCGTGGTGGTAAGGTCTGCCCCGTTGTAACCACCAAATTTGCCGTACTTGCCATAGTAGGCAACTGCTGCTGTTTTGGCAGAATTGATCGATGTTATCGCGCCATTCAGCCTTGATTCGTTGATCGCACTAAATATGCGCGGCACCAGCAGCGCGCTGAGCACCGCGATGATCGCAAGCACACCCACCATTTCAATCAGGGTGAAACCTCGTGATCTGTTTTGGACTTGTGTTTTCATTGTTGCTTTCCTGTTTATCTGATTTTTTGTTGGTTCAATGTTTTTCTGGCAACCACCACAGCCCTTGCTATGGCAGTTGAACCCGGATCTAACATACTCCACCTATTCCCAAACAAGTCGGGTCTGTCCGCTTCCACTGTCGGGAAGTTGTACATTTGATGTGTAGGATCAAACCCTACAACAGCTCTGTCCACCGACCACAACGCCATCACCTCCATATCACCGTCATCAACAGAAAATACCTCGACCCCTTCATTCCCCGGCATGTTATTTTTTGAAAACACTCCGAAACACACACAACAAATCCGCCCTTCATCCAATGGGCCTTCCAACTCATCCGGCACATTCACCGCATATCTTTCCCGACGCTTTCGGGCTCTTGCTCCGAACCGGCTCCGCAATCTAAATGATTGAAACCTTCATCCCCCTCCACAAAGCACCAACTGGCTCCAACCGGACAGATAACTAGACATGTGAAAAGAAAATGATCATTCTGATTTTGCGCCTCTTCAGACGTCAAAAAATCCGGCGTTCGTATCGCCTGGCTGTTCGGATGCGAATGGCGGTGCCAGGCTCGTTGTTTCCTACGCGCCACGGACCGCCGCCACCTTTCACCACCCCATTTTTCTGCCTCCCATTTTTCTGCCGATGATTTTTTCGCCTCTTTTTCCTTCTTTCGGCTATCACCGAGAAATCACATGTCGGGTCTTTCGGTTAGCCGAAAAAAGGAAAAGAAAACGAAAAAACACGAAAGAATGCGACCGCCATGTTCTTACTTCTTGCGGCTCCGATCCTGACCGCCCGGTGAACGGCGCGCTCCCGGCGCGATTGCTTACCCCGCCGCGCCGGGACGACCGCGGCCATCTTTCACCACCCCATTTTTCTGCTTCACATTTTTCTGCCTTTCCAAGATGTCAGATTGTCTGCGCACTGTTCTCGCCAACCGCCTTACCGAAAAAAACAAGCCGCACTGGGGGCAGGCACGTGGTTCAGCAATCGTTCACCACCCCCTCTTTCTGCCCTCCATTTTTCTGCCTTTGATTTTTCGCCTCTTTTTCCTTTTTTCGGCTATCACCGAAAAATCACGTATCGGTTCTTGCGGTTAGCCGAAAAAAGGAAAAGAAAACGAAAGAAGGTAATCGACCTATTCCTGCTGTTCCGACACAACTTGCAACAGCGCGCGAGTCGTGGCAGCCCATCAATGGCCCGAGTGGATTCCGACCACCCGACACTGTCGTTCTCTCCCCCGTGGGGAAACCGCGAAAAAACGTACCCAGGGACGCCAAGGAGGATGGGTCAAATCCTTGCGCGGGCCGGTGGGGCAAGCGTTGAGCCCGCGAGGCGCCTGCGCCCCCCAGCTCCAAACACAAACCGTCCGGATAACCAGGAATGCCTGCCTGTGCGTCGCACGCAGACAGGCGGCTGCGCCGGCCTCGCCGCTACCAGGCGCCAACTCACGTTCATCCAGCCAACGACCGTTACTTGTCGGACGTGCGTATCCAACGCACCCGGTTGGGCGAAACGATGACCAGCCGGTTATAGAAATCAGATTGTGATCGGTTCCGAAGCAACGGCACCAGCAACGCTGCGATGTTCTCAGTCGTCGGTGGATGGGTCTTGACGCGGATTACGCCGCAATGTTCAGAGAGCGGCAGCACGACCCAGTCACCAAAGTGCTCGTCCAACGTGACGAGGACTCGGCGCTCGCACACGGCTCGGTTGAGTATCAGCTTGTCGTCGGCGCGGGCCTGTCCAACTTCCGTGGCGCGGATCACGTCATGGCCGTAAGATCGCAGGAGATCTGCAAGTTCCGCCCGCAGCATCTGGTCCAAGTAGAGGCGCACAACGGTTCAGGCCGGTTCCAGCGCACTGAATTCAGTGTGCAACACAGCGTGACGGGCGTAATCCAAGACCGCCTGGATGTCCCCACGCTCCAGCTCGGGATAGCCGCGCAGTATGGAATCCCACGATTCGCAGGCGGCCAGTTGCTCCAGAATTGCCGCCACCGAAATCCGCGTGCCTTTGATCACCGGCTGCCCGCCGCAAACGCGCGGGTCAATCTCAATTCGCCCATTCATGGCACCATATATTACATATCCGTCCTAAATCCGGCAAGTTGTCGTCCTCACCCAAACCGGGCGCCACCATGTATTACTATATTAAGAAATCGATCATTTTTGCGAAGATTTCAGACTGCGAGTTTGCTCAATTTGCCACCAGAGTGCGGCCTTTGGAGTCGAGTATAATACTGGGTAATCTGCGCGGAAATTGCAGATCAGCGAGTGCTTCGAGACTTTTGCCTTCCAACTTTTCGGCCACTGATCCCGCTCGCATTTCCCCATTTGGCGACGAAGTCGCCCCTTTCAGCGCGGCGCGACAGAGCGCCCAGCTTGGAACGAACGCCTTTACCTCGCCCGGATCATTCGGCTGCGGCTGCGCCGCGCTGAGCGAATGGCGGGGACAGGCTCGTTGTTTCCAACGTGCCGCAAGTGCGCGGCCATTTTCTACCACCCTATTTTTCTGCCCTACATTTTTCTGCCTTTGACTTTTTCGTCTCTTTTTCCTTTTTTCGGCTATCACCGAAAAACCACACGTCGGTCTTTTCTGTTAGCCGAAAAGAGGAAAAGAAAACGAAAAAACACGAAAGAATGCGACGGCCATGTTCTTACTTCTTGCGGCTCCGATCCTGACCGCCCGGTGAACGGCGCGCTCCCGGCGCGATTGCTTACCCCGCCGCGCCGGAACGACCGCGGCCATCTTTCACCACCCCATTTTTCTGCTTCACATTTTTCTGCCTTTCCAAGATGTCAGATTGTCTGCGCACTGTTCTCGCCAACCGCCTTACCGAAGTAAGAAGCTGCACTGGGGACAGGCACGGAGTTCAGAGCCGGTCCAGATTCGGTCGTCGGACTTGCGTTATCTAAACCGGTGTAACATCGGTTGTCGGATTGATGCGCCCGACACGGGCACGGTGCCGACCGCGATTGCTTTCTCCAACGGGTTGGTACGTGCGCGGCCATTTTTCACCACGCCATCTTTCTGCCCTCCATTTTTCTGCCACCAACGTTTCTGCCGCAGATTTTTCTGCCCGGTCAATCTGTGGGCCGTCCCGAAGTCCGTGGGGATGACGCCATCCCAAACGCCTCGCTCCCATCTCGAGTTCACCAACAACAGCTCTCAGGTTTTCGGGAGAGAGCCCGGTTACTGGGACGCTTTCAATGCTTGTTCGAGATCGGCACGAAGATCATCTGGGTGTTCAAGACCGATGCTGAGCCTGACCAGTTCGGGCGTGATTCCTGCCGCTCTTTGTTCTTGTTCCGACAATTGCGAATGTGTGGTTGTAGCCGGATGAATTGCGAGGCTTTTGGCATCACCGACATTCGCAAGATGCGAGATCAGTTTGAGCGAATCGATGAATTTGCGACCGGCGTCTTTGCCGCCCTTGATGCCGAACACGACCATCGAACCGCCCTTTCCCCGAAGATATTTCTTGTTGAGGGCATACATGCTGTCGTCGGGCAGGCCCGGGTACCGCACCCAATCGACAGCGCGGTGCGATTTCAGGAAAAGAGCGACTTCGAGTGCATTCGAGCAATGCCGTTCCATTCGCAGCGGCAGAGTTTCGATGCCCTGGAGGAACATCCACGAGTTATCGGGCGAAATGCACGCCCCGAGGTTCCGCAACGGCACCGTCCGCATCCGCAAAATAAATGCGAGCGGGCGCAGCGGATCGGGCAGGTCAATGCCCCATCGCAAGCCATGGTAACTCGAGTCAGGTTCGGTGTAGAGAACGTGGCGACCGGCGGTCCAATTGAACTTTCCGCTGTCAACGACGACGCCGCCTATGCCGGTTCCGTGTCCGCTCAGCCATTTGGTCAGCGAATGAACCACAATGTCCGCGCCGTGCTCGATCGGGCGTGTCAGGTACGGTGTCGAGAACGTCGAGTCAACGATCAATGGCAGACCGTGGTCATGGGCTATGCGTGCCACGGCTTCCAGATCGGTCACTTCAAGAGCCGGGTTCGACACCGTCTCGCAGAACAGTGCCCGGGTCCGATCGTCTATTGCCCGGGCGAAGTTTTCGGGCTGATTTGAATCGACGAATTTCACCGTGATGCCAAGGCGGGGAAGGATATCGTTGAACTGCGTGTACGTGCCGCCGTAGAGATTTCGTGCGCTGACAATGTTGTCGCCGGCCTGAGCCAGATTGATGATTGAATAAAAGATTGCGCTTGTGCCCGAGGCCAGTGCGAGACCGCCGGCTTCAGGCGCGCCTTCCAACAACGCGACGCGCCGTTCGAGCACGTCGGTGGTCGGGTTCATCAACCTCGAGTAGATGTTCCCCAGCTCGCGGAGAGCGAACAGGTTTGCTGCGTGTTCGGTGCTTCGGAACACGTATGAACTGGTGCGATATACAGGAACCGCGCGTGACAGAGTGGCCGGGTCAGGCTGTTGTCCGCCGTGCAAGCAAATTGTTTCAAACTTCATGCGTCATAGAATTGCCCATGTTTGGGGCGGACGCAAGCCAACCTCGGCAGATAATGTGACAGGCTCGTTGTTTTCGGGCGCGCTCCCGAGCGCGATTGCTTACCCCGCCGCGCCGGGACGACCGCGGCCATCTTTCACCACCCTCATCTTTCTGCCTCCCATTTTTCTGCCATTGGAAGCGACATGGGGACAGGCACGTAATTCAGAGCCGGTAAAGATTCGGTCGTCGGATTTGCGTTATCGAAACCAGTGTAACATCGGTTGTCGGATCGATGCGCCTGGGGACGGGCGCGCTCCCAACCGCGATTGCTTTGTCCAGCGCACCGGCAGGAGCGCGGCGATTTTTTACCATCTCATTTTTCTGCCCTCCATTTTTCTGCCTTTGACTTTTTCACCTCTTTTTCAATTTTTCGACTATCACCGAAAAACCTCAGCGCGGCGCAGCCGCAACCAAACGCTCGAGGCGTAACCATTGCGCTGGTTGCGGGAACATCGCTGTTTCGCGCCGCGCTGAAAGGGGCGACTTCGTCGCCCACGGGAGGAGTTGCGAGTCCGATCGGCGGACGAACAGTTCGAAGGCAAGAGTCTCGAACCACCCGCTGATCTGCGATTTCCGCACAGATCATCCAATACTAACTCCAAAGGCTCCACGCTGGTGACAAACTGAACAAACTCGCAGCCAGAAAATCTTCGCAGAAATGATCGATTTCTCAATATAGTTATAAAGAGGAAAAGAAAACGAATAAACACGAAAGAAGGCGCTCGGCCTGTTCTCGCTGCTTTGCGGCTCGGATGTTGAACATGCGAGCACGGACGCGATCCGGCTTCGTATTTCACAAACTTTTTTCTTGCCGAGGAGATTGACCAGTGCCAAATTAGACGCGTTGTTTGAAGCGGGTTGAACTCGCTCCAGTTCTTTGGAATGACACAGAAAAGTGACTTTACCCTGCCCTTGCTCGTGTATCGAAACAAAGTCCTTGAACCGTAGTCTCAATAGCAAGGAGCCCGGATGTCCGACAGCAGCCGACAGGCCTTGACTGGAAGTCGAAAGTTGCCGGCAGGGTTCCACTTGTTTCTTGCAAGTTCAAAGGAACTGTTGCACACGGCTTGCGGCGGGGTTTTATTTTCCCGCATTAGAATTGTTTGTTGAACTGCGGTTACCGCAGCGCGGCGCAGTCGCCACCGAACAGTCACGGCGAAATGCCGGCGTTCGGCTGACGTTCGTTCCCAGCTTTGCGATCGGCTGCGCCGCCCTGCCCGCGGAAATTTCATTGCCCCCCAGGACCATAAGTCAGGATGGGCAAATGAATCCCTGCAGGACAAGAGCATCGAACGACCACAAAGTTTGCGATCCTCGCGCAAATTCTTTCGCGCAGGACGCCAAACCTCGAACATCAACACAACAACAAATTCGGCCATGGCAGAAAACGATCTTTTTGGATCACAGGACCGCGCGGCGCAACCGCCGCAATCAGGCGCGCCGGTCGCCTCGCGCGCGCCGCTGGCGGCAAGGATGCGCCCGCGTACTCTGGCCGAGTTCGTCGGTCAACAGCATATCCTCGGCCAGGGGAAATTGCTTCGCCGGGCAATCGAAGCCGATCGGATACAATCCCTGATTTTTTTCGGGCCACCCGGCACGGGCAAAACCTCGCTTGCACAAGTGATCGCGCAACAGACACGATCGCGGTTTGTGCGGCTCAGCGGTGTAGAATCAAACGTGGCCGATATCCGGCGCGAGCTGGCTGCAGCGGCGAACCGCCTCGCCAACGCAGGTCAAACAACGATCCTTTTCATTGACGAAATTCATCGTTTCAACAAAGCCCAGCAGGACGTGCTCCTGCCGGATGTCGAGAACGGAACAGTACGCCTGATTGGCGCCACGACGCACAACCCGTTTTTCTTTGTCAATTCGCCGTTGATATCACGATCCCAAATCTTCGAGCTCGAACCCCTCAGCGAATCCGAGCTGGAAGAAATTCTGAAGCGCGCCCTTGCCGATCCCGATCGCGGTTTGGGCAACGTCAAAGTCAGGATCGATGACGACGCGTTGCGGCATTTGGCGCGCGTCGCCGACGGCGATGCGCGCAAGGCATTGAACGCACTCGAAATCGCAGCGTTGACCACTTCACCCGAACCGGACGGCACAGTGCACATCAGCCTCGCTGTGGCCGAACAGAGCATCCAAAAGAAAGCTGTTGTCTATGACGCCGACGAAGACGGGCATTACGACACCATATCGGCTTTCATAAAATCCATGCGCGGCAGCGATCCGGATGCGGCATTGTATTGGCTGGCGAAAATGATCCACGCGGGCGAGGACCCGCGGTTTATTGCGCGCCGAATTGTGATCTGCGCCGCTGAAGACGTCGGGCTTGCCGATCCGATCGCGTTGGTGCTAGCCCAGGCCGCATCTCAGGCGGCGGAGTTCGTCGGGTGGCCCGAAGCACGGATTCCCCTTGCTGAAGCGACCGTCTATATCGCGACTGCAAACAAAAGCAATAGCGCGTACATGGCGATCGAAGCCGCGCTCGCTGACGTCAAACAAGGCCGTACATTGACCGTGCCCGTTCATTTGCGCGACGCGAATTACCCCGGCGCAGAACGCCTTGGCCACGGCAAAGGTTACGAGTACGCCCATGATCACCCGGGCCACTTCGTCGCTCAGGATTACCTCGGCGCGTTCCGACGTTATTACGAGCCCACCGATCAGGGCGTCGAACGCAAGATCAAGGAAAGAGTCGAACGCTGGCGGGCCGAACTCGATCGTGCAAAACAGAAAGCGCCACAGCCCAATCAGGGAATCTCACCGGCGCCCCACCCGGATACACCCTCGAGCTGAATACAGCCAGATTTCCAGGCCTTGCAAACACGCGCCCAACAGCAAGTCATGACAGATATTCAAGCAAAGAAGAGCGAACTCCGACGTGCACTGCGATCCAGATGGAAAACTGTTACCGATCGCGAACGGACCGAATTATCCGCACTGGCGGTGGAATTGATGCGCAACCGACCCGAATGGAAACAAGCCCGCAAGGTTATGTTGTTTGCCCCGCTCCCGGACGAACTGGATATCCGGCCGCTGATCACCGACGCCTTGAACTCGAATCGGCTCGTGGCACTGCCAAGGTTCAACCATGAGCAGGATATGTATGAAGCTGCCGTGGTCGCTGACAGCACAACGGATTTGATCCCCGGGTTCAAGGGAATCATTGAACCGGACCCGAAATGCCCCACTGTGCCATTGGCTGAGTTCGATCTTGTGCTGGTACCCGGGCTCGGGTTCGATTCAACGGGCGCAAGGCTCGGTCGCGGCAAAGGGTATTACGATCGAATACTGGTTGATGTCAGGGGCAAACGATGCGGCGTGGCCATGGATTGGCAGGTGGTCCAAGCGATACCCGTCTCGGGGCATGATATCAAGGTGGACTTCATATTGACGCCAACACGCTGGATCGAATGCGGGACCATCGCAGTCGGGTAGCGCGACATAAAAATTCGGGGCGCAGAAAGATGGATGGCAGAGACATGTTTGGCAGAAATATGAGGGGCAGAAAAACGCGGTCGGGGGCGATGTTCGGGATGATGGCAAACAGTGGCTTGTTTCATCGAGCATCTTTCTGCCAAACATTTTTCTGCCATGAACATGTTTATGCCTCGCAGCATCGCAATCCGCGCGACCTGTTGTTGGCGACACGCCGCTCACGCAAATCAACGGCAAACCTCCAGCTCTACAGTCTGTGGCAGAGACATCTTTAGCAGAAATATGAGGGGCAGAAAAACGCGGTCGGAGGCGATGTTCGGGATGATGGCAAACAGCGGCTTGTTTCATCGAGCATCTTTCTGCCAAACATTTTTCTGCCATGAACATGTTTATGCCTCACCACATCGCGATCCGCGCGACCTGTTGTCGGCGACACGCCGCTCACTCAAGTCAGCCCCGAACCTCTGGCTCTACAGTCTGTGGCAGAAACATCTTTGGCAGAAATATGAGGGGCAGAAAAACGCGGTCGGGAGCGATGTTCGGGATGATGACAAACAGTGGCTTGTTTCATCGAGCATCTTTCTGCCAAACATTTTTCTGCCATGAACATGTTTATGCCTCACCACATCGCGATCCGCGCGACCTATTGTTGGCGACACGCCGCTCGCTCAAATCAACCCCGAACCTCTGGCTCTACAGTCTGTGGCAGAGACATCTTTAGCAGAAATATGAGGGGCAGAAAAACGCGGTCGGGGGCGATGTTTGGGATGATGGCAAACAGCGGCTTGTTTCATCGAGCATCTTTCTGCCAAACATTTTTCTGCCATCAACATGTTTTTGCCTCGCCACACCGCGATCCGCGCCACCTGTTGTTGGCCACACACCGCTCACTCAAATCAGCCACGAACCTCTGGCTCTACAGTCTGTGGCAGAGACATCTTTGGCAGAAACATGAGGGGCAGAAAAACGCGGTCGGGA
>Ga0315298_1001358_pt1 | contig 45166 bp, 50 predicted proteins | sample WHS_1_MG_FD_203077 | JGI IMG/M metagenome (GOLD analysis project Ga0315298, IMG submission 203077) | Extremophilic microbial mat communities from Washburn Hot Springs, YNP, Wyoming, USA - WHS_1_MG | ecosystem: Environmental > Aquatic > Thermal springs > Hot (42-90C) | place: USA: Wyoming...
ATGGAAAACTTTTGATTCAAAGTCGAGGTTGCTTCCTTCTTGTCCCGTGTGGGTAACAGACAACAAATGTGTTACTTGAGTTTCAAGATAATCTAAAACTTCTTCTAAATCGCCTAATGTTTCAGGTTTTATTCCACAGACGAGGCGAGTCACCGGAGCTTCAACTTCAACATTTAATCCGCCTACGTCAAGTGGCATGTTTCGACCGAACTTCTCAATTAAATGTTCAACTAAGTGGCGAGCATGTCCGATGTGTGTTGCTGCGCCTATGCAACAAGCCAAAAGCACTATCCGCGATTGTTGAGCCGACATGTTTATTCCGCATGCTCCACGTTTGTTTCCAGTTAAGTCGCATTTTCCGAAAGTACAGAGGCAGCAAACGTCGCAGAAGGGTAGGTAGAAGGGTTTGTAGCGTTGAAGAAGCTTCATGTCCCATTCTCTCAGCGCCGTCAGCGATGGAAACGGCGTTGGACCTATCGGTTCCGTCCATTTTTCCTCGGCAATTTTGCCTATGGAAAGCTGAAGGTTTTTGAAAGTTCCAATGTCAGTTTTAAACTCGTCAATTTTTATGTTAACATTCTTCCTATTCACCAGTAACACAACCTAAATGGTTCAGAAGATTTATCCTTGATAACACATTGTTTTAAACTTTTCTAGTAATATTTTCCATAATAATGAAAAGAAACTGCTGCCCATTTATCTTTGCAAGTAACCAGCTTTTTCCATAATCTTTACGACAGAAACATAAGCAGGAGAATACTCGGGTAACCCCAGCAAAGGTTTCCCAGCAAGAACATACTCCTCAACAACCTCGTCGTAGGCAATTTTCCCCAAAAACTTATGCTTCAACATTTTTTCAGCCTTCTCGCCTAGGCTTTCGGGGAAACGGAAACCTCCTACTACGTAGAAGTTTTTGAAGTTGATTTTAACTTCTTTTGCTATGCGGTAAGCCCTTTCTACATGATCAAAGGACTTTTTGGATGGGTCAAGAACGTCGAAAATGTCATCAACCCTGGACGTGATTCTACGGTTTAAATGCTCTAATCCCGCAGGCGAGTCAATCAAAACATACTTGTAATTTTTGGTTAATGACTCTAAGGCACCTTTCAAGGCGGCGTTTGGCAGACAGTAACAGCCCTCAACCCATTTTGTTCCAAGAGAAATTAAATCGAAAGAGTCGCTTTCATACATTCCATGTGCCCAAATCTTGCCTTCGATTCTTTCTGTTGGCGGAATACCGACAGTTGTTCCTCCACCTTCGATAAAGGTTTCTACAAGCAATTCTGAAATTGTCTTTTTCCCAGCCTCTCTCAGGTCAACTCCAACCATCTCGCCGAGGTTCTGGTCAGGATCTGCGTCTACAAGTAACAGCGGGGTTTCTCCCGCCTCAACAAAGTATTTAGTCATTAAGGCGACAAAGCTTGTTTTTCCAGTTCCGCCGCGACCTATTGTGACAAGCATTTTCATAAATTTCTCCTCATCAATTAGAATACGTCCAAGTATTTTAGGCGTTTTTCGCCGTAAGCCTATTACCAATGTTCTCTATGGCTTTTAAAGCCTCAGATGCCTCGTGTTTAAGCGGTGTTCCCCCGCGCATCTCGGCCTCAACAATTCTTGGGTCGAAAGGCACAAAGCCAAGAACCTTTAAACCGTTTTTCCCCGCGAACCCCTCTATAACTTTCTTCTGAACCTCGTCTCCAACCTTGTTGCCAACAATAAAAATTTTCTTTAACCCCGCCTTTGCGCTTAAGTCATAAATGTTTTTGGCGGTTTCAAGAGCCTTTAAACTGGCATCAACAACTATGAGCATAACATCCACATGCTGCGCCGTTCCTCTCCCAATGTGCTCTATGCCCGCTTCCATGTCGACAACCACAGCTTCATCACGTTCGACAACCAGATGCCTAAGAAGCGCCCGTATAACAGCGTTAGCTGGACAAGTGCAGCCAGAACCCATCGAACGCACAGTACCCATAACAATCAAGTTCACACCAAAAGGAGTTGCCACAGAATAGTCGCGCACAATATCGTCAACGGTGAAGGACAATCGAAAAACTCCAGAATAACCCGTGCTCGTTTTCGACTCAAGCAACTCCTTATTCTCAGATATGGGCAATATTTTACGGGCTTCCTCAGGCGGCAAACCCAACGTCAAAGCAAGATTTGGCGAAGGATCAGCGTCAATGGCTATGGTTTTTAAGCCGTTTTTCGCAAAGAAATAGGCTAGACTCCCAGAGATTAGGGTTTTGCCTACGCCGCCTTTGCCTGAAACAGCGATTTTCAAAAAAGTTTCCTCACGTTAACTTGCAATTGCAAACTTATTTACGTTTTTTCTCAAAAAATGGGAAGTTGAGTTGCGCGTCTGAAATTTGCAGTTCAAAACGTCTATTCTAAGCCCTTAAAAAGCCACGAAAGATCTGGACGCTTCTCCCGTCTTTCAACTTTTTCAGCCAACGCGTGAACCACTATCGGCAAGGCTATGGTTGCGTCACAGAAGCACTGCACATTCCTCCCCTCTTTAGCCTCTTTTCCCCAACTTATTGCCTCTTCAAAAGTGCATCCGGAAAGCCCACCCCAATGGGGAGCGTCCGTAGTTATTTGTATAGCGTATTTGTGAGGATATGTTCTTTCATACTTTCTGGATTCGGTTAGGCTTTTGCCAACTGACGTCAGCTGGATAACGTCTTTTGGAACCCCGCCGCCTATGTATATTACTCCACTGTCCGCGGTTTTGGCTTTAATATCGACTAGCTGCTCAAAATCCTTCATCTGGTCGATGGTGATGTTGAAGTTGCTTTCAAATTTTCTATTCAGTAAATAAGCTATTCCGTATCCGCTGTCAACTATGGCAGGGCAAAATACGGGCACTTTGTTTTCGTAGGCTGTCGCTGTGATACTTTTTATTCCAAGCTGCGACAATTCTTTTCCGAATAGATACAGGAACTCTGCAGAAGAATACTTGTAGTCGGGCTTTAATTTTTTCATGAAATTAGCGATTAGGCTTTCCATCTGCCTATATTCTAATTCATCTGCGAAAATGTCATAGAACCTGTCTATTTTGTTCTCTAAGAGAACTTTATCGTCAACAAGATGGTGTCCTTGCCAGTAAGTGCCACCCATAGCCTCCAAAATGTCTTCAGAAATGTTTGCGCCGGTCGAGACTATGACATCGATGAAGCGTTTTTCAATAAGCCATTTAACTATTTTCCACTGTCCCGTTGTGCTCATAGAACCGGCAAAACCAAAAAATATGGTTAAATCATCTTTAAGCATTTCTTCCCAGACTTCAACTACCTCGCCAAGTTTTCTCCCTTGAAAGCCAGTCTTAGCCATCTCAGATAGAAGCTCTGATATTTTCTTCGGAGCTTTCACCTCTATAGGCTCAAGCTTCTTTTTAAAGAATGGAGTCGCTCTCTTTTCTTTAATCACTTTTTCACACCACACTTTTAGAAAGTTAATTGTTTTTCCACTGTCTTTTAAATTTTTATTTTTCAAAATCGCCTTGCCCGCGCGCAACTTGCTATAGTTGGTATAGGTTTCCTACACTGTTCCAAACAAAGGCGTCAGGAATGGCTTTTGCAATTGTAAAGACTCCCCTCCAACCAGTGCAATGTGACGGAGCCACTAACGCTGGGTTTAATTGTTTAAGCATTTTGACAGTTTTGTCTATTCTTGCCTCAAAGTGTTTTCCAGCAAGATGGAAGCCGCCCATCACAGCGTAAACTTCAGAGACCCCCGTCACTTGCTTCGCGTAAAGAACAGAGTTTATTATGCCAGCGTGGGCGCATCCAGATATAACCACTAAGCCTTTTCCTTTGAGGTTTACAACAAGCGCTCGGTCATCCAAAACTAAAGGGTCTGGAAGCCACTTGCCATCCAAATAAAACCTTTGCTGAGGATAGCCTTTCTCAAAATCTGTTTGCCGTGGAATTTCGCCGGTAACCAGTATCGCACCGTCTGCAAGAAGGTAAGGCCTTTTTGTTTTGACAAACTTGGCTGGTTTCACATCCTCCTCTGACGGAAAAGGCGGATATTCCCTTATAGTGCCTTTTAAGTCTTCTATACCTCTTCTCCTAAACATGTCGTCATGCACTATAATAGGCAAATCCTTTTTATTGATAAAGCGTATTGTTTCCACAAGCCCGCCTGAGTGGTCGTAGTGACCATGGGAAAGCGCTATTGCTTCGATTTGTGTTAGGTTAACTCCCATGTTACAAGCGTTTGTAACCACTCCCTTCGAGCTTATTCCAGTGTCAAACAAAACGTTATGAGAACTATCGCCTACTAAAACGCGAATCAACACTGAAAAACCGTGTTCAGCTATTGGATAACGAAGGTATTTTCTAACCCAATCCTCTCCCATACGCTCTCTCACCCAGCTCCGCAGAGGTTTAACTTCTTCCCTATTGACTGTGGACAAAAGATCGATGGAGTTGTCCATGAGGCTTAGTATTTCTACGCTATCAACCGCTTTCAGCATCATAGGAACAAGTCCTCATGCTCTGGCCTTATTAACTCTGTTGCTTTTGCGCTTTCAGACTTTTGATATTTGTACCCGCGGATTATTGCTGCCGGAACCCCTTCATCCGCCTGCCCAATAACCAACTCTGCAGCGGAAGCCAGTTCGTCAGCAACCGCTGTCTGCTTAACCTGCAGTACATAGCCAAACAAGTCTTTCTCGCCTCTCCTGTCTCGAATGGGCTTTATGCCGGCAACACCAATCGCCACGTTAATTTCGCCCTCCCTTAAAGGGCGACCATGAGTGTCGGAAATTATGACTGCAACGTCACAGCCTGTCAGCCGCTTTATCTCCCCTCTTATTTTTTGAGCTGAAATGTCTGGGTTGTCAGGCAATAAAGCGACGAAGCATTCTCCTGGAACGTTGGATTTGTCGACGCCTGAGTTTGCACAGATAAACCCGTGTTTTGTTTCTGTTATTATTTTGCCGTCGCCCATGCGTTTAATATTCTTGGATTCACGGAGGACGACCTCAACTATTGCTGGGTCTTTCCTGTATTGCTTAGCTATGTTTTTCGCAAACTCAGATGGCTTAACCTCGTTTAGGTTTATAATTTTTCCTTCCGCTCTAGAAACAATAACGTGTGTTATAACGATTATGTCTCCGTTCTGGATTGACGTTCCCTGTTTTTCAGCGGCTTTGCAGATGAGTTCGGCGATGTTGTCTCCAGCCTTTACAATTGGCAAGTCTCTAATTCCAATTATCTGAATGGGGTTCATGGAAAGATTCCGCTTTTAAGTGGGCCTTGCAACTATTTAAGTTCAGCTTTCCCAATCGCTAATAGACAAAAGTTTTTGCAAAAACTTTAAACTTGAACATTTTGTTATCGTGTATAAAGCGTGTTGTCCATGAGCACCCCGAAGGTTAGTTTTGAAGATTCGCTTAGAAAGAATGTCGTTGACACTGGAAAATGTGTTGGCTGTAGCGCATGCATTGTTGTCTGTCCCTTCAACTGCCTCGAATATGTGGATGAGGAGCCGAAGGTGGTTAAGGAATGTAAGGTATGCGGAATCTGCGCGCAAGCGTGCCCCCGCTATTATTGGGATTGGTCTAAAGCTGAGAATTTCGTTTTTGGAAGGGAAAGAAAGCCGGAGGAGGATTTCGGAGTTTACCGCAAGCTTGTCGTAGCTCAAGCAAAGAATGATGACGTATTAAGGGCATGCCAAGACGGGGGCGTCGTCACCGCGCTTCTTTTGTTTGCTTTAGAAAACGGGTTTATAGACGGCGCGGTTGTTTCTGCTTTAAGCCAAGAAAAACCCTTCCACCCAATTCCAAAACTGGCGGTGACACGCGAAGAAATTTTAGAAAGCGCTGGAACAAAATACTCCTACTCGCCGAACATCCAAGCCCTCGCAGAAGTCGCAAAACAGAAAAAATCGAGTCTAGCGTTTGTTGGCACTCCATGCCAGATTCACGCTATTCGAAAGATGCAGATGGCTGGACTGAAAAGATACACGGCGCCCATAAAGTTTTTGATTGGCTTAATGTGTTCAGAATCTTTCTATTACGAAGGACTTATGCAAAAGCACATTCAAGAAAAGCTTGGAATAAACCTAAACGCCATAAAAAAAATGAATATTAAAGGGAAAATGCTTATCACAACAGAAAAAGGCGTTAAGGCAATAGCACTATCAGAAATAAAGCAGTATGCTCGCCGAAGCTGCAGCTTCTGCGACGACTTCAGCTCAGAACTCGCCGACATATCCACAGGCGGATTAGGGCTAGACAAGTGGACATTCACAATCATCCGCACGGAAAAGGGTGAAGATCTTTTTTCAAAAGCTGATAAAGCGGGAATTTTGAACGTTAAGGCTGCAGAGACAGAAGCGAACGCATTGAACCTTTTAACTAAACTTTCTAGGAAGAAGAGGGGCGCAGTCAAAACGCCATAAAAAGTGTACTTATATTTCGCGGATTTCACACTGAAGTTTTTTAAGGATTTCTTCAGCTTTTGTCGGCTCCACTTTTAGCGTAATAAGCCGTTTAGATGTGCGCAATTTTAGCTTAACCACATCCTTTAACCTCTTCACAATACAGTATTCTGCGCGTCCGCTTATTTCGATGAACTTGTCAACATCAAATATTTCTGACGGCATACCCTTTTCTCCAAGGTTTTGGTGTCTTTCTTTAAATTTCCACATTTTTATCTATTTTGGTTTGCTTCAAAATAAAAGCCACACAAATACTCAAACGATTAACCAGCGTTAATACGCTAAAGGTAGAAAGAAAAGAGAAAGTTGCTCGGTTATTTACTCTGTTATTTCTTCGACTTCTTTTTTGCCCTTTTCCAGTTCCGTGACTTGCTCCGCGTCTTCCTTCAACAGTAATGCTTGAAATTCTCCAACATGTGTTTTCTCTTCCCTAGCCACTTCAAAAAGAACCTTCTTAATGGCTTCATTTTTTGTCGCCGCTGCCAGCTGCTCATAGAGGCTTACGGCGTCTAATTCAGCGATTATTGCCACTCTCAATATTTCGCGGTCTACAAGTTTCTCGCTAACCTTCTCAATTTTTATCGGTATTTGAGACATCATTCTACATTTACCTCCATGCATTCGTTATTTTTGCTTTCAAAACACATTAAACTTTCGCAAAGAAAAAAGCATTAAACATCGCTGCTAGAAATCTCCACCAACAATTTTTCTAGCCCTGTTCTGTTTCAGTTTCCTATAAAGTTGCTCAACTTTCTCGCGGCTAACATAGCCCTTATGTGGTCGAAAACCTCCAGAAAACCCATGCGGGATATGCAAAAGCTCGTGGATCAGGGTTTTCTCCTTCTCTTCCTCTGACAACTTGTCGTAACGTTCAGAAATAACCTCAATAATGTAGGATGGTGGAAGTTTAAACGCTTCCTGCCATATCTTGCCTAAACCATGAATGCGGGCAATTGTGCGCGTGGATTTGGAACCCTTACTTCTCACACAGAAGACGAACTGGGGTGGTATGTGGAAAAAGTCTAAGTTCGCGGCAATTTCGTCAACCCGTTTTTTCACGTCTGAAGCTTCAACATACTTTATCGGCATAGAATTGCCACCCCAATCACCTACACACTAGTTTGAATTAAATTTTGCCACTTTTGAAAATTCCGATTCAAAGCGCAAGTTGGTTGAGTAGAGGCCAAGTGATGGACCGGGGGGGATTTGAACCCCCGACCTCCTGAGTGCAAGTCAGGCGTTCATACCAAACTGAACTACCGGCCCAAGGGTTTTCTTGATATTTTGGTAACTCTGTTGGCTTTAAGGTTTTATGTATAACTATCGTTACTATCACAGTCCCAGGTTGAGGCGGCGAAACGGTGACGAAGGCTGATGATGCTGAAACTTTAGCGTCCGCTGGTTTAAGGGATGTATTTTTTAATTTAAGCCTTTTTCAGTTTCTAACTTTCGTCAGGAGGGGCACATTCTACACTTTCATGATAAACTACCTTTACATGTTGATGGGAAATGTTACGTCAACGGCGGCTCTTGGAACGCTTAACATGCTTGCTTCGGCCTTAGGTCAAAATCTGCTTTGGGGCAAGATAAGTGACCGTTACAAGGCGAGAGCGACGCTTATTATAGCAGGCGAAACAATAGCGGGATTAACGTATATAGTAGTCTTTCTGATTCACAGGTCTTTTCTTGATGTTGAAAACAACTTCGCTGCTGGCTTAACAATAATTTTCGGTCTATCCATACTAGAGTTCTTTTGGTCCATGTCGGATGTTGGATGGGCAGCACTGCTAACAGATGTCACAACTCCAAAAACACGGGGGAAAATCACCGGAGCATTAAATTTCATCGCGCACTTGGCAGAATGGTAGGCATATTGTGCGCTGGATACCTGTACTTTGACGGGGAAGGTTTCAAAAGTGGAATAATCTTTTATATAGTGACCATTTTGCTTTTCATTGGCACAATAACTATGGCTTTAGTTTCAAGGCGGGAAAGAACAAAAACCAAAAACATCCTAGTGATCGACAAACACGAGGAAAACTGGGATAAACTTTACATCGAAAACGAGAAAACTTACAACTGGTTTCTGGTAGCCCTCACAATAATAGTTTTGGGAGCAGCTTCAATAAATCAGGTTTTCCTCCTGTTTCTAGAACTCCCAGAAGGTTTAGGCGCAGAAAGCCACGAAATGAGCATGATACTTGCCTCTTGGACTGTTGGCGGGATGATTGCAAGCCTAGCCTCTGGAGGGCTTGCCAACAAAATTGGAAAAAGCAAAGCGATACTGTTGGGGTTGATTTTAGCGATTTTTACGCCGCCGTCTTACGCCTTTGCAAAAGATGCCTCCTTAATGGTGTTAGTTTACGGACTCAACGGAGCAGCATTCTGGATTATCCAAACAGTTGGTTTCGCCCTCGCTGGAGACCTAATTCAAGAACAAAAAAGAGGACGCTTGCTGAGCCGATATAACACGGTTATGGCATTAAGCTGGGGACCGGCAGGAATGCTTATCGGCGGGCCATTCGTAGATTTTCAAATTAACGTCCTCGGGCTGCAAAAACAAATAGCATGCATCAACGCTTTCTATCTTTCTTCAATTATAGTAGCTTTGGGCACATTGCTTTTCGCCGTGAAAATAGCATTTAAATCCTAAACGCACACTACATTTCTACAAGCAAAAATCAGGGTGGGAGGTCCTATTGGAGCTGAAAACCGTCAAAATCGACGTGCCAAAGGATTGCAACGTGATTTTGGGGATGGCGCATTTCATTAAGACCGTTGAAGACCTTTACGAAGCTTTGGTTAACGCTGTTCCAAACATAAAGTTCGGCATTGGTTTCTGTGAAAGTTCTGGTCCATGCTTGGTTAGGCATGAGGGAAACGATGAGGAGTTGAGGCGTTTGGCTGCTGAAAAAGCTTTTGAACTCGCATGCGGTCACAGCTTCATAATTTTCATAAAAAACGCTTACCCAATAAACGTTTTAGACAAGATTAAGAAGACGCATGAAGTCTGCACGGTTTACGCCGCAACAGCAAATCCCTTAGAAGTTGTTATTGCAGAAACCGAGCAGGGCAGAGGCATAATAGGCGTCATTGACGGTTTAAAGAGCAAGGGCATAGAGAAGGAAGAGGATGTTAAGGCGAGGAAGGAGTTTCTGCGGAAAATAGGATACAAGCTTGGTTAAACCAGAAAAACATAAGCAGGGTGAAGTTGCCCTTAATCGCGGTTTCAGGGGTGTTGGCAGCTTAAGTGCTGCTTAAATCTTACGGTACGTGTTCCATTTATTTTATCGGTTTAAGGCAATTTCTCGCTCAAATTCGAAGGAAACCCTTTCTTTCATTTTTCGGGCTGCATAAGAAATTAGTTGCCTAAACTGCCTTTCAGTTAAGACGTTACGTGCTCTAGATAGGATTTCAAGGCATATTTCTTTAAAAACAAGGTCGGTGCAGCCAATTTTTGCGTCGTCGATCAATTCTTTGCAAGCTTGCAGGATTTGCTCGTTCACGCAACTTCACCCCGCAACTAATAGCTTAACTTGAAAACATTAAAACACTTATGAATTCAAAAACAGAATCACAAATCTGCATTTTTAATAAGTAAACCTGTAGAGATTACAAAAACTATTTAGTGTTGTTTGTCATCTTCAACCATGCAAGACATTAAGCGCTAGTTCTGGTGTCGTCATGAGTAAAGAAGAGGAGAATGTTAAAGCTATTGAGGAAAGAAGAAAGCAGATTTTTGAGGAATTCGAGAAGCTGAAGTCTAGGATGGGCAAAATCAAACACAAAATAGCCATAATAAGCGGAAAAGGCGGGGTTGGAAAAAGCACAATCACCGCAAACCTCGCAGTAGCCTTCGCAATGCACGGACACACTGACAGGATAGGAGTTTTGGACGCAGATATTCACGGACCAAGTATACCAAAAATTCTTGGGTTAACGGGTCGAAGATTCCAAATTGGACCGCCCGGCGTTTTCCCCGTTTTTGGGTCGCTTGGAATAAAGGTTGTTTCTATGGATTTCTTGTTGCCAGATGAAGACGCGCCTATTATTTGGCGTGGACCATTAAAAATGACGGCTATACGCCAGTTTCTTTCAGACATTGTTTGGGGAGAACTTGACATACTGCTTATTGATTTGCCGCCTGGAACTGGTGATGAGCCTCTAAGCATTGCTCAGCTCTTGCCAGAGATGGACGGTGTGATAATTGTTACGATTCCGTCTGAGGTTTCACAGATAGTTGTTAAGAAGGCTGTGAATTTCGCGAAGAGGCTTGGAATGCCAATTATTGGTGTTGTGGAAAACATGAGCGGTTTTGTTTGCCCCCGGTGCGGCGCGAAAATTGACATATTCCAGTCTGGAGGTGGAAAGCGCATGGCTGATGAGTTGGGCATTCCGTTTCTTGGCAGTATACCGCTAGACCAGAAAATAAGTCAATCCTCAGATAAGGGGTTGCCTTTCATAGTTGAAGACCCAAATTCTCCTGCTTCGAAAGCTTTTATGGAAATTGCTGAAAAAGTTAAAGCTTACTTGAAGGCGTGAGAAGAAAAATGGGCTCAAACGGTAAACTTCGTTTTATAGGGGTTGTTGAAAAGGCTGGAGAGCAGGAGGCCAGAGTGCGCATTTTTCCAGAATATTGTTCTGGTTTGAAAGGTATTGAAGATTTTTCGCATCTAATCGTTCTTTACTGGATTCATTTGCGGGATAATGAGGAGGAGAGGCGAACTTTACTTGTTTTTCCCAGAAGGCATAAGGTGAACATGGAAGTAGGCGTATTTGCATGTAGAAGTCCGTCCCGCCCGAATCCTATAGGTTTATGCGTAACAAAAATGCTAAAAGTTGAAGGTTGCACTTTGACTGTTAGCGGGCTTGACGCTTTGGAAGGCTCACCAATAATTGACATTAAACCCTACATTCCATCGCATGATTCGGTTCCAGACGCACGTACTCCAGAATGGAGCAGGTCTACGCAAAAATGACGGTTTTCTGGAAGGCTTAAATAAAAATGTAACTGAATTTATTGCATGCTGGTGTTTACGTCTGAAGGAAGTGCCAAGTGAAAAGAAAATCGATATTGTGTCAGAAGAGATTTTTCGCGTCTTGACGTCATGCATGAACACGCTGTTCATTTTGATTCCAAAACTCTAACATAGCCCTTAAACATGTTGAGCCAAAGGCTATTGTGATAAATGAATTTGAGGTTTGGAGAAGCTGATTTTCACCAAGATAGATATATTTTGCCATAGCGGTTGGATTAGAGAAGAATAATGAAGGGGAGCGGAGGAAGGCGAACCGCTGTTTTTGAAATGTCGCAGAAAATTTGTCCATTAAGGCGGTCGTGGGTCGAATCTGTTAAAATAAGCTTTGAATTGAAGTTTCAATGAAAGCAAAACCTCATGGAATTATACGGACGGTATTATCAGATCATAAAGCATATAAGATATGCTATAAGATATATTAGTTATGCAGAAGGAGAAAAGGAAAAAACTCGAAGAAATAGTCAAGAAAGAGGGGGAAAAAGCCAAAAGAACCACAATAATCCTTGAAAAAGAAGAGAGAGAGTTCATAGACTCCCTAATCCGCGAAGGAAAAGAGTCGGGCATTAAACCTCTAATTTCTAAAATGCTTGACGTTTACAGAAGCATGATGATTTACGATTGGCGCTTCCCAGGAGAATATTATTGCGGCATAAGCCGCATAGCTTTTCTAAACATAGAAATAATCAACATTTTACTCCAAAACATTCCGAGAGAAAAATGGCGCGAGGTTGGTAGAAAAATGGGTGAAGCACTAAAAGTGTCCATGGAGGCAACGCTGGACATCAAAACTGAAGTTCGTGAGCGCTGGCAGGATGTTTTTAAACGTTTGAGAGTACAGGGTTTCGGCGACTTCTACCTAAAAGACAAATACATACTCATAAAAACACCTTTTATCGGTGAAACTGAAATTTGGGCAGGGCTTTTAGAGGGACTTTTGGGGAAGAGGTTGGATGTGAAAACTTCTACGCCACCGTTCGTTTTCGAAATTAAAGAAGAGTAACGCAGACTAAATTTTACTGTTTTAATGTTAAAATAGTGCTGAATATTGTTTTTAATAGTGGAGGCTTTCGCATAAGGGGTAGGAATGAAATTGATTGAAGCCATGCTTTACGAAAAACTCGAAGACAAAAAAGTCAGATGCAACCTTTGTGGAAGGAGATGCGTCATAAACGATGGTGGAACAGGCTTCTGTCTAGTGAGAAAAAACGAGGGAGGGACGCTTTTTTCGCTTGTTTACGCCAAAGCTATCTCCGCCTGCATAGATCCAATAACGAAAAAACCGCTTTCACATTTTCACCCTGGAGCACTTGTCATGTCCATCGCCACAGTTGGATGCAACTTTCGCTGTCGCTTTTGCGATAATTGGATGATAAGCCAAGAAAAGCAGATTACTGGCAAGCATTTTCCACCTGAAGAGGTTGTGAAGGCAACACGAGATAATGGTTGCCAAGGCATAAGCTACACCTACACTGAACCGACAATCTTCATGGAGTATGCTTATGACACGGCTAAACTCGCCCACCAAGTTGGATTCTTCAACACTTTTGTAACGAATGGCTATATGACGCCAGAAGCAGTTAAAACCATAGCGCCCTATTTGGACGCGGCAACGGTTGATTTTAAAGGCGGCGGAGACCCCGAATTTTACAAGAGTTTTTCTTCCGTTCCTTCTGTTGAGCCAATTTATGAGGCTTTGAAAGAAATGAAGAGGAACGACATCCACATCGAAATCACAAACCTCGTCATTCCGAAAATAGGGGATTCGCTTGAAAGAATAGGAGAACTTGCAGCATGGATAAGAGACGCGTTGGGAAGAGATACGCCCCTCCACCTTTTACGGTTTCACCCAGACTACAAACTGACGACAATACCATCCACTCCAATCGAAACTTTAGAAAAAGCTTGCCTAACTGCAAAAAACGCGGGATTAAATTACGTGTATATTGGGAATGTGCCGGGGCACCCCTACGAAAACACCTACTGCCCCAACTGCAACGAGATGGTAATTAAAAGGTATAGTTTCGAAATGGTGAGATGGAATTTGACGAAGGACATGCGCTGCCCAGTCTGTGGACACGAAATCCCAATTAAAGGCAAATTACACGCAAGCGGATACTCCTACCCATACGCCCTATTCTAGCAGCTGCGATTGGCTAATCTAATAAAAACCTAGAGGCTGTCAATTTAGGATAAGGGAGCAAGAAAAAATTGACTGTGAAAAACTAGAGGAGGAGGTCTGCTATTGGCTTGAAAACTCACCAAAAGAATGCAAAATTTTAAAGGTATACTTTTATTTTGACGGTTCCACCATATTATTTTAGAATGGATATGTGGAAACTTCTCCGTTCAGACGCCATAGCAGTTTTAAACGACAAAATGGCGCAGAAAAGCCTAGGCAGATACTTCGCCGTAATGAAAGACGAACGACCAGCCAAGTTCAGAATAGCCAAGGCAATTCCAGCAGAATTCAGCGAAAACGACTCGACAGAGGAGCTTTGGAGAAAACACCAAGACCTTACAGAAGAATTTTATAAGCTGGAAAGAGAGGTTGACGCTGGAAAAGGAAAATTACCAGAAGAAAACCCAGAAAAATCCTACCTTGACTTAAAAATCGAAATTGCAAACAGAATCCTCTCCAACTGCCACTTCTGCACCCGCAGATGCAGCATAAACAGACTAGAAGGCAAATTGGGCTATTGCAAATGCGGCTTAGACATAACAGTTTCAAGCATCTTCGAACACATGGGCGAAGAACCAGAACTCGTGCCTTCAGGAACAATTTTCACAATGGGATGTACAATGCGTTGCCGCCATTGTCAAAACTGGACAATCTCTCAATGGATAGAAAACGGAACAGTCTACACGCCAAAAGAATTAGCAAAAAAAGTTGAAAGACTACGACAAAGCGGATGCAGAAACGCCAACCTCGTCGGCGGAGAACCAACACCATGGCTTCAACAATGGCTAAAGACCTTCAAACACGTAAACACAAACATTCCAATAGTCTGGAACTCAAACACCTACTACAGCCCAGAAACAGCACAGCTACTAGCCGGATTCGCCGACATCTACCTTTTAGACTTTAAGTATGGATCCGGCGAATGTGCCGAAAAAATTTCCGACGCGCCAAATTACTGGCAAGTCTGCACACGCAACCACCTAACAGCGAAAAAATACGGCGAACTAATAATACGCGTGCTAGTCTTGCCAAACCACCTAGAATGTTGCACAAAGCCAATCCTAAACTGGATAGCCGAAAACTTAGGCACAGAAACAAGAGTAAACATCATGTTCCAATACAGACCAGAATGGCGAGCTTATGAAATCCCAGAACTGCGGCGGAGACTAACACGAGACGAGATGCAAAAAGCCATACAACTAGCCAAAGAAGCAAAACTGCAAAACTTCATAACCTAAACATGCATAGAACAACCAAAAATATTAGGGCAACAACACGCCTTTAAGGAAAGAGTGAAAATCCACTTTGAAAGAACAAAAAGAGCCTTCGTTGGCATTCGGCGGACAAGCAGTAATAGAAGGCGTCATGATTCGCTCCAGAAAACACATGGTAATCTGCGTCAAACAACCAAACAAACAGATGCTGAAAAAAGTGGAAGAGATAAAATCAATTTCCGAAAAACACAAAATTTTGAGAGCACCCTTTCTACGCGGAATCGTAGCATTGCTTGAAACTTTGTATTTAGGCATTAAAGGACTACTTTTTTCTGCAAACGCAAACTTGGAAGAAGAAAAACTGAGCACAAAAGAAGCAGCTTTAACAGTTGTTTTCGCCTTCGCTCTCGCCATATTCCTGTTTACACTCTTACCGTTTTTCTTAACAACCTTCTTGTCCGAAACCCTAAACCTTAGTGGAACACCCTTCTACGTAGTAGAAAGCATAATCCGCATTGGAATTTTTCTAGCATATTTAGCGTTCATTTCTTCAATTGCAGAATTCAGAAGAGTTCTTCAATACCATGGCGCAGAACACATCGCCATAAATGCCTACGAAGCAGGGGTTGATCTAACCGTTCAGGAAGCCAAAAAATTTTCGCGTTTTCACCCAAGATGCGGAACATCCTTCCTATTCATAGTTGTCCTAATAACCATAATCGTATATTCACTCATGCCAAACCTAGGATTCTACATGAACCTCGTATATAGGATTATTCTTATCCCAGTAATCAGCGCAATCTCCTACGAAATTCTAAGATTCAGCGACAAATACAAAAACTCAAAAATTATGAAAGCTTTGGTTGCGCCTGGCTTGGCACTCCAATATTTTACAACAAAGAAACCAGACGACGAAATGATTGAGGTTGCTCTTGAAGTCGTAAAAGAAGTGGATAAGCTATCGAAAGCTATTTCTTGAAGCATACGCCATCTAAAGGACAGAAGTGAAAAGGAATGCCATATTGTCCAGAATGCGGCGGGGAAATGCAGTATATTATAGCCACAAAGCATTACATATGTAAAAGTTGCGGCTTATCCGTAACACAACAAGAACTTATAGAACTAAAGGAAAAACTGAGACCCCCATTCGAAAATGAGGAAGAAGAGCGGGAGAAACGGAAAAAAGAATACTTGAAGTGGTGGCTCAGCAAGAAAAAATAGAACACTCCAGAGAAAAACGGCAAAGCTTTAAATTATGTTATTGCAAAATCTTAGTTTATGCCAACTGTTCACGTGTATGTTTGGAAAGGATTCTCAAACGAGTCTAAGAAGAAAGTAATAGAAGGCGTAACCAAAGTCTTTACTGAAATGGGCATACCCACAGAAGCAGTTGAAGTTTTAATTCATGAAGTCCCAAAAGAAAATTGGGGAGTGAGCGGAGAACAGGCAAGCGAAAAACTTAAACATGTAAAAACACCTTAAACCAACATTTATGCAATTGATTGACATTGAAAACTTCTGAAACTTGTTGGAGCAGCCCAGCTCAACCCACTGTATTATTCCTCCAACACTAACCAAGTATAACACAAATCACAAGCCTAGCATGGTAGCTAAACGCTTCTTCAACAACAATATATGCCACTTAAAGACCTTCTTTTCCATATATCCTCTTTTATTAAACTCACCATTTAATAATGCTAAACAGAAAACTTAACCTTAGTTCTTTTCAAGAGCTAGCATTCTAAAACAGTTATAGTCTAGTAAAAAGTAATAATGTAATGGTAGCAAAAGTATAAACAGACAGTTTATAAAACAGGCAACTCATTTCAATTTCAGGATTCATGCGGGAGAACGAGGAAAAATGACTCAACAGATGGAGATAATATGCGTTGGCTACGAATTGTTAATAGGCAAAATACTAAACACAAACGCCCAATGGATGGCTAAACGCGCCACCTCTCTCGGAATAACGGTTAAGCGAATAACAGTTGTAGGAGATGATGTCGACGAAATCGCCAATGCCGTAAAAGAGGCTTTACAAAGAAAACCAAAGTTCATAATAACAACCGGCGGGCTTGGTCCAACGTTCGATGACAAAACACTGGAAGGCATCGCCAAAGCATTAAACCGCAAACTGGAAGTCAACAACAAAGCCTTAGCAATGGTTAAAGAAAGATATGAAGCGTATGTCAAAGAAGGAAAAATTGAGAAAGCTGAACTTACATCCGCAAGAGTTAAAATGGCAACCCTTCCGGAAGGGGCGGAACCACTGCCAAATCCTAGGGGAACAGCCCCAGGCGTACAAATAATCATTGACGGGACATTTTTGATAGCTTTGCCAGGTGTGCCCTCGGAAATGGAAGCCATTTTTGAACAGTCCATTTCACCTTTGCTCAAAAAGGAAGCTGAGGGAAACATGTTTTTTGAAACAAGCATTTATGCAGAGGGTATACCGGAGTCCACGCTAGCGCCTTTAATCGACCAAGCGATGCACGACAATCCCTATGTTTACATAAAATCACATCCCAAAGGCGTAGAGAAAAAACCCCACATTGAACTCCACATATCAACAACAGCTAAAGATTCTAAAATCGCACGGGAACGTCTCGAAAAAACCATAGCTCAATTGACGGAACTCGTGCAGAAAAGTGGCGGAAAAATTAAAGTGCCCAAAAAATAAGCTATGTGGAAAAGATGCTTGCGGATTATCACATTCACACGGAAAACTCCCCAGATGCAAAGGGGTCAATGGAAGAATATGTAAAAAAAGCAAAGGAAAAAGCACTAGGTGAAATAGGTTTTTCTGAACACGTTTTATTTCATGAAATCAAAGATGCGCCATCCATGCCCATTAAGTCGATGCCAACCTACCTTCGACAATTCCTAAACGTGAAAAAACAAGCAGAATTGTCACTTAAATTAGGCGTTGAAATAGATTACATTATTGGCGATGAAGAAAAAATTAGAGAATTCGTTCAAAGACATCCTTTTGATTATGTTATTGGAGCTGTGCACTTCATTGGAAAGTGGGCTGTTGACCGCCCATCCCAAATTCACGAATACACGAAAAGAGATATCTTCCAAGTTTACGAGGAATATTTTGGCTTAGTTAAAAAGCTGTGTGAAAGTGGACTTTTTGATGTTTTGGCGCATCCAGACCTTATCAAAATATTCGGATTTAAACCAAAAAACGATTTTTCCCAGATGCTTGTGGAAGTTGCCGAAACCATGGCAAAATCAAACATTTGCGTAGAAATCAACACCGCTGGATTAAGAAAACCATGTAACGAGATTTATCCAAGCGAACAATTCCTGAAAATATTACACAGTTACAACGTTCCCATAGTTTTCGGTTCAGACGCACACCAACCAGAGGATGCGGGCAAAAATTTCGGAGAAGCGATAAAAATAGCCAAGAAGGTAGGTTACACTCGCGTTTGTGTGTTTAGTCGTAGACAAAAAGACTTTTTGAAAATTTAAGCCAAACAGAACATGTTTAAAAGTTATTTTTGCTATTGATTAAAAAATCGCAAGGACCATATTTAGGAATTTTGCATATTTCACGAAAATGAAGCATAAACTTTCAGCAGCAGTTATAGCGATAACAGTTTTGCTTACATTTTCATATTTTGCTCCATTTTGCCAGTCGCAAAACTACAGCATCTCATATCAGCTTCTAAACGAGACAGGCGGTTCTGTTGTTTATAGGCTGAATGTCACTGTTCAGCAGTCGCTTTATGACTACTATCGCGGACAAAGCCATACACTACATTCAGAAAACGACTTCGCAAAGTTTGTAACTCCAGACGCTTTAAAGCCAATAGCCGACCGCCTCAAAGAAAAATACAGTGACGATGAAGACTTTGCAAACAGCGTGTTAATGATCGTGCACCAAATACCCTATGTAGGAACCATGCCAGTTAAATATCCTGTAGAGACCATTGTCGAAAATCAAGGAGACTGCGACCTTTTCTCCTATCTCGCCGCTTCAATAATGAAAGCCGGCGGTCTCGATACTGTCTTATTATACTATGAGGGGGCATCCCATATGAATGTCGGTGTCAGCCTCTCCCACGCGCCCCAAGACGCCCGTGAACCAGCCTACTATGTAACTTACAACCATGTTAGGTATTATGTAGCCGAGTGCACAGGTGGAGACCTTCAAAATGGCTGGAGAGTTGGCGAAATACCCGATGACCTAAAACATGTCCCGGTGCAAGTAATTACTCTAGAAAACTGTGAACAACAAGCGCCGGGACAAGTCTCAGCAACCTACGAAAACATTGAAACCTCAACAATTTCGCTGTCGGTTTCATCCACCTTAGTTTTTCAAGGCGGGTCAATAACGTTTTCAGGACAGCTTTTGCCAGCGCTCCAAAGCGAAAACATTACAATTTACGGCAGAATCAACAATTCACCATGGATTGTTTTGGGAACCGCAGTCACGGATTCCAGCGGAAGGTTCACGTATGTTTGGACCGCGGATGCTGTAGGCATATGCTATGTTCGAGCCAGTTGGTCTGGAAATGAAGATTACATAGGGGCAGACAGCCCGGTTCAGACCCTAATAATAGTGTCTCTATTCTTCATCTTGCTACTCATAGTGTGTGCTGTTTTAACCTGCATTGGTTTAGCCGTCTATTTAACAACAAGACAAACAAAACAACATACTTTAGAAACGCAACCGCCGCAGATTCATGAAATCCCATCATAACGATAAAGACTTTAATTAAGCAAAATATTGATAAAGCTCTCTACAGAAAAGGGATCACGATGTTTGTAGTCTTCATAATAGGAACTGCCGGTTCTGGAAAGTCTCTGCTAACGGCAACATTTGGAGAATGGCTTAAAATGAATAAGCAAGATGTTGCAATTGTCAACCTCGACCCAGGAGCCTTAACACTTCCATATTCGCCAGATGTAGATGTCCGCGACTACATCAACATTGCAGATTTGATGGAAAAGTATGGTTTAGGTCCAAACGGCGCCTTGATAATGGCTGCTGACTTAGTTGCAGACGAAATTGAAAAAATTTCCGACGAAATTGAGGATTTGAGGTCGGATATTGTTTTGGTAGATACGCCGGGGCAGATGGAGTTGTTTGCTTTTAGGGCTGCTGGACCATACATCGCCAATGAATTAACTAGAGACCCTAAAGCCATAGTCTACTTGTTTGACGCGGTTTTTTCAGTTAACCCGCTAAACTACGTTTCAAACCTTTTCTTGTCTGCCGCTGTCTACAACCGTTTTTTCCTACCTCAAGTACACTTGCTATCAAAATGCGATTTACTTCCAAAGGAAGAGGTAGACAAAATAGTAGAGTGGTCAGCCAACCCCAAAGCCTTAGAGTTTGCAATTGAACAAAAACTCGAAGGAACAAAACGTTTGCTAAGCAGGAACATGATGCGAGCAATTCACCAATTAGGTTTAAGGTTTTTGTTAATTCCAGTTTCAGCAAAAACGAATGAAGGAATGATTAACTTTAACATGACTTTAGAACGCATTTTAGCCGGGGGAGAAAAATACACATATTAATGTCTTCTCTTTTGCCTCCGTCTAAAACACGTTTTTATCAAAACTGTTTCCTCTAACAGTCATCGAGCAGCATCCATGCAGCGGCTAGGGCTCCATATTCAGCTTTTTCCAAAGAGTCGGCGCCAGATACAACAATTACATCATCTTCTTCTGGATTCATAGAGGTCAGTATTTGGCTTGCTGCTTCAGGAAAATCTTTGGCTACATCGTCGCTTACAGCTGGAATTATTAAACGCCCTTTCTTAAACAGTATGGTCGTGGCACCCTTCGCGCCAGCCATTATCGCTGCGTCCCGCTGTTCAACACCCGATTTTACTTTATGCCCGCAATTTTTGATCAAGACCGCAATACTATGTTTGGCGATGGTTAGCTCATTTTTTCTAATTCCGATTTTTTTCTTAAAAAAAGACCGGTACTCCTTAAACAACATTAGACCTTTGTCTGTAAGGGTGCATCCAGCCTTTGAAATTGCAACTAAACCAGCATCTCTTAATCTACTAATTATCGTGCGGATAGCCCCTTCCCCCACCTTTAAGTTCTCAGCGAGCTTTCCACGTCCGGTGGGTTTTTCTGCTATGAGTTCAAGTGCCCGCAAAATATGGAGAACAGAGAATGTTGGAGGTGGTCCAGGAGCCTTTTCACTCGCAATTTTTTCCAAATGTTTTCTGAACAAGTTAGGCATAGTTTCACAATTAAAGTTTTAGCAGCAATTATTAAAACTGTTTGGAAGAAGACTTGATGTCTATAAATTATCTTTTAGAGTGTAGTATTCTCTAACTATTCCAGCTGTTAACGCGACCAAACCTACTGTTAGTAAGTATACCATTGGATATATAAATACGGATAGCATGCTCTCATATGTCACCGAAGACGGCAACTGCGGAGTGAAAAATACAGCTATCCAAACTATAACGAAAGTGGCTAAGCACCCAATCCCAAGTCCAACGGAAAGCCCATGAACAAAGCTTTTTCTGTCCACCCATTGATTGTTTCGCCTCAAATCAATCATTTTTGCTGGTTCTTGCTCTTCAATTTCCGCTATAGCTTCTTGTTCGCCTTCCATGTATTGGATGTTTTTTTCATCTTCTTTAAGTTGAATCTCTTCTTGATTCTCTTGCTCGGTTGCCATGCTCTTCACCTTCTTGTGTTTTGTTGTCGGCGTGAATTAATAAAATTATTCAATTTTGGATTCTGTTTTTGAATAAGAATTTAGAATATGAAAAACTACTTTGACAATAGTTTAGGAGTAAGCTGTTCTATTGCGCTCTTAAGTTTATTCCACTCCTCAAGATTTCTAATGTTAAACTTGTGTTTTCTTTTCCAAGCACCATTCCTTTTCTGCCAAAGGTACAAGCCTATTGATCGTCTTCCGAAAGATTCAAAAATCACTATTGCTTCCCACCATTTTTCACTTTTAAAAATGGTAACATAATCAACAACTTTATAGAATTCTGATATAGGAAGCTTCTCTTCTGTTCCAGACATTTAATTTTCACCTTTCCCTACGAATAGAACAATTACTCATTTATGTCTTTAGTATGTTTGGATCTTTCCTTGAGCAAGCTCCATGCAAAAACTCTCTATGTTCTCCAACTCGTAATCCAAAACCTCACCTATTTTGCGTCTAACCTTTTCTAGAGAATTGCTATCTCGCATCACAACTTGGGCTGCAGCCACAGCCGGCTGATCTATTGGACTGCCAATTTTGCTTAGAAGCCAAATGTAAACCTCCTCGACTTCCGGCACCTCATCATAAACGTGCTGTGCTATTTTATAAGTTAAAACATTGTAGATCTTTCCAACATGGCTTACTGGGTTTTTGCCCGCCGCAGCTTCGGAACAGAAGGGTCTGTTTAGTGATATTAGACCGTTTACACGATTTCCTCTACCTACTTGCCCAGAGTCGCCGCTGTCTGCGCTTGTGCCTAAAACCGTTAGGTATAAGCCGCCTAATCCTCTACCAGGCGCGTCGAGAGTGTTCAACTGTATGTCGATTTTTTCAAAGTCTGTATTGGAGGAGACAAATTTTTGGATTTCCTCTTGAATTTTCGCCTTTTTTGCAAAATAGTCTTCTTCACTGCTAATAAAGCGATCAACAAACGCCATAGCAATCGTCAATTTCAGATTATTGTTGCTTCTGAATCCCATCACCTTTATGTCTTCGCCGGATTCTGGAAAACGGTTTTTAAACTCTTTGGAGTTGAGGAATCTTTCAAGTTCCAAAACTATCTTTTCGGTTCGCGTCATCGGTGCATAACCCACAGCAGCGGATGTGTCATTGGCGCCGAGAACCTTTCCTTTTCTTTTGAAAATGTCCACGAGACCAGCGGAGCCCGGTTTCAGTTCAACTTGATATCTTACGTGTTTTTCTGGGTCGATAAAGCGCATGTTTTTCTTAAACCATTCTTTCGCTGTGTTTATAGCTATTTCATTGACGTCTATTTTTACTCCTTCAAATTCTGTTGTTGCTCTGTCGCCGAACACGAAAAGCATGGGTTGTTTTAAGGTGCCACCCCCAAATTTTGGTTCAGCTTCTCCCGCCACAAGAAGCGACTTGTCTAGGTTGTGGTGCAGTATTGTTCCCGCTTTGTCCATGTATTCTTTGCTTAGGTGCACGGAAAGGCTGTCCATAACTGCGTCGCAGATATAATCTGGGTGTCCTAAGCCTTTTCTTTCAACAATCTCGATCCGTTGTTTTTCTAATGGCGTTTGCTTCAAGCCTTCAATTATTATGTTCCGCATTGGTTTTCCTCTGCAGAGTTTAAGGTTTATGCGCAGCAACAAATATATATTTTACTGTATCAAATTGTATACGAAGATAACTGGTGGTTATTTTTGGAGCAGATAACAGGGGTTTGGCTTAAAAAACTGAGGATGGAAGCGGGATTAACCCAGAAAAAACTAGCAGATTTAGTTGGTGTTTCGCAGGCGCACATAGCGAAAGTGGAGCAGGGAAAAGTTGATCCTCGATTGTCAACAGTTAACAAAATCTTGGAGGTTCTAACAAAAAAGAGACAGAAAAAATGCAAAGACATAATGACTAAAGGTGTTCTTTTTGCAAGACCAAGCGATACTATACTCAAAATAAGCGAAGTCATGGTGCGACATGCAATTTCACAAGTTCCAGTGATAAGCGGAAAACGCGTGGTTGGAACAATAACCGAGGAAACCATCATCAGAAACTTACGTTCAAATTTAGCAGGTGAAAAAGCAAAAAACGTAATGGATCCGCCCCTGCCAACAGTTCAGGAGGAAACGAGTATAGAAGCGGTTCGCTCTCTCCTAGAGAAAAATCAAGGTGTTTTGGTTGCGAGGGGAAAGGAAATTGTGGGGATAATAACCCGTTCAGATCTCCTTAAAACCATAAGTTGAAGGGGGAGCTTTATGCGGCTTGAAGATTTCGAGAACAAAGCGAAGGAAGCCATCACAAAGTTGAAGACTCAAAACCTAAAAGAAGCCATCATCATTCATCATGATGACGCTGACGGTTTATGCTCAGCCGCGATAACAAAAAAGATGCTAGAGCGAGAAGGAATAACGGTTAAAACGTTTTGTCTCGAAAAGGTTTACACTGAAGTAATCGCCCAATTACATTCAAAGACTGGACAGATAATTTTTTATACAGACATTGGCTCCTCGCATGCAGATTTAATATCCGAACTAAACAATGGCAGAAACCTAAACATTATACTAGACCACCATGACCCAAAACCAGCCAAAGACCCAGAAGTTTTTAACCTAAACCTCGAATATTATGGCTTCAGAGGCGAGACGGACTTTTCTGGAGCTACATGCTGCTACATGTTTGCTAAAACACTAAATGAAAACAATTTTGATTTAAGCTATTTGGCTTTGGTTGGGAGTTGTGAAATTCCAGAGGGTTTTTCTGGGCTGAATAAAGTAGTGTTGGAAGAAGCCGTAAAAAAACGCATTATCCAACAAAAGGGGAAAAACTTCGAAATAATAAAGTTCAAGACTCGTGTAGGTGCCTTGTTCTCTAAACTTCAGATTCTGGGCGCAGTGGGTTATTATGAGGGAGGACCAGAAATGGGAATAGAAGCTTGCCTCAACGGATTAAGCATAGAAGCGGAAGAAAAAATATCCGTATTGGAAACTAGGCGTAAAGAGGCTAACCGCCGTGTTTTGGCTAGGCTTTACAGTGAAAGGCTGAATGAAACAGAACATATCCAATGGTTCGACGCTGGAGACATGTATGCTGGAATGGGAACAAAAGTGATCGGACAATTCTGCTCCTTCTTGGCTTTTCAAAGGCAGCTGATAAAGCCTAACAAGTACATTCTTGGGTTTGTAAACGTCCCTCAAGAAATTCCAGGCTGGGGAAAACTGAGCGAAAGGTTTGTTAAGGCTTCTGTCCGCGTACCAAAGACCATGCAGCCGCTCATTGACAAGGGAGAACTGCCGGGAGCAGTAAATCTCTTGGAGAAAGCGTCTAGTGGGTTTGGGATGGCTGACGGGCATCAATACGCCGCCAACGTTACAGTGCCACTGGATAAAAAGGAAAAACTAATAGAAAACGCTGAAAAAGCCATATAATTGCGATAAGAGCTTTCTATAGTATGGAAAATTTGCATGCTGGTCTATCTTCTGCATGTTTTACTTAGAAATGGCGCTTACTTCTTTTGCTAAGCAGTTGCTTTACATTTGTTTTATCGGGTCTGAGAATACATCAAGATAATATAATTTTGACGTTTCCATATTCTTTGCAAAAATTTACAGCCTTTTTCATGTGGTCGTCACTTATCGGATATTTCCAATCTAGCCATAAAACATATTCTCTTCGGTTTTCTTTAACTTTCCTTATGTCGGCAAGAATGCCGGACCGCTCTTTCCCTACCGGATATCTTGTTAAGCTTTATCTTTATTCTTATCATCGTTTCCCAGCCTTTACCTTTAGCGACCCTCACATGTTTCCATACTGAAATGTCATACATGCTAGTTTTCCTTTTCGTTATTTTAAGCTGTATTTCAGCATGAACTAAAAGTGTTTTTGAATTTTTTCAAACCATCATTCTTGAAATAAGAAGAAAATTTTGAGGAAAGAGTCATTAATCAATTAAGAATAAAGATAAGCTTGTAATCCCTTTCACATAAGAAAATCGCTGGATTCTCATAAAAAATCTTGAACAGTTTGACCATGCACGTTCAACTGCTTCGTTTACATTGTTTAAGTGCATTTGCCCATCCTCTCAGCGCATCCTAAAACCGACAACAGTTAAAGTATTCATATACCAGTTAGAACCTTGCTTTTATTAGATTGCGTGGTTTCATTAATTCTCTTAGGAGTATTGTCGCGTAAGAACCTCTAGGCAGTATAAAGCTTAGTTTTGCTTTGTTTTTGTGCGGTTTGACTGAATCAGTAGAGACATCGATTAATTGAAAGCTGATTAGCTGGGTTAAAACCGTTCGTAACTCACCTTTCAAGCTTATTTCTGGCATAAAATGGATTTTGAAGTTTTCAGGCGTTATGCCCTCCTCTTCCAAGATTTGTTTTTCAATTTCTCCTTGGAGACCTTGGGAAGGTTTTTGTTTAAAACCTATTAGTGGAAGGGCTAAACGCATTCTCCCAGCTTTCAATGCTTCGTTAATTTCTGCAAACGTCTCAGTCTTCACAACTTTATTCATAGTTAACAGAGGCAGTCCTGAATGTTGCACGCTCACAACATAGTCGCCAACTTCAGCCCTATTCAAAGGAAGCCCGCTTGCAATTCTTCGGCTTAGGAACTTGTTGAAAAGGTAGGCTTGATAGGCTTGGGGAAAAAGCATTTGTAGTTTAACCGGCAAAGTCTTGAAAGCTCCAGCAAAATCCTCTGGCTTTTTTGCTAAATGTCTAAGCATTAAACGCTCATACCGCAGTTGCTTCGGAAAGTTTTTCAAAGCTTTTTGGAAATCTTGGCTTTTCCAGAGTTGTTCGCGGGCTTGTCTAGATTCGGGGTTTTCGTTAAAGCTTGGTTTTGCAAGGAATAGCATAACAGCCTTTCTCAAATCTCCTTTAACTATGGCTTTGCCAACCAAATGTGTTATTGGTCGAGTTGTGCCGAAGCGTTGATGACCAAAAAAGTTTGGAACACCTCCCAACTCTTCGAGTTCTTTAATCGTTTCATTTATCCGCTTTTGTATTACAGATTTCGACCGTCGCAGTTCTCTTATCGTAATATTAAAACTGTTTCCGAGAAGATAGTAGGAGGAAAGTTTGTGGCGGAAAAAGCCTACTGGACGGATTTCAATGTCCCTAATATTTACTCTTTTAACAGCTTCAGGCGAAACATCTTCTAATGTAATGTGTTGTGCAGTAACAGCCTTCGCGTCCTTAATTCCAGCGATATGCATCTGCCTTAGGCGTATGTTTAACTGCCTCGCAACAGCCTTAAGGGCTTCAAAAGTGTCCCAGTTCCGCTTAACCAAAACACACAATAAATAACGCTCATTAATAGATGGCTTAAAATCTTGATTTTCGACATATTGTTGCCTTATCCTCGCCACAGCTCCGTTAACCAGCATCTCCTCCACCACAAAATCCTCAATAAATTCGCGGATTACTCCACCAATCCCAAGGGAACGCGTGGCATAAACCTCCATGCCTATCAATTTTTCAATTTTGGGAACGCATAAACCCATACTCTTACCATCAGAGAAGAGGAAGCCCACCTGTTATCCTATCAACTTTCTCGCTTGGGGCTGGACCAATCCCCAGACAAGTGATTGTTCCAGGCGGAACCTCGGTAAGTCCCCTATCCACTATTAACGTATATGGCAAACCTAGTTCCATTGCTTGTTTTTCCAGTTCCCGCAGTTTTTTTTCATCTTTCACCCTAACCACAATTTTACACTGCCCCTCATCCAGCCAAGCCTCCCACCATTTTTTATGATGTTTTCGTGCTTTTTCCGCTGCGGAGACCGCCGCGTGACCAGCTTGAGCTGCGAGTTTACCTTTGCTTAACTTTAAATCGGAACGAAAAACTATGACTTGCTTATAGCGAAACTCACTCATACCCATTCAACAGCCTAATCTGTTGCCCTTTCCAGATTTTAAGGATTTGCAGACAAATAGAGGTAGAGGAAATAGATGGCAGCCAACAAAAATCGAGGGCTTTTCACAGCTTTTAACAACGTTCGCCCTTGAAAATCTATATCGCCAAAGTTTCTTACAGATTTCTCTATGTGAAATTTTGCGCAAAAACCAATCGCTCTATCCAACTGTTTATTAGACAACTCATCAAGCAATCGTTTAACCCTAGACATAACATAAAAATCAAAACCTAAAATCTTCGTAAAACGCCTCTGATACTGGCTTAAAAAATTCGCGGAAAAGTCACCTTTTTTCAAAGCCTCATAAACAACTTCAGCCGCAAACCTCGCGCATGTCAACCCAAACACCACTCCGCCTCCAGTTGTCGGCTTCACTTGAGAAGCAACATCGCCAACAGCTAAAAGACCATTTGAATACACCTTTCCAACTGGTCCGCCAAGGGTTAAAGGATGAAAATTTGCTTCAAGAATTTTTGCAGTTCGCAGCTTTTTCGAAGCTGCTGGATGCTTAAACATAAGCTTCTCCAGAAACCTTTTCGGATTTCCGGTTTTGGCTGCCAAACCAACCTTCGCCTTTCCATCATGTTTTGGAATAAGCCAAGCGAAAAACCCAGGAGCATAGCTTCTGCCAAGATAGATTTCAACAACGTCAGATTCAACATCTTTAACGCCTTCAACCTCGGCTTGCACACCATAAACAAGCATTTTACGATTGAAAGCTGGCAAACCAGCCTGTCTTAAAATACGTGAAGAAACACCCTCAGCGTCCACGACGACCTTACACCAATATTTCTCTTCAAAAAGTCCATTTTGCTTGACGGACACTCCTTTTACAAAGCCATTCTCAACAATCAAAGATTCAACCCGTGAATTAAGGCTGTAACGAACACCAGCAGCCCTTGCCAAGTCAGCAATGTATTTATCAAAAAAAGTACGGTTAACTGCACATGTCACTGGAAAAGAGAACCGAACTGAAAACTCTCTTCCTGAAGGGGAATAAAAATTCGCTCCGTAAAAGATGTTTTCGACTATTTCCTTTGGAAGCGGGTACAAACCTAAAATCTTGAGACCATTTATGCTTAAATGTCCAGCGCAGTGGCATGGAACCCCAATTTCGCTGTGTTCTTCAAAAACTGTCACTTTTTCAGCGCCGAGCTTTGCAAGGTTTAAGGCAGCGAAAGAACCGTTTGGTCCGCCGCCAACAATTATGACGTCTGCGTAATTTTCCATTCTATTATACACTGTTACTAATGGCTGGCTATGAATAGTTTCACGTTACAAGCTCAACCCGTCTCTTCCCACGTGCCATTGACATTGTCCGTATTTTTCCGCTAACCTCTAGGCGCATTAGTAGTTCGTTAAAATCCTTAAACCCTAAATCCTCAAATTCCTCCCTTAAAGCATCAAAAAGGTCAACATCGGTCATAGCGCCCTTCTTACTTAAAATCTCTAGGAGAACAAAGTATGCTGGACGGGTTTTCCAAGTTTTCACGGGCATTGATAAGGCTCCTAGGCTACTGGTGTTGCTGGTTTCTGCAGTTGCCTAACTTGAACCATGAAACTCTTGTACCACTTTTCCATGTCAGGAGTGATCGACGGTCTAATCTGCTTCATTGCCTCATGAAAATCTTGCAAAGTGACCTCTTTAGCGTTTATATCTCTCCTCAAAGCATGCATTGCAGCTTCCCTGCAAAGAGCTTCTATGTCCGCGCCAGAATAATACTTGGTTAAAGTAGCCAAATTAGCCAAGTCCACATCTTTTGCCAAAGGCATGTTCTTGGTATAAATTTTGAATATTTGAAGCCGCGTCTTCTCATCCGGTTCAGGCACATAAATAAGCCTATCAAACCGCCCTGGACGAAGCACGGCTGGATCCACTATGTCCGGTCTGTTTGTTGCTGCGATGACAACTATGTCTTCTAGGGTTATAATGCCATCCATTTCCGTTAGAAGCTGACTGATCACTCTCTCCGTAACTCCGCTGTCTGCGAAACCTAACCCACGTCGCGGAGCAAGAGAATCAATTTCATCAAAGAATATAACGGCTGGAGCAGCCATCCTCGCTTTTCGGAAAACCTCTCTTATGGCCTTCTCAGACTCGCCAACCCATTTCGAGAATACTTCAGGTCCCTTAATCGTTATGAAGTTGGCCTCGCTTTCTGTTGCTACAGCTCTAGCTAAAAGAGTCTTACCACAACCAGGAGGACCGTAAAGGAGTATGCCTTTAGGCGGTTTTATGCCAATTCTCTTGAAAATTTCTGGGTTCTTTAAAGGCCATTCGACCGCCTCCTTAAGTTCTTGTTTGACTTCTTCAAGTCCACCGATGTCGTCCCAGTGGACCGTTGGCACTTCAATGTAGACTTCACGCATTGCTGTTGGCGTGACTTCTTTGTAGGCGTTCATAAAGTCCTCCATCTTTACCTCCATTTTCTCTAAAACGCTTGGTGGTATGCGCTCCTCTTCTAAGTTTATCTGCGGCAAGTACCGTCGTAAAGCTTTCATTGCTGTTTCTCTGCAAAGCGCCGCCAAGTCCGCACCAGTATACCCATGGGTAATTTCAGCCAACTTTTTCAAGTCAACATCTTCAGCCAACGGCATACCACGTGTGTGAATTTGAAGAATCTCATACCGTCCCTGCTTGTCTGGAACGCCAATCTCAATTTCTCTATCGAACCTACCAGGTCTACGGAGTGCAGGGTCGAGGGCGCCTGGTCTGTTGGTGGCACCAATGACTATGACATTTCCTCTTCCTGATAAGCCGTCCATTAAAGCTAAAAGTTGGGCAACAACTCGTCTTTCAACCTCGCCTGTGACTTCTTCTCTCTTAGGCGCAATCGCATCTAATTCATCAATAAATATTATGCTTGGAGCATTCTGCTGGGCTTGTTGAAAGATTTCTCTAAGACGCGCCTCGGATTCGCCGTAAAACTTACTCATTATTTCAGGGCCGTTTATCGAGAAGAAGTTAGCTTCCGATTCGTTGGCAACAGCTCTAGCTAAAAGAGTCTTACCACAACCAGGAGGACCGTGAAGCAATACTCCTTTTGGAGGCTCTATTCCAAGCCTCTGGAACAGTTCAGGATGCCTCAAAGGAAGTTCAACCATCTCCCTAACCCTTTGGATTTCCTCATGTAATCCTCCGATGTCTTCGTAGGTTGTTCGCGGCAGACCTTTTCCCTCAGGGGCGGGTTCATTTAAAATTGTAAGTCTGGTTTCTGTGGTAACTTTTACTATTCCGTGAGGGCGTGTTTTTGTCACAGTGAAGGGTATGGCGTGTCCAAGCATCATGACAAGTGTCGTGTCGCCTTCGACGAGTGTTCTTTCCATTAGGCGGTTTTTAACGAAGTTTGTGAAATCCTCATCCACGTTTAAGCGCATGTCCACTGGCGCAAGGGTTATGCTCAATGCGCTTTTAACTTTGGCGGGCCTTACAACAACATACTCGTTTATGGCTACTCCAGCGTTTTTACGTGTAAAACCATCAATCCGTATAATGTCGCGATTCTGGTCTTCACTGTAAGCTGGCCACGCAATAGCTGAAGTTGTCCTTTTGCCAACTATTTCTATTACGTCGCCAGCGCTTATGCCCAGCTTCTGCATGGTTCTCTGGTCTATACGGGCTATGCCCCTTCCAACATCCCGCTGTCTTGCATCTCCAACTCGTAATTGTACTTCGCTCACCAGAATCCTTCCTTTGGTTATCTACCATACATGTTTCGAAACAAAGTTACATTCCTATATAAACGTTAAACATCGTTTAAGGTTATCTGCTTATCCTTCGCACCATAATCGTCTGCACTTGGCTGATTTCGCTAATTCCTTCCAGCTTCTTTTCGAATTCTTCCAGCATACCGCTCTTATCCTCTGGAAATTTGATTTGAACAAGCAGAGCCTTTAAGCCGAAGGCTATAGGTTCCTCTCCGTAACCATAAAACGAAGCAAACTCAGGCAGAGATTTCTCAATTTTCTTCTTCAAATCGTTGAAGCTGACGGTTATGTCTATTGGAAATATTTTATAGGTGATCACAACGCTTCCCACGTTCTAACCTCCTTTCCATTTTCAAGGTCCAATAAAACCACACTTTGGGCACCTATATTGACGGCCAAACTTTCTGCATTTCTCACAGCGTCTTATCAGAATTTCTCCACAGTTTGGACAGAGGAACTTTGTAGCTTCAGCCCCGGGAGGGATAGGTTTGCCACAGCTAGTGCAAGTGCCTAAGGTTAACGTTGTTGTTTTTTCTGCAGCCATAAGCATCCCGAATGATGGTTCTGTAAATGTAAGACTTACTTATATGTTCTCCGTTTCGCTTAGTAAGTTTATTATTGCAGTTCTGCGCCCCTATTTTTGTGGGGTAGTTTTGGGAGTAAACCTCCGAGACCTTGTTCCTAAAGTGACTGTGAAGCTTGAGGATTTAAGTGGAAAAGCCATAGCTATAGACGCCTATAACGCCTTGTACCAGTTTTTAGCCATAATCCGTCAGCCAGAGGGTACACCCCTAAGAGACAGCAGTGGGAGGATTACAAGTCACTTAAGTGGGCTCCTTTATAGAACAAGCAACCTTGTGGAGTTAGGCATAAAACCCGTCTATATTTTTGATGGAACACCGCCCGCGCTCAAAGAAGTTGAAATTAAAAGGCGAATGAAAGCGAAAGAAGAAGCCTTGATAAAGTATGAGCAAGCCCTTAAGGAAGGCAGAATTGAAGAGGCTCGTATGTATGCGCAAGCCACTTCGCGTTTAAAGGATTACATGGCGGAAGACAGCAAACGCCTCTTGGATTTAATGGGAATACCTTGGATACAAGCGCCAAGCGAAGGAGAAGCCCAAGCAGCTCACTTGGTGAAGCGCGGAGACGCTGATTACTGCGCAAGCCAAGATTACGACAGCTTGCTTTTTGGAGCGCCAAGACTTGTAAGAAACGTGACGATTTCGGGACGGCGGAAACTTCCAAGCAAAAACGTGTATATTGAAGTCATACCGGAAATAGTTGAGTTGGAACAAGTTCTGAAAGAGTGCGGAATAACCTACGAGCAGCTCGTTGACGTGGGCATACTGATAGGAACAGACTTCAACCCAGAAGGCGTAAGGGGACTGGGACCAAAAACCGCTCTGAAACTAATAAAGGAGCACGGAAGCATCGAAAATGCTTTGCCATATATTAAAAATGCGGATTTCCCAGTTGACCCACAACAGATTAGGGAGATATTTCTCAAACCGAAAGTAACTGACAATTATAAAATAGAGTGGAAGGAACCCGACGTGGAAGGGGTAGTGAACTTCATTTGCAGAGAAAGAGACTTCTCAGAAGATCGCGTAAGAAAGGCGCTGGAAAAAATGCAAAAAGGAATAACCAAGCTAAAGGGGAAAACAACCCTTGAAAAATGGTTTGGATAATAAACCCTCTAAACCAACCCAAATAAAATCTAAATTTTGTGACCATAACGCCCAGTTAACGGCACAAAAGCAACACCACAAAGATTCTCTTTTTTAATTTTTCCATCATGTTCCTTTACAACTTTTATGAGACTTTGAAACAAATGCGCGCTCCCAACAGGAATAAGCATGATTCCGCCCGGCTTCAACTGCTCAATCAGAGGACTTGGAATATCTGGAGCGGCGGCCGTCACAACTATCCTATCGTAAGGCGCCTTTTCAGGGTAACCCATCGACCCGTCAGCACAAATTATTGTGACGCGGTCGCCATACCCCGCTTTCATAACGTTTCTTCTAGCGAACTCGGCCAGTCCCTCGATTATCTCAACCGTGTAGACGTGCCCCCATCCACTTCTAGGCGCATCACTGGGCGCGATTATCTCGGCTATTGTGGCTGCATGCCACCCTGAGCCCGCTCCAACTTCCAGCACTTTATGCCCAACTTCCAACTGGAGAGCTTCATTCATTATTGCAACCATGTGTCGCCTAGCTCAGCGGAAGAGCTGAAGCTATGTGGCGCCGAAATTGTTTGCCCAAAACCAATTGGAAGCGGCGTGTCTACTGCACTGTAGGACTGCATGTTTTCTGGAAGAAATTTTGCTCGCGGAACAGAACGCATGGCCTTGATAACTTTTGGCGAGCGAAGTACGCCCTCTTTTACTAAGTTTTCGATGAATTTTTCCCATTCCCTCTTTTCCAAATTGCCGCACCATATGAATAGAAAGCATAGCGCCTTTTTAATGTATTTGATTCAAAAAGGGAAAGGAATCGTGGCCTTCTGTCTTTAAGAGCTTTTTAAGTAAAACGGACGACTTTGTCCAAACCATTCTTATTTTACTGTAACTGATTTCGCTAAGTTTCTCGGAGTATCAGGGTCGTATCCTTTTTCCACAGTCATGTAATATGCCAAAAGCTGTAATGGAACCACAAAAGGTATTGGCGATAAGATTTCGGGAATCCCTTTGGGCACTTCAACATAATCGTCGGCCAATCGCTTAATCTCTTCGTCTCCTTCCTCTATTATGGCGATTATTGAAGCCCCTCTGGCTTTCATCTCCATTATGTTGCCTATCAAAGTTTTGTGCGTCTCATCTTTTGGACAAATAAAGACCACAGGGAAACCAGGTTCTATTAGGCTTATTGGACCATGTTTGCTTTCTCCAGCTGGAAAGGCTATGGCTGGCACGTAGGCTATTTCCATGAGTTTCAGTCTCCCTTCATAGGCGGTGGCTGTGCTGATTCCGCGACCTAAGAAAAAGAACACTTTAGCGTCCTTGTATTTTTTAGCTATTTGTTTAACCTTCTCCTCCTGTGTTTTAATTATTGTTTCAACAACATCTGGAAGCTTTTCAAGCTTCTCTTCCAAAAAGTCCATTTCGTCTTGTGAAACCTTACCTCTCTTCTTAGCCAGTCTAAGGGCTAGCTGCACCAAAACTGAAAGTTGCGAAGTGAACGTTTTTGTTGCAGCCACACCGATTTCTGGACCTGACTGTTGACTAATATAGACACGAGAAACCCTTGTGAGGGTTGAGCCGATCACGTTTGTCAACCCTAAAATTGTGGCGGCTCTTTGACGCGCCGCGTTAACCGCTGCTAACGTGTCTGCTGTTTCGCCTGACTGACTCACTGCTAAGATTGTGCTGTCAATGTTTACGGACTTGCCATGTTGCTCAATGAATTCTGAGGCTATTATGGGATAAGTCGCCAAAAAAGCAAGTTTAGAAAACATGTAGGACGCAGCTAGACATGCGTGATAGGATGTCCCACAAGCCACTAGGAAAACTTCTCGAGCGCGGTCGAGAAAAGTTGCCATCAAATCAAGGTAATGTTCCTGCAGTCTAAGAGTGTTTCGCAGACAAGCGGGCTGTTCATGGATTTCTTTAAGCATAAAGTGTGGGTAGCCTTGTTTTATGGCCATTTCGGGCGACCAATCGATGAGTTTGGGCTCTCGTTTAACGATGCTTTGGTCGTGGATTTTCTTGATTTCGAAGCCTTCTTGAGTGAGGGTGACAAGTTCTCCATCCTCAATTATGACGGCTTTGTTGGTTAGAGGGAGAAAAGCTGGAATGTCTGAGGCGCAGTAAATTGATGATTCACCTATTCCAATGATGAGGGGACTTTCGTTTCTTGCACAAACTATTTTGTCGGGTTCTTTTAATGAGATAACAGCAATTGCGTAGGACCCTTCAACCCTTTTAACAGCTTCGAGAACAGCGTCAGCCAAGCTCAAAGATGGATTGGCTTTAAAATTTTCTTCAATAAGATGGGTTAATACTTCAGTGTCGGTTTTTGACACGAAAATGTGTCCTTGATTCTCCAGTTCCAGCTTCAACTCATTGAAATTCTCTATAATGCCATTGTGAACTAAGGCAATTTGTTCCTTACAATCGACATGTGGGTGCGCATTAACTTTCAAGGGCGCGCCGTGTGTAGCCCATCTTGTGTGTCCAATGCCTATTCTTCCGGGCATGTCGTCTAAATTGTGAACTGCGTGGACTTCGTCTATTTTTCCTTGGTCCTTCTTAATGTATAGTTTACCTTCATGCAGGGTTGCTTCTCCTACGGAGTCATAGCCGCGGTATTCAAGTCTCTTTAAGGCAGCATGTATTATGGGCGCGGCCTTTCCTTCTTTCACTATACAGCCAAAGATTCCACACATTAGCAAATCACTTCTGTTCGTTCTGTTGGTTTTATTCATATCTTTCAACTCTAATAAGCATTTTTAGGGGAAAAATTTCACCTTTTAAAAGATTTTTTCGAACGTTTTTCCAGAACTGCGGCTTTTTAGGCTCTTTAAACACTCAGATTCAATAAAGCTTTAGTAAAAAATTTTTAATAGTTGGTTTTTACGCCAACACCTTCCGCGCTAAATCAGCGCCAAAAACCATGTTCTTGAGCTTTTGAAAGCTTACTTCCCATGTTCTAGTCCTCAATCCACAGTCGGTACTCGCGTATATCCGTTCAGGGTCACCTATCAATTTTGCAGCATGTAAAATTCTGTCTCTAACAAGCTCGGGTGGCTCTATGAAGTCAGTATGCACATCTATCACGCCCAACCCATAATTTCCGTGGAAACCATGCTCTTCAAAAAGTTTTATTTCCTTATAGCCAGCTCGCTCGTCTCCAACTCCAGTTTTTCTGCTGTCCCTGTTGGCGAATTCAAGGGCTAGTTGGCTGCAGTTTCTCAGTTCACTCGAGTATTTTGCCAAAACTTTATAGTTGCTGTAGCAGTTGTGGAGGCTGAAGGTGCAGTTAAAACCCTTAACGGTTTCATTAAAGGACTCCACAAACAACTTCATTTCCTCGTCTATGGGGTCGCTTGTCGCGGCGGGCTCGTCTATTTGAATCCACTGCGCTCCGGCTTTTACTAAATTGTTTATTTCAGGCCTTACAACCTCCTTGATTAGGTCAAAGAGAAACTCTCTCTTAGCCTCGAATTTTCTGTTTTTAAGATTCTCGAGTTTTCCACCGCGTCTTTTCTCATAGTATTCGTTAAATGTCCAGTTGACAAGCGTGTATGGACCAGTAAAGGGTATCTTCACAATCTTGTCTGTGTTTTCTTTTACAAACAAAAACTCATCGAGGTAGAAGGGCTTAACATATTTTGGTTTATCCACGCAAGCTGCCTTGTTAAAGTACCTATAGTCAAAGGATTTCACAAACCCTAAAAATTTGAAGCCAGAAACGTTTCTAATAACGTGCTCATACATTTCAGACCTCCACTGTTCTCCATTAAAGAACACGTCTAAATCTGCCGCTTCAAAAAAGCGGATGGCGTATTTTGCCGACCATTCAAGGACAGTTCGCCGCTTAGTCGAGGAATCTGCGCCCTTAAGAATTTTTATAAAAACATCTAAATTTGGGATTCCAAGCTTTTTCCCCCAGTTTATAGCCTCGGCTATGTCCTCTTCTGTTAGAGAATAGCCTCTGTACCCCTTAATTCTCCATGCAGGCTTGGCGAGACTTCCTATTTCTTGCGCTGGAAAAAGTTTATTCACCGCCGCCAAACTCCTTTCTGAGTTTTTCAGCCACTATCGCGATAAGCTTCATTTTTTCTTTCGCCCTTTCCCATGGCAGAAACTCTAAATCACAGTTAGGGCAGATGAAAACTTCACATTTGTCCGAAGGATAAATCGATTTTAGAAGCCTTCTGGCAATTGCCACAAGCTCATCCGACTTTTCCATTAACGAGTTACGTGAGTCCACCAAACCTAAAGCAACGCCTTTTTCAAAAACATACTTCCTAATTTCTTCAAAACTTGTTTCGTACAAGTCGATTCCAAGGTGGTCTACTGGAAAATCGAAGGCTTCTGGCAATATACGCGAAAAATCTCCGAAAAAGGTTTGGAGACAAGTTTTTACTGGAACACCTTTAACTGCCACCTCTAATGCCTCTCTTACAGCGTCAAGCTCTCCCATCGACGTTGACGATGGATTTGAACTGTAAACCAGTGCTGGTTCACTCAATTGCACGTATTTGAAGCCTACTTTAGCCAAGCTTTCAATTTCGCTTCTTAGGGCTTTGGCGTAGCCAAACATTAGTTCGTTGTTGTCCTTGTAGAAACGATTTTCTGCAAGTTTAGCAAATGTGTAGGGCGCGGGCACTATAGCTTTCCATGAGAGATTTTTAGGCAAGTGTTTAACGTACATCCACTTGTCAGCTATGCTTTTCTTCCACACAATTTTATCCGTCACAACGGGAATTCTGTAAAAGGTGTTATTGTTGAACCATCTGGCTAAGCTTCCAACAGTTGCACCGCCCAAATTTTCCGCGAAAGGGCGCAGTAAATCTTGCCACTTAAGCATGCCATCACATATGTAAGTTAGACCAGTAGAAACTTGAGCGTTTACAACTTCAACCGTAGCCTCGTCAAAAGCTCTTTCCAAATCCTTATCGTCAACTCTACCCCTGTCATATGCTCTTGTAACTTCTATGAGGTCTTTTGGTCTTGGAAGCGCTCCTGTAATGTAGCAACCAATCATTTTTGTTAACCGCCACGCTTTAGCTAACTTGTTCGCTTGTTATAATAAAAATTTTAATAATAGACTCACCCTTATGCCTTTATGAAAAACCATGAGTAAAAAACTGCTGTTTCTCGAAGAAGGCGCCGCTGGAAAAGTTAAAGAAATCAAAATGTTCACAGACTCCCAGACGCTTAAGACCATTTTGAACAAGCTTACATGGAAAATTCTGACGATGCTCTCTGAAAAGGAAATGTACCCACTGGAAATAGCCAAACAGTTGGGAATTCACGAACAAAAAGTCTATTATCATATCAGAAAATTGGCGAAAGCAGGCGCCATAGCAGTTGTGAGAGAAGAGGAAAAGAAGGGGGCCATAGCTAAATATTACAAGGCAACTTCGCTGGCTTTTGGAATAGAATTATCCAATGGATACAAGACACTGCAAGGTTTCCCTACCATGGGGATTAGTGAACAGATTCAAGCATTCTTCAAAGAATTCACAAGGGAAAACGGTATCTTCGACGGAAAAATTGTTGTCGGTAGTCCAATGCCCCACGGACCCTTCAAGACAAGCGCTAGAGATGGGCATTACGCCTCTCACTTAACGTTCTTCTTAGGACAATTTACCAAGGCGCCAGAAGAATTTGCTATAAAACTTGATGTCGACATTAAGGCTGAAAAAGAGGAAAAGAACAACCTCATCCTCGTCGGGGGACCCGGAACCAACCTGCTGACGCAAGAGGTTAACGACCATTTACCGACAAAATTCCACATGCAACATTCCGATCAAGGTTTCTTGTTAGGCGGTTTGGTCTCTGGAAAAACAAGGAACGTCTACACGGCGGACACCATTGGGTTGGTGGCAAAAATCGTGAACCCGTGGGACGGAAGCAAACGCGTAATAGTTTTGGCTGGAAACAAAGCAGTTGGCACAAAAGCATGCGTCCTAGCCTTAACCAACTTTTGGAAGAAAACATTAAAAAACTATAAGGGCGAAGACACGTTTGCGGCTGTTATACAAGGATTTGATTTGGATGGCGATGGAAAAATTGACTCGATAGAAATTCTCGAGTAACACTACAACTAGTCCCTAAGTAAAGGAGAAAATCTATGCAAATCAAAGAAGACATTCAAGCCTGGGGACACGAAAACATCCTTGCCACACATAAAACAACTTTAGAAGTCACAAAGGAGAAAAACCTTTCAAAAAGAGGTGACTGCATAATCGCTGTATCAGCAAACAAAGCCTTAGCAGACCTAACCCCACAATTTAAAGAAAACTTATGCAAAGAAAACGCCAGGATCATCATGTGCATCCATGCTGGAGAAATCACTGAAATTGTGAACGCTTCTGGAAGCCAAAAACTAATTTTGACGCATCCAACAGACATTGTTGTTAGAAGGAGTAACTATGTTTGTAATCGAACCTTAGCCATTAGATCGGACAAAGCAGCATGTGACCTATCTAGAAAACTCGTGGAAAAACTAAGAAACCCTAAACAAGAGGTAAAAATCACCATTACGGTGGAAGTTTAGCGCACCAACGCATCCAGAACAACTTGCCACTCATAGGGCGCTGTTTCACGAACAAACCTTGAAAAAAGAATTTTCTTCACTTCACGCCCGAATTTCTCGACGGTTTCTATAAAACGAATTTTCACACCTTCCAAAGAATTCTTTGCATTAACGAAGCTATAGAAATGAACTACGCCGCCCTCAGGTTTCAGCGATTCACATGCGGCATCTATGAATTCTATGGCTTTTTCTGGAAGGTTCATTATTACGCGGTCTGCAACACCCAAAAACTTTTCGTTAATGATTTGCCTTGCATCGCCTAAAAGCGGGTGGACTCTACTCTCGACTCTATTAAGCTTAACATTTTTCCTCAAAAGTTCAATTGCATGGGAATTAACGTCAATGGCGTAAACCTTCACCCTTTCATGAGTTTTTGCTATAAGAATGGAGAAGGGACCTACTCCGGCGAACATATCTATAACAGTTTCGCCATCCATCACGAGAGATGCAACTCTCTTGTGTTCATGAGAGAGACGCGCGGAGAAATATACCCTAGCAAGGTCAACATGGTACTGGCAACCGTGCTCTTTGTGGACGGTTGCCGTTTTTGGTTCCCAAGCGATGACATCGAATTTTCTAACTCGGTGAACCCCACTAACTGCTCCAGCTTTGGCAAGCACAGTCTTCACGTTTTTATGTGCTTCCAAAATTGCTTTACCAACAACGTCTTTGTGTGCGTCAAGTTCTGGTGGAATTTCTACAATGGCTATGTCTCCGACAAACTCTATTGCCCGGGGCAAGCTAGCCAGCAAATGAGGCGGGAGCTTATCGTCAAGAAGCTCAATAAAAGTTTTAACACGCTTCTTTTTTTCTGGGAAAAGGTTTTTTGAAATTTCAAAGGTCCGTAGATGTTTTTCTAATGTTTTTAGCTCGTTTTCTTGTGGCTGACGAGTTATGGGAATGTAGATAGAATCCAAGTTTCGCTTAATCTCTAAATCTCTATCGACAATTTTGAGGTCATTAACTAATTTGATGGCTCTCTCTCCGCAAATTTTCGGGATTTTGAGGCATAATGATTCCTTAGGCATGGGAACACTTCAGTTTTAGTTTAATACTGCTTCTGCATTTCCTTGCCTCTCTAGAATTTCCTCCACCTTGCCTTTGATTGTTTCGAAAATTTTTTGGCTTATTATGCCCTTTTCTAGGGCTTTCTCAAGCTTATCCATGTCTAAAACTTTAACTGCACCATCTGGAGAGATGCACACATCCACTTCTAAATCCACATAACGTATTGCTTCGGGGTAAACTTCAACAGGCGTGTTTATGTTAATGTAGGCGCCCTTCAACTCTCCATCTTTAGAGAAGTACTTCGTGGTTATCCACCACTCGCCAATTTTTGTTTCGCTTATCGCCTTATCTCCAGCTTCCTTCGCAACACACAACCCGTCATAAAACCCGCTAGCACGTATTGTTCGGCTATACCGAATTTGTCTGTTGCTTAGATTTTCAATTGTCGCTTGCCCCAGATAAAGAACTTTCCCGCTGGGTTTCACGTGTATAACATCTACGACTGAGCCGATTTCAGGAAACTCAGCCGCAATTTGTTGTTTGAAAAGCTCTTCAACTTCCGTTATGTCTTTGCCTTCTTTAAGGAGTTTTTCAGCCATTCCCAGAGCGGCTGAAACTTTGCCTCCGCAGCTTTTGTAGAAGTGATGACCGTTTAAGGTGGGGACTAGAGATGCTCTCAGTTTGTCCAGTTGACTTTTCGAAATTGCTGGAAACTCCACGTTCATAAAGCATAATCCATCAACCAACAATGATGGAGTTTCGGTTTTCTGGGCTTTTTCGCTGAGGTTTTCGGCTTTTGCCTTTAAAGCTGCTATTTCGTTTTCCAAAACTTCTTTCGGCTGATTTGCTGCTGGTTCACGCCAAATGATTCCCCATTCGGTTGATGCGAGTTTTTTCCCTAAAGCGTACAGTTCAGCCCGCTTGTTAAAGTCGCGGATTTTAAAGCTAACTCCAACTTTGCTATTTTTCGCTAATATGGCATATTTTCCAACAATCTTCAATTTTGTTGTTAAAACTGGGAGAATGCTTCCAATTCTATTTCTTTCAACTTGAACTATTATTTGCTTTGAATTTCCCTCTGTAAATTCACATTTTGGAAGCACGCCAACCACGCCATTACCTAATTCAACATAAAATATATCCTCCTCCACACCAACAACGTTTCCCTTATAAATCCCGTCAATTTGAACACTCCATTTCCTAGTCAAAACGTCAGTCAATAGCGAGTGTAAAAGAGTTTGGAAAACATCTACAGCTTCTGGAGAACCAAGAACTCTTATGCCTTGCAAATCGTGCCTATCCTTTATTTTAAGGTCTGGCGGCGACGGGTTTTCTTCAAGATTGAAGCGTTTCCTTATGGTAGCGGACGGTTGAATGATTTCAAAGCCGTTATCTAAAAGCAGTTTTGTAAGGGCTGTTGAATAAATTCCTCTAACCCTCGCCTTCAACAACTTGGACACCTAGCGTCAGCCAGTCTTTTCCACTCTGTAAAGCCCACCATTAATCCTTTTAATATTAAACTTTGCACCCAACAGTTTTTCAGCGAGCCAAACATTCGTTTCCAAATGATCAGAAACCTGACGCACAAGATAAGCGGAACTGCCTTTGGCTAAAGCCACGTAAGGAATAAGCATGTCTGCCATGTGAACGTCAACAGTTGCTTTAGCATTAAGTTCCTCGTGGAGTTTTTCAGCTGCCTCCACCCCCACAGCTTCACTGGTCTTCTTTAGCTCGCCGATTGCATCTGCTCCAATGATTGACCCAGTGCTTGTGGCCACCCACAAAACAAGAGAACTGCCTTTTTGGATGGGATTTGACATATCGTTTACTATTTGGATGTCTGCCTCATATCCAGCTTTTCTCAAATAGTCTTTTGCCGCTTTCGCTTGTCGTTCAGCAACCCTTCTTTCAGCCAAAAATGTGCAGACAGAAACTCCTTTTATGGTGGTTATCTCACCTAAACTTTCCAAGCGTATAGGCTGCAGCTCCTTGCAAGGCTCAACTGTCAAAGTGACTTCACCCATGCCCTTTGGATAATAACCGTACTTATGAACTGTTATGGAAGCATTTACACCCATGCGTTTCAGCACTGGGAGAAAAACATTTCGCATGTAATTGATGGTTGGAGCGTTAGAAACATCTGTCCCACCCTTAGAAACATGCAACTGCACAGTTTCCTTCGCAAACAAACAGATGGGTAAAACTGTCATTAAAAGCATGGAAATGCTCCCGGCTGTGCCTATTTCAGCTTCAAAACGTCCTCCTTTAACCTCTTTTGGCTTAAACCAAAGCTCGCGGGAATCAAGTTTTGCGCCATCCAAATCTGCATTGCAAAGCTTTGCGGCGGTTAAAACTGCTTCCAAATGTTGAGGTCTTAGGCCTGGTTGCGGTCTGTTCTGTCTGATATTGCGGATGTGTAACGGTTGGTTTAATATCGCTGCTAAGGCTATTGAAAGTCGAAGGATTGTGCCGCTCCCGCTTTTTTGGCTTCCATCAATTTCTATCAACAGACGCCACCCATTATTACAATGGATTATTCAGAAACACAAACAATTAATAAATGCGTTAAATATTAAAGTTTGAAGGGATAAGGCATATGAGCCTAGAAAAAGAAAGAATCGAAAAACTTGTGGATAAAATTGATGAACTCCTAATTGTTTTGAACGGGGTTGCAGAAGACTTAAGAACCGTTGCTGCTTCGCTTAAGTCTTTGGCGGTTTCGCAAATCACCCAACCAATGCCCAAAGCTCCAACGCCAGTTACACCAGAAGTTTATGAAAGAAAAAAGGCGATAGAAGACATAAAAATGATGTTTCCAGAAGATTTGGAAAACTTGCTAAATTTTGAGGAGAAAGACGATTACATAATAATAAAGCCACGGCAATTTTTAGGATCTGAAAACTTTGCTAAAATAGCTTCAACCGTGCGCGGGATAGGCGGAGAATACATAAGCGCGGGAAAAGAATCCCATTTCAGAGTCCCCAAAAAAAGAAGCTAACGATACCCATACTTTATTACAAAATCTTTAAACTCCCCAGCAAAATTCTCCATAACAACTTTTACACCAGTGACCACCGCTCCGGGAGGCCCACGCTTACAGAATTCTATTAGCTCATTAACAGCGTTTTCTTCGCCTTCAAAAACGGCTTCAACTCTCCCGTCTGGGAGGTTGCGCACCCATCCTTTTACACCGCGTTTTCTGGCTTCTTTTTGAGTTTTTGACCTGAAAAAGACCCCTTGAACCTTACCGCTTACCCACACATGAGCTCTAACGTTCATGTTTCCACCTTCACGGTAAACCTAATAGCAAAATCTAAAATTTTCGCGAATTTTAACTTTAACTCGTCTCTCTCCATGGAAGGAACATGTTGTTTCATCGCTTATTTTAAAAGCGGTTGTTCTAAATGCGAGTTCGGTGAGTCGCATGTTGAAGAAAAGTTGTGGAAAATTGTCGGTTTACACTTCGCATTTGGAGTTGCATGGGAAACGAGTACGGTCTGTGAAGGCGGCGGTTAAGAGGTTGGCTAAATTTTTAAACTTAGATGTGGAAGTTGTGCCTTTCAAGGAAAAAAGTCCGTTAATCTATGTCTATTACAGTAATGGCTGCGATGACCCTGTTCCACTATACTGTGACAAGAACGGAAAATCCGCTGTGGAAGAAATTTATGCGGCGTTAAGAAACATGATGTTCGTGCTTTCGTTTCATCCGAAGCATTTAGCCATAAGGAGGCAAATGGGGAAAGGAGTTATGCCGCTTTCCTAAACTTAATAGCTTGGTTTTCAAGCTTTATCTCGTAAACCTGGTTCACGTCAAAGTCTATTCCTAAACTCTCATATTCTTGCTCCGTTAAAAACAAGATTATCTTTGGGATTGCAAACTGAGTTCTCGGCGGAAAAATTGGCAGTTGCTGCTGCAAAGCTTGCAAAATATCTTGCACCGCCTTCGCCTCTTCTGTTTGAGGTCTCACTACGAATTGAGGAATCTCCCGTTCTTCAACAAGTTCTATACGCTTTCCAAGGTTGCCATCCAAGTCTCGAATAGATTCAATCTTGTTCACTCGAACGCGAAACATAACTAACCTCAGAGGAAGATTATGTTTATTGTGTTATTTACCCTTTTGGATTTCCAGGACTCATTCCATTTCGATGGTTGCTGGCGGTTTAGGCGTAACGTCATAGTACACTGTCTCAACATTTCGGCATTCAACTACGATTTTCTCTGCAATTTTGTTAAGCGTTGTCCAAGGTATTTCGGAAACTTTTGCCGTTAGGAAATCCTTTGTTTCAACTGCTCTTACGCCTATCACGTATTGTTTCTTTTCGCCTAAATCTTTAATTGCATAGAAAACTCTTGCAACCGCCGGATTTTCGGTAATTATTTTTCTTTGAAGAGAAACTAGATGCTGCACTGAGGCTTGATGAGCCTTCTTGTTCACAGTCTGCACCTTAACGCCAGTAACATAGCCATAACGCCTTTTGCCACCCTCCACCCCTGTTGCCTTATCGCGGAAAATCTTTACACTCACATTTCGTGACGGAACATTAAGGAAGCGCGCTGTGGTCTCTTGAACGCGAGCAGTTAGAGAATGCTCCGGAACCTCTCCAGCGTCAAGTATTACAGCGAAGTACTGACCTGGCTTATATGGCTCAAGCCCACTTTCAACTATTGTTGTGGCCTTCTTTAAGGTTTCAAGTTTATCTGGACGAATTTCTCCCACA
>Ga0315298_1001359_pt1 | contig 45141 bp, 35 predicted proteins | sample WHS_1_MG_FD_203077 | JGI IMG/M metagenome (GOLD analysis project Ga0315298, IMG submission 203077) | Extremophilic microbial mat communities from Washburn Hot Springs, YNP, Wyoming, USA - WHS_1_MG | ecosystem: Environmental > Aquatic > Thermal springs > Hot (42-90C) | place: USA: Wyoming...
CCCTAGTTCATTGAAACTCGAAGGTGTAGAACAGATCGAGCGCGTTTTCGGTGCCGGTCTGAGCCTGTACCGACAGCCGCCGGGTGAGTTGGTGCTGGATGGTGAAAATGCTCGATACCCCGTCGATTCCGCGCGAGAAGGTGACGAGGGTGTTGGCCGACAGGCGCTTGCTCAGCGTGACGATGGTGCTTTGCACGCCGCCAGATGCCGCGGTCGCGGCGCCATTGGTGCTGCTCGTTCCGGTACTGCTGGACGCGCTTTGCACGCTGATGCTGTCGAGTCCCACGGCGTGCGCCAGCCGGGTTTGCAGCGGCTGCCCCTCGCTGGGGCCGAGCAGCGCCGCTGCCGCGGTCTGCAGCAAACCAATGTCGGACGCGCCCACCTGGTCGAGCGGCTGACCCAGTACCAACCACGACAGAATTTCGGTGTCGGGCATGGCGGGGGTGGAACTGAGCTTGACCAGCGGGCGCCGCGCGCTGCCGCTGATGGTCACGCCGACTTCGATGCCGGTGGGCAGATTGGGGCGGGTGGCGGTGATATTCAGCCCGGGATTGTCCACCGGCCCGGCGAAGTTGATGCGGCCCTGCGTGACCTGCAGTTGCTGGCCGTAGGCGGTGTATTCGCCCTTGACGACTTCGATACTGCCGGTCGCCGTGGGCGTGGCACCGTTGTCGGCGCGCACGCGCACGCTGCCGCCCAGCGTGGCGTCGAGACCCTGGCCGTAGAGGTGGAAGTTGGAGCCCAGGTTGAAGGTGCCATCGAAGCGCACGGCGCTGGGCATGGCGGCCGCGGGCTTGCTTGCTGCCGGCGTCTGGCCGATGACGACCACGTCGCTGCTCAGTGTGGGCCCGGTGGCGCGGGGCAGGGCGATGTCGGCGCTGTCGGCGGTGAGGTCGGTGGTGAGGGCCAGCACCTTGTCGGCCAGCCGGGCCTGCGCCGTGCCGCTGAGCACGAGTTGTCGGTCGGGCCGACTGAGCAGTTGCAGCTTGTCGGCCTTGAGGTCCAGGGTCGCGCGCGGCAGACCGTTTTGCAGCCGCGCGTCGCCGGTGGCGGTGAGCTGCCCTTTGCCGCCCTGGAGTTGGAGCTGATCGAGCTGAAGTCGGTCGCCGGTGAAATGGGCGCGCAGCACGCCGTTTTTGAGATCGAGGCCTTGCGCCGGCCAGGCCAGACGCAGCGCCCGGCCATCGAGACTGCCGCTGTATTGCGGCAGGGCCAAGGTGCCTCGGCCCTGCACCGCGAGTTGCAGACGGCCCTCGGCGCGATAGTCGTAGCCGATCAGCGGCGCGGCCCAGGCCAGGCTAGGGATATCGGCGCCCGCGTCGAGCTGCAGCGGTGCGCTGCCCGCGATGCCCCACAGCTCGCCGCGGCGGCTGAGTTCGGTGGCCAAGCTGGCTTGCGCCGTGCCCATGGCGGTCTGCACCACGCCCTGCGCCTGCACGCGGCTGTCTTTCGCTGTGATGTCGAGCACCAGCTGGCCGATGCCCAGCGGCATGAAGCCGCCGCGCGATGCGGCGGCGCCGAAGGTGGTGTCGCAGGTCGGGGCAAGGGTGACGGCGCCAACGGGCTTGGCGGGAGCGGCGGCAAGTTGCAGCGCGATATCGCCGCTGTCGCGCTGCAGATGGATCTGGCCGTTCACGGTTGCACCGGCGTCGATCTGCCAGCGGCCCGAAAGCACCAGCGTGTCGCGCAGCCGCGCCGGGGCGATGCCGCCCAGGGCAAGCAGGTCGGCGGGGCGGACGGCTTGCAGACGACCCGCGGTGCGCAACACGCCGGGGGCGAGCTGCAGGCTGTCCAGATCGATCAGCCCGGTCTGCAGCTTCAGCGCAGCATGCTCAACCTGCAGCCGTAGCGGGGAAAACGCCAGATCGAGCTTTGCGGGAGCCTGGAGTTTGAGCGCGACCGGGCCGGTGTTGTCCAGTGAGGTGATCTGGCCGCGCCAGCCTTGCGGGTCGCCGTGCCAGCCGCCAGCAGCACTCAGCCGGAGATCGAGTGGCAAGGGCGGCGCGGCGGGCTGCGATGTGGGTTGTGGTGTGGGCGCAGTGGCGTTGGGCCGGGGCAACTGGCCTTTGACGGCAAGCAGCAGAGTGTGCTGGGCGCGGGTGCCCGCGATGTTCAGGGTCGCGGTATCGATCACTTTTTCTGCGCTGCTTTTTGCAGTTGACGCGAGCCGCAGGTCTTGCAGCCGGGCGCCCAGTTGCAGTTGTCCGCCTAGCCCGGCCGTGGTCTGCGCCTGAGTGTGCAAACTGCCGATCTGCACGGTTTGCGCGCCCTGGGTCCAGCTCAGGCCGTCGAGGTCGATCTGTAGCGAGCCCGCGAGACGGTTGAGCAGGGTGCTTGCGGATGGCAAGGCGGTGGCGGCAGGTGCGCGGCCGGTGCTGAAGTTGCTAAATGTGCTGCGGGCGCTGAGGTGTTGCAGCGTGAGCGCGTTGGCCCAGCGCAGTTCGTCCGCTTGCAGCGAGACGGTGCCCGAGGGCGCTTGCAAGCCGCCTTGCAACTGGCCGCGCGCTTGGGCGCTGCCTTGCAGGGCGGGGTCGATCTGCGCGAGTTGCGGGGCGTGCAGTGTCCATTGCAGGGCGTCGCGGGGCTGTCCGAATGCGCCTTTCGCGCTGAGCTGGTTGGCGCCGAGGGTGAGCGCGGCGTCCACGTCCCACAGGCGTTGCGGGTCGAGCGCGAGCCGGGCGTGGCCGGTGAAGGTGTGGCCGCGCCACACGCTTGGAGCGAGTTGCAGCGCGAGCTTGGCCTGACGGCGGGCGAGGGCGCCGCTTGCGGTGAGGTCGGCGTTCAGCGCGGCCTGGGGGTAGGCGCCGAATTGCGCGGGGTTGAACTGCCGCAGCCGGGCGCTCAGCTCGAAAGCCTGCGTGCCTGCGGTGGACAGGGTGCCGCTGGCCTCCAGACGGCCGCCCAGCGCCGAGAGCAGCAGCTGGCGCAGATGCACGGTGTCACCCTGGCGCTGCGCTTGCACCCGAACGTCCCAGCCCGGCTGGCTGAGGGTGGCCTGAACGCTTTGCTGTTGTGCGCTGGCGTCGATCGCCAACGGGCCGGACAGGCGGGTGGCGGCCAGCTTGCCGTCGAGCGCGCGGGCGTTGAGACGGGCGACCTGCAGGCGGGCCTGCAGCTCGGGCTGCGCCCAATGCAGCGTGCCGCGGATTTCCCCGCCAGCGCCCAGGTCGATGAGCAAATCGTGCGCGCTGGCCTGCTGCGCATCGCCCGCGAGGGTGGCGCTCAGGCTGTGCAGCGGCAGGCGCTGCTGGTCGATCGGGCCGGGCCGGGTATTGCGCACGCGCAGACTGCCCACCAGCCTTTGCGCGCTCGACGGGCCGAGATCGAGCTGCACATTCAACGCGGCGCGGGGCAGCCCTGCGGCGAAGGCCGAGGGATCGAGCGCGTTCGAGCTGAGCCGGGCGCTGCGCAGCGGTGTGGCATCGAATGGCGTGAGACGAGCCTGCAGTTGGGCGCGGGCGGCGTCCATCTGCAGGGTGCCGTCGAGGGTGAAGTCGCGCAGGGGGCCGTGGGCGCGCAGATCGGCAGCGTTACGCTCAGCCGCCTTGCCGGGCAGCCCGATGTGCGTGGCGCTCAGGCTCGCCTGCAGCGCGTAGGGTGCGGCGTCGCCCAGGCTGGCGCTGAGCTGGGCGTGGGCCCAGGGGGTGAGGGCGGTGAACTGCGCGCGGTAGCGGCCCTGGCCGTAGTGCATCTGGCCGCTGAGGCTGCCGTAAGACCGCAACGCCCCTGGCGGGCCGATCTGCAGTGCGCCGACGGCCAGATGGTCGATGTCGATACGCAGCGGCAGGCGCAGGCTGGCGGGCAGTTGCGGCGCGCCGGTCGAGGCGGCGGCGTGGGTTGGCGTCACGTCGATGCGCTGCGCGCTCAGGTTCTGGATGTGCAGGGTGCGCTGCCACAGCGCGGTCGGCGTCCAGCGCAGCCGGGCGTCGTGCAGGAAGGTGGTGGAGCTGGGGGTGGTGAGCTGCAGTTGGCCGATGCGCACCGAGTTCCAAAGACTGCCCTGCACGTCTTTCAGGGTGATTTGCGTGCTGCCCAGCCGCAGCGGCGTGCGCGCGGCCAGCCACTGCAGACCGCTCTCGCTGCCCAGCCAAGCCACGGCGGCTGCGGCGGCGATCAACACGGCGACCGCTGCTGTCAGCACCCAAAGCAAGACGCGCAGCGAGCGCGGCCCGCGGCGGCGGGGCTTGGGCGGCGGGGCGGGGGTGGGTGCGGTCGGCTCGGTCATCAGAACGACAGCCCCGCACTGAAGTTCAGGCGATATTGGTGCACCGCTTGACCGTAAGCCAGATCGACCGACACCAGCCCCACCGGGCTGCGCCAGCGCACGCCCGCGCCATAGCCGCGCACGGGTTTGAGCGCGCCCCAGGTGTCGGCCGCGTTGCCCAGGTCGTAAAACACCGCGCCGCCCCACTGGCGGGTGAACCAGTGATCGAACTCGGCACTGGCGGTAAATAGATAGCGGCCGCCGACGATGGCGTCGCCCTGCACCAGACCCAGGCTTTGATAGGCGTAGCCGCGCACCGAATTGGCCCCACCGGCGCGAAACAGGAAATTCTGCGGAATGCCGCTGGCGCCATTGGCCAGCACCGCGCCCGCCTCGGCACGAAAAACCAGCTGGTTGCTGCGGTCGATGGGCAAGTAGCCGAGCCCGCGCGCATACAGCCGGATGAAGTTGGCCGACGACAGCAGCGCCTTGCTGGCGCCGCCGAGTTGCAGATTGATGATGGCGCCGCGGCTGGGATAGAGCACGCTGTTGATGTCGCGCCACGTCCAGCTATCGTTCAGGCTCAGCGCATGCACCTCGCTGGAGGCGGCGCCCGCGGGCTGCAGGCTTTCAGCCTGATACTGCAGCGCCAGCGCGGTGTCGATGTGGCCGCGCGTGCGCTCGCGCAGCGCCCCGATGCTGCTGTTGCGCGTGACCAGGCCGGAAATGTCGGTGCGGTCTTGCAACAGGGTGAGGCTGTCGTCATAGCCGTTCGCGGTGCGCGGGAATGCGAGCCGCAGATTGCCGCTCTGCTCGCGCGTCTGCAACTTGACCTCGCTCGACAACCGCCAGGCGCGCCCCAGAAAGTCGAGATCGCGCCAGCCCATCTGCACCCGCTGCCCGGTATCGCTGCTCACCCCTACGCCGAAACTGAGTTTTTGCGCCCGGTTTTCCGTCACCTGCACATCCACCGGCGCCACGCCGTCCTGCGCCTGACGCACATCGGCTTCGACCACGGCATTGCGGAAGTAGGGACTGTTCTGCAAAGCGGCCTGATAGTCGAGCAGCGCGGTCTGCGAATACGGCTGCCCCGGCTGCATCGGCGCCAGCCGCTCCACGATGCTAGCCGGATAGCGCTGCAACCCGGTGATGTGGAGCGGGCCGAACCGATAGGCCGCGCCCGTGTCCAGCCGCACCAGCAGGCGGGCCTGATGTGTTTGCGGATCGATGGTCGCGCGGCTGTCGGCAATGCGCGCAGCCGGCCATTGCCCCGACAGCAGACTGGAGAGCGCCCGCGACTTGGCCGATTCCCAGTCGGCATCGCGAAACACCGAGCCGGGCTTGAGCGTCCAGGTGCGGCTCAGCCGCGCGCTCAGGGCGGCATCCGGCTGGCCGTCGGGGCCGTCGACCTGCACCTCGACGGCGTGCACCAAAGTGGCCACGCCCGGATTCACGCTCAGCACCACACGAATCGGCCCTGTCCCATCAGCCTCCGGCGGGCAAGTGACCCGCACCGTGATCTGCGGTGAAAAATAACCCTGCGTTTCGAGCAGGCGCTGCACCTGGGCGGGCGCCTCATCGGCCAGCCGCTCGACCTGATCGGCCTGCAATCCCGGAAAGTTGCGCCAGCGCAACAGATCAAGATTGTTAGATAAGAGGGCGCGCAAGTCCTCCGGCACGTCGAGCTCGACCTCGTACTTGGGCGCAGCCGTCTGCGCTGCCGAAGCGGGCGGCGCAGGTGAGGGGCTCGCGGTCTGCGCCGCCGCAGTCTGCGGCCACGCCAGCACCGCGACCGCGCACAAGGCGCCGAGCGCGAAGCCGAAAAAGGCGATGGCGCTCGGCAAAGCGGCTCCGCCAAGCCCGATCTGGTGCTCGGCGGTCGTCGTTCTGGCCGGTTTTCGATGCATGCCCGCATTATTCATGCCGCATGTCGGCGGCGGCGTCGGCAGGCCCATGAGCACCCCCAGGGCCGGGCTGCGCCCAGTCCGCATCCGTCCTTAAATCATGTTTCAAGCTTGCGCCGGGTCGATTCCCGGCGTGAACTTTGTAAAGCATGCCCTGACATTACTTGCCGACAACCCCGCGGAGTGTGAACATATTCACGGTTTTCTCACAAAAACGCCGGGTCGCCCCAGGTTTCCTTGACTTCCGCCTCTGCTCTATCTCTGTCAAGCCGCATGACATTTTTCAGTTCAACCGTGCCACCCACTCTCGCCTTGCGTATTGCATACCTGGAAGATGATCCGCTCATTGCTCACGAGGTTTCCGACTGGTTGCGCGAGGCTGGATATGACGTACAGCACTACACGGACGGGCAGGAATTCGCCCGCGCCGTCGAGCGCGGCGGCGCCGACGCCTGTCTGCTCGACTGGATGCTCCCCGGCCTGAGCGGGCCGGATGTGCTGTGCCGACTGCGTCTGCAACTGGGCGCCAACGTGCCCCCGGTCATCTTCCTCACCGGACGCAATGCCGAAACCGATGTGGTGCAGGCGCTGGAGTCGGGGGCCGACGACTATCTGGTCAAACCCTTGTCGCGCCCGGTGTTGCTGGCGCGGCTGCAGGCTGTGTTGCGCCGATCGGGCAGCACTTTGCCCGCGGCGCGGCTGCGTCTGGGCGAAATCGAGGCCGACTGCTCGCGGCGGCAGATTTTTGTGCAGGGCGAGCGGGTTGAACTGACCGACCGCGAAACCGATCTGGCGCTGCACTTTCTGCAGAACGTCAACCGTCTGCTGACCCGCGACTTTCTCATTCAGACCATCTGGGGTCTGCGTCCGGAGGTCGAGACCCGCACGGTGGACGTGCATGTCAGCGCCCTGCGGCGTAAATTGCGCCTGCAGCCGGAATCGGGCTGGCGCCTGGTGTCGGTCTATGGACGTGGCTACCGCTTGGAGCGCGCCCGCAGCGCCGACGAAGGGCCGCAGACCGTGCCGCCCGAACTCGACGATTGAACCCGACGCTTGAACTCGTCCGGGCTGAGAATGTCGGTTTGCCGCTTTTTGTCGGCGGCTCGAACCGGATGTGACTCAGATGCGTTTCTCGACCCCCCTGTTTTTCACCCGTCTTTCCGCCCGCCAATCCCCCCGCCTGCGCGCTTTGCTACTGGCTGTTTTCGCGTGGGTGATGGCACCGATACTGGCGCCGACTCTGGCGTTGGCGCAAACTGCACCAACCGCAGCCAGTGTCTCGGGCGAACCGATGTGGCGCTACACCGTCCGGCCGGGCGACACCCTCATCGGTCTGGGCCAGCGCTATTTGCGAGATCCGGCGCAGTGGCCGCAGATCCAGCGCGACAACCGGGTGGGCAATCCGCGGCAGATTCCGCCGGGTACTGTCTTGCTCTTCCCCGCCGACCTGCTGCGCCAGCAGCCCTCCAAGGCGCAACTGGTGCAGGCTTTCGGCGCGGTGCGCTGGCGGGCGCAGGCGACTGAGGCCTGGCAAGACGCCCAACCGGGCCAGTCCCTGGCCGCCGGCGCGCAGGTTCAAGTGCCGGATTCGGGCAGCGCCGTCATCGAACTGGCCAACGGCACCCGTCTGGCGTTGCAGCCCGGCAGCGCCCTGACGCTCGACACGCTCAGCCTCTACGCCGACGGACTGATGGCCGATACCCGGCTGCGTCTGCAGCAAGGGCAGATCGACATTCAGGACAACCCTCGCCGCCTGCCCAATCAGAATCTGCGCATCCTCACCCCGTCGGCCCAGGCCGTGGTGCGCGGCACGCAGTTCCGCGTCGGGATGGGCGCCGATGCCACGCGGGAGGAAACCCTGGGCGGCGCGGTCGAGCTGCAGGCTGCGGGCGCGCAGGTGCGGGTGGATGCGGGCATGGGTTCGCTGGCGCGTGCGGGGCAGCCGCCGCTGCCGCCGGTGCGGCTGTTGCCGCCGCCCGATGTGTCGGCCTTGCCGAGCCTGTTTGAACAGCTCCCACTGCGCTTCACCCTGCCCGCGCAGGCCGGGGCGGTGTCGTGGTTCGGCCAGGTGCTGGCCGAGAGCGATAGCGCGAAGGTGCTGGTGCAGAAAACCAGTACCGGCAAGACCCTCAATGTGGCCGATCTGCCCAACGGCCGCTATGTGCTGCGGCTGCGCGCGGTCGACGCCAACGGTTTGCAAGGACAGGACGCGTCGCACGCTTTCACCGTGTTCGCGCGGCCTTTCTTCCCGATGCTGACCGCCCCGGCGGCCGGGGCGACGGTGCGCGTGGCGCGGCCCAGGCTGGCCTGGTCGGAGTTGCTGGACGTGGCGCGTTCCCATCTGCAACTGGCCGCGCAGGATAATTTCGCGCGGCCGCTGTACGACGTCGAGCAGCAGAGCGCGCACTGGACGCCGCCCGCCGATCTCGCCGCGGGCGTCTGGCACTGGCGCGTGGCCAGCATCGACGCGCAGGGGCAGCAGGGGCCGTGGAGCCCGCCGCAGACCTTCCGCTATGTGCCGGGTCCCGGCCCGGCCGATCTGGCCAAGGCGACGATGCGGTTCGACCGCGATCATCTGCTGCTCGACTTGCCTGCCGCGCCGTCAGGACAGCATTACGCGCTGACGCTGTCTGACCACGCCAACCTGCAACCGGCGCTGGCGCAGATGCAAACGCCGGGCGGCGCGCTGACCTTGCCGCGGCCGTCTTCGGGCAAGCGTTACCTCGGCGCTCGGCTGGTGGACGACAGCGACGGTACGCAGGGGCCGCCGGTGGTGCAGGTCATCGATGTGCCGCCGCGCTATCCCGACCTCTGGCTGCTGCTGATTCCATTGCTGCCCGCCCTGTGACGTCGTGAAGCCGCTGTGAAAACCGGATTCGCACGTTTGCTGCGCCTCGGCGAGTCTCGCGAGCGGTTGGCTCGGCCTGCTGAATCCGGCGCAACGAGCTCGGCCCGCTGGCGACCTGGGCTGGAGATTCTGCGCATCGGCGCTCTGCTGCTGATTCTGGCGCTCGGTCTGAGCCTCAGCGGGGTGTTGCAGCGCATCGATCATCTGGTGTTCGATCTGGGGCAGCGGCTGCAGCCGGTCGTGCCGCCGCAGGGCGTGGTCATCGTCGCCATCGACTCGCACAGTCTCGACCGGCTGGGCGCCTGGCCCTGGCCCCGCGCTACCGACGCCCGGCTGGTGGATGCGGTCTGCCGCGCGGGCGCCGCCGCGGTCGGGCTCGACATCGCCTTCACCGAAGCGGGCAGCGACGCGGCTGGCAACGCCGCGCTGGCTCAGTCGCTGCGGGCCTGCGGCAAGGTGGCGCTGCCGGTGGTGCTCGACAGCCTGCGCAGCGGCGGGCAGATCGTTGAAGGCCTGCCCATCCCCCAGCTTGCGGCGGCCGCGGCGGGTCTGGGCCGCATCGGCGTGCAGCTCGACGGCGATGGCGTGGCGCGCAGCGTCTATCTCTGGGAGGGCGTGGGCGCGCCGGTCTGGCCTCTCATGGCGCAGACCCTGCTCACCATCGCCCATCAGCCCGTGCGCGGCAGCGTGCCACGGCCCGCGCAGAGCGCCGTGCCGTCCCATCCCTACGCCCTGGCGGCCGCCGACCAGCGGCGGCTGCGATTCGTCGGCCCCAGCGGTACGGTGCCGCGACTGTCCGCCAGCGCGGTGCTCGACGGCGTCGTGCCGCCCGGCGCTTTGCGCGGCAAGGTGGTGCTGATCGGCGCAACCGCCGCGGGTCTGGGCGATTTTCTGGCTACCCCGGTGACGACGCAGGGCGCGCCCATGCCTGGCGTCGAAGTGCTGGCCAACACCCTCATCGCGCTGCGCGATGGCACGCTCATCCGTACCGCTGCGCCGGTCTGGAGCTTGCTTATCACAGCCATACTCGCGCTCGCACCTTTGCTCTGGCTGCCGCGGCTCATGCCCCTGGGCGGGCTGATCGCCAGCGTGGCTTGGGGGCTGGTTCTGGTGGGGGCCGCCGCCGCGCTGCCCCTGCTGACGGGCTGGTGGGTCGCGCCCGGCGGGGCGCTGGTGGCGGCGCTTTCCGCCTATCCCTTGTGGGGCTGGCGACGGCTGGAGGCGGCCAGACGCCATCTGGACGGTGAGCTGCGCCAGTTGCGCCGCACCGTGCGCGAGTCGCCAGAAGGCGATGCGCCCGCAAAGCACAAGCGACTGAGTTTCGAGCGCCGCATTCTGGAGGTGCAGGCCGCGCAGCAGCGTTTGCGCGATCTGCAAACCCGCCGCGACGACGCGCTGGCCTTCATCAGCCACGACGTGCGCGCGCCGCTGGCTGGCGCTGTGCAACTGCTGCAGTCTGGCAAGATGGATGTTGCGGCGCGCGACCGCCTGCTCACCCAGCTTCGCCGTGCACTGAACCTCTCACAAGGCTTTCTCGATCTGTCGCGCGCGCAGTCGCTGGAGACGTCGGCCCTGGTCGAAATCGAGTTGGGGGCGGTGCTACATCAGGCCGCCGACTTCGCTTATGACGAGGCGCTGGCGCAAGGGGTGCGCTTTGTCCGAGAAATTCCAGACGATCCGATCTGGGTGCGGGGCGATTTCGACGCCCTGGAGCGTCTGACCACCAATCTGCTGCGCAACGCAGTGCAGCACAGCCCGGCAGGCTCGAAGGTGATCCTCGGCGCCACGCTCGCGCCGCACACGGTGCGCTTCTGGGTGCGGGATCAGGGGCCGGGGCTGACGCCGGAGCAGTCGGCCCGGCTGTTCCAGCGCTTCAGCCGCGCCCATGAGGGGCCGGGCACGCCGCTGTCAGGCAGCACCGGCCTAGGCCTTTACTACGTGCGGCTGGTGGCCGAAAAGCATGGCGGCGCTGCTGGCGTGACATCGCACCCCGGAGAGGGGGCGATGTTCTGGGTCGAACTGCCCCGGCAAGCCTGAGTGTTGGCGGACTGACGGGGCACAGACCCTGATTTACTTCTTCAGCGCGTCGCGAATTTCGCGCAGCAGCACGGTGTCTTCCGGCGTGGGCGCGGGAGGGGCCGGCGGCTCGGCGTGCTTGAGCTTGGAAATCATGCGCACCATCATGAAAATGATGAAGGCCAGGATGATGAAGTTCACGGCCACCGTGATGAAGCTGCCATAGGCCAGCACCGGCACGCCGGCTTTTTTGAGCGCCGCCAAGGTCATTTCGGTACCGGCGGGCACTTTGCCCAGGACGATGAACAGATTGGAGAAATCCAGTTTGCCGATGACCGCGCCAACAATCGGCATGATGACATCGCCGACCAGCGATTCGACGATCTTGCCGAACGCGCCGCCGATGATCACGGCAACGGCCAAGTCGATCACATTGCCTTTGACGGCAAACTCTTTGAAATCTTTCATCAGGGACATACGGGGCTCCTCAACGGGTGGGGTAATGGCGTGAATACCTCACGCACGGCGCGGATTTTGCGGGAAAAATTGGCAATTCCCTAGCGCCGCTCCCCTTTTTAGAGGGTTTTTTACAGTCTATCGCCCGGGAGCGATCAATTCGGCCGCGCTGCGGCGTAAAACCGCACCAGTTCCAGCTGAACCTGATCAGACAGCATGCTGAACGGGCCACGCAGCAATTTTTCGGCTTCTTCGCGCTGGGCGTTGCGGCTGCTCAGCAGCACCTGCGCCGCAGCGAGGTGGAACTCGGCGTGCATCTTTCGCAGGCGCGCATATTCGGGCAGGTGTCCGTATCGGCCCTTGGCGCGTCCATGCAGCCATTGACCCAGAGCGCACTGATCGTCCACGGCGACCGAGGCGATGTCCACATCATCTTGCTGACCCTCGACGATGATGGCCTTGAGGCGCTTTTTCCAGTTGAGATGGCCTTGCACCGCCTGCCCCAGATAGAGCCCGTCGAAGTGGTCTTCTTCCGGGTCGATTTCGGGGGCCAGGTGAGTGTCGGTAGCGGGAAGCAGACCGAGGTCGTGGCGGCGCAGCCAAGCGAGAAGTCCCATGAGTTGTCCTTTTTGAGAGAGGTTGTGAACGCAACATGCCGGGGCGGTTGCCGCCAGCCATGAGAAGGACTTTAAAAATCAGGCTCAGGGTCGGTCTAGGAATGTGCGGGCCGCTTTACGCTTGTATTCAGTCAAGTGTGATTTTTTGCACAGAATGTCCGGTGCGCCGCAAAGCGCGCCGCCGATACGCCAGGTCACAGTTGATACATACTGGCCCTAGTTTCCGCGTTGACATCTGCTTAAAGTGCAGTCATCCAAGTTTTGCTCCTCGTTGCTGTAAGGCTTGGCTAGGCGTGATGCGGTTGTACCCCGGATGACGCCGCCCCATCGAGCAGGGAGTGCACTGTGGTGCTGCGTTCGCGGCACCGGAGGGCTGAGGAAAAAAACAACGATCTGGAGACATCCAGCAGCGGCGTTTCGTTTGTTTCGCCGCTGCGCTGAAAACAAGCATCCACCGAATGTCGTACCGCCCGCGCCGAGCCTGGTTGCGGGTGGCGCATGCAGTGCCGCGCAGACCGGTCGGTCGGTGCGGCGACTATCCATCGCTGACTAATGAGATCGGCGAAGAAACCAACCTCGTGAGGAGCCAAATGAAACTTGCCAAAACCCTGATCGCAGCCGCCATTGGAATGGGTGCAGCCCACGCCGCTTTCGCCATGAACGTGCCCGGCCCGCTGGTCACGCCCCAGTGGCTGAAGGCGCACCAGAGCGAAGTCACCGTCATCGATATTCGTGGCGGCGGCAGCATGAAAGCCTATGACGAAGAGCCGGTTATGGGCAAAGACCATTTTGTGAAAAAGAGCGGCGGCCATATTGCGGGCGCTGATCTGGTGAACTTCAACGACATTCGTGAAGAGCGCACGGTCGACGGCGTCAAGCTCAAGGCCATGATGCCGACTGCTGAATATTTCACCAAGGTCATGGATGTAGCGGGCGTGAACAGCGGCAAGCCTTACGTCATCGTGCCGACCGGCAACGCCGTGTTTGCAATGGACCGCGGCACTCGCCTGTACTTCCAGATGCGTTATTTCGGCGTGCCCGCCGATCAGATCGCCATCCTCAATGGCGGTACCAACGCCTGGATCAACGCCGGCTATCCGGTGAGCATCAAGCCCGCGCCCAAGAAAATGGGTGACTGGAAAGCCACGGGCGAAGACAAGGCGCTGTTGGCCGGTCTGAATGATGTCAAGGAAGGCGAGAAGAGCGGCACCGAGCAATTCATCGACGCCCGCCCCACCGCCCAGTACCTGGGCATTGCCAAGAAGCCGATCAACAAGACGGCGGGCCATCTGGCCGGCGCCAAGTCGTTCCCGATCGACGCCATCGTCAAGGATGATCATGGCGCCGCCATGTTCATGAGCGCGACCGACTACAAGAAGATCTTCCACGACTTCAACATCAGCGACAACGCCCCGACCACGACCTACTGCAACACCGGCCACCTGGCCTCGGGCGCCTGGTTCGTGGTGCATGAAATTCTCGGCAACAAGAATTCCAAGCTTTACGCCGGTTCGATGAACGAGTGGACCAACCTCGGCAACCCCACCGTGGGCCTGCCTGGCTGAGCCAGTCCGCGGCTCCAGAAAACCGGCCTTGTGCCGGTTTTTTTTCGTCCATACGCTTTGGCGCATGCGGGAATACCGCAATGCAACAATGTTCGGATGCGAGTCATTTCATGCGATGAAACTTGCAAGAAAGGTGCGTAGCCCTGAAATTGCTGCACTGCAGCTTCGTGTTTTCCCTAGATTTTCATCCGCCCGACTGTCAGCGCATGGTCAGCTAGGCTGAAAACAATCCGTCATTCCCGTGACGTGCTGTAACACGTTGGCGCCGCGGGGTTGATGCGTTGCGTTGCGGGCCTCGGGTGGAAGACCCAGCAGCGACGCCACGCCCATGTCCACATACAGGAGACTTGAGCATGGCTTCCATTGCAATGGGCGCAAAAGCGCGCCCCATGACGGCGGGCGAGAAGAAGGTGATCTTCGCCTCATCGCTCGGCACGGTATTCGAGTGGTACGACTTCTACCTCTACGGCTCGCTGGCGGCCATCATCGCCAAGCAGTTCTTCGCTGGTCTGGATGCCGGATCGGCGTTCATCTTCGCGCTGCTGGCATTTGCAGCAGGTTTCATCGTGCGACCGTTTGGCGCTCTGCTGTTCGGTCGGCTGGGCGACATGATCGGCCGTAAGTACACCTTCCTCGTCACCATTCTGATCATGGGTCTGTCGACGTTCATCGTCGGCGTGCTGCCCAACTATGCGGCCATCGGCGCGGCTGCACCGGTCATTCTCATCGCGCTGCGTCTGCTGCAAGGCCTGGCGCTCGGCGGGGAATACGGCGGCGCCGCCACCTATGTCGCTGAACACGCGCCGGCCAACAAGCGCGGCGCCTACACCTCGTGGATTCAGACAACCGCCACACTGGGGTTATTCCTGTCTCTGCTGGTCATTCTCGGCACCCGTACCCTGCTGGGCGAAGACGCGTTCAACGCCTGGGGCTGGCGTGTGCCTTTCCTCGTGTCCATCGCCCTGCTCGCCGTATCGGTCTGGATTCGCCTCAAGCTCAACGAGTCTCCTGCCTTCATCAAAATGAAGGCCGATGGCAAGGCGTCCAAGGCACCGCTGACCGAGGCGTTTGCGCGCTGGGGCAATCTGAAGTACGTCATCCTCGCCCTGCTGGGCTTGGTCGCTGGCCAGGCCGTGGTCTGGTACACGGGGCAGTTCTACGCGCTGTTTTTCCTCACGCAGACGCTCAAGGTCGATGCGGTGACGGCCAATCTGCTGATCGCTGCTGCGCTGCTCATCGGCACGCCGTTTTTCATCGTGTTCGGCGCCCTGTCCGACAAAATCGGCCGCAAGCCCATCATCCTGGCGGGCTGTGCGATTGCTGCGCTGACCTACTTCCCGCTGTTCCAGGCGCTCACCCACTACGCCAACCCGGCGCTGTACCGGGCGGTGCAGAACTCGCCGGTCACGCTCACGGTCGATCAATCGCAGTGCACCTTCCAGTTCAACCCTACCGGCACGGCGAAGTTCACCTCCTCCTGCGATATCGCCAAGCAGATGCTGGCGGCCAATTCGGCCAACTACAACACCGTGTCTGGCACCGGCCCGGCGGTCATTCAGATTGGCGACAAGACCATCACCGTGGTCGGCGCCAAGGATTTGCCGCCCGATGAATTCAAGGCCAAAGAGGCCGCGCTGAAGAAAGAAATCGGCGCCGCGCTCAAGGCGGCGGGCTACCCGGCCAAGGCCGACCCGGCGCAGATGAACTTGCCGATGGTGATCGCCATCCTGGCGCTGCTGGTGATTTTCGTCACTATGGTGTACGGGCCGATTGCGGCGGCGCTGGTCGAGTTGTTCCCGACCCGCATCCGCTACACCTCCATGAGCCTGCCCTATCACATCGGCAACGGCTGGTTCGGCGGTCTGCTGCCCACCATCGCCTTCGCTCTGGTGGCGCAGAACGGCAACATCTATTACGGCCTGTGGTACCCCGTCATCATTGCTGCGGGCACCTTTGTCATCGGCCTGTTTTTCCTGCCGGAAACCAAAGATCGCGATATCTACGCGGCAGACTGACCGGCACATCCTCCGCGGCGCAGCCGCGCCCGGGGGCAGACTCGCACCATGGAAAAGCCCGCTTCAGCGGGCTTTTCTTTTGGCTCGCAGGCCTGCTGCGCGGATCAGGACGGCGTTTGCTGCGAGGGATGATCCACGAGGTTTTGGGCAATGAGTTCAACCAGGCTGAGTACCGGCTTGTCCCATTCGGTCTGCTCGGCACCGGCCAGGAAGTTGAGTCGGCAACTGCCGCACGAGGTGACGATGGCCTGGGCGTCGCTGTTGTCCACCTGTGCCCGCTTGATGACGAAAGCTTGCGCCCGCAGGGGTGCCGCACGGTTGATCAAAAATCCGCCCGCTCCGCCGCCGCAGCACCAGTTCATTTCTTCGGTATCCCGCGGCTCGCACAACTCAGCTCCAGTTGCGCGCAGAGCGAGCCGAGGCTGCTCGAATACACCGCCGTGTCGGCCGAGTTTGCAGGCATCGTGGAACATCAGGGTCTGGTGCGCATCGCCGCGCAAAGGCAACTTGCCTTGTTCCACCAGTTCCCCGATCAGCTCGGAGATGGCCAGCACGCGAAAAGGCAGCGGACCTCCGTGTACCTCAGCGCCTTCCCAGCGCAGGGCCGGATAGGCATGGCCGCACTCTGGCACGATCACCATCTCGGCGCCCACCTCGAGGGCTTGTCGGATCACGGCTTCTGACGCCTTTTTCTGCGTCTCCTCTACGCCGGAGAGCAGGCCAAAGTTGGCCGCTTCATAACCATTGCTGCGCAGCGTCCAGTCCAGCCCGGCGGCGTTCAGTACCCGTGCCGTCGCCTCGAGCGCGTCCTGGAACAACAGGATGTCGAGCACGGTCGTCAGCATCAGCACCTTGGCCTTGGGTTTGTCCAGATGCACGGTCACTCCACGGCCGCGCACCACTTCGACGGCCTGTGCAAGATGGCTGGCATCTGCTCCAAACACGGTTCCGCGGGCGTCTTGCTCGCTTTGCACAGCGCGCAGTTCGTCTGGTGCGAGTCCTGCCGCGGCCAGCGCCTCGCGCATGACGTTCACGCCGCGGGCGATGTTGATGCCCATCGGACAGACCATGCTGCAACGGCCGCACTCGGTGCAACTGTCGAAGCACAGCGCCTGCCATTCCCGCAAATCATCGACATTCACATCCCGGGTGAACGGCTTCCACAGCCAGGACAGGGGGGCGACTTCGCGTCGCCAGACGCGCCGCAGCAGATCGAGCTTGTGCGTCGGAATGAGGTCAGGGTCATCGTTTTGCACGCTGAACTGGCAGGCGTCGGCGCAATAGCCGCATCGCACGCAACTCTCGAGATCGACCGCGAGGTTGCGATCCATTTTTTCGAGCATGACCGTTTTGGCACGGTTGACACGCTCCGCGTCGGACATCTCAACCTTCGGTGCTTGCTCCGCCAGATGGGCGATGGCGTTGCCGAACTGTGCATACATCTCGCGATTCATCATGCCCGTACTCCCCGACGCGCCATGAATGCGCCGAACTGGGCGCGGCCAAAAAACCAACTGACGGTATGGAACAGTTTGCCGAAGGGAAACCACACCAGCAGCAGTTCGAGTGACATGAGGTGAATCGCCAGCCGGGTGGGATCTGCGGAGTATCCCTGCGCCGCATAGGCACTGGAGGGCTGATCGATCAAGGCCATGCCCGTGAAAATCACCAGAAACAGCAAGCCCCAGGAGATGTAGTCATCTGCGCTGGAGATCCGTCGCAGAGTCGGGTCCATCAGGCGCATGGCAAGCGCCACAAGCAAGGAGATGATGGTGACGCCCGCGGCGAGATACATCACTGCGTCCGGCAATGCAGGCCAAGACACCCCCAGATGCCGGTGAAGAAAGGCGATATGTGGGGCGTAGCCAAACACGATGAAGGCCAGGCCGAAGTGATAGAAGTAGGGGTTGAGCGTGGCAAGTGTCGGGTTTGGACGAGTGCCAGCGCGCGGCAACATATGCCGCAGGACCGTGAACCAGATCGCCCCTTGCACATGGACGCGCCGCGGGGTCGATGTGGCCAGCTTGGTTGGACGGCGAATCAACCCTGCCGCTCGCCACAGCATGCCCAGCACGAAGATCAATACGCTGCCGACAAGTAACGGGCCACGCGCCAGGGTCAGGAGGTCCATGAAAATCCCTTTGATTTGTAAGGGTTTTGATATTAGGCTGAGGAGTAGTGGAGTGCAAGCGATTGTTTATTCGCGAATCCGGATGTTTGCATGCATTGCAAATTGCGTTGAGTTGACGCGGTTATAGGGCTACAGTTCGCATAAAAAAATCAATTGCGCCGCGCAACACCCCGCGGCCCACTGCGGCCTGCCGCAAGGAGACTCGAATGACTGAAAAACGAATGCCCCCGGACGACGCCAATACGGCAACTGCGATCAAGCGTCGTTCGCTACTGCAAGGAATGAGCGGCGTAGCGGCGGCGGTTTTTGGCGCAAGTGTTGCAAGGGCGGATGCCATGGCGCAGCCGGTCTTGACCAAGACGGCAGCAGAGCCCAAGGTTGACGCCACACAGCAGACGGGCTACCACCTGACCGAGCACATTCGTGCCTACTACCGCACCACCCGGCTTTGAATGCCAGGCAAATGCGACCTATACGATCTGCCGCGCGGCGCCACTTGCAAGCCTTACTGGCAAGCCTTTGAAGCTAGGGTTTCGCCCGCCGCGCCACCTGCTCCCACGCATCACATTGGAGTGAAGACATGCTGCTAACTCGTCGTTCCGAAAGCAAGGACACCCAAGGTAAGTCCCCGGACACCTCGACCCTCTGGGTCGATCAGCTCAAGCGCAGCCTGAACCGCGCCTTGCCGACCATCGACCGTCGTGCATTTCTGCGGCGCTCCGGCATTGGGGTGGGGCTGGGGCTCGGAGCGGGTTTGATCGGCTCGCAACTGCACTTGGTGAAGAAGGCCGACGCGGCCGATACGCCAGCGCCGGGTTCGGCCGGGAGCAAAAATGTAGTGACCCGGCGCACGGTCTGCACGCACTGTTCGGTCGGCTGCGCCTCGGACGCCATGGTGGAAAACGGGGTGTGGGTGCGGCAGAACCCGGTGTTCGAATCGCCGCTCAACCTGGGCGCACACTGCGCCAAAGGCGCTGCGCTGCGCGATCATGGCCGCGGTGATCACCGTCTGCGCTATCCGATGAAGCTGGTGGACGGCAAGTATCAGCGCATCTCCTGGGATCAGGCGCTGCAGGAAATCACCGACCGTCTATTGGAGATTCGCAAGGAAAGCGGGCCGGACGCGCTGTTTGTCGTCGGTTCGAGCAAGCACAGCAACGAGCAAGCCTATTTGCTGCGCAAGTGGGTCTCCTTCTGGGGCACGAACAATTGCGATCACCAGGCGCGCATCTGCCATTCCACCACGGTCGCCGGTGTCGCCAACACCTGGGGCTACGGCGCCATGACCAATTCGTACAACGATCTGGCCAACTCCAAGGTGGCGTTTTTCATCGGTTCGAATGCGGCCGAGGCGCATCCGGTGTCCATGCTGCACTTGCTGCACGCCAAGGAAAACGGCTGCAAGGTCATCGTGGTCGATCCGCGCTTCACACGCACGGCAGCCAAGGCCGATATGCATGTGCGGCTGCGCTCGGGCACCGACGTGCCGGTGGTGTTCGGCATCCTCTATCACATCTTCAAGAATGGGTGGGAAGACCAGCAGTATCTCGATGCCCGGGTCTGGGGCATGGACAAGGTCAAGGAGGACGTGCTGGCGAAGTGGAACCCCGATGCGGTCAAGGAGGTTTCCGGCGTGGATGGCGACACCACGTTTGCCATCGCCAAGATGCTTCACGAAAACAAGCCGGGTACCGTTGTGTGGTGCATGGGGCAGACGCAGCACACCATCGGCCATGCCATCGTGCGCGCCTCATGCATCCTGCAACTGGCGCTGGGCAATGTCGGTAAGTCGGGCGGCGGCACCAATATCTACCGTGGCCATGACAACGTGCAGGGCGCAACCGATGTGGGCCCCAACCCGGATTCGCTGCCCGGCTACTACGGTGTGATCGAGGGTGCCTGGAAACACTACGCCGGGGTCTGGGGTGTGGACTATGAGTGGATCAAGGGCCGATTCGCTCCGGGCATGATGACCAAACCGGGCATGACGGTCTCGCGCTGGATCGACGGCGTGCTCACGCCCAATGACATGATCGACCAGGGGCCGAACCTGCGCGCCCATATCTTCTGGGGGCATGCGCCCAATTCGCAAACCCGTGGCCTCGACATGAAAAAGGCCATGAACAAACTCGACCTATTGGTTGTGATCGATCCCTATCCATCGGCCACTGCCGCCATGGCCGCGATGCCGTCTGATGACGCCCCGCTCAACCCCAAGCGCGCTGTGTACCTGTTGCCGGCCACCACGCAGTTCGAGACCTCGGGTTCGGTGACTGCGTCCAACCGTTCGCTGCAATGGCGCGAGAAGGTGGTCGAGCCGATGTTCGAGTCGCGCACCGATCACATGATCATGACCCAGCTCGCCGACAAGCTCGGCTTCGGCAAGGAGTTGGTGAAGAACTACAAGATGGTGCCGGGCAAGGGCGGCATGATGGAGCCGGAAACCGAGTCCATCCTGCGCGAGATCAACCGTGGGGTCTGGACCATTGGCTACACCGGACAAAGCCCGGAGCGGTTGAAGGCGCACATGCGCAATATGCACGTGTTCGACGTCAAGACTCTGCGCGCCCGAGGCGGCATCGACAAGGAAACCGGCTACAAGCTCGACGGCGAATACTTCGGTCTGCCCTGGCCGTGCTACGGCACTCCGGAGTTGCGCCATCCGGGCACGGCGAATCTGTACGACACCTCGCTCAATGTCATGGAAGGCGGCGGCAACTTCCGCGCCAACTTCGGCGTCGAACGCGACGGCCAGTCTTTGCTGGCGGCGGACGGTTCCGCCTCGAAGGGCGCGGACATCCAGACCGGCTATCCCGAGTTCGACTCCACTCTGCTGAAAAAACTCGGCTGGTGGAACGAACTCACCGACGCCGAGAAAAAGCTGGCCGACGGCAAGAACTGGAAGACCGATCAATCGGGCGGCATCATCCGCGTGGTGATGAAAAACCATAGCTGCCACCCCTTCGGCAATGCCCGCGCCCGCGCCGTGGTGTGGAACTTCCCCGACCCGATTCCACAGCACCGCGAGCCCTTGTTCTCGGTGCGGCCCGACATGGTGGTCAAGTATCCGACTTACGACGACAAAAAGACCTTCTGGCGCCTGCCGACTCTTTACAAGACGGTGCAGGACAAGAACATCGACATCGTCAAGAAATTTCCGCTCATCCTTACCTCCGGGCGGCTGGTCGAGTATGAAGGCGGCGGCGACGAAACCCGCTCCAACCCCTGGCTGGCCGAGCTGCAGCAGTTCGCCTTCGTGCAGGTCAATCCGGCGGTGGCCAACGACCGCAACATCCGTGAAGGCGATGACGTCTGGGTGAGCACGCCCACCGGCGCACGCATCAAGGTGCGCGCGCGCGTCACTGAGGCGGTCGACCGATCCACCGTGTTCATCCCCTTCCACTTCGCCGGTCACTGGCAGGGCAAGGATCTGCGCCAGTACTACCCGGAAGGCGCCGCGCCCATCGTGCTGGGCGAGGCGGTCAACACGGCCACGACTTACGGCTACGACGCGGTGACCATGATGCAGGAAACCAAGACCACCGTCTGCCAACTCGAACGCGCCTGATGCGCCCTCACGCTCAACGGAGACAATCCCCATGGCCCGCATGAAATTCATCTGTGATGCCGAGCGTTGCATTAACTGCAACGGCTGCGTCACCGCCTGCAAAAACGAGAACGAGGTGCCCTGGGGCGTGAACCGCCGCCGCGTGGTCACCATGAACGAAGGCGTACCCGGCGAGAAATCCATCTCGGTGGCCTGCATGCACTGCTCGGACGCGCCGTGCATGGCGGTGTGTCCGGTGAGTTGCTTCTACCGCACCCCGGAAGGCGTGGTGCTGCACGACAAGGACGTGTGCATCGGTTGCGGCTATTGTTCCTACGCTTGCCCCTTCGGCGCGCCGCAGTTTCCGGCCAACGGCGAATTCGGCCTGCGCGGCAAGATGGACAAATGCACCTTCTGCGCCGGCGGCCCCGCGCCCAACGGCTCGGAGGAACAATTCAAGGAATACGGCCGCGACCGTCTGGCCGAAGGCAAGCTGCCGATCTGCGCCGAGATGTGTTCGACCAAGGCGTTGCTGGCGGGGGACGGCGAGGTCATTGCCGACATCCTGCGCGACCGCGTGCTGCACCGCGGCGGCGGCGCCGAACTGTGGGGGTGGGGAACGGCGTATGGCAAGGCGGACGCGCAAGCACAGCCCGCACCGACGAAGCAAGGGGAGTCATCATGAACCGCAGTATGTCCTTGATGTTTGCAGCCGTCTTGCTCGTCATGACGGCCGGATGCAGTCAGAAACCACAGACCCTTACCCAGACCGGAGCACCGCCTTCGCAAGACCCGTGGATGGGCGCCAATCCCGCTTTCACCGAAAAGGACTGGAAGGTGGGGGATAAGGCCAGCTGGCAGCGCGAGATCAACCGTCGCGCCCAGAACCAGAACGAATACGTGCGCATGCGCTAGGAGCGGGCCATGTTCAGAGTCACATCCCGTTTTGTTGCCGCTTTTGTTGCTGCTCTTGCGCTGGGCTTGAGCGTGAGTTTGGGCGCGTCTGCTTCGCTCGCGGCGGATGCGCCAGCAACGCTCACTGCGGGGCCGCAGACTGGCACGGCGCAGCGCGCAGATCAAGCTGCGGCCCCTCAGGGCGCTTCAACCATCCCCGGCTATCTGCAGCAAACCAATGGCGAGCGTGCGCAAGTGCAGCCTGGCAATAACGCACCCATGTGGCGCGACATCAAGCAGCAAGCCGGTTTCTCCAGCCTGCCCGACCCCGAAGCCGGGGTGCTGATCCAGCCGCAAACGGCGTATCCCGGCTCAGCCTTTACCTCGGCAGGCGAAGCGTGGCGGCAGACCCGTAATCTGCTGCTCATTCCAGTCGGCGGCTGGCTGCTGATCCTTGCTCTGGTGGGTATTGGCGCGTTCTACTTGTTCCGCGGACAAATCCGGCTGGAGCACAAACCCACGGGACGCAAGATCGAGCGTTTCACGCCGTTCGAGCGTTTCATGCACTGGGTGCTGGCGTTCTCGTTCATCGCCCTGGCGGTATCAGGCGTCGTCATCATGTTTGGAAAATTTTTCCTGCTTCCCATTCTGGGTTCGGCGTTTTTCGGCTGGCTCACCTACGCGCTCAAGACCATCCACAACTTCATCGGGCCGCTGTTCGGGCTATCGCTGGTGATCGTGCTGCTGACCTTCGTGCGCGACAACCTGCCGAGCAAGAGCGACCTGGCCTGGCTCGCAAAGGGGGGCGGTTTGTTTGGCGGCGGCGAAGCACCATCCGCGCGGTTCAATGCGGGCGAGAAAATCTGGTTCTGGGTCGGGGTGCTGTTCTTGGGCCTGCTGGCAGTGGCATCGGGCCTGGTGCTCGACAAACTGGTGCCCAACTTCCCCTACACCCGCAGCGCCATGCAGGTGGCCGAAATCGTCCACGCCTCAGCCACCATTTTGTTCATGGCCATGGCCTTCGGTCACATCTACATCGGCAGCGTTGGCACGGAGGGCGCGCTCGATGGCATGCGCACTGGTTATGTGGACGAGAGCTGGGCGAAGCAGCACCACACGCTCTGGCTGGATGCGATCAAGTCCGGAAAAATCCCCGCCCAACGCAGCGGCCCCAACGCGCAGGCGCCAGTGCCCGTGATCAAACCCAAGGCTTGAGGAGATGATGATGCGATGCATGCGTGGACTAATAGTGGCCGTCTCGCTGGCTTGCGGCGCAACGGCGTGGGCCAAGTTGCCGCCGCCAAGCCCGGAAGCCAAGGCGAAGGCAGAAGAAGCCGCAGCCAAAGCTAAATGGGCCGACAAGGTGGCCGCCTATCAGCTGTGTCAAACCCAGGATAAAGTGGCGGCGTTTTATTACGCTCAGGCCAAGGAACAAGGCAAGGCGACCCAGCCGCCGGTTCCTACCCCACCCTGTGTGAACCCCGGGCCGTATGTGGCCGCACAATCTGACGCAGCCGCCCCGGCAGCCGCCGCGCAGAAATAAGGAGCAGCGTCTGGGCGCCGTCATGTGGGCCGACAGGCTGTCACGCCTTGATTTGCAACCGCCCGAGAAGAATGTATTGATGGCCCAATCTGAATTAGTGTCTTCGCAACACGTCACTGCGTCTGCATTGCCGCCTCGTGTTCCGCAACTCAGCCAGGCGCGAGAGGCCCTCACCCGAGGTGTGAGGGTACGCAACGAATTTGGGGAAACGCAGGAGGCCCAAATTCCTGCAGAGCGGCCGTTGACGCTGTATCTCGACAAGCAGGAGCTCGTCACCCTGATGACCGTGGGCGCGGCCCCCGAGTTGCTGGCGCTGGGTTATCTACGCAATCAGCGTCTGGTGCACTCGATCGCCGATATTGCCTCCGTGCAGGTCGATTGGGAGGTGGAGGCCTGCTCCATCACCAGCCGCAGCGGCATTGCGGATTTGACGCAGCGCACCGCAGGTCGGCGCGTGGTCACCACGGGCTGCGGACAGGGCACGGTCTATGCCAGCCTGATGGACGAAGTGGACAACGCGGCGCTTGATGCTGAAACCCGGATCAGTCAAGGCGAGTTATACGCGCTGCTCGATGCCATGCGCCTGCATGATTCGCTCTACAAATCAGCCGGCTCGGTACATGGCTGCGCCCTGTTCGAGGGCAGCCGCCTGCTGATGTTCACCGAGGATGTGGGCCGCCACAATGCGGTGGACGCAATCTCTGGCTGGATGTGGTTGCGCGGCGTGGGCGGCCAGGGCAAAGTGTTTTACACCACAGGCCGATTGACCTCGGAAATGGTCATCAAATGTGCGTTGATGGGGGTGTCCATCCTGGTTTCGCGATCGGGCGTGACGCAAATGGGCTATGACATCGCCGAACGCCTGGGCATCGCCCTGTTCGCTCGCTGCACCAATCGCCACTTTCTGCAATACACCGCGCCTGAGCGTTTTGTTGCTGAGCCGCTGGAGCGGTTATCGGCATGAGCGCACCGGTTTCCGCGCCTGCCGCATGGCCCATCGCCGTGCTCATGCAGCGCGACCAGCTCAACAATCGCTGGCAGCGCTGGCGCTGGGGTCTGCGCGATGTCCTGCCTGCGACGGCAGGCCGTGTGGCGCTGGAATCTGCGCCCATCTGTCTGGAGTGGAGCGGGGCGCAGTCGCAATGGTTGTATCCCGGCTTCAGCGTGCAACTGTTCCGGGATGAGGCGGAGGGCTATCACCTCAACCTCACCTCGCCGCAGCCCAGCTGGTTTGTCTGGTGGACGCCAGCGGCAGAGCCGGAATGCGACGATCCGCGCCATGCGCCCGAAGGCTTGCCCGTCATTCAGGCGGTGACTCTGTCCTACAACGAAGCGGCCCGCTGGATGGATGCCGGCGAAACCATCGAGATTGCACCGCTGCCGGCCGCGGTGGCCAACTGGCTGGCCGATTTTTCCTCGCTGCATTACAAGCCCGAACCACGCAAGCGCCGCCGCCCGCAAAGCTTTCTGGCCCCTGATGAACGCGATGTATCGTGCAGCAAGGCGCCAAGTCCTAGCGCCGACGGAGACGATCCACCGGTCTGTTGTCCATGAGTGAAGCCAGTTCTCCCGAAGACCGCGGTTTTCTATCGCGCTGGTCGCGGCGCAAATTGCAGGCCGGGACAGATTTCGTTCCCGCAGCGGCGCCCGTCTCCCCTGCGCCGGACAAGGGTGAGGAACTTGCCGCTGTTCCCGAACCTGTTCCTGCGCCTGCAAACGATCAGCCGCCACCGCCCACGCTGGACGAGCTGCAAGCGCTCGATCACACCGCCGATCTGACACGGTTCATCGCCAAAGGTGTGGACGAGGGCGTGCGCCGTGCCGCCCTGCGCAAGCTGTTCGCCGATCCGCAGTTCAACGTGATGGATGGGCTCGATACCTATATCGACGACTACAACACCCCCAGCCCGGTTCCGCCCGGCCTTCTGGCGCGCTTGAAACTGACTCCGAATTTGGGGCTCGACCTGGCAGACCCCACCCTTGCAACGCCCGCAGCGCAGCGGCCGGCTTCCGAGTGCCTCGGTTCGACTTCGCAAGACCGCGCTTCGACCACAGCGAATGAGGCCGACACCACAGATCAGCCCGACTCGTCGCCCACTCCCGACATGCCCCAAGACGCCTCTCTGAACGCAACACCTCCCACCCCATGAAAACTCTGGTCTGCAATTGCAACCACACCATGCCGCTGGACGGCCCGCAGCTGACTGCCGCTTTGGGCCAGACCATCGAACCGCACAGCCAGCTGTGTCGCCGTGAGATCGTGCGCTTTCAGCAGGCCGCACAGAGCACCGAGCCCTTGCTCGTCGCCTGCACGCAAGAGGCCAAGCTATTTGCCGCACTGGCGTCGCAGACCGAGGGCGTGCCACCGCCCGATGTGCGACCGATCCGGTTTGTCAACATCCGTGAAACCGCAGGCTGGAGTCGTGAGGCCAAGGCTGCCGGCCCGAAAATCGCCGCCCTGCTTGCTGCCGCGGCGTTGCCCGAGCCCGAACCCGTGCCGACCGCGAGCTATCACAGCGCGGGGCGTTGCCTGGTCATCGGCGATGCTGAGTCTCTGGACATGGCGCGCAAGCTCCTTGCCGACGGCCTGGAACTCACCCTGCTCGACACCGGGCGTCCGGGTGGACGCGCTGCGCCCGCCGCATTGCCGCTGCAGCATGAACATCCGGTTCATGCCGGGCGCGTGCGCAGCGTACGCGGCTGGCTGGGGGCTTTCGAGGTGGATATCGAGAGCGCCAATCCGGTCGATCTCGATGTCTGCACCCGCTGCAATGCCTGCCTTGCCGCCTGCCCCGAGGGCGCGATCGGACTGGACTACCAGATCGACCTGCAACGCTGCACCGGGCATCGCGATTGTGTGCAGGCCTGCGGGGCCATCGGCGCCATCGACTTCAACCGCGGCCCGCGGGCGGACACGCTGCAAGTCGATCTGGTGCTCGATCTGCAGCCGCAGCCCAGCCTGTCGCTGCATCAGCCGCCGCAGGGCTATTACGCCCCGGGCTCCGACCCGTTGGCGCTGGTGCGCGCCGCGACTGAACTGCGCGATCTGAAGGGTAGCTTCGACAAGCCCCGGTTTTTTCAGTATGACGCCAAGCTCTGCGCGCACTCCCGTAACACCCTGCTGGGTTGCCACGCCTGTATCGACATCTGCTCCGCGCAGGCCGTGCACAGCCGCGCCCGCTTGCGGCCCGATCAGACACCCCCCATCGCCGAGGCCGATTCCATCCTACCCACCGCCGCGCAAAAAAAGCCCTTCGTCGAGCAGATCGAGATCGACCCGCATCTATGCGTCGGCTGCGGCGCCTGCACCACGGTGTGTCCCACTGGGGCGCTCACCTACGCCTACCCGCGCGCACCGGAAATTGGCGCACGGCTGCGTACCCTACTGCTCACCGCCCAGCGCGCCGGGCTGAAGCGGCCGACGCTGCTGTTCCACAGCCAGGAAACCGGTGCGGAACTCATCGGGCAGCTTGGTCGGCTCGCGGCGGCAGATCCCCGCGTTCGCGGCCTGCCCGCCCACGTTATTGCGGTGCCGCTGTGGCATATCGCCTCGGTGGGCATGGAGCTTTGGCTGTCCGCATTTTCCTGGGGCGCGGCAGAGATTCTGGTCTTGTCCGACAACACCGAGGCCCCGGCCTACCTCCATGCCCTCCAAGGCCAGATGCAGCTCACCGAAACCCTGCTGCACGGCATGGGTTATCGCGGGGCACGGCTGCGTTTGTTGCAGACTGCCGATGCGCGAGAACTCGATGCCTTGCTGGCGCCGCCGCGACCAACAGGTGCGGTTCCCAGCATCCAGGCGCAGTTCGCCGCCCTACCGCAGAAGCGCGCCACGCTCGATCTCGCGCTCGACCATCTGATCCGCCATGCGCCCGCGCAAGAGGTGGCGTCGGGCGCGGCCGTCATCCCCCTGCCGCATGGCGCGGGTTCTCCCCTTGGCGCCATCCGGGTGGACGCCAGCCGCTGCACCCTGTGTCTGAGTTGTGTCGGCGCCTGTCCTGCGGGGGCTTTGGCCGACAACCCGCTAGCGCCGCAACTGCGATTCATCGAAAAGAACTGCGTGCAGTGCGGTCTGTGCGTCAACACCTGCCCGGAAGACGCCATTCGTCTGGAGCCGCGTCTGCTTTGGGGGCCTCAGCGCAACGCGCCACAGGTGCTCAACGAAGCCCAGCCCTGGCGCTGCGTACGCTGCGGCAAGCCCTTCGGTACGGTGCAGGCCATCGAGCAATTGGTGGTCAAGCTCTCTGGTCATCCGGCCTTCGCGGGCGACGCAGCCAATCGGCTGAAAATGTGCATCGACTGCCGGGTGATCGACATGCATACCCGCGCCGACACCACCATTCACGACCTGCCCTGATCGCCATGCTGCAACCTCTGTCGATGCAACACCCTGATGTGGAGCTGGCCGCGCCCGGCAGCGATGAAGACGCCGCCCGCGCCGATCTCTGGGGATTGCTTGCGCTGCTGTTCATCGCGCCGCCCTCGCAACCAGTGCTGTCGCAACTGGCGAGCATGTTGGCGGTCGAAAATGCTGACCAAAGCGCGCTGCACTTGGCCTGGAGCAATTTGCTGAACACTGCCGCCGCGGTGACGCCCGAAGAGGTTCGGGATGAATTCGAAATCCTGTTCGGCGGCACGGGGCGGCCTGCGGTGTATGTCTATGGCTCGTTTTATCTGGCCGGCGCGCTGCACGAAAAGCCTCTGGCCCGGCTGCGAGCGGATTTGCAGGACATCGGACTGGCCCGCCGCATCGACTTGGGGGAAAGCGAAGACCACTTCGCCATCCTCGCCGAAACCATGCGCTATCTCATTGCAGGGGACGACCCTGCGGTGTGCAACCTGACGCGGCAGCGCGATCTGTTCCAGCGCCACATTCAGCCCTGGGGCGCCCAGATGTGCGAGGCCATCGAGGGCGATCACGCGGCGCGGTTCTACCGTGCGGTGGCAGGCTTTACCCGCGAATTTCTCCAAGTGGAGCAGATGGCGTTCGATCTGCTGGATTGAGCTGGCTTTACGCTGTTTTTGCGGGCAGCTCCGGCTTGCAGCTCAGGCAAGGCGCCTGCACCAGATGGCCGTGCCACAGACCGTGGGCGCTGCGCACCGCCACCACGGCCCAGGCCGCCACCAGCGCGACGATCAGCGTGGCGGCAAATGCGGTGAAGAAGGCCATGCCGGTGCGCAGTCCCAGAGTCAGGCTGGCAGCGGTATAGACGCCCACGGGGAAGGTGAACCCCCACCAGCCCAGGTTGAAGGGCAAACCACGCCGAACCTGAATGGCCGTGAGCGCAATGGCCGTCACCAGCCACCACAGACCCAGGCCCCACAGAATCAGCGCGCCGATCACGCCCAGCGGCCCTGCCAGCGCGGCCACGGGCGCCATCACCGTGCCTGCGAAAGCCTGCGGCGCTGCGGCGCCAAGGGTGAGCAGCGCAAAAGCGCCCGTGCCGATCGGCCCCATACTCAGCCAGGTCGAGACGCCGAGTTCTTTGGGCGGCAGCTTGTGCAGCGCCAGCCGCAGATACAGCACGGTGAGAATGCCCAGCGCAATCGGAACCGACATGCCCCACAAGGCATAACCCGAGACGATCAGCGCCTGCGCCTGCGCGGCGGGCAGATGCTGCGCCAGATAGCCCGCACTCGACGCCGCCACTTCGGCGGGCACGACTGGCAGCAGCCACACGCCCGTCATGCGCTCCAGGCTGTGATCCTGCGCGGTGAACTGATACCAGGGCACCAGCCAGCCGGTGAGGAGAGACAGGGCGGCATCGATCCACCACAGGTGGGTGGCCAACTCGGCGGCGGCGGGTTGCCCCGGATGAAACAGCACCAGCCCGTTGACCAGCGGGATGAGCGCCATGGGGATGGCGCCCAAAAACATCGACTGCACGGGATGGCGCAGTAGCGGCATCGCGTCCTGCGTGAAAAACAGCCAACGCGCTGCGAAAAGACCTGTAAAGAGCGCGAAAATGGCGGCATCGGCGATGAACAGGCCATAAGCCAGGGCATGCAGGCCAGCGATGTGCGCCGGAAACTGCGCCAGCAGCAAAAATGTGATGCCCGTGCCCATATTGACCGTGAACCAGTTGGGCGTGAATTGGCGCACGAGTTCGATGGGGGAGGGCAGTCGGTTGAGCGGTTTCCAGGGGGACATGATGGGCTGCTAAACGGTAATCAATGAATGGCTTCATACTAGGCAGAACCCTAAAATAAATAAAACGAATAGTTTTTATAATTTAAACAACATTTTCAGGTAGATCGTTGCCGAGATGGCGGGTGTCAGCCAAAGCGCTGTATCGGGCGTTGGACTGCTATGAATACTTTCAACTCTTTGCGGCTCTCCGGCTTGCGGCCCTGGCGTTTGGGCGGTATCACTGCCTTGTTGTTAGTCTTGGCCGTCTGCTTTGCGCACCTGGCTGCGGCGCAGTCGGTCAAGGAGGCGGTCACTTTCTCGGCGCAATGGCAGGTGCATCTCCAACAGGATGGCAAGGGGTCCGACTCCCGCGGCGCGCAATGGCTGGTCTTGCTCGGCGGGCTGGGCGGACAGGAGGGTGTGGCCACCGCGCAAGACCAGGTGAGCTGGCCTGCGCAGGGCAACGGCGCCTACCGCATCGACAGCACCCTCACGCCGCGGGGTGGGCTTGCCGTGCTGCTGCGTCGGCTGCACTGGGTGCGCGGTGCAAGCGGAGAAGTGCGCGACGGCAAGCCCGAGCTGCTGTCGGCCAGCAATCAGCGGGGGGATAGCCCGGCCACGCTGATGCAGATCGAGCATGGGCGTATGCAAGTGACGACTGCGGCTCAGGCCGCGTCAGCGCCGGCGGAATCGACGACACCGACACAGCCCGCGCCGCCCGGGCTCACCGATCCGCTGACGCTGAGCTGGGGTTATCTGCAGCGCCCGCTGCCTACCCGCACCTTCACCGTGCCCTTGCTCATTAATGACAAGGTGCAGACCGCCCACATCACGCCGCAGCGCACCACGTTGAAATGGCAGGGCCAGGAGGTGGCGTGCACTCTGCTCGACGCTCACAGCGCGCAGAGCAGTGCCACCTTGCGCATCTGGCTGCGGCAAAGCGATGGCTTGCCGCTGCAGGTCGAACTCGGCATGGGCGACCGCTACGGGCTCGATGTGGTGCAGACTCTGGCAGCGGTACCGGATGGGCTGCCCGCTGCACGTGTTCAGCACTGAACCGTAGGCGCTGGCGAAGCGCTACGCTATATGCATGAACGAGAACGGCACAGCAGACGACAAGGCGCCCCCGCCTCCCGCGGATACGGCGAGGGTGCGCTTGCAGATCAAACAAGGCACGGCGCTCGGGCCCGGCAAGGCCGCGCTGCTCGAAGCGCTGGAGCGCACTGGCTCGATTTCAGCCGCCGGGCGGGCGCTCGATATGAGTTATCGCCGCGCCTGGCTGCTGATTCACAGCGTCAATCAGGCTTACAAAGAACCGTTGGTCGAAGCCTCCAAGGGAGGTGCGGGCGGAGGCGGTGCGCAGCTCACCCCGTTGGGGCGCGAGGTGCTGTCGATCTACCGGCGCATGGAACGCAAGGCGCTCAGGGCCATCCAGCCTGACCTCGACGTGTTGCAAAAGCTGCTGCGCGAGTGACGCTTTGGGAAGCGATTCAGTGCGGCCAGCACATCAGATGCTCGGCGCGCAGATGCGCCACCACGGGCGCGCCCGCGCGCAGGCCGTGGTGGGCGATCAGCCGCAGCGGGGCGCGCAGCCACAGCCGGGCGTCGCCGCAGCGCATGGCCAGAGTCGCGCTCGCACCCTGAACCACCAGGTGCTCGATCTGGCCTGAGACCGGGTTTTCCAGATCGGCGGACTGGCCCGGTTTGAGCGGGGGCAGACGCACCTCGTCGGGCGACACGGCCCAGTCCACCAAGCCGCCGATCTCGCTCGACGCCATCAAGGGCGCCCACAGCGGCAGCCCGCCTTCTTCCCACTGCAACAGCGTCAGCCCGCGCTCAACCGCGTGGCGCAGCACGCGCGCGGTAAAGCGGTTGCGCACGCCCAGCAGCGCCGCAGCCGCCTGATTGGCCGGATGCGCGAACACCTCGGCAGGCGGCCCCTGCTGAATGACCTGCCGACCCGAGAGCAGCACCACCCAGTCCGACATGGCCGCCAGGCTGGCATCGTGCGTGGCGGCCAGCGCCGGCATGGAGAGCTGGTGCATGCGCGACACCAGCTCGGCCATGATGTCGTCGCGGGTGCTGGCATCGAGCGCCGAAGTGGGCTCGTCGAGCAGCAGCACCTGCGGCTGCCGCGCCAGCGCCCGGGCCAGCGCCACGCGCTGCTGCTGTCCGCCCGAAAGCTGGGCGGGGCGCAGCTCGGTCTGCTGCGCCAGCCCGACCGACTGCAATAACTTGACGGCCGCCTGCCGCTGAGAGCCGAGCGCCCCGCCCAGCGCATAGGCCACGTTCTCCCAGGCGCGCAAATGCGGAAACAGCGCATACCCCTGCGGCAGATAGCCCACGGGCCGACGCTGCGGCGGCAGGGCGCCGAAAGGCGGGCCCTGGCTGGGAATGAGCCCCGCCAGCGCCTTCAGCACCGTGGACTTGCCTTCGCCGCTGGAGCCGAGCAGAGCGGTGAAGCCGCGCACCTCGAAATCGACGTCGAGCGTGATCGGCTGGCGGATCTGGATATTGACGTGCAGGCTGGCGGGCGAGGGCATGATGTCCGGCAGGGGGTTCAGGCAAGGCTCAGGCAAGGTTCAGCCACCGCGCGGCCCGCGCCGCGACAGCGCGCCGAGCAACAAGGGCAAGGGCAGGCCGATGAGGAAGAACAGCCAGAGCAGCGGGTACACCGCGGGCAGGCCGGTGTCTTGCAGGTTGACCCACAGCTTCACCGGAATGCCCTGCGGGTAATACGCCACGATCAGCACAATGCCGAACTCGCCCAGCGCCCGCACCCAGGCCAGCGCCACCCCGGCGGCCAGACCCAACCCCGAAAGCGGCACGGTAATGCGCCAGAAAGTGCGCCAGGGCGACTGCCCCAGAGTGAGCGAAATCTGCTCTAGCTCGCGCGGCACACCCTCAAACGCCGAGCGCGCGGCGACGATGAAATACGGCGCGCTGCCATACACCTGCGCCAGCAAAAAGGCCGAGGGCGTGTTGGTGAGACTGAGGCCGAGATGATTCAGCGGCTGGCCGATCCAGCTGTATGGCCCGTAACTCATCGACAGCAACAAGCCCATGGCCAGCGGCGGCGTGAGCAGCGGCAGCAGCACCAGCATCTCCATGATCCACTTGCCGCGAAAGTCGTGCCGCGCCAGCCACCAGGCCACCGGCGTGGCGAACATCACCACGATGGCCACGGCGATCAGGCTGTAGCTCACCGACACCCAGAGCGAGCCCAGGTCGCCTTGCTGCAGATGCAGCGACTGCCACGGCGTGCTGATGAACAGCCCGGCGAAGGGCAGACTGAGAAACAGCAGCCCGGCCAGCCCGGCGCCCGCCACGATCCACGCGCGGCGCGCGGGCGCCTGCTTGGCGTGCGGCGCAAAGAACGGGGCTGCGGCGGTGTCCAGCGGGGTCAGGGTCATGCCGTCATTGTCGTCGCAGCCCGAGGCTCAGAGAACGAGTCAATGAGCCGTTCAACGAGCCGCATGGAGATCGCCGCCCTTGGGAGCGCTATAGCCGTATTGTTTGAACAAGGCCTGGCCCTCGGCGCTGGTCATCAACTTGACGAAAGCCGCGCCCGCCTTGGGATTGGGCGCGTTTTTCAGCACCGCGGCATAAAACACCAGCGGCTGGGTGGACAGGGTGTCGGTTTTGCCGTTGGGGAGCTTGATGTCGAAGTGCACCTTGCTGTACCACTTTTCGATCATGGCGGGATCGCTGAGATTGATCTCTCCGGGCAGCTTGATATAGGGCAGCTTGTGCGAAATCACCGCGCTCAAATAGCCCGAAGTGGCGTCGAGCTGGCCCGACTCCAGGCGCGAGAGCAGCGAAGGTTCGGTGAAAATTTGCTGCTCGTTTTCGACCTTACCCAGAATTTTGTCGGCCAGTCCCGGCTGCTTGTAAAACTCTTGCGCCAGCAGCATGGTGAACACGATATTGCGGCCCTGCGGGTCGACGGCGGGGTCGGTACGGCCAAAGTGGATGCCGGGCTTTTGCAGCACTTCGTACCAGGGCATCTTCCCGGCGGCAGCGGCCTTGAAGTCGGCGGCGAACTTGCTCTTGTCGCTGTAGGCAATCACCATCTGCGTACTGGCCACCGGCACGGCGGTGTCGATCAACCCGGCTTTTTGCAGCACCTCGATGGGGCCGGGGGTGATGGAGACGAACACATCGGGGTTGATCTGCTTGGCCGCGATCAGGTGCGCCAGGCCGAACGCTCCGGCGCCCTGGCCCTGATACTGCACCTTGTCCTGCTTGGCGATGGCCGGGCCGAGCGCCTTGTCCATCAAGGCGCCCATCGATCCGGCATAGGCCACCGACAAAACCGGCTCGGCTGCCGAGGCGACCGTCATGCCGCCCAGGCCGATGGCGGTTGCGAGGGAGAGTTTCAACAGAATACGACGATGCATCAATGGCTCCTTGGTAGATATTCGAGAATAGGCGGATCGAGCGCAACTGTGCGCTCAACGCGATGTTTCGCGAAATATAACGAAGTGAGCCGAAGCGCAGTGTTTTCAGGTGTAAACGCAGCGCGGCCGCGGACTCTCAAGAAAACGCAGGGCCGCCCCAAGTTTTCTTGTCCACCTCGCAGCTTGCAAGCTGCTCGGATTCGGCTCCGTCCAAGCTGCCGCAGGGCAGCTTGGAGCCGCGGGTCTCATCCCCCACGGGGGGCGGGTCGGCGAGCCGACCCTGGGGGCGCCCAGACCAGGCCGGTTCAGCCGGATTCGCCAGACTGGCGTTCGCGCAATTGCTCGGCCACGCCCTGCATGGCGCGATCCATCAGGCCCTGCGCTTCCAGCGGCAGGATGAGGCCCTGCGCGGCCATGCGCTCCAGCGCGCGGCGGGTCATGGAATGCGCCCGGCCGCCCACCTTGCTGGAGAACATATAGAACAGCCCTTGCGGACTGCGCCAGGTCAGTTGCGCCCGGGCGTTGCGCCCCTGAATCTGCAACTGCACCCAGGTGCCGATGTCGAGCGAGGCGATCAGCCCCGCCACTTCGGAGGGTGAGAGCAGCGCGGAGGGCGAGAGCAGCGCAGGCTCGCCCGGCGGCACGCTGGCCGGGCCTTGCTGCGAATCGGCCGCCTCCGCCGCGATGGGTTGCGACTCGGCGGGCACGTCGCTGGCTTCGATCAGCCCGCTGGTGAGTTTTTCTTCGTTGCGCACCAGCGCTTCGGGCATGGCGGCGGCCGCCGCATTGGTCTGCGGGTGCAGCAGCCGCGACCATTCGCGCTGCAGCAGCAGGGCGTCGTCGCGCGAGGTGGCCTGCTGCGCCTCGCCCTGACCGCGTATAGCCTGCGCCTGGGCGTCCATCAGCCAGGACATGAACTCCTGGCGTTTGTCGGTGGGCAAGGAAATCAGGTCGAGGCCTTGGCCCAGCCGTTGCACCAGCGTGGGCAGCAGTTTGAGCAGCGCCTTGCGATCCGCTTCGGCGGTCTTGGGCTGCACGCTCCAGATCAGATCGCTGGCGGTCTGCTTGTAGGTCTGGGTGATCTCGGCGTCTTCCCCAAAGCGCAGCACGGATTCGGCCAGCACCGTGGACCAATGCTCGAGCATGAATTCGCGCAACTGGGGATGGGTGTGCAGCCGGGCGAACACCTCGTGCAGATGCCGGTACAGCGCGCCGTGCAGCAGGCTGCGGAACTCGGCGCGGCGCAGCGCATCGACCGCATCGGCCTGTTGCTGCTCCACCGCGGCGGCGCTCTCGGCGATATGACGCTGCAGGTCGGCGAGTTGTTGCTCGAACACCGTGGCGTCGTCTTCCTCGGCGTTGACCACGGCCTCGACCATGCGCGACAGAAACGGCAGGAAGCGCTGGGCCGCGGGCTCTTCCACGCTGGAAAAACCCGCGCTGTATTCGGCCACGCGGTTGAGCAGTTTGCGCGTCGGGTGATTGCGCGAGGAAAACAGGCTGGCGTCGCGCAGACCCAGACGCAGCACCGGGATTTGCAGCCGCGCCAACTGAGCTTTGACAGCAGGCAGCAGCTTGGGGTCGGCCAGGATGTGATCGAACAGCAGCGAGACCACGTCGATGGTGAGCCGCTCCAGTGGCCGGTTGGCGACCTCGTAGAGGCTTTGCCGATGCTGCTCGATGAGGTTCACCGTTGCGGCGGAGGCGGCGGGTTCGTCGCGCCAGTTCACCTCGCGCAGCCCCAGGCGGTCGGTTAGCAGCAGACGGTCGAGCGCATCGCGCAACTGCGGGTTGAGGCCATAGGCCTGACCGAACACCGAGGGGCCGAAGCCCGAAGCCGCAGGGCCCGTCGGGCCGGTCGGGCCGGTCGGGCCGGTCGGGCCGGTCGGGCCGGTCGGGCCGAAGCCGGAGGGCGCAAAGCCGCTTTGGCCTCCGTCCGGCGCGCCCGAAGGCGCCGCGGCGAAACGCCCGGCGAGCAATTGCTGCAAGGCTTCCAGATGCAGCTCCGCGCCAGTTTGCGCGGCGTTGACCAGCGCCTGCTCGTCCACCGCTGTGGCGGCGGCGCTGCGTGCGGGCGCGCGGCGCTGCTGACGGTATTGCGCGGGCTCGACCTGCAGTTCAGCCAGACGCTTGTTGTAGAGCGAGTAAGTGTCTTTCAGCGCGGCCGACATGCCCTTGCCGAAAGCTCGCAGCAGCCCCAGGCGCTCTTCCGCGTCGAGATCGACCACGCCGAGCGCGTGGTGCAGCGATTTGCTGAACACCTCGGGCCGCAGCGGGTTGGTCTGCGGCGCGGCGTGTTCGCCCGCGCGCAGGCTGTCGAGCCGCGCGCCTAGATCGCGCACCTCCCACTGGGCTTCGGATTCGAGCATGTGCGTGAGGCGCGAGACTTCCACCCCTTCTTCGAGATCGGATTCATCGACCAGACTGAGCGCTTCGAGCTGCAGTTCTCGCGGCGCGACCGGCTTCTGGCCGAGAATTTCTTCGTCGAGCACTTGATGAAAGCGGTCGACGAAGGCCTGGATCAGTCGGCCTTCGTTCTGCCGCAGCGCGTGACTCATGTCGGAGAACTGCTGCCGATCCCGCCCGTTGCCCGCCGCTTCGGCCTGCTGTTCCAGCGCCTCGATGACTTGGCGCACGACCGAGCGCATTAACTCGTCCGAGCGGGCTATGGCGTCATCGATGCAGGACTGGAAAATTTCGGAAGGCAACATGGGCTGTCAGACGGTTTTGCCCTGCGAAAACGGGCATTTTTCACACTGTAAACCGAATTGTCATGCGCTTTCCTGCTTTTCTCCTTGACAGGGTTTCATCTGCCCGCTGTGCGTTGCAGCTTCACGCCAACTTCATAGCCTCGAGGCTATGCGCCTCAAGCGCAGTCGTGCGCGCAGCAGGTGCTGCGGGCGCTGGCCTTAACGTCTGCGGCAACGGCAGGCGGCGGGGCGATGCGGCCGTGCGTCTGCAATTCATGGCGCAGATCGCGTGCCGCCTGAACCATGTGCCGCAACGCCGCTTCGGTTTCCGGCCAGGCGCGGGTTTTGAGGCCGCAGTCCGGGTTGACCCAAAGTCGTTCGGGCGCGATGAGCTGCGCGGCGCGGCGCAGCAGTCGGGCCATGTCGGCCGCCGAAGGCACGCGGGGCGAATGAATGTCGTACACGCCGGGGCCGATGTCGTTCGGGTAGGCGAAGGCGCCGAAGCCGTCGAGCAGTTCCATATTCGAGCGCGAGGTTTCGATGGTGATGACGTCGGCGTCCATCGCCGCAATCGACGGCAGAATGTCGTTGAACTCCGAGTAGCACATATGGGTGTGAATCTGCGTGTCATCGCGCGCCACGCCAGCCGACACGCCGAACGCTCGCACCGCCCAGCTCAGGTATTGCGGCCAGTTGTCGCGCTTGAGCGGCAGGCCCTCGCGGAAGGCGGGTTCGTCGATCTGGATGATGGCGATGCCCGCGTTCTGCAGATCGCTCACCTCGTCGCGCACCGCCAGCGCGAGTTGCAGCGCCACCTGATCGCGCGGCAGATCGTCGCGCACGAAGCTCCATTGCAACAGGGTGATCGGCCCGGTGAGCATGCCCTTGACCGGCCGCGGGGTGAGTGCCTGCGCGTGCCGCGCGGTATCCACCGTCATCGGCTCGGGCCGCCACACATCGCCCCAGATGATGGGCGGCTTGACGCAGCGCGAACCATAGCTCTGCACCCAGCCGCCCGCGCTGAAGGTGTAGCCCCAGAGCTGTTCGCCGAAAAACTCCACCATGTCGTTGCGTTCGGCCTCGCCATGCACCAGCACGTCCAGGCCGATGTCTTCCTGTTTGCGGATGACGGCGGCGATCTCTTCGCGCATTTTCTGCAGGTAGTCGGTATGCCGCAGTTCGCCGCGACGCCATGCGGCGCGGCCAGCGCGAATTTCGGCGGTCTGCGGGAAGGAGCCGATGGTGGTCGTGGGCAACGGCGGCAGGTTCAGTCGCGCGTGCTGCGCGGCGATGCGCTGGGCATAGGGCGCGCTACGCCGGGCGTCGGTCTCGCTGAGCGCCTCCACGCGGCGGCGCACTTGCGGCAGGGTCACACGCGGACAGTTGCGGCGCGACGCCAGCGCCTCGGCGTTGGCTTGCAGCGCGTCGCGCACCGCGTCTTCGCCCTGATCGAGCGCCGTGGCGAGCACGCGCAGTTCCTCGAGCTTCTCTTCCGCAAAGGCCAGCCAGGGACGCACTTCGGGGTTGAGCCGCGCGCCCGCGCCGTGTTCTGCGGCCAGACTGACGGGCACATGCAGCAGCGAACAAGAAGGCGCGATCCACAGCCGCTCGCCCAGCGCGGCGTGCAGCGGCCGCAAGGCGCGCAGCGCAGCGGCCAGATCGCTGCGCCACACATTGCGGCCGTCGATGATGCCCGCAGACAGCACCCACTGCGGCGGCAGCGCGTCGCGCCAGAGGTCGATCTGCTGCGGCGCCCGCACCAGATCGAGGTGCACGCCATCGACCGGCAGGCCCGCTAGCGTGGCCGGGGCGAAGCTGATCGACTCGAAGTAGGTGCTCAGCAGCAACTTGGGGCGCAGCGCCCCGGCCTGCGCGGGCAGCGCGGCGTAAAGCGTGGGCAGCAAGTCGCGCCAGGGTGTGTCGAGATCGAGGGTGAGCGCGGGTTCGTCAAGCTGCACCCATTCCACCCCCAGTTCGGCCAGCCGGGCCAGCACCCGGGCGTAGGCGCGCGACAGCGCGGGCGCCAGGCTCAGGCGGTCGAAACCGGGCTGATGCGATTTGCAGAGCCACAGAAAAGTCAGCGGCCCGATCAGCACCGGTTTGGGCGCATGCCCGGCCTCTTGCGCTTCGCGCACGCGGTCGAACAGCGCATCAAAACCGCCGTCAAACGTCGTGGCGGAGTCGAGTTCGGGGACGAGGTAGTGATAGTTGGTGTCGAACCACTTGGTCATCTCCATCGCGGGCTGCGCCGCATTGCCGCGGGCCAGCGCGAAGTACTGCTCCAGACCGAGTGTGCGGGTATCGAAGCCGAAGCGCGCGGGCAGTGCGCCGAGCAGCGCGGCGGTATCGAGCATGTGGTCGTACAGGGTGAAGTCGCCGACCGCGGCAAAGCGCAATCCGGCATCTCGTTGTTTGGCCCAGTTCGCGGCTCGCAGTTGCGCCGCGGTGGCCTGCAGCTCAGAAACCGAACTCTTGCCCTGCCAGAAATTTTCGAGGGCGAACTTCAGTTCGCGTTGCGGGCCGATGCGCGGATAGCCCAGGATGTGTGTGGTGGTCATGCCGTTACTCCAAGATGAATTGAATGCAGGCGGCAGTTTGCGCATCGGGCTCGATTGAATCAAGCGACGAATTTTTAGGTTATGCTGAATTTCATTCAGCTTGTGACTGCCATGCTCGAACTTCGCCATCTGCGCTCTCTTATCGCCATCGCCGAAACCGGTCGCATCAACGCCGCGGCCGAGGCCGTGCATCTCACGCCGTCGGCGCTGTCGCACCAGTTGCGCGCGCTGGAGGGTCACTACGGCATGCCGCTGCTGCTGCGCGACGTGCGCGGCCTGCGCTTCACCCCGGCGGGCGAGCGTCTGCTGGCGCTGGCGCGGCAGATGCGCGAGGCGCAGCAGGCCGCCGAGCAAGACTTGCAGCGTATTCAGGGCGATACCCGCGGCACCCTGCGGGTGGTTCTCGAATGCCACACTTGCTTCGAATGGCTGATGCCGGTGCTCGACGCCTTTCGTCAGCGCTGGCCCGATGTCGAGGTCGATCTGGTCTCGGGCTTTCACCGCGATCCGCTCACGCTGCTGAGCAAGGATAAGGCCGATGTGGTGATCGGCGCGCTGCGCCCGCCCGGGCGGCAGTGGGCCTCGCTGCCGCTGTTTCGCTTTGAAATTCTGCTGGCGCTGCCACCTGGCCATGCCCTGTGTGCGAAGCGCAGCGTGCGCGCCGTCGATCTTCAGGGCGAGACGCTGATCACCTACCCCGCGCCGGATGAGCGTATCGACCTCATCCGCGAGGTGCTGCAGCCTGCGGGCATCAGCCTGCCGCGCCGCACGGCGGAACTCACCATCGCCATCCTGCAACTCGTCGCCAGCAGGCGCGGCGTCGCAGCGCTGCCCAACTGGGCGCTCAAACCCTCGCTGGACAGTGGTTATGTGCAGGCCCGCCGCATCGGCCCGCGCGGGCTGTGGAGCGAATTGCACGCCACGGTGCCGCGAGACCTGGCGCAGCGGCCTTATGTGCGAGATCTGGTGGAAATGGCACGCCAGAGCGTTGCCACGCATCTCGACGGCGTGCAACTGCTGTGACCATGGCCGATCAGGGCGCCGGGGCAAGCTGGCCGGAGCGGCAAGTTCAGCGCCAACGCCGCACAATCTATGCTGGTTCCAACCCCTGAAAACCCCTCGAAGGAGCTTCGAATGACCCATAAAACCCTCACCCTGCACACCGCCGACGGCCAGACCATCGGCGCCTATGTGGCCGAGCCTACTGGCAAACCCAAGGGCGGCATCGTTGTCGTCCAGGAAATTTTTGGCGTCAATGCGCACATCCGCAGCGTGGCCGATGGCTATGCGGCGGCGGGCTATCTCGCCATTGCGCCGGCCGTTTTTGACAGTGTGGAGAAAAACGTCGAACTCGGCTACGACCAAGCCGGCATGGAAAAAGGCATCGCCCTGGTTTCCGCGCTGGGTTTCGACCGCGCTCACGCCTCGGTGCAGGCCGCAGCCAAGGCCGTGGCCACCGCAGGCAAGGTCGGCGTGGTGGGCTACTGCTGGGGCGGCACCATTGCCTACCTCACGGCCATTCGGGATGGCCTGCCTGCAGTGAGCTATTACGGCGGCCGAAATGTGCAGCTGGTGGGCGAAAAAACCCAGACGCCGCTGCAGTTTCACTATGGCCTGCGCGATGCCCACATCTCAGAGGCCGATCGTGAGGCCGTGCGCGTGGCCAACCCTCAAGCCGAGTTCTACGTGTACGAAGCCGACCACGGTTTCAACTGCGATGCGCGCGCCAGCTTTGATGCAGCCGCCGCCCAACTGGCGCGCGAGCGAGCGCTGGCCTTTTTCGCTAAGCATGTCGGCTGAAAGGCTTACCGCAGGCGTGCGCGATACTGACGGATTTGCGCGATCCATTCATGGCCCTGCACCGCATCCGCCGTATTTCCGCCCCTGCCGCTGAGTGTTGGCCGCCCGCGTTGCCCGCCGCGCGGCGCAGCGGCATCGAGAGCTGGCTGACTGATCCGGGCTCGCTCACCCAGCGTTTGCGGCGCAGCAGCGCACGCTTCGAGTTGCGGCTGCTGCGCCAAGGCCCGGCGCGCGCCCTGCGCGATGAATATCCGCTGCTCGGCCTGCCGCAAGGCCGCAAGGTCTGGCGCCGCGATGTGCTGCTGGTGGCTGACGGCGTGCCGCGGGTGTTGGGGCACAGCGTGTGCGCGCTGTCCGCCCTGCGCGGGCCGTGGCGGCTGCTGCGGCATCTGGGCGTCAAGCCGGTGGGCGATGCGGTATTCACGCGCCCGCAGACCCGGCGCAGCGCCATGCGGGTCAAGCGTTTGTCGGCGGCTCATCCCTTGCTGCGGCTGGCGCGCCGCAAGGGGCGGGCTCGCGAGGACGCGCTGTGGTCGCGGCGTTCGTCCTTCGTTTACGGCGGCACGCCTCTCTGGGTGAGTGAGGTTTTTTTCCCGGGCTGAGAGTGAGACCAAAGTCACAGACCCGCCCGCCGTAACGGTAAAACTCCTTGATTTTCCGGGAGGAATTTTGTGGAAATTGCGAACTGTCAAGTATTTCAGGGCTTGAATTTATATACTCCGCCCTGTATTTGTAACGTCTTGCAACGCCAGGATTCTGAATGTCACGCGTTGCGCAATCTCCCCACCTTTTTCTCCCAGGAGAACCACCATGCTGGTCAACAACCTTCGAGAACGCTATTCACCGATGTACTTCCTCGCCGCACTGGGCGCCGGTGGGCTTGCGGTGTCGTTTTTTATCTATCCCATGTTCCTGCTGCCGCACCCGGATACGCCGATGGTGACGTTCAATCACCTATGGCCCGCGCTCACGGCCGGGGGTAATGCGCTCAATTCGGCGCTGATCGGGATCGATCTGGCGGCGATCATCCTGTTTGCCGTGCTGCATTTCTGGCTGCTGGCGTGGAATCTGCGCGAGTTCAAATTATTCCGCCAGACCGACGCCTACAAAAAGCTGCTGACCTCCAACGCCGAAATCAACCTCATGGCCGTGCCGCTGACCCTGGCGATGACCATCAACGTCGCCTTCGTCCTCGGCGCGGTGTTCGTGCCGAATTTGTGGAGCGTGGTGGAGTGGATGTATCCGGGCGCGATTGCCGCCTTCCTCGCTGTGGGCATCTATGCCCTGCGCATTCTCGGCGCCTACTTCACCCGGCTGTTCGTGCATGCGCAGTTCGACTTCGCCGAGAACAACTCGCTGGCGCCGATGGTGTCGATCTTCGCTCTGGCGATGGTGGCCGTGGGCCTGGCCGCACCCGGCGCCATGAGCCATCACCGCGAGATCAACGCCATCGCCATGATGCTGTCGATCTTTTTCGCCAGTGCGGCCATTCTGTTGCTGCTCATCAAGATCGTGCTCGGGTTCGACGCCATTCTGCGCCACGGCATTCAGCCGCAGGCCGCGGGCAGTCTGTGGATTGTCATCCCCATTCTCACTCTGCTGGGCATCACCTGGATTCGCTGGTCCATGGGTCTGTCGCATCAATTCGGCAACACCAACCATCCGACGGATCTGCTGCTGTTCACCACGGTGGTCGTGTCGCTACAGGTGATCTTCGGCCTGATCGGCTATGCGGTGATGAAAAAGCTCAATTACTTTGCCGACTATGCCGGCGGCGCCAAATCCAACGCGGGCGCCTTCGCGCTGATCTGCCCCGGCGTGGCGTTTTTCGTCTTCGGCATGTTCTTCATCAGCTTCGGTCTGGTGATTCCCAAGTTGGTGGGCGCGGGCTCATGGATGTATTACCTGCTCATGGCGCCCCTGATCGCCGTGCAACTCAAAACCATTCAGGTGTACTTCCGCCTGTTTGGCAAGATGCTGATCAAGCCGCGCCTGCAACTGGCGTCGGCCTGACGCCGCTCGGTAGGCAAAAAAGGACGCCGCGGCGTCCTTTTTTCATGCGGCAAAGACTGGTGGGCGCCAATGTCCCCAGGGGCGTTCCAGCTCCAGTTGAGTGGCCAGTTGAAACAGCAAGTCTTCACGCTCCCAGGCCGCCCCGAACTGCACGCCCACGGGCAAACCGTTGTCGTCCAGGGCCCATGGAACAGACATCGCTGGCGTGCCGGTGAGGTTGGCCAATTGGGTGAACGGGGTGCGGTGCAGATTGTCGAAGGCGAGTTGCTCCACCAGACCGCTGCGGCGCAACACCCCGCCGAGCCCGAACCGCAGAATCAGTTGCAACGCCGTGCGCTGCCACCTTGGCGCCGCCAACTCGCCGATGCGCGCCGGAGGTTGCGCGCAGGTGGGTGTGAGGTAGAGATCGAAGCGCGTGAACAACTGGCCCAGCGCGCGCATCGGGTTGTTCCAGCGCGCACGCGCCAGGGCATAGTCGCCCGCCGCAAGGCCGCGTCCGATCAACCCCAGAGCCTGGGTGTCCGTCTCGAAAGCCGAAGCGGGCACGCCCTGCTGCTGCCACCAGGTCAATTGCGCCGCCACCTGTCCGAAGTACATCGTCAGGTAATCGCGCGCCAGTTGCATGCCGTCGCCCACGGGGTCGATCCATTCGACGTGATGCCCCAGCGATTGCAGCAATTGCCCGCAATCCGAAGCGGCGCGCGACCAGGCGGCATCGACCGCGCCGCCGATGGGCGAAGCCGTGCTCAGTGCAATGCGCAGCCGTTGCGTTGGCGCCTGCAGCTCCTGCGAAAAGGGCCGGGCCGGCGGCTGGACGATGAACGGATCGCCCGGCTCCGGGCCTGCGATGACATCGAGCAGGGCCGCACTGTCGCGCACCGTGCGGGAAATCGCATGGGTGCTGACGGCTCCCTCCCACTGCTCATCGAACTGAGGCGCACAACTTACCCGCCCACGCGAAGGTTTGAGCCCGAACAAACCGCAATAAGCCGCCGGAATACGGATCGACCCCCCGCCGTCTCCCGCAGCCGCCGCCGGCACAATACCCGCAGCCACCGCAGCCGCGGCACCCCCAGAAGAGCCGCCGGGCGTGTGGTCGAGATTCCACGGATTGCGCGTCGGCCCAAACGCCACCGGCTCGGTGATGGCCTTCAAGCCCAGCTCCGGCGTATTGGTCTTGCCGAAAATCAACAGCCCGGCCTGCTCCCACCGCCGCACGACCGCGTCGGTCTGCGCTACTGGTCTGCGGGCCAACGCCGCATTGCCCTGGCTGGTACCGTACCCGGCCAGATCCATGCTCAGGTCCTTGAGCAGAAACGGAACACCCGCAAACGGGGCGTCCCCGGTGCGCGCGTGCTTCAACCCGGCTTTGGCGTGCTCGCGCAAATCTCCGATGACGGCATTGATTCGCGGATTGACCGCATCACAGCGCGCGATGGCGCTTTGCAAGACCTCCGCAGCATCACACTCGCCACGGCGGATACGCTCAGCAAGATCCAGGGCATCCGGAATATGAGTCGGAATGGCAGATGGGTTTTGAGTCGACATGTCGTGCTCAATGAAAGCACATCCAGCGGGAAACAAAAAGGCCTCCCGATGAGGGGAGGCCCTCAGCGCTCTTTAGGCGGGAGATTTGGCACAAAATTTGGCACAAAAAATAAAGCCCCGCGGGTTAGGCGGGGCTATAGATAAGGCCCAATAAAATATGAACTTTCAGCAAGTTTTTTGATCCATTGATGATGGAAAAGGAAAACGCAAGGAAGCAAACACTGGAGCAACTTCACGAGCGGCGCAAGCAAGTCGTGAGGTT
>Ga0315298_1001360_pt1 | contig 45059 bp, 46 predicted proteins | sample WHS_1_MG_FD_203077 | JGI IMG/M metagenome (GOLD analysis project Ga0315298, IMG submission 203077) | Extremophilic microbial mat communities from Washburn Hot Springs, YNP, Wyoming, USA - WHS_1_MG | ecosystem: Environmental > Aquatic > Thermal springs > Hot (42-90C) | place: USA: Wyoming...
CTCTTTTACGGCGTCTGAAACTTTTGTGTTTGGTTTCACTAAAACCTTTCTTATGTGATGGTGCTCAAGTAGTCCTGAAGCCCCTGGACCAAGCTCTGAAGCCAACACATAATCAATCTTAAGGTCTGCAAGAGTTTTCACGGCAACCGGACCGGAGCCATAGTCATAAGATGCTGCAGGGTTATCAATTACATGCACATTTCTAATTTGACCGTTTTCAACTTCAACTATTGTGAAAGTTTTAGCCTTGCCGAAAACCTCCGAGACAACATCCTCTAAACCTGCGTAAGCTTTCGTTGGCACAGCTATTTTCAACTTCACCATAATTCAAACAACTCCTAAAGATTTTTAACTAAAACCTTGATAACTAAAAAAGGGGATTATGGCGGAGTTTGCTTCCATGGAGGTCCTCCGCCTCTGCCGCCTCTTCCTCTTCTTCCTCCTGGCGGACCCTTATCCAGCCTATGAATAATCATTGCTGGTGCTCCACATCTTGGACAATTCGCAGGCTTTGGGACTCCTTGAGGGACCTCTATTATTTGCCCGCAATTAGCGCATTGAAAACGCTTCATTGGCAAACTCAAACTTTTCACGGTCCTGGCGGTTTTCCGCCCTTTTCTAGCATTGCCCTCAGTTCTTTTATTCTTGCTTCTACGTCGCTGATTTCTTGTTCTATGCTGGCTTTTTCGTCCTCAAGCTCCTTCTTATAATCCTCTAGGGCTTCTATTTCGTCTTCTGGGGACTGCGGCGTAGGGAGTGTCGGCGGTGGATATTGTGGATACATCGGCGGATAAGCATATGGCATGTATGGATATTGCTGCGGTGGATATGTATATGGATATTGAGGCGGCGGATAAGCCCACCAAGTCCACCAACGTCGATATCTTCTAGGCCAAGGCCACGTCATTCTAATTCACTCTCACCAATATGGCATGTAAGGCGTTGGAAGCCAATAGGGATATCCATAGAATCCCCAGTTATAGGCTAGGTAAGGCCATGCATAACCAGCGTATGAAGGCCAATACCAGTATTGTGGATATGCCCACCACCATCTTGGAAGCCACGGAAACCTAGCGCAAACCCAAGGGTTATAAGGGTAGCCCCACCACCATCTGCCAAATCCTCTGCCAAAACCGAATAGCCATCCTGGTCTTTGCCACGGCGGCAAGTAGCTGAACGGGCCTCTTCCAGGCCAAGGTCCAGTCCATCCTCCGCCTCTTCCTCTCCAACCCCATGCCATGTTCTTTTCACCTCTATTTTGTGTTTATGCACGGTTTTCAATTATGTGAAAACGCACAGAAATATATAAATCTTACCCCTATAAAACAGTAAATGAAAGCGGATTGGGAGGGTGGGTAAATGCGAAAGGAGGAAGAGATCAGAAAATGGATTGAAATACTTGAAAAGGAAAGAGAAACCAAAGGCCCATTCACAGAGCGGGAGAATATTGCAAGAAAAGCTATAAAACAAGCTTTGCTATGGGTCTTGGAAGAGGTCGACACTCCGCTCACATATTAGCAAAAACAATAAAGGATGAAAACTCATGTGGAGACAAAGGTTTAGATGTGGCAGGAGGGGAAGATTCCCAAAACCAGTTATGTTAGGGGCAACGCCACCAATCAACGGCTTCGTTCCGAACCCTCCCAGGAACATAGACCCAATATTCCTGGAATTAGCTGAACTTGAAGCTTTCAGGCTGGTTGATCTAGAGGGACTATCACAAGAAGAAGCTGGACAAAGAATGGGAGTTTCAAGAGGAACAGTATGGCGCCTCCTCCAAAGGGCAAGAAGAAAAACAGCCCAAGCCATCAGCGAAGGAAGACCCATATACATAGTTCCACAAGGAACTGAAAGCGGTTCTCAACAGTAAGACCATTTCTCATTTTTTAAAATCGTAGAAACTACAAACAGAAATGCGCTGCAAACTATGATTAATGGTCCAGCCGGCAACAGTGTCAGATGCGAAATGAGAATCCCAGCGGCTGAGCTTAGAACGCCAAAACTCAAAGATAAAAATTTGTATTGAGCAAGGTTTTTAGCCAAGTTCCTTGATGCTGCTGCAGGTATCGCCACAATAGCTGCGGTTAAAAGCCCACCAACAACCTTTACTCCCAAAGCAACAATCAAAGCAATCAGTAAAAGGTAAATCAGATTATATTTTCCAACGCTAATATTCTGAGACTTCGCCAAATCTTCAGAGATATTTATCAAGGTCATCTTAGAATAGATTACTTCAACGATGAAAACGATAAGTATACACAAGGAAATGGAGAAAACTGCATCAATAAGTTGAATGCTAAAAATATCACCGACTAAAGCGGCTTCTGCCTGTTCAATCGGCAAAAAGAAGAAGGCAACCGCAACGCCTGTAGCAAAAACGACAGCGGTTAAAGCTTCAGTTGGTAGTTTTGTTCTCCTTTCAAAAAGCCATATCAAAACTATTCCTAAAATAACAAATGGAAAAGCTCCAAGAGAAATATCAAAACCATAGATTAAAGCTATAGCAATTCCAGGCAAAGCTAAATGACCTAAGGGACCAGCCGCCAAAGACATGCGTTTAGGCAACATCAACGAACCTAAGAAGCCGGCAGCTCCGCCAATAAAAATTCCAGAAAGTAAACTTAGAAGAAACTGGCTCATGATATTTCGCCCTCCTAGTGTTTATGCTGGTAAAACTTCACCGGACTTGCGTAAAGATTTGAAATAGCCTCCGGAGTTAACATTTCCCTTGGCGCGCCGGTGCATAACATCCTCTTGTTCAAGCAAAGAACCCTATCAGCTAACCTATAAACTATTGACAACTCGTGGGTGACAAACAGAATCGTTAAATTCCTATCTCCTTTCAACTTTTCAAGAAGGTTGTAAACAGACTCTTGGCCACCAATGTCGATTCCCGCTAAAGGCTCATCAAAAAGCAATACATTAGAATTAGAAGCTAAAGCCCAGCCGATCAAAATTCTTTGAAACTGACCTGAAGATAAATCCCCAATCTTTTTCCCCAAAATTTCCTCGCCTAAACCAATAGACTTCAAAATTTCAACAGTTTCACTTTTAGAAGCATTCACTAACTGGAAAAACTCTTTAACACTTAAAGGCAGGTCCTTGATAAAAGGCAACCTTTGCGGAACATATCCAACTTTAACGCCTTCCCGCCACTTAACAATTCCCTTATAAGGCACTATGCCAAGCAAAGCCTTAAGCAAAGTCGTCTTCCCAGCCCCATTAGGACCCAAAATCGCCAAAACTTCCCCATCATAAACATCAAAAGTTAAATCTAATAGGATCTCCTCCCCATTCAATCTTACATTTAAATCCTTAACACTCAAGATAATATTATCCAATGTTACATACACCATTGAACATGAATATAGAGAATAGTTTCGATTAAAAGCTTCAATTTAAAGCTTTTTGAAATTACCTTAAAATTCCGAATAATCAATCGTTATCAGATCGAACACATTTGTTCTTAAAATTAATTTTTAGAACTAAAGACATCGTTATTATGATGAAAGTGGTTCCGGATACTGTAACAAATGCTGTTAGGTTGTTAGAGAAGAGAGGGGCTTGTTATGCATCAGCCTTACCGTGGGGTTGAGCTTACGGATAAAGGTCGCAGGTTAGCTGTTCAAGTTGTGAGGAGGCATAGACTTTCTGAGTGTTTACTTGCAAACATTCTTCGCATAGGATGGGGAAAAGTTCATGAACTTGCTTATAAGCTTGAGCACGGCTTGCGCCGCTACGCCATTTCCTATTTCCTTATGCTCTATTGGCAGCGAGTAACAGAAGAGGCAAAAATTTTTAAGTTGAAATAGTTGTGGATTTTGTTTGTCGAGTCTGTGTGAGAAGTATGAAAGAGTCTGCTGAGAAGTGGAAATGATTAAGGCTATTTCCAAATAAGTCTCTGGCAAGTTGAAAAACACTTTCATAACCACTAGAAAACGTTTTGTCCATAAACTGCAAAAACCAAGGCTTCTGCGCATAGGCTTCCACACAATCCGCCACTGGAAAGCCACCATAAATACCATAAAACCCAAGACATTCTATATATCAAAAACCTGCTGTGATACAGGGACTTTGAAAACACGGAAATCTTCATTAACCTTGAAAGAGCCATCTTCGGAGAATCCGGAGAAAACGAACACCACGTTAAAGTGGCCTCTACAACAGAAGAAATCAAAAGCCTACTAGGGCTGGCTTCAAAATATGCATGCGAAGAAGATGCATGCGAAGAAGACGGCTTGCTATTCTTCCGAAAAAGAAAGTGAAAGCTTAAAAATATGCGGGGGCACTGAAAAACATGGCGGGGTTGCCCTAGCCTGGTAGGGGGCAGGCCTGCTAAGCCTGTGGCCGGTTTCGGCCGCGCGGGTTCAAATCCCGCACCCCGCGCCACCGAGAAAACTTAATTAGCTCTGAATGTTTTCTATTCATTTGGCGTTAATAAGCCCTGGTAGTATAGCCCGGTCTAGTATAGGCGGCTGTCGCCCGCCCGACCCGGGTTCAAATCCCGGCCAGGGCGCCAAATTTTCTCAATAACTGTAATTTGGGTTAATGCTAACCTTGGCTGATCTTAATGAACCATTGAAGTAGCGTTATGATCAAGTTTGCAACCATGGAATCGGCGGAATTCTGTGGAAAAAGCATAAGAGTTTGTAGTTCTTCTACGATTTTGGCTAAAGTTGAGCTTTCTTCATAGGAGGAGTGATAGATCTTCCCCAAACGTTTGGCTACTTGATGTTCTGAAGGATTCTGGAGTTGCTGCGGACATAAGTTATAGTGAGGGTCAAGTTGTTGTTAAGGCTTCGCGCAGTGGTTTATGCGTCATTTGTAAGGGTTCCCGTTTTCTCTGCGGAAAAACCCGTTGTCCGATAATTGTTAGGGCTAACTATTTCTTGAAAAGCATTCCACTAATACAGAGCGAAGAAATCGCCGGGGCTTCTCCGCCGAGCGTTTTTGTTGGAAGGATTGGCTATCCGTATGTCTATGCCGGGCCGCTTGTTCCTCCAGTTCAGGAAGACACGAGTCTCTATGATTTGCCCGAATTCTGGTTTGGAAAGTCCATAGATGAGATTGTTGGCTTCCGCTCTATGCTTATTCGTGGAAAACACCGTGTGCATGTACAGAAATTTGACGAGGCTGGGAAAATAATTGAGAGGACGCGGGAGCTTGCTTTGGCCGTTAAACCCGTAGATGTGGAGCTTCTTTTGAAGAAAAAACCTCGAGGCTTTATAATTTTAGACGATGAGGTTCAGCCTTTCGGGCCTTCCGCACCCATTCAAGACTTGCGGGTTGGAAACGCTCACTGGGATCGCCAGATTGAAAAAGCCTACTACGATACGGATTTGAAGGCTGCTGAAGCCGTTTTGGAGCTTTACCAGAAAGGCGTGTGGGTCACGAAGATTCAGCGTGCCTTCAGTGTTGGCGCCTTCGGTTTGGAGCGGAACCGTCGCTTTGTGCCAACCAGATGGAGTATAACCGCCGTAGACAGCATAATCTCGAAGGCTTTGATGGAGAAAGTGAAAACTTTTCCGGAAATAAGTGAGTACCGCGTTTACGAGTCCCGCTACCTAGACAACATTTTCGAAGTTTTGATGATTCCGGGCAAGTGGAGCTACGAATCCATAGAGGCCTGGTATCCTGGAACCGTTTGGAACCCTCACGGCAGAAACATCGTAATGTACTCCGACTGGGAGGAGTTTGAGGGACGCACAACATACGCCGAAATAGGCGGATGCTACTACGCGGCGCGCTTAGCCGTCTGCGAACAACTCGTCAAAGAGCAACGCCAAGCAGCCGTCATAGTGCTTAGGGAGGCGCATCCAGGCTACATAATGCCCGTAGGCGTTTGGCAAGTTCGCGAAAATGTTCGAAACGCCATGCGCCAAAAACCCTACATATTTAAGACTTTAGAAGAAGCCTTACAGTTTATTGCAAGCCGCTTTCAAATCCCAATTCGCCAATGGATAATGCGAAGTGTTCTTCTAAAGAACGCCCTCTTCCAGAAAAAGATAACGGACTACCTGGAAAAGATCGAAAGGAAGACGTATGAGAACCCTAAAAAGTAGAATTGATAGGCTAAAAGTACCCTTTACAGTTTTGCTGAAAACCGTAAGGAACCCTTCACGGAAAGCATGGAGAAAGCCTCGTGTATATGCCCTTTTACATGGCCTGTTTCGAAGCGGAACTTAAAAAGCGCTATGTGGTTTTTCCGCCCTCATCCGCCAACAGCATAGGTTTCAAACGAAACTTAAAGGCGCCCTCGGCAAGGCAAAGATTAAACAAATTCTAACACCGAGGTTTAAGGTGGTAGGATCACTTATAGAAAAGCTTCCAGCCCTGATTGAAAACGATCCTGCATTCGCCAGAGAAATCCACGAAGCTGGAGAAAAAGCCAATATGTTGAAAGGCGATTCCGCATCGAAACTTATCAGTGAAGGCTTGAAGAAAATTAGGGATGAGGGATGGCTTCAGACAGGGAGTTTGAAGCTTTCAGCCGAAAACTTGTCTAACGCTTGCTTTCCAATTTCTGAAACTTTTTGATGGCGTATTCCACGATTTTCATGGCTTCCTTTGCGTTTTCCCATTCCTTAAACTTCACCCACTTGTGGGGTTCCAATCGCTTGTAGGTTTCAAAGAACTCTTGGATTTCCCTCAACTTGTGAGGATGGACGTCGCTTATATCCCTGTAGCCGTCGAACCTCGCGTCGTTCACAAGCACTGAAAGGATTTTTGGGTCTATACCCTTCTCGTCCTCGATTATCAGAGCGCCTATGACCCTAACCTTAACCAGGCAGCCGACCTCCAGGGGTTCGTAGCTTAAAGCCATGATGTCTAGTGGATCCTCGTCATCGAACCATGTCTGTGGGACAAAACCGTACTCCACCGGGAAAACAACCGAGGAGGGTATTATGCGATCTAAAACGAAGGCTTCCCATTTAATGTCGTATTCGTATTTGTCCCTTGAGCCGCTGATAACCTCCACAACCATGTTTAGGATTTCCGGAGGCTTCTCACCACATGGAATGTCGCGCCAAAGGTTCATGAATAACGCCCTTAGCCAGAGGCTTCAAACACGTATTTAGGCTTTTTGAAGACTTATTCCTCCCTCAGCGGGCGTTTTTTAACCTTGAACTCTTTCACGTCGTATTTGGCGTAAAGCTCCTTCCTCAAAGCTTCCAACATTTCAATTTTCCTCCCGGCAAACTCGGCCGCTGTGAGAACTTTAACACCGGTTTTCTGGGCTTCCTCATAGACTGGTTTTATCCGCATTTTATAATTTAGATCGCGTAGGAAATGGTGGTCTAAAACCAGAGTGTGTAGCTCTGCCTCTTTAACTGCCTTTATAAGGTTAATGTTGGACAATTCTAGGCTTCGAAACGAATAGCGGTAGCCCAACATATACGTCATTGGGCCGTCCACAAAAAGCACGTCCGGCCTCTGTTCTAAGATAAAGGCAACCTGATCCTCTAAGGATGGGCCCTCCACGTCGGATGTGTGGAGGAACTTTTCGCCGCTACATGATATGCACGTTTCAATAACGTAGCCAAGCTTTGGGTTTGTGCCGTGGCAAACAGCCTTCGAAAAAGTTACGGTGGTTTCACCAAACGTGAAGCTTTTACCATCCGCAATCTCCAGCTTACCCGGCAAGCCTTTTATGGTTTCTAAGAAATAGGCGGCGCGGCCTTTCTGGCTGAAGTTAATGTTTTGGGTTGGATGTTTGATGAAGACTGTTTTTCCACGATAAAGGTCCGGATAGTCTGGGTCATGATGGTCATAATGATAATGTGTGACAACAAGCACATCGGATTCTTCGGCATACCGCTTTATCGTTTCCCAGGTTTCGTCAAGCCTCTGCCATTCAAGGGGATGGGGCTCCATACCATAGCGTAGTGGCGCCAAAGAAACGCCTGGATCTATTAGGATTTTCAAGTCTTTCGTCTCCACATAGGTTGCCATAGAGCGTACGCCAAAACTGTCAAAACCCAATGGAACGATTTTCTTAATCATGGCGAACTTTCTCCCTTAAGAAAAACTTCAAGCCCCTTTTTCTCAGTTCTTTTTAGGATTTCGGCGCATTTTTTGGGGTTTAAAGCCTTAAACTCCAAGCCAAGGGTTTCCAGCAGTCTCTGTGTGTCTTTGGCTATGTTTGGCGCCACGAGGATTCCGCGCACTTCACGGTTTGTTCGTGTTTTAATCGCCTCGATGTACTTGGCGAGCTGCAGGGCGGCTTCTCTGCCAGCGGTTTTACGTTTAATCTCCACAACCACAAGCCGGCCATTTTTGTCTACACCGTAAATGTCCACGAAGCCAGGCTCAACTTTCTTCTCAAAACTTATGGGTTTGAAATTCTCCTCCAAAAGCGAAGGCTCGGCGAGGATGGCTTTCTGCATGTCTTCCTCGCTAGCGTATAGGGCGAACTCACCAGTGTCCTCTAGGCTCAGGGCTGAAGCCAATCGAATTCTGTCAAAAAACACTTGAACCATCTCGAGGGGCTTCCGCCTTACAGCGTGAATCTCTAAAACACCGTCTCGTATTTGAGTGCAGAATATACAACCTGGAGGCTGCCAGTTTGCTGGTTCATAGCCCACTGAACGGTGGACTAAAAGCGACCCGTCCTCTTTCACAATGAGGATGCGTTCACCAGGCTCAAGTTTTGACAAAGCCCTTCCATGATAGTGAACCCAGCAGTTCCCAACGACGAGAAGCGTTTTACGCTTGGACAAGGCTTCCTTGACTATTTTTTCCGCTTCTTCTATGGTTGGGTTTACCGAAACTATGAGGGGCTTGAAGTCTGACAATTTTACGCCAAACAATTTTTAGGTGATTATGCTACATAAGATTTCTGAAGACGGTCATGGATGAATGGAGCTGCAAACGCGACGTCATGCAACACTACAATTTAACAGCAAAATCCTACGATGAACTATATGCCGCTGAACAGAGGACGAAATTCAAAGTTGCCCTTGAAAGAATTAAATTGGGCACCACCAGCCTAGTTCTGGATTGCGGCTGTGGAACCGGATTACTGTTTGAATACGTGGCGGACAAGGCTCAAACAGTCGTTGGATTGGACATTTCGAGGAACCTTCTGGAAGCGGCGAAAAAACGGGCTAAAAAGTTCCAAAACGTACATTTAATTTTAGCTGACGCAGATCACGCGCCCTTGAGGGACAACGTGTTCAGCCATGTTTTCGCCGTGACATTGCTTCAGAATATGCCAAACCCGGAGCGAACATTGGCTGAGCTTTGCAGGGTTGTCCATGAAGATGCTTTTATAGTGGTTACTGGTTTAAAGAAGAGGTTTTCCCTAAAAGCGTTTGAGGCTTTATTGCGTAAACCTAAACTAAACGTGGCTGAAATTGTGTGTGGAGATGAGGCTCTGAAATGTTATGTGGCTGTTTGTGTGAAGCTTAAACATTAGAAAACACGTGATGGAAGCTTAAACTATATATGAAGGTGGAAAGGTTAGGCTAATACTCTCCATGTTTCGGCTTAAGCTTTGGTGATACCGGTTGCCCCTAAAAACTTTGAAGAGGGAGGACACGGAAACCCTAACTTTGGAGTGGATATTACACGTCAAAAATTACCGTTTAACCCTAAACCGCAAGTTCTGCATTGGATGCGAAATCTGCAGCCTCGCTTGTCCCAAAGAGGCTATAAAGCTTGTGAAGCAGCCTAAAACCATAGATGGAAAAGCCCAAAGGGCTAAGGTTGACATAACCCTCGAAAAGTGCAATTTCTGTGGGATATGTGACATCTTATGCCCTTATGGCGCCATAAAGGTGACGGTTAACGGGGAACACGTCCTAAACGTTGTGGAGAAGGAAAGTTTCCCAACCCTCATTCGTGACATTCAAGTGGATACTGCCAAGTGTCCGTTGGGTTGTGTTGAATGTGAGAAAGCTTGCCCCCTAAACCTCATCAAAGTGTCGTGGCGAACTCCAGATGGCAAAGTGATCACTAACATGGATGGTTTACCAGAAAAGGAGAGGGAGGGGTTGAAGGTTAACGTTGAAGTGAACCGAGAGCGCTGTCCATGCTGCCGAGTCTGCGAGTATAAATGTCCAGAAAGGGTGCTCTATGTACGGAAGGCTTTTTACGGCGTTATCCGTATACGCCAAGAAAAGTGCCCCGAGGGATGTCGTGACTGCTTAGACGTTTGCCCCATAACCGGGGCGCTCTACTTTTCCGAAGCCGACGGGAAAGTTCACGTGAATGAGGCTCACTGCGTTTACTGCGGTGCTTGCAAAGTTGTTTGCCCCGTGGATGGGGCTTTAGAACTTAGGAGGACGAAGATTATGCATACGCCTGTCCGTTCAGGGGCATGGAACAAAGCCCTGGAGCGTCTAACCTCCCCCATTGAAGTGACTAAGGAGTTGAAGGCTAGAGGCTCCTTTAAGGCTTTAGAGTCCGTGGAGAGAAGGTTCGGCTGGAAGGTGCCGTAGAATGGCTGAGAAAGGTGAAGTCCAAAACAAGCCTGAGGAACTTCGCATAGGCGTGTTCATATGCCACTGCGGCTTAAACATCGCCGGTGTCATAGACATAAAAGAGCTTGTCGAGTTTGCAAAAACGCTTCCAGACGTCGTTTTTGTGAAAGACAACCGCTACACATGCGCCGATCCAGGACAGGAGGAGATTCGAAAAGCCATAAAAGAGCATAGGCTGAACCGTGTTGTGGTGGCTGCTTGTTCACCTCGCATGCATGAAGTCACGTTTAGACGAACAGTTTCAGAGGCCGGATTAAACCCGTACTTGTTTGAGATGGCGAACATTCGCGAGTTCTCCTCTTGGTGTCACCCAAGCACACCTAAAGAAGCAACGGAAAAAGCTAAAGACCTGATTAAGATGGCTGTGGCTAAGGCTAGGCTTTTGATGCCGCTGCAAACCATCGAGGTGCCAGTTACAAACAAGGCTCTTGTTATTGGCGGCGGCATAGCGGGTATAAACGCAGCTTTAGATTTGGCTGAAATGGGCTTCAAAGTTTACCTTCTGGAGAAAAGCGAGAGCATAGGCGGGCATATGGCCCAGTTGGACAAGACATTTCCAACTCTAGACTGCTCCATTTGCATTGAAGGGCCAAAAATGGTGGATGTTGGGCGCCACCCAAACATTGAGATAATCTCTTACGCCGACTTAATTAGCGTGAGCGGCTACATAGGCAACTTTAAGGTCCGCATCAGGAAAAACCCGCGTTACGTTATTGAAGAGAAATGCACGGGCTGCGGCGAATGTAAGGACGTCTGCCCCATTGAGTATCCAAATGAGTGGGACATGGGGCTTGGCACAAGAAAAGCCATATCAGTGCCCTTCGACCAAGCAGTGCCTCTTGTCTATACAATTAACCGCGATTACTGCATCGAATGCTACAAGTGTGTGGATGCGTGCGGTGCTAGGCAAGCCATAAACTTCGACCAGAAGCCCGAGGAAATAGAGCTTGAGGTAGGCGCCATAATCGTGGCAACGGGCTACGACATTTACCTCCCGTACGACAACCCGCTTTATGGTTATGGGAAATACGCGAACGTGATAACATCGCTTGAATTTGAAAGGCTTATTTTGGCGGCAGGCCCCACAGGCGGCAAGGTGGTGCGGGCCTCAGATGGACAGAAGCCCCACAGTGTCGCTTTCATCCAGTGTGTTGGCTCAAGGGACACAAACAAGTACCCGTACTGTTCGAACTTTTGCTGCATGTACACGCTTAAACATGCGGTGCAACTTAAAGAGAAGTACAAGGAGGATGTTGAGGTCTACGTTTTCTACATGGACATGCGGACCAACTTTAAAGGGTTCGAGGAATTCTACCAGCGTGCCCGCGAGTTAGGCGTAAACTTCATTCGTGGACGGGTGAGCCGAATCTTCGAGGATTCGAAAACCAAGAACTTGATCATTCACGCCGAAGACGCCAACCTAGGCATGCCCATCGAGGTGGAAGCGGAGATGGTTGTTTTGGCGACAGCCGCCATCCCAAAGAAGGGCAGCGAGGAAGTAGCCCGCATCTTAAACTTGACAAGGGGCGTAGACGGCTTCTTCATGGAAAGCCACCCGAAGCTTAAACCTTTAGACTCGCCCACAGACGGCGTGTTCTTGGCTGGAGCATGTCAAGGACCGAAAGACATACCCTATAGCGTTTCGCAAGGCTGTGGTGCAGCGGCTAGAGCCGCCACAATCCTTTCAAAGAAAACTTGGAAGATTGAGCCCATCATTGCGGTTGTGGATCCAAACCGATGTAGAAACGTCACTGTTAAGTGTGGTGTTTGCGCTGAACGCTGCCCTTATGGCGCCATAAAAGTTGAAGAGAAGAAGCCAGCGCAGGTTATAACTGCCATGTGCCATGGCTGCGGAACATGTGCCGCCGAATGCCCAGCCGACGCCATACAGCAAATGCACTTTACAGACGCCCAAATACTGGCGCAGCTTCGAGCAGCCTTGGAGAAAGACCCAGAAGACAAGATTTTGGCTTTCCTGTGCAACTGGTGCAGCTACGCAGGCGCAGACTTGGCTGGAACAAGCCGGTTCGAGTATCCGCCAACCATCCGCCCCATACGGGTTATGTGTTCTGGACGTGTTGACCGCGACTTTGTGCTGGAAGCTTTCCGACTGGGCGCCGGCATGGTGCTCGTGGCGGCTTGCCACTTGCCATACGACTGCCACTATATCAGCGGAAACTGGAAAATGAAAGCCCGCATGGAAGCATTGGCACCAATGCTCCACAAGCTGGGATTAAGCCCAGAAAGGTTCCGCGTAGAATACATCTCGGCAGCCGAGGGCTTAAAATTTGCAGAGCTTATCCGCGGAATGACAGAACAAATGCGAGCCCTAGGCAAAGAACGCATAAAAGCAGAAAATGAAAAACTAAGACCAATCCTTGAAAACATGCTCAAAAGAAAAGAAAAACGCTAAAGGACCCTACGATTCATCCTTCTTAAAGCGTAGTAGACGCTTCCAACGGCGAGGGCTGCGACCCCTGCTATCCATGCTTCTGGTTTAGCAATCAATGTAACTGCTAGGAATGCTAGGCATGTTGCTGCTCCAACGGCGGAGACTATTTTGGGGTAGTTTCTTTTGGCGGTTTTTAGTTTTAAGGCTGCCGCGTTGGCTAGTGTATAGTAGAACAGGAGGGCGAAAGTGCTTATGGCTACAACCTTTGACAGGTCCACAGATTGGACCAGCATGATCATGGCAGCGCCAACAATCCAGACTGCATAGTGGGGTGTGTTGAAGGTGGGGTGGAGTTTGCCAAGTTTTCCGGGTAGGTCGCCTCTTCTGGCCATGGCGTACATCATTCTTGAAACGCCTAGGATAGCGGTTAAAAGCACGCTTGCCGTGGCGATTAATCCGCCTGCAGAAACCGTGTAGACTGCAGCAGAGTTTCCAGTGACGCTTATAGCCTCTTTTAGGGGCGAGTTTGAATCTGCAAGTCTAGACGCTCCTACAAGTCCGACGGCCACCATTCCCACAAGCACATAGATAACTGTGGAAATGAGCAATGAAAGCAGAACAGCCCTAGGCACGTTTTTCCTTGCGTCTTTAACTTCTTCGGCGATGACGGCAGCCCTGGCAAAGCCGCCGTAGGCGAAAAAGATGTAGAAAGCGGCGGATAAAACACCCATCTGGAACGGGTTGAAATCCGCAAAGTTTGATGGTTCAATGTGAAACAAGCCGTAGACCACGAAAAATCCGAGGATTGAAAGTTTAGCGACCACCAAAACGTTGTTGAATAGAGCGGATTGGCGAACACCAACAAAATTGATAGCCGTGAAAAAGAGGCAAAGTAGCACAGCGGTCAAGTTTGGTGGAAAAACCGGAAACAAAGCGTGAAAATAGCTTGCAAATCCCAAGGCTACAGCTGCGCCAGCAAAAGTGTTTGAGATTATCCACATCCAACCCGTTAAAAAGCCTGCGAATGGCGAAATAAGCTGGTAGACATACTCGTATATGCTACCCTCCCTAGGCTGCCAAGTCGTCAACTCGCAAAAGCTCAAAGCGGTGAAAACAGAAACCAAAGACGCCAGAATCATGGAGACAGCCAGAGCCGAACCAGCATAGCCGGCGGCAATCCCAACAACCACATATATACCTGCGCCTATCACCGCGCCGACGCTTACGGCTGTAGCGTCAAGCAACCCCAGAGTAGGCTTAAGTCTCTGTCCATATAAGCCTTCTTCACTCAAACTTTTTGCACCTTGCACGATTTGGGTTAACAGTTATAACGTTTAGGGTGAAGTTCTACAAGCATTTTTGCGTTCTTCCCAGAACTCTCTAGTTCTCAAGTACTGAATCTTCGCCTTTAACAGGTCCATGTAGAATTCCTCTTCGCTGGGGTGCATTTTGCCAAGGATTCTGAAAGCTGTTTCTGGGCCGACGCCCTTAACTTTTAAGGCTATGATCGCCTTTCTTCCATAGCTTAGGATTAGGTCGGCTGTGCGCCTCGCATGGGATATTTCCCTAAGCTCCTCTTCTGTTAAAGTTTTGCCATCACGCCTTTTCCGTAATATCTCCATAAGCCTTTTTGCCTCTTGACCTGGATAAAGCAGCGCTAGAAGCCTAGAGCCGCACTTTTCGCATGTGGGCTGCTCCGGTAACGCCTTAATTTTCTTTTCGGCAGCCCATTCTCCACAGTTTATGCACATTAATGTGGCTGTTTTTGCTTCCGCTGCCCGCTTCATCTTTTCTATGTTGCTCAACAGTACATGTTGGGGAGCCATAAGCTCTGAGATGTCGGCGTACTTCGCCAAAATATGATAAGCCAACGGGGTGGGAGCTTTAGACCTTGATCTTTCCATCTTTAACGCTTTGCATTATCTCCTTAACCTTTCCAAGGTCAGCTTTTTCAAGCATGGCCTCCCTAATGGTCTCATCATATATAGGCGTTCCCTTAAACATAGCAGGCAGTTGGCTTTGCCTTTTCGGCCCCATAGTTTTTCCTCTTGGCAGAGCACCGAACCTTTCGGCAACAAACTTCATTTTGTACGTGTATGGAAACTTCGCCTCCAAATACTCTATAAAGGCCTTTTCAACCTGCTCATCGCTTAAGCCGAATAGGGTGGCTGGCATTTTTTCCAAGTCATATGGCGTCAGCCTCCGCGGAGTTTCTATTAGTATGCGGTAGCCGTCGTTCCACCAGCCTACAATAAGCTCCATGTCGGATAGGACTGCGTCAAATATTCCTCCCAAAGTACTATTGACAACCTCGCCGAAACACGCGTGCACAATCAGGTACTTGTCAAAAGCCTCGATCAAAATGTGGTTATGCGTTGGCAACGGCGCCCCCTCCTCTATATGCTCCTTAATCTCTCTAACAGCCTCTATTAACGCAGCCTTATCTACAGCAAATTTTTCCGCAACCTCTTCAGCCGTCGCTTCGACGTTTCCCCAAACTTTTAGGGCTTCTCCGATTTCCTCTCGCATTTTTCCAGTTTCTTGGGCCAAGTTGAAGGGCACCGGCAGCATCTCACCGTCCCAACCTGGAACAGCCGCGGAGGGGTCTTCGGATGGAACCACGTAAACAGTGCCAGTTTCATCCTCAATCTGGATTATGCGCCAAACCTTTCCGCGGACAATTATGTTTAGGCCTATGCGGGCTCTTAGGGCCATAAACTCGTCGCCAACCGTGCCAATCCGCCTGTCTGACAAGACATTTACTATTGGATAGCGTCTCTCGTCTGGAATCATGGAAAGGTTCTCGTAATAGTAACCCCTTGTCCTTCGCGTTTTCCTCAAAACCTCTTTCTCCCCGTCAAATTTTAATTGGTTGAGGTTGGCTAAAAACCGTATCACCCGCGTGAGGGTTTCCTTGTCCAAACGCCCATAAGGATAAGCCCTCCTTAGAATGGCCAGAAGCTCGTCCACGGTTATGCTTCCCTTGTCCATTAATACCCCTGCCACCTGATGGGCTAAAACGTCTAAGGCATTTTCATGTATAAGAACTGGTTCAATTATGTTGTTGCGGGCGCTTTTCACGGCTGCTAAAGACTCTAAAAGGTCGTCTGGAAAAGCCGTTATAATAACGCCTTCGGAAAGCATATCCAAGCGGTGGCCGCTGCGCCCGACCCTTTGGATTAGGCTGCAAACCTGCCTCGGCGAAAGATATTGGACGACTAGGTCTACGCTTCCAATGTCTATTCCAAGCTCCAAAGTGCTAGTGCAAATTATAGCCTTCAAAATCCCAGCCTTAAAGTCGTCTTCAATCTGGATGCGCTCCTCCTTGGACAATGAACCATGATGAACGGCTATGTCGCTTCTTCTAAGCTGGGTAAAGCGGTATCCAAGCATCTCAGCCACGGTTCTGCTGTTAACAAAAATGAGTGTGGACCTGTGGCTGTCCACAAGCTCGGCTATGCGCCTAATTCTGGCAGCCCCTTCGGGCGAAATGCCAATTTTCCCAGCCAACTCGTAGTCGGCTTCTGTTGGAAAGGGATTCTCCACAGTGTACTTGTAGTTCTTCGAAAGTGAAGCTTGAATAACCCTTATACTTCTGTTTGTTCCAGCAATAAATTGAGCGACCTGCTCCGGGTTGCCAACGGTGGCTGATAAGCCTATCCTCTGAAACTCCCTCCCAGCTATCTCGTATAGGCGTTCAAGAGCCACCGCTAATTGGGTTCCCCGCTTGCTGGAGGCAAGCTCATGCACCTCATCCACAATAACCCATCTTACATGCTTTAGGTGCTCTTTCATGCGGGATCCTGGAAGAACAGCTTGAAGAGTTTCCGGAGTTGTAACAAGCATGTTAGGCGGCGAAATCACCTGCCTTCTTCGCAGTCTCAACTCAGTGTCGCCGTGCCTAACCTCAACAGTTATGCCAAGCCTCTTGGCCCAAAAGGCCAGGCGCCTTAAGAGGTCACGGTTCAAAGCCCTCAAAGGCGTAACATAAACAATCTCTATGCCCTTCTTTTCTCCATATTGGATAAAGTTTGAGAAAACAGGCAGAAGAACAGCCTCGGTTTTGCCACTCCCCGTTGGGGCAATCAAAAGAACGTTTTCCCCAACCAAAATGTTTGGAATAGCCAAAACCTGTGGTAGGGTTGGCTTTGAAAAGCCAAGCTCAACTAAACCTTCCTGGACTGGCTGGACAAGAAGGCTAAAAACACCGGAACTGAAAGTTTCCACCATTATTCCGCCAACTATTTTTTCTATTAAAAAGTCACTTATTCTTTACTAATAGGCAAAGCCGTGAAACTGTTCAAAATTTGAATTTTAAAGTTGTACTGAGATCTCTTTCCTCGCGGTAGGAAATTGGCACTTGCTCCGTAAAATCGTCTTTATTAAGCACGTTGCCCAACACCTCAATAATCGGCTCTTTCCTAGAACAGAAAATGACTTCACCCTTCTCGTTTCTCCATATGGTTAAGCCCCTCGTTTTACCTTTATGAAGGAGGTGAAGGAGCACTTGCTCCTTTCCGATTTGTAGGATGCTCACAGCGTTGGAACCCTCAATAGCTGAGAAAAGTGTGTTTAAGGCTTCTTCTGGGCTGTCTTTCTCGAGGAGAAGTTCTTCAAAAAGGTGTGGTATAACCTCAGAATCTATGAGCTCAGCCCTTTCAGACTCGAAGAAGTGCTTTCCGCCAAGTCTCTCCCTAATAAACTTATAGTTTGTAACGTTGCCGTTGTGAGCTGAAACCACAGTCAAGCCTGAAAAGCATCTTACAACATATGGTTGAGCTGTCTCCTTAAAGTGGGCTGTTTCCATAAACCATGGGCTTGGTAAACGCACATGTCCAATTAAAACGGATGCTGCGTCTAATCTGCAAGTTTTAGCCAGATGTTCTGCTGGTGAACCATCAACTTTTCCAACTTTTTCAAGTAAGACATTTCCAGAACTTGTTAGAACGGCTATTCCGGCGCCATAACCCCCAACCGGTTTGGGTTCGTTTGGATATTTATGTCTTTCAAGCTTTTGAAGAACCTTTAAGGCGTGTGCCACTTCCATAGGCCTTTTCAATACATAACCGAATATGCCGCACATGCCTTTGACCAGCCTTAAATGTATTTCTTGTTTGTCTTCTCAAAAGTCCTTAACTATTTCCATGACCCGTTTAGCGTGAAAAGCCTTGTGCGCACGCAAATAGTCAACCAAAAGATTCACTCTCCACATACATCCCTGCAGTAGTTTGCAAAACATAAATAATTTGGTTAAGCATTTTTATTTTGGACGATGAGGAGATCGAGGTACGCTGACTGGTGATTGGTTTTTCCGCTTCTGAGTCCAAAACGTTGAAGTATGAATACGATTATGAAAAACGTTTTTGAAGAGGGTGGCCGGTAAAAAGAATGGGTTGGCTTTAGGTTTCTCTAGGACTTGTTATGTATGCCCAAATGCTCACTAGAATGAGCGTTAAAACTGCTCCTGCAAACCCTGAAAGCATGTACCGTGTCAATATGCCCAACGACGGTAGCAATGCGATCAGCGCCGGGATCACGTAGGTGGCTGTTATGTCGGCTATAATGCCTGCGAAGAATCCCAGAATTGCCACGAAGACGAAAACTTTTAGCCTTTCACCCATTTTTCCACCTGGTCTAAACTGGTTTAAAGGCCTCTTTTTAGTCTAACTTACAAGTTTCTGTCTATTCCAGCGAAAACAGCAAGGAGTTCTTTTCACTGGAAAATTAAAGCTCAAAAAGGTTTCAATTTACACGTATATCTCTACGTATATACGTGGATATTTCTAGCATATTAACAACGTATAAGATTGTTCTAAACCTAGCTTCCTTCGGAGGAATCTGAATTGTCAGAAAAGTTTAGTAAACGATGGGATGATAAACGCGACGAGCAGCCGATAACGGAGCGCATAAGGGAGGCTGTTAGGCCTCCGGGTCCATTGAAGCCTAGACTTGACATGGCTATCCGTCGCTTGGAACTACAGATTCAGAAGCTCGACCAGGCTAGTGAAAGGTTTAGCCAACGGGACAAATCCATATTCGCCAGAATAGTGGACGCTTACACGAAGCATGATATGGCAAGGGCCAATGTATTCGCCAACGAGCTAGCTGAGATAAGGAAAATGGAAAAGATGATTATGCAGGCTAGACTTGCCCTTGAACAGATAGTCTTAAGGTTACGGACGGTTTCAGAGCTTGGGGATGTTGTTTCAACTCTCGGTCCAGCGGTCAGCGTGTTGAGAGCTGTGAAAACTGGAATGGCTAACATCTTCCCAGAAGCCGAAAGGGAGCTAGGGTTTATAGGAAATCTGCTCAGCGGAATAATAGTCGAGGCTGGGCAAACCACGGGCTTATCCATAAACTTTGAGGCAGCCAACGAAGATGCCCAGAAAATCCTCACGGAGGCAGCAGCGGTCGCCGAACAGAGGATAAAAGAGAAGTTCCCAGAGCTTCCGTCGGGAATACCTCAAATGCCTCTGCCGGAGAAAACATCAACCGAAACATCCTAAGAGGAGGGAATGTGTATGTCCCACGACTCCAACATTTTTTTATCTATTGGAAAACCAGTTAAGGACGAGTATGGTCGAATAATCGGAGAAGTCGTTTCTTTAGCTGTTAAGCCCAACGGTTACGTCGAACAAGTTTACATAAGACGTAACGATGGAACCTTTGCCAAATATCCAGCCGCAAACGTGACATTTAACGGATCAGAAGTCCTTTACGTTTCAAACTTAAAAACTGAAACAAACGCCTTCTGCAACCAAATCCCCCTAATCTGGCGTAAAGACCAAGCCCTGAAAGAGCTTTACGAGAAGAAGAAAATATCGCCGGAAATCTACGAAGATCTGCACAACAGTTTTGAAGGCGCCCTAAACCAATTGAAAACAGAAGCTCAAGCTCTCTCAGAAAAAATTGACAGGGAAATTGAAAGATGCAACAAGGAGATTAAGGAGCTGAATTACGCCCTGGTTCACTTAGAAGTTGAGCATGAAATAGGGGAGGTGGACGACATCTCTTATCAAGCCGCGTTCACAGCCTTACAAGAGTGCTTAAAGCGGGCTAACCTGGAAAAGGCTGACCTTGAAGGTTTAAGGAGCAAGCTTTCAAACATTCTCTTGGGCGAAACAGTTCATGAAACTTCCGGAAGGGAAACGGCTGTAACTTCGACGGCGGCTTCTATACCCACAAATCTGCCAGAACCCCCTGTTATAGTTTACGTGAAGGAAGCGGGCGAATCAAGCCTTTAGGTTTAAAAGCGTAGCGGGCGGAGGGAACTAAAATCAAAAACCCTTTCTCACAATCCCCTCCACCACTGCGAGAGGTAATCACCCAGTCAATGTACAAGCTTAAGGTGCAACAACAGAAAGTCGTCCAAGCTTCTATGAGGCTTAAGGAAAGGGACAAAATTCTTTTTCAAACATGCGTAAACGCCTTGAAAGCCAACAATCGTGAAAGGGCCGCTATATGCGCCAACGAATTGGCTGAAGTTCGCAAACTGGTAAGTTTCCTACAGCAAGTGGAGCTCGCCCTTGAAAGGGTTATCCTCCGCCTCGAAACGGTTAGGGAGCTAAGCGATATAGTAATAGACCTAAAACCTGTCCTAAAAACTCTACAGGGTGTTTCAAGGCAGCTTTCTGAAATACTGCCGGAAGTCTCTTCAGAAATAAACGAAATCAACAACGTTATAGGCGAAACAATCTACACGACTAAGATATCTGGCGACGAAGTAATAATCCCTGTGGATAGAGTTACGCCCGCAGGAGAACAGATACTTAACGAGGTCGCAAGTTTTCTTGAGAGGAAAATCGAGGAGAAGCTTCCCGAACCGCCTGCTACGCATGAATCCCCCATCGTTGAACAAGCAAGGGCTGAAATTAAGCAAATGGTGGCTTTGGCTGCCTCCTGCTCCCAGTCTGTTAGCGGCGAAACCGTTGATGAAGGTAGTTGTCGCTCTGAAAATTTGATTTCTTTCAGGAAGGCCGAGATACAGGAGATCAGCCTTAAAGTTGGTGGCTCCTCCCTCGAAGAAGCCTTACTGGAGTATGTTAGGCGAAGCGGCGGCGAAATAGATTTGACCCGTTGCTCCCAGGACTTGGGGGCTTCTTATGAGGAAGTTGAGAAGGCACTGCGGAGTTTAGGGGCTAAAGGTAAAGTGAAGATTGAGGTTAGAAGGTGAGCTGCCATGGAAGCTTCTCAAGAGCTTGAAAGGGCTGCAACCAACTATGCCATGGAAGCCGTCCGCTTAGACAAGCAAGGCGCAAGGGGCATGGCCATAACTATGTACCAGAAAGCCATCGAAACGCTACTGAAACTTGTCCAACTCTACCCGGATTACGGCTTAAACAAGGTTTACATTCAAAGGGCTATCGCCTACCAGGAGAGGATTAAGGTTCTGCAGGGAGCAGTCGCCCCGGTGGAACCGCAAACAGAACAGCCTAAAGGCGTTGAGGGCGCCAAACAAGGTGAAGTCAAGAAGGCAAGTTATGAAGACTTGATTATAAAGGAGAAGCCGAACGTCCGCTGGGACGAGGTTATAGGCTTAGATGCGGCAAAAAGGGCTATCAAGGAAGCCATAATCTATCCAGTTCAGCGGCCAGACCTGTTCCCCCTAGGCTGGCCTAGGGGCATACTTCTTTTCGGGCCTCCTGGATGTGGTAAAACTTTGCTGGCCGCTGCGGCGGCCACCGAGATTGACGCTGTTTTTATCTCCGTGGATGCGGCTTCCATAATGTCTAAGTGGTTGGGTGAAGCGGAGCAAAATGTTGCAAGGCTTTTTGATTCGGCGAGAAGATGCGCGCTGGAAGACAAGAAGCCCGTTATAATTTTCATCGACGAGCTGGACTCTCTTATGGGGAAGCATTCCAACGAAGTTGGCGGTGAGGTTCGAGTTCGAAACCAGTTCCTCAAGGAGATGGACGGCATAATCGACAAGGGCAAAAACCTCCACGTTTATGTCATCGGCGCCACTAACAAGCCGTGGGACTTAGACTGGCCCTTCATCCGACGTTTCCAAAAAAGGATCCTTGTACCTTTACCAGACTTTCACGCCCGCCTAATGATGTTCAAACATTACACAAGCCACTTGACTATGGCCCCAGATGTGGACCTGCATGAGTTGGCTAGGCTTTCAGAAGGCTTCTCGGGAAGCGACATAAAAGACGTTTGCCAAGCAGCTCACCTAAAAGTTATAGGCGAATTCTTCGAGTCGGGGCAAGCCGCCAACAAGCTTGCCAAACCGAGGCCCCTGCGGATGGGCGATTTTAGACAGATTCTTGAAGAGAGGAAGCCAAGTGTCTCCCTCGACATGCTCGCTCTATACAACCGTTGGTTTGAAGCCTTCAAAGCCCTCTAGGAGCTGCCCCAAATGGAAAGGCTTGGAGAAAACCGGCTTTTCTTTTTAAATGCTCTCCTTTCTCCCCTTCTCCCCCTACGGAATCTCCAAGCCCCAAAAATGTGGGCGCTCCTTTTAGAGGATTTAAGCCCCAATTTTCCCCTTTTTTCCAACGAACTCCTCAACTAAATCTGCAAGTTTGCCACAGTTCTCCAAAACATTTATGTAAGGAAAACCCAGCGGAACCTCGTTTAACGGACCTAGTCCCGCCAAAGCCATGATGGGCTTGAAGGTTTTCAAAGCTTCTAACGCTTCATCAACATTTTTTACCGCGACAATTTTTGGAACTTCTAAGTTTCCCCCCAGAAGCTCTCTGAACCCCTCAACTATAATTAGGTCGCTTTCCCGACATCTTTTCGCCAAGTCTTTTAAAGTTATCCCCCTTGTATCCCCCTTTTCTACGGTGGCTATTTCCACTGGCGAAACCGCAACAATAGTTTTTGCGCCTGCATTTGCAAATCGCCACGTGTCCTTTCCTTCAGTGTCTATTGTGAAATCCTTTTTTGGAATGTGTTTTACAGCGGCCACTTTATAGCCTCTCTTAGTTAATTCATTCGTTAAAATTTCTATCACTCTCGTTTTCCCGGAGTTTTTGCTTCCTACAACAGATATGACCGGCGGCCTGCGGGTTTTCATTTCTTCATCTCTTCGTCAAATATTTTCCTAAGTTTTTCTTTATTCAAATGGAGCTTTTCTGAGAGGTTTTTAACCCACTTTATGTAATTTCTGAAAATGTTTTGAAGTATTTCTGCCTTTTCTTCGTCGGAGAGTTCTTTTTCTTCAGCTAGTAGGAGGGCGAACCATTTTCCAACGTCTGTCAGCCTATAGGCTTTAACCCAAACTATTCGCCCCTCGCTTTCAGCTTTCTCCATACTCTCTCCTAGGACGCCGAGGTCCGTTAAGGTTTTGAGGTTTCCTATTATTGTCTTGTTCGAGTAGGCCAGTTTCTTAATGAGGTCCTTCTGGTAAATTTTGTTGGCTATCCCCTGCTTTAGAAAATGCCTTAGGATCTCGATGGAAGCCTTCGACCCGAATATGGCGCCTAAAATTTTGTCCTTTTGTTCCGCTGGGAGAAAAACAACGTAAGGGTGGGGTTCCGATGAAGAGTTCAAGTTGACACCTTTAAACCTTTAAAACGGTGTCTAATATTTTGTTTTTGCGTCGTTAGACTTTTAAACAGCCAGCCAAAAGTCTATCGAGGTGGCTTAAACGGTTGAATGGAAACCCTTAGACGGTGACACCTTTATAACGCGGGAGGGCTTCATATTCAACGTTTTCGGATATGAACATCCAAGAGACCGTGTTTTCGCCTTCCTAAAGTATATTCCATCGAATTTTAAGGAACTTTTCAAAATCCGCATGCTTGAGAGAACTTGGCGGAGGGGGGAACTGGAGCTTTTTCGGGCTGAGAAGCTTTACACCGCGAAAAACTATCAGACTTTCCTTCAGGTTTTCAGAAAAAATTTTCCAGAATACGTTTATTTCTGCCCTTTTAGACGGAAAGGAGTTATCAGCGCGCCCCTAGACCGTGTTTTAGAGGTTTTTGTTCCAAGGGACCGCCTAAAAGCCCTAGTGGAAGCTGGGGAAAGAGACGAGTTGCAAGAGTTGACTCTAGAGTTTGTCCAGCTTCTTTCCAGCGAGGCTAAAGTGCCTCTAGAAGATTTTGGGGTGCACGGATCCATAGCCCTTGGCATGCATTCGGCCGAATCCGACATAGACGTTGTGGTTTACGGAAGCCAGAACTTCCGCCGCGTTGAAGCCGCTGTAAACAAACTTGTTAATGAAGGGGTTTTAACATACATTTTCAACAACCGTTTGGACGCTGCTAGGCGGTTTAAGGGGCGCTTCAAAAACAAGGTTTTCATGTACAACGCTGTCCGCAAATTGGAGGAGGTTAAAGACAAGTATGGGGAACACCGGTACACACCTCTAACATCAGTCAAGTTCAGATGCACGGTCATAGACGACTCTGAAGCCATGTTCCGCCCAGCCATATATAGAATTGGAGGCTATATCCCGTTGGGCAGCATACATCTTCCACGAGACATGACGCCGGAAACCGTTATTTCCATGATTGGATGCTACAGAAACATCGCTAGAAAAGGACAGCGAATAGAGGTTTCTGGAATGCTTGAACTGATTGAAAACACCGTAACGGGCAAAATTTCCTATCAAGTTGTTGTAGGCTCGGCGGAAAGCGAGGAAGAATATATTTGGCCAGTTCAAGCCTGAAGCTTAGAGACCGCGACGCCATAATCACGAGGGAAGGCTTAATTTTCAGAGTTCTCGGGTACACGCATCCACCTGAAGGCTACCTATGCGACTTGGAATATGCACCCGCGGGCCTTTTCCAGTCAAAAAACCCAAAAGCCTACAGAACAAACGGTAGAAGCGTCTACTACAAGTTTTACGAGGATGAGGGATGGCATTTTATAAGGGAAAATTTCCCGCAATACATGGTTCTTCACGCACCTTTAGGCATGAGGGTTGTAGGTGTTCATAGGGAGGATGTTGCGGAAATTCGCAAGCCCGAGCAAGCCCTAAAAGGGCTTTTGGAGAAAGAGCCTAAAGACGAACTGCTTAAAGCTTTGTGGAAAGTTTTAGACGTAACAGTGTTCTCCTCGAGGCTTCCACTAGGAGACTTAGGGGTTTTCGGTTCACTCCTTCACGGCTTTTATCACCCAAAGTTTTCGGACATAGACCTAGTAGTCTACGGCAGAGAAAATCTGGAGCGAATCCGAAGCCTCCTTCATGAACTTTACAGCGACAGCCGTTCAGGCTTCTCTAACGAGTTCGCTGACGATACACCCGTCCGCGGAAAGATTTGGCGCTACAAAAATCTAACGCCTAAAGAGTTTGTCTGGCATCAACAGCGCAAACTTATCTATGGAATCTTCCACGATGACGTTTCAAGACGTGACATAAAAGTTGAGTTTGAACCCGTGAAAAGCTGGAGGGAAATCCGAGAAGACTACGGTGAAGTCAAAAGAATTACGCGGGTGGGCTGGATTAAAGCGCTTCTGCGTGTAGAAGACGACGCAGAGGCCTTTTACATGCCCTCGGTTTACAGGGTTGAACCGCTGCGAGTTTTAGATGGTTCCCGTGTCAACGACTTAGAAAGGGTTGTCTCCTACCTTGAGGAGTTTAGAATGCAGGCTTGGAAGGGCGAAACAGTGTACGTGGAAGGAAACCTTGAAAAGGTTGAGATGGTTAACAGAAGCTTCCACCAAATAACACTCACATACGGTCCACGGTATTACGAGCAAGTTTTAAAAGTTGTTCAGCTTTGAAACCTAGATTTTCAAGATCATGTAGTCTGAAGGCTTGTTTCCTATCAAAAGCCTGAAATATTCGACTCCTTTCCTATAATCCACGACTTTCTCGATTTTCCCTTGGGCAATGATTTTTTCGTTTTTCCTTGCCTGCTCGCAGAACCTTCCACGGAAAGAAACTACCTCTATTGGCTGAAACTTAGGTCCTTCAATAACCTTCACGTCTTCAATTTTGTATGTACACGGTGTGAATATGGATTCCGAGTCATCTGCAACCGCAGCCTCAATCTTAGCGTAGCCACAATTTTTGTATTGGACATCGCCGTACCTCTCGGATATCTCGTTGAAATCCTTCACGAAACGGATGAAATAATCCCTTTCTCCAAATTTGCCCTGCAAAACTTTCCGGGATTCGGTTTTGACGAAATCCTCGAAGCTCACAGCGGTGTCTTTCGAACGGAAATCGAAAAGCCTCCGCAAGTCTTCTGGAGAGTAAGGCTTTAATGGGCAAGAAGGCTCCGTGGACAAGGATTTAATCGCATGGTAAACTTCCCAACAGTTTTTAGAGCCATAAACAATTAGGTCGATGTCCGAGTTTGGTGTGTGCAAGCCCACCATGATGGACCCTGAAGCTCCAATGGTATTCCACGGGATGGACGCTGAAGACTTAAGCAGATAAGCCATCTCAACAACCATGCGCCCTAAAACGTCTTGACTTCGGGCCTTCCGGAGCCTTCTAAGCACCTCCACCGGCATATAATGCTTATTAATATGGCTCACGGGGACTTCGCATAAAACCTCGTCGAAAACGGGATCGTAAACAAGGTATTCCGGGAAGTATTCCCTCAGCCATTCATACCGTACGGGAAGGGAGTAAATCTTTTCATAAATGTGGCTTCCAGTAAATCTTTCGCCAGCTCTGCTTGGATAATACCTTATAAAGGCTATTACCCTGTCCGGCGGGTGGACTAAACCCTTTACGTCGAAGATTAGGCCATGTCTTGACTCTATGAAGTCTCCTTCGCGAAACTTTTTCTCCATCGGGTTTAGATGAGGCTCCTTGCATATTTTATTGTTTCTTGAAGATGAGGCCGGCTTTGTAGAGTCCAGATATTAGCCCAACTCCAATTATTGTTGCCACAACTGTCATCAATAGTCTTTCAAAGGCTGAGACTGGAACCATGTACATGAATAGGGAGGGTATGTCTGGCAGCCCTAGGGGTTTGAGGAAATAGTTTTCCACAACGCTTAGGGGTATGAAGATATCTATGGTTCCTATGAATATGAGGTTTCCGAGCATGTGGTCGGCTATTATTCCGCAATAGCTTGCTAGAAAAACCGATGAGATGAAGGTGTACTTTCCGGCTCCAAAGACTCCGTAAAGGACGAGGATTGCTGCTACAATGTATAGGGGTAGCGATAGAAAGTTTAAAGGAACTGCCTCGTTTAGGTATGGTTTCGTAAACATGTAGCCTGCAACGAACAAGATTACACCAGATAGAATCGAGGCTGGTTTAACCTGCCACCCCTCCCTTGGCAATCCAACCTCTTTAAAGGAGTCTGCAACCCAGCCTCTTGTGATGAGGATGGCGAACAACCCGGCAAAATGTAGAATAGGGTAGAAGGGCGCTTTTTGTCCAACCCATGTAGCATACCAGCCAGCTATTAAGACTGCAAGGATTAAGGCGGAAACGTGCCATCCTTTGACTCTGCCTTCTTTGGAGACTTTCTCGATGGTTAGGAATCCGGCGACCATGGCTGAGATTCCCGTGCAGAAGGATGTTAAAACGGTGAAGGGGCTTCCAGCGGCAACCAACCCACCAATAAGGGCTGCTAGAAAACCAAGGTAGGGGCCTATGATCATTCCATATAGGGGGGCGACAACTGCGTCAAGCTTTATTTGGGCGTCTGGAACGCCTACTATTGGTATTCCCGGTATGAATTTGCATATTATGAAGGAAAGGGCGGCGAAAACGGTTAACAGCGCCACGTTCTTTGCAGATAATTCAACACTTGCCAAATAGTTTCACCTTGTGCATTTTTGGTAATTGCTGTGTATTTTTTTACACAACGTTAATAAGCTTTTCCACGAAACTATTATTTAAGGTGCAATGATAATGGCTTTAGCGTTCAACAAGGCTGAGCATATTTCGCGGTGTTTGGAGTTGGCTATTCTTTTGGAGGTTAGTGCCGACAAGCCTGGAAACGTTAACCTTGTTGTTGGTTTTGAAGGCACGAACCACATGCACTTTTTGGCCTCGGCGGTCGCTGCGGCCCCCTTTTTTAGGCTTGCAGCAGAGAGAGGCTTAGCCGTATCTGTGGGTGAGATGGCTCTTGACAATGTTGGTGTTGGACGAATAATCCGGGACTGTGTTTCAGAGATAGCCAACTGGCAGAGGGGAGGAAATACCTTACTTGGCACGGTTCTGCTGTTTGTGCCTTTAGCTGTTGCTGCCGGCATGACCCCCTTGGAAGACGGCGTTTTCCAACTTTCAGAGCTGAGGCGGAACCTGAAAAAGGTTGTGGAGGCGACAACACCCGAAGATGCTGCTGCCGTTTATGAAGCTATTAGAATCGCTAAGCCAAGTGGGCTTGGAAAGGCGCCAGATCTAGACGTGAATAACCCAACATCAATCGATAGAATCCTTAATGAAAGAATTACATTGTTCCATGTTTTTAAAATAGCTTCAACCTACGACAGGGTTTGTTCGGAATGGGTTAACAACTATCCGGTAACCTTTGACTTCGCCTATCCTCGCCTCAAAGGACGCATTGACGGTGGCGAAGACCTAAACACGGTTATCGTTCACGTTTTCCTAGAAGTTTTAGCAACCTATCCAGACACGTTCATCGCTAGGAAGGTTGGCATGGAGAAAGCCCGTCAGGTTTCAGCCTTAGCCAAGGATGTTTTGGAGAACGGTGGTTTAAAAACGCCTGCTGGGAGGAAGAAGCTCCGCTTATTTGACGCCTTTTTGCGGCTTGACGGCAACAACCTAAACCCAGGTACAACAGCCGACATAACCGCCGCCGCCATAGCCCTGGCAGTCCTCAATGGTTATCGACCCTAAAGATTATTCAACGGGTGAAGTAAAGGTTTAAATTTGCTTTCTGGCTGGCATACTTTGTTCTGTGAGGGTTTGGCTTGGCTGGACTCTCTGACGTCGCCGTTCTAGTCCTTTCGTTGGCTTTAGGCTTGGCTTTGGGTTACAGCCTTAGGAGGAAAAGGGGAATTTTAAAGGTTGAGAAACTTGTTTTAGCTATTATTTTGGCTTTGATTTTCTCCCTAGGCTTTTCTATAGGCTCTAACTCCGAGCTTCTGGCAGTTATGCCAAGCATTTGGCTTAACGCCCTAGTCCTCTTGGTTATGGTTCTGCTTTTCAGCGTTTTATTCGCAAAGGCAATTGTGAAGCTGGTGAAAATATGATAAAGTGTGTTTTGCCAACCCTAGCCATAGGCGTTTTAGCGGGCTACTTAAACAACATGTTCGGTGCTCCAATAATAAACCGCATATTCTCAGAATGCCTTTTCAATTTTTCACTCATCTCCTTGCTGTTCTTGATGGGTATGTTGTTCGCCTTAGACGAGAAAGCAACGACGAAGATGAAGGCAGCCGGGCTTAAAGTGCTTGTTTTTCCCTTCGCTGTTGCCTCGGGCAGTCTCATAGGCGGGTTTGTCGGCGGCTTAATCCTTGGAACAGACGTCTTCGCTTCCATGGCGGTTTGCGCCGGCTACGGCTGGTACACGCTAACCGGGCCCCTGGCTGGACAGCTTTTCGGCCTCAAATGGGGCGCTTTAGGCTTTGCGGTGAACCTCCTAAGGGAGCTGGTTACAATAGCAACTGCATGGCTTGCCGTTAAGCTGGATAAGTATGCGCCCATAGCGATGGGAGGGGCAACGGCCATGGACACGACGCTTCCCATAATAGTGCGTTACAGCGGTCAAGAAACCCTCATAACGGCTTTCTCCAGCGGTTTCATCTTAACAATGGCTGCTCCATTCACCATAACAGCCGTAGCCGCCCTAGCCCACTAGCCGCAAGATTACACACTAGAATCTTAGAGGAAAAATTAATTAGGGTTTAGGCGATTGTATGTAGCTTTCAAGAATTTGAATACCGTAGCAAGACTGTTGAGGTTGGCTGATGGCTGAGAAACCTAAGCTGAACGTTGTGTTGGTTACAGGGCGCACCATTGAGCAAGGAGTTGGGAAGGAGCGTGGAAAAAGCACGAGGGATTATGTGGAAAGCGTCTCAGTATGCTACATGGATCCTGAAGACATGAAAAAGCTGGGCGTAAAAGACGGTGTAAACGTTCAAGTTTCAACGGCTTTCGGCTCTGTTGTGGTTAAAGCCAAGAAGTCTCTGAGGGCGCCCCATCCGGGTTTAATATATATTCCTTATGGTCCTTGGGCTAATGTTGTTGTGGATCCTGAAACCCACGGAATTGGCATGCCCACTCTTAAGGGTGTGCCAGCCACTGTGGAGCCAGCTCCGGACAAGCATATTCTGAGTTTAGAGGAACTAATTAAGCAACAGTTTAGGAAGGGTTAGAATGCCCGTTGTAGTTAAGGCCGTTACATGCCCGGTCTGTGGAAGCCTCTGCGACGACATAGAGTTGACCATAAATGATGGTAAGATTGTTAAGGTTAAGAACGGCTGTGCTATGTGTGAGGCGAAATTTCTAAGCCACCGCAGTGAACACCGAATACTTAAACCGCTGGTTCGAAAGAACGGCGAACTAGTTGAGACGACGCTTAAAGAGGCCATCCGTCGGGCTGCAGAAATTCTTGCCGAAGCCAACTATCCCGTGCTTTACGGCTGGAGCAACACAAGCTGCGAAGCCATAAGCGTCGGCATAGAACTGGCCGAAGAAGTTGGAGGCGTAATAGATAACACTTCAGTCGTATGCCACGGTCCTTCAATTCTAAGCGTTCAAGACATCGGCATACCATCATGCACTTTGGGTCAGATCCGCCACAGGGCAGATCTAATCATTTATTGGGGGTGCGACCCGTGGAGCGCCCACCCGAGACATATTGAACGCTACACAGCCTTCTCTGAGGGACGTTTTGAAAAAAGCGCTTGGAGAGGATATGTGGCGAAAATAAAAGCCTTGGTTGGGCGGAAAAAGATTCGAAGCGCCATTAAACGGCTTGTCCTCAAAAAACCTCCGGAAGTCGAGGCTGGGTTAGAGCCTACCTTTCTCCCGTCCATATCCAGAGAAGGCCGAAAACTGATAGTTGTAGATGTTAGGCGGACGAAGACGGCGGAGATGGCTGACTTTTTTATTCAAGTTGAGCCAGCTAAAGACTACGAACTCCTTCATGCTTTTAGGGCCTTAATCCGCGACCAGGAACTTGAAGTTGACAGTGTCGCCGGCGTGCCGGTTGAATACCTAGAGGAGATTGCTGACGCTATGGTGAGCTGCGACTTCGGAGCGCTTTTCTTCGGGCTTGGATTAACCATGAGCGGCGCAAAACTACGCAACATCGATGCGGCGCTTGCGCTGGTCCGCGACCTAAACATGCGCACTAAATTCGTCATAATGCCCATGCGAGGCCACTTCAACGTGACGGGTGCGAACACTGTTTTCACTTGGCAGACGGGCTACCCATACGCTGTGGACTTTTCGCTGGGCTACCCGCGCTATAACCCTGGAGAGACTTCTGTTGTTGATGTTTTGTTGCGGGGCGAATCCGACGCCGCCCTAATAGTGGCTTCAGACCCCGTTTCAAACTTTCCGCGGAAAGCCGCCGAACACCTTGTTAAGAACCCGCTTATCTACGTTGGACCCCACATGGACGTCACGGCCAAAGTGGCGGACGTGGTTATTCCAGCAGCTTTTGTGGGCATAGAGGCTGCCGGAACAGCCTACCGCATGGACCACGTGCCCATACCCCTCAAAAAAGTTGTAGACCCACCTAGAGGAGTTTTGCCGGATGAAAATATTTTGCGGAGAATGCTGGCCGAAGTTAGAAAAGTAAAACGTGAAAGGGCGCAAGCAGAGGCTGACTAAAATGGAGCTTCTGATAAGAAACGGGCTTGTTTATGACCCTATTAATGGCGTTAAAGGCGAAAAAATGGACATAGCTGTAAAAGACGGCAAAATAGTTGAGAAAGTCAACGAGCGCAAAGCAAAAAAGATAGACGCTTCAGGCATGGTCGTTATGCCAGGAGGCATCGACATCCACAGCCACATCGCCGGCGGGAAGGTAAACGCTGGTAGGCTTCTACGTCCAGAAGACCACTTTAAAGATTTTGAACGTAAAACAGTCGTCACGAGGTCTGGGGTTGGCTATTCAATTCCATCTACATTCACGACGGGCTACCGTTACGCGCGGATGGGCTGGACAACAGTTATGGACCCAGCCATGCCTCCACTGGAAGCGAAGCACACCCACGAGGAGCTCAGCGACACCCCAATCATTGATAAGGCTAGTTATCCGCTTCTGGGCGACTGGTGGTTCGTGCTTGAATACTTGCGGGACGGTGGAATCGAGGAGTGCGCTCGCCACGTGGCCTGGATGATTAAGGCCACAAAGGGATACGCCATAAAACTCGTGAACCCCGGTGGACTTGAAGCTTGGGGTTTCGGTCACAACGTTGAAAGTATAGACGATCAGGTCCCATATTTTGGGGTTACTCCCCGCGAGATCATTCGCGGCTTATGCAAGGTTAACAAGCTTCTCCACCTGCCCCATACAATCCACGTGCATACAAACAACTTGGGAAAGCCTGGAAACTACGTAACGACTTTGGAGACGATGCGGTGTGTTAAAGACTTGGCCGAGGATGGCAAACCAGTCATTCACATAACTCACTGTCAGTTCAGCGCCTTTAAAGGCGACGACTGGCGGACCCTCGAGTCTGGAGCTGAAGAAATAGCCAACTACGTGAATGCACATTCCCACGTGACAATGGACATGGGCCAAGTTATTTTCACAGACACCACAACCATGACAGCTGACGGCCCCTTCCAGTACACGCTTTACACCCTTACGGGGAACAAGTGGACAAACCATGATGTGGAAACCGAAACCAGCGCTGGAATAGTGCCCTTCCACTATAAGCGGAAAAGCTACGTCCACGCCACCCAATGGTCCATAGGCCTTGAGCTTGCCTTGTTAATCAAAGACCCGTGGAAAATTTTGATGACAACTGACCATCCTAACGGAGGGCCGTTTATTGCCTATCCGCGGATTGTAGCTTGGCTTATGAGCCGAAAAGCCAGAGAAGCCACCATGAAAAAGATTAATCTGAAAGCCAGAAGCCGAAGCCTATTGCCCTCCATAGATCGCGAACTAGATTTCTACGAGATAGCCATAGTAACCCGCGCCGGGCAAGCCAAAGCTTTAGGCCTACGAAACAAGGGGCATCTTGGCGTGGGAGCGGACGCGGACATCGCCGTATACAATTTCAACCCAGAAACAATGGATCCATCAAGAAAGTACAAGGCTGTCAGACGAGCTTTCAAGCATGCCGCCTACACGATAAAGGGTGGGCAGGTGGTTGTAAAGGACGGTGAGGTTTTGAAGCACATTGACGGCGCCACTATGTGGGTTGACGTCCAGCTTTGTGAACCATGCGAGATGGAGGTTAATGAAGACTTGAGGAGACGTTTTAAGGAGTACTGGACAGTCGAGTTTGAAAATTACCCGGTTTCGGAGGATTACTTGGCGGTCTCTCAACCAATAACAGTGAAGGCTGATGTATGATGAAGGTGAACCTTTACCCTCTAAAAGAGTTCAAACTTCCAGTTGTGGCTGAATGCATAAGCCCCGACGTTTTCCTCGGGAAAACCCCCAAAGAAATTGGGGAACTTGAGGTTTGGGAGGGCAACAAACAGAAAAAGCTTGGAGACCTTTTCAAAGTGGAGGTGGAAACCACTGGAAGCAGCCAAGAAACCCCTTTGATAACGGTTCAAGGCGACGTCAGCCGTGTGAGACGCATAGGCGCAGGCATGAAAAGCGGCGAAATCGTTGTGAAGGGTGATGTGGGCATGCATTTAGGCGAAGAAATGCAGGGTGGAAAAATAACTGTCTACGGCAACACGCTCGGCTGGACAGGCTCTATGATGAAGGGTGGCACCATAGAGATTCACGGCAACGCCGGCGACTATCTAGGCGCTCCCTACAGAGGCAGCACTGAGGGCATGAAAGGCGGGAAAATAATTGTGCATGGAAACGTCGGCCGCGAAGCAGGAGCCCACATGAAAAAGGGCATAATCAAAATTTACGGCAGTGCAGGCCAGTTTGTTGGCTTCCGAATGAAGGGTGGCACAATCTACGTGCAAAAGGATTGCGAGTCCAGGGTTGGCGCGTGCATGGTGGACGGCACAATAGTGGTTGGTGGTCGCGTAGAATCAGTACTTCCCACATTCACAATCGAAGGCTTAAGGAAAAAAGTTAAAATCGAAGAAGGCGAAGTTGTGGAGGCTCCCTTCTACCTTTTCATCGGCGACCTAGCTGAAAATGGACGTGGAAGACTTTTCGTCGCAAAGGAACCCAACCCTCATCTAAGTCATTATGAAAAGTTCCTCTAACCGCGGGAGCGCGTTGGCCATGAAAATAGGTTTAAGCGTAAACCGCTTGGCATGGGATCTTCTGGAAAAGCTCTGCGGAAACCCGGATTATTATGGCGTTAAGGTTGAAAAGGCGAAAAACGGCGCCCTGCTGGTAGATGCAGGCATAAAGGCCAAAGGAGGTTTCCAAGCTGGTAAAATTATAACGGAAATCTGCATGGGTGGATGTGGAAAAGCCCGCATAGGCTGGGAGCGGTACGGCGAACTTGAACTGCCTACAATATTCGTTTACACAGACTACCCAGCCATAGCCACCTTAGGCTCACAGTTTGCAGGCTGGAACCTTAAGGAGGGCGACTACTTCGCTATAGGGTCGGGGCCAGCTAGAGCCTTAGCCCAAAAACCTAGGGAGGTTTATGAACGCATAGGCTATAGAGACGAATGCGACAAAGCCATAGTGGTCCTTGAAACGGACAAATATCCTCCAGAGACGCTTGTTGCGCGGTTAGCCCGCGACTGCAAGGTGCAAGCAGAAAATCTAGCCATAGTTTTGACGCCCACCGCCAGCGTCGCCGGCGCTACCCAGGTGGCGGGCCGAATTGTTGAAACGGGCGTCCATAAACTCAACAAGCTCGGGTTTGATCCGAACAAGATTCTATATGCTTGGGGATGCGCCCCAATACCGCCAATCCACCCCAAGTTTGTTAAGGCCATGGCTAGAACCAACGACGCCATACTGTATGGTGGAGTAACCTTCTACGTGGTGGACTGTGAAAACGAGGAGGAGCTTGCAAAAACAGTTGAGAAAGCTCCGTCCAAAGCATCGAAAGATTATGGAAGACCCTTTATTGAAATTTTTAAGGCGGCGGGATACGACTTTTACAAGATAGACCCAAACATTTTCGCGCCAGCGAAGATTATCATAAACAACATGCGGACCGGCAAAACCTTCGCGGCTGGAGAAATCAACGTTAAAATTCTGGTAGAAGCCCTAACTGCTTAAACCTTAATATGGCGTTTTATTGCCTCTGCAATTATGTAGCCCAGTGGAACAGTGTAGAGCGCGAGTGTAGCATTGAAAAATGCGATTAGCGGAAGCGCTAAAAGTATGGCTTGCTCCTGCATTGCAAATCCCACCGGTGGTGGAAAACGCAGAAAACTCCAGTTCACGAGAGTCATAATTACAACTCTAGATATTATCCCAAAGGCCGTGAATATTACAACCTCTGTGGTTTCGCTCCACCGAGGGTTTTTGTGAAACATTTTTGGCAAGGCTACACCTATAAGCATGCTAATTACTGCGGCCAGATTGTAGAGCGGACCTGTTAAGAGCATGCCTGGAAAAACCATAAGCAATACAAGTGTATTTAGTGCAGCAATGATTACCCCGGTTGGGAAACCATATAAAAGAAAGGCTGTGACTATTGGTATTTCCCATATTTGATATATTAGATATGGCGCATAAGGTGCTGGAAACTTTAAAGGTGAAAGGTTAAGCGCTATTGTTAAGGCTGAAAACACGGCAATAATGGCTATTTTTTTGGCGCTAGCTCTTACACGCTTTCCCAACTGGATGTTTATCCTCCTAAAGGCTTTTGTCATCTCTATAATTATTTAAGAGTAGCTACTTAAAAATGAGTAAATTTAAACTATTTTTGGCCGTCTTAACTAAATGTGGAAACGTGGAACACTTTGTGAAATCGTTGTTTGAGGTTGGAGAGTTTGCAAGTTAAGCAGATAATTAAGGAAGCCCTAGAAGCTTCATGCCTGGAGTTCTGCAGGCTTGTAGATGAAGCCATTAAGTTTCTTCGGAATGAAAGCGGGAGAATTGGGAACTTTGAGGTTTTTGGGAGACTTGTTAAGGTTCAGCCTGTCGGCGAGGCTTTAGTTGTTGGAGACTTGCATGGCGACCTCGAAAGTCTTATTGAAATCTTAAATGGAAGCACTTTTGTCCAGAAAATGAGCCAAAACCCTGATGCAGTCGCCATTTTCCTAGGCGACTATGGAGATAGAGGACCTTTTTCGGCTGAAGTTTTCTACACCATTTTAAAGCTTAAACTTCAGTTTCCAGAACAGGTGATTCTGCTTCGGGGGAACCATGAGGGTCCGGAAGACATGCCGGTTTCACCCCACGATCTACCGTGGCAGTTTGAGGCACGTTTCGGCGAAGGCTGGAGAGAAGCCTACACATTGATCCGAAGGCTTTTTAACAGCCTATACAACGCTGTCATTATTGAAGGCCGCTACCTTATGGTACATGGTGGACCGCCACCAGGAGCCAAAACCTTTGAGGATTTGGCTTACGCCCATGAGAGACACCCAGAAGAAAGCATACTGGAAGACTTGTTGTGGAGCGATCCGACAGACTTCACAGGCGAAACATGTGCATCTCCCCGTGGGGCTGGAAAACTTTTCGGACAAAAAATAACAGACGCTGCTCTAAAAAGGTTCAGCGTAAATGTTATCATTCGGGGTCATGAGCCATGCGTGAAAGGCTACAAAATGGACCACAACGGGAAAATTTTAACGCTTTTTTCGAGGAAGGGGCCACCGTACTTTAATGAGAAAGGCGCATACTTGTTAGTGAGACTTTCGGAGAAACCTAAAAACGCCCAAGAATTGGCACCCTACATCCACGAATTCTAGTTGCTGTCGGCGTCGCACGGAAACTTTAAGTGTTTAGCCAACATCCATTTTCACGTTAAAATCAGCATGGCGGTTAAAATTTGAAGTTTGGAATAGTCACACGCAACCCTAACGCTTATAGTTCAGCCCAGCTCCGCATGGCGCTTGAAAAGCGGGGCATTCCACACGTATGTTTTAGTTTCCCCTGGCTTGTCGCCCGTGTAGGTTATAGGCCCTATCTGAAGGTGCGAGACGTCGACGTCCTCAAAGATTTAAACGCCTTGATTATACGGCCCATTGGGCGGGGCTCTTTGGAGGAGGTTGTTTTCCGCATGGACTTGCTTTATAGGCTTGAACGTTTAGGCTTTTACGTAGTTAACCCGCCTGAGGCCATCGAACACTGCGTTGACAAGTATGATTTGCTGGCGATTCTGGAAGACAATGGTGTACCAGTGCCAAAAACAGCCGTTACAGAAGACCCAGATGAAGCTTTGAAGGCTTTTCATGAGCTTGGCGGAGACGTTGTTGTAAAGCCCATTTTCGGCTCTAGGGGGATTGGCTCCACCCGTCTAACAGATCCGGAAGTCGCCTACACGGTTTTCAGAGCCATAACATTCTATCATGGCGTAATCTACCTCCAAGAATTCGTCCCCCATGGGTGTTCAGACATCCGCGCCTTCGTTGTGGGCAGCCAGGTTGTGGCGTCCATGCGCCGCGTCGCCAACAGTTGGAAAACCAACTACAGCCAAGGCGCTCGCCCGGAACCCATAAAACTTGATGGTCAAATGGAGGAGCTAGCAGTGAAATCAGCCGAGCTTATTAAATGCAAGATCGCAGGCGTGGACATCCTTGAAAGCCCCAGAGGGCCATTGGTGGTTGAAGTTAACAGCCAGCCTGGATGGCGGGGACTTCAGTCTGTAACCCGCGTAAACATTGCAGACGCCATAGTGGACTTTGTGCTTTCAGAACTGAAAAAGTAGGGAGGTATCGATTTTAACAGAGGTGGAGATTGTTAAAATTGACACTGGTGCAAAAACCATCCAAAAAGTCGAGGGTTACGTGGCTGAAGAAGCTCCCATCCACATATTCATAAACATGAAGCCTTATGCCACCCTAATGTGCACGCCAAAAGACCTAAAAGAATTGGTTGCTGGGCATTTGCTTTCAGAAGGCGTAGTGAACACTGTCGACGAAATCCAAGAAATAACCATAGGAGAAGAAGGCATCTGTAACGTCAAACTAGTGCCTTCAGTAAATGTTGAACGCCGCCTAAAACTTGTAAGCCGCCTTTACCGCATAATACCCTCGGCATGCGGAGGACCATACAACCCTCAACTCGTTAAGAGACTTAAACCCGTCCAGTCGGCGGTTAGGGTTAAAGCCGAAACGGTCCAAAAATGCGTTAACAATCTAAACCGCATGGCTGAAACCTTCAGAAAAACAGGCGGAGTGCACGTCGCCGCCGTTTACAGAGTGGATGGAACTCTTGTGGCTTTCGCCGAGGACGTGGGACGCCACAACGCCGTGGACAAAGCTTTGGGAAAAGCCGCCATGGCCAAGACGCCCTTTAGCGAATGTTTTCTAGCCTTAAGTGGTAGGTTGACCGCCGACATAATTCTAAAAGCTGCAAGGGTAGGCTTACCAGTTGTTGCCTCGATTTCCGCGGCCCTAAACTCTGGAATAGAAGTTGCCAGAAAAGCGAACTTGACGCTTATAGGCTTTGTCCGTGGAAAAAGCATGAACGTTTACAACGCGCCAGAAAGAATCCTACTTTCCTAACGTTTTAGCTCAAAATGGTTTAGGCCTTTTCGCCTTTAAGCTTCTCTATAACCAATTTTGCGACTTTTTCACCGCTAAGCAGCATGCCGCCAAAAATAGGCCCCATCCTTGGTGTTCGGTCAATAGCTGCAACGGCCATGCCAGCAGCAAAAAGTCCAGGGCATATCTCCCTTGTGTTTTTGACCGTTAACTCCTCGGCACGGGAAGACCACATTGACTTTTCGCCTTGCACGGTTATTCCAAGCTCCGGAATTTTTCTTGAGGCTACTGTCAGAACCTCTGCATCGTGGCCAGTGCAGTCGATAATAGCCTTAGCCTTAACAGCTAACGGGTCAACATGTAACCCGGCCATTAAAACCGACGTCCACTGCACGACAACTCCGACAATCCTTATCGGCGAATCACGATATATCAAGTCTTCAACTGTCACGCCTAAAATTACCTTTGCGCCTGCATCTACAGCTCCACAGGCAAGCTTTGCCATAACTTCGGCAGCATCAGCAATGAAGAGCCCATCCTCTAAAGATTCCAGCTTGCACCCCACTTCCCGAAGAATTTTGTCCGCCGGCGACTGCACAACAACCTTGTGAAGCTGCATGCCTCCGCCGCCTATCCCCCCACCGAAGGAAAGCCTTCTTTCAAAAACAATCGTGTTTAATCCAGCCTTAGCCAGATATCTGGCCGCTGTCAGGCCGGAAGGACCTGCTCCAACAACGACGACGTCGGTGTCTGCAAGCCTTATCCAATCTTCCATGGATTTTTGAATTATTGCTCTTGTTATGACTTCCTCTTCAACTTTCCTAATCGTTTCAGCCATAATCATTCAACTCCAAACTTTTCAATACTTAAACGCGAAATAAAAGCTATGCATTATTACTTTTCTTCTCCTTCGCAATTTCTATGACGAGTTTTGCCAAAGAAACTGCATCTTTTCCCAAAATCACTATCATGGGTTCTTTTCCCCAATCGCCTTTATGATAAATCACGTCTGGTAATTTCCCAATATTTTTGATGGCTTCCCTTACACCCCAAGGAATGGTCATACCCTCAATTTTTTTTGCTTCCTCCGGCTCTTTTGTTCGGTCGTAAAATGAGATGATTAGGCCTTGTTTCTCCAAAATTTTTAGGGTTTCCTCCGAAAACTTCAAGTTTATTGCTGCCCTCTTATCCTCGTCGTGTTTGATGGCTTCAATCACGTATTTGGCAAGGTGGCGGGAACACCCAAACTTTGGGATTCCAACAGCTCGAACGCCGCTTAACGTCCGAACAATCCGCCCGTCTATGGCTGCGATGTCATCCACATTTTCAGCGTATCTGGTGGCCATAGCAAGGTTCATGCCCACCTCTGGAACAAGCGCTGCAACTTCAGGATGCCTTTCCAAAAAGTTTTTGGCTTCCTCCAAGTTCAACAAAACCTCGTATCTAGAGGCTTTTCGGTAAAGAGACGCCAACGGATTAACTGGACCATAGCCCTTTCCAATTTGCAAGCCGAATTTTACTGCTGAAAAAACTAATCTTTTCGCGTTTTCTACAGCCTCTGGGATATCCAACTTTTTTGCGAGAAAAGCAGCTATAGCTGCTGAGAAAACGCAGCCAGTTCCATGGGTTGTTTTGACATTTAGCCTTGGCAATGTGAACTTCCAAAACTTGCCCTTGTAATAGAGGGTGTCCGTCACTTCCTCTCCTTCAAAGTGTCCACCTTTGATCACGACGGCTTCAGGGCCCATTTTAGAGATCTCTTTTGCAGCAGCCTCAGCGTCTTTTAGGCTTTTTATCTTCATGCCGGAAAGCTTTTCAGCCTCAAACCTGTTGGGAGTTACAATCTTAGCAAACGGAAGCAAATGTTTTTTCAAGGCTTCTTCAGCTTCGGGTTTTAGCAAAGGCGCACCAGATTTCGCCACCATAACTGGGTCTACAACGAGCGGAAAGCCATATTTTGAAACTTCAGAGGCCACAGCCCTTATAATTTCCTCCGTGTGAAGCATGCCTGTTTTTCCAGCGTCTATTCCGAGGTCTTCGGCAACAGCTCTTATCTGTTCGCAGACCATCTCTGGTATCAAGTCTTCGACAGCCCTAACCGAATAAGTATTTTGGGCTGTAACCGACGTGACGGCAGCTGTTCCATGAACACCTAAAGCCGCAAAAGTTTTTAGGTCTGCTTGTATCCCGGCACCGCCGCATGAATCACTTCCAGCGATAGTTATTGCCACTGGTGTGTGCGTTTTCATAGGCATTGCCCCTCCGCCTTTAAGGCTTCCTTTAAAATTTTTATAGCACAGTAATTCGAACACATTGAACACGTTTTCGGGCTTTTCGGCTTTATTCGTCCATAAATCTTCTTGGCTTTTTCAGGATCTATGGCGTTTTCAAATTGGCCTTTCCAGTCGAGGTTTGCCCTAGCCTTCGCCATGGCTAAGTCTTGCGCTGAGGCTTTTGCTCCAAGTTTTGCGATGTCTGCTGCATGGGCAGCGATCTTGGCGGCTATTACTCCTTCCTTAACGTCTTCTAAGGTTGGCAAGCCTAGATGTTCTGCGGGCGTCACATAACACAAGAAGTCAGCACCGGCAAACCCCGCCAATGCTCCACCTATGGCTCCAACGATGTGGTCGTAGCCCGGGGCAACCTCAGTAACAACAGGCCCAAGCACGTAGAACGGGGCGCCTTTACATATGGACTTTTCAAGCTGAACGTTTGCAGCTACGTCTTGCAGTGGCAAGTGTCCAGGTCCCTCAACCATGGCTTGCACGTTTGCAGCTCTCGCTCTTTCAACAAGCTCTCCGATTGTGAGTAATTCTTGGACTTGAGCCCAATCTGTAGAATCAAATATACAGCCGGGCCTTAAACCGTCTCCGAGGCTTAGGGCAAAATCATATTTTCTAGCCATTTCCAGAAGATAATCGTAGTTAGCGTACAATGGATTTTCTTTGTTGTGATGGAGAATCCATGCTGCTAGGAATGTTCCACCGCGGCTTACAAGCCCCATAAACCGTGGATGCTTTGCAAGTTTTTTGACTATTTGCTGAGTTACGCCGCAGTGCACTGTCATGAAGTCAGCGCCGTCTTTGGCATGTTTCTCGATGGTATTGAATATGTCGTCTTCTGTCATGTGGATTATGGAGCCTTTCTTTTTTACAGCTTCTATAGCTGCTTGATAAATTGGGACCGTTCCAATAGGCACGTTAACCGCCTTAATTATTGCTTGCCTTATCTTGTCCAAGTCGCCGGCAGTGCTTAAATCCATAACTGTGTCTGCGCCATATTTGACGGCAATTTTTGCCTTTTCAACCTCCAAGTTTGGGTCGCAAAGGTCTTGGCTTGTACCAACGTTGGCGTTAACCTTTGTCCGCAACCCCTTGCCAATCCCCAATGGATGAACATTTTCCCGCGTAATGTTACGGGTTATTATGACTGTGCCTTCCGCTATGCGCTGGCAAATAACCTCCGGTAATTCGTCCTCGTCCTTAGCAACTATGCGCATTTCCTCTGTTATCTGTCCCCTCTTAGCTGCTTCCATCTGTGTAGCCAAAATGGAACCTCCAAAAACTGGAATAGGCTAAAAATGTTTGTTTAAAGAAGTTTAATACACTCCTGTTTATTCATGGTCTTTCCCTCCGCCGGCATTACCCGGATCAGGTTCTAGGGGTCGACCGCGCTCAGCGGTCCTCTCAGCCGGGTCACCGCCCAGCTCCCCCAAGACCCTTAAGCGGAGTAATTGTTATGTACTCGTATATTTACTTTTTCTGAAGTTGAAGTTTGTTAGGATGTTGCTATATGAAGCCTTTACCGAAAGAGTTTGACGTGTTGGCTATTGAGCGTAAGTGGCAGAGGCTTTGGGAGGAGTGGGGCATATACCGTTTTGACTGGAACGAGTATAGTCGACCGACTTTCAGCATTGACACGCCTCCACCCTATCCTTCCGGTGAGTTCCACATGGGCAATGTTTTAAACTGGACGTACTTTGACATTGTGGCCCGCTACAAGCGTATGAGGGGCTATAACGTTTTTTTCCCGCAGGGCTGGGATTGCCACGGTTTGGGCATAGAGGTGCAGGTGGAAAGGGAGCACAAAATTCGTAAACGCGACGTTCCGCCTGACAAGTTTCGAAGCTTGTGCATGCGGCTTGTGGAGAAGTACATTGCTATGATGAAGGAAGGCATTATACGTTTAGGCTGCAGTGTGGACTGGACAACTGAGTACCGAACTATGGATCCGGACTACTGGCGGAAAACCCAGTTGAGCTTCATAATCCTCTACAGGAAGGGCTACATTTACCAGGGCACGCATCCGGTTAACTGGTGTCCAAGATGTGAAACCGCCATTGCAGACGCTGAGGTTGAATACGAGGAGCGGGAGGGCAAGCTTCACTACATAAGGTTTCCGTTGGCGGATGGCAGCGGCCACCTGACGATAGCCACAACCCGTCCAGAGTTTATACCCGCATGTGTGGCGGTGGCCGTAAATCCCACGGACACCCGCTACAACAGGTACCTTGGTAAACGTGTAACGGTGCCCGTTGTAAACCGCCATGTGGAAATTATTCCCGACGACGCTGTGGATCCCTCTTTCGGCACTGGGGTTGTCATGATTTGCACTTACGGCGACAAGGAGGACGTTCGCACGGTTAAAAGGCACAATCTGCCCGTTATCACGATTTTGACGGAGAACGGTTTGATAAGCGAGAATGGAGGAAAATACAAGGGTTTAACGGTTGAGGAAGCTAGAAAAGCTATAGTTGAGGACTTGAAGGCGGAAGGGCTTCTGGAGAAAATTGAGCCGGTTAGACAGGAGATAGGCCTCTGCCAGCGGTGCGATACCCCCATCGAGATTTTAGAGCGTAAACAGTGGTTTATGAAAACCCGAATCTTAACGGATCGTGTTGTTGAAGCAGCCCAAGAGGTGGTTTGGTATCCAGACTACATGAAGTACCGCCTCATAGACTGGGCGCGTTCGCTGGACTGGGATTGGGTGATAAGCCGCCAACGGGTGTTTGCCACCCCAATCCCAATATGGTATTGCAGGAACTGCGGCGAAACCATATTGGCTGATGAAAGCTGGGTTCCAGTAGACCCGAAACTTGAAAAGCCTCGTATAGATGCTTGCCCAAAATGCGGGTGTAACGATTTTATTCCCGAAACAGACGTTTTGGACACTTGGATGGACTCGTCCATAACGTGTGCTGTGCATGCTGGCTGGCCTGACCGCCAAGACTGGAGGAGGCTTTTCCCAGCGGACTTACATCCCTCGGGTGTGGACATTATTCGCACGTGGGCTTACTATTTGATGGTTAGGCATTTAGCCCTTTTCGGCGAGAAGCCCTACAAAAGCTGTCTCATAAATGGCATGGTGCTTGGTTCAGACGGCAGAAAAATGAGCAAATCCCTCAAAAACTATGTGGCAACACCGGAGGTCCTCGACAAGTATGGCGCAGACGCGGCGCGACAATGGGCAGCGGCAGGCGGTGCTACCGGTTCGGATATTCCGTTTCGTTGGCCAGACGTGGAGTATGGTAGGCGTTTCTTAACCAAGCTTTGGAACGCCGCCCGCTTTGTCAGCAGTCAGCTTACCGACTACACGCCCAGCAGCAGCGGTTTCGAGCTTCGGCTTTTAGACAGGTGGATTCTTAGCAAGATGGAGAGGCTTACTCAAAGGGTTACAGAAGCCCTTGAGAAATGCCAGTTTAACATCGCTATCGAAGAAGTTCGCAATTTTACGTGGCATGTTTTCTGCGACCAGTATATTGAGGCTGTTAAAGACCGGCTGTACAAGCCTGAAGTCTACGGCGAAGCCAAGCGAAGGGCTGCCCAACACACGCTTTACACGGTTTTGTACCGCGTACTCCAGTTGTTGGCGCCCGTGACACCCCACATTACAGAGGAGATATATCAGCACATGTACGCCGAGCATGTGGGCGTGAAAAGCATACATATTACGCCATGGCCAGAGGCAGACCCCGCCAAAATAGACGAGGGGGCTGAGAAGGCCGGCGACTTGCTGGTTGCGCTGATAGCCGAAATTAGGCGGGATAAAGCTGAGAAGCGTAAGCCTCTTAACGCATTAATCAAACTTGTCAGGGTTTACGCTGGAAACGCTGAAAACGCCAAAATCATCGAAAAGAACATGGAGGATGTTGTTGGTACATGCAAAATTTCGAGGCTTGTGGTTTTACCCCAAAAAGGCGAAGGAAGACAAGTGCCCCAATACCCAGAATTAAGCTTCTCAGCCCAATACGACTAAACCCGCCCCCACATCAATTTTGCGTTAGCAACGAAATACAAAATTGAATAACACCTTCAGAACCCTTTTAAAGCCGATACGTATCTTTGTTACCTTAAAATTCTAATATAATATAATATTATTTTTAATTTTTAGCTTTAATTTTTAATTTTCGGGGGATGAAAAAGATGAATAGTGATGTTGAAAGGAAGATTATTTATTTCCAATATTGCGGTGAGGTCAACACGGATAAAGTTCTGCATGCAGCAAAAATGCGATGTGAAGAATCTGGTATCGACAAGGTTATTATAGCTTCGGAGACTGGGAGGAGTGCCCTTAAAGCGCTCAACATTTTCAGTGGGACGAAGATTAAGTTGATTGTTGTGA